>Ga0105347_1000472_pt1 | contig 18990 bp, 17 predicted proteins | sample EasRivMeERMLT890_FD_89677 | JGI IMG/M metagenome (GOLD analysis project Ga0105347, IMG submission 89677) | Soil microbial communities from meander-bound floodplain in the East River, Colorado, USA - East River MetaG ERMLT890 | ecosystem: Environmental > Terrestrial > Soil > Floodplain | place... | reverse complement strand
ATCAGAGAAATACCGGAGTGGCGGAGGGGGCGAGATTCGAACTCGCGGTCCACGAAGTGGACGCCGGTTTTCAAGACCGGTGGTTTCAACCGCTCACCCACCCCTCCGATAAACAGGAAATATGCCCTAGATTGTTCGCCGAAACGCCGATGAGGTATCACTCGTAGATAGACTATCGATTCGAAGTCGCGGATACAAGATAGATATAGTTTAGCCGATCCGCTCCCGATCCATGTAAGGACGCAAAACCTCCGGGATGACAACGCTGCCGTCTTTCTGCTGATAATTCTCCAGTACGGCAACGAGTGTTCTTCCCACGGCGAGACCGGAACCGTTGAGTGTGTGAACGAAAACTGGTTTGCCCTTCGTTTCTTTGCGATAGCGAATCTGGGCCCGGCGGGCTTGGAAGTCTTCAAAATTCGAACAGGAGCTAATCTCGCGATAAGCAGTCTGACCCGGCAGCCACACTTCAAGATCATAGGTCTTCGCCGACGCGAATCCTAAATCACCGGTGCAAAGCTCCACGACACGATAAGGCAACTGCAGCAATTGCAAGACCTTCTCGGCATCGTTAACCAATGTTTCCAACTCGTCGTAGGATCGCTCCGGCTCGGTAAACTTGACCAGTTCTACTTTGTTGAATTGGTGCTGCCTGATGAGCCCCCGGACGTCCTGCCCGTAGGAGCCCGCCTCACGGCGGAAACAAGGAGTATAAGCCACGTAACGAATGGGGAGCTGTTCGCATTCGAGCATCTCTTCTCGATGAATATTCGTCACCGGCACTTCGGCGGTTGGGATAAGAAAGAAATCGGGATCGGCAATACGAAACAAATCCTCTTCGAACTTAGGGAGTTGTCCGGTTCCCGTCATCGCGGCACGATTGACCAGGAACGGTGGCAATACTTCCGTATAGCCGTGCTCGCGCGTATGGAGATCGAGCATGAAATTGATCAATGCCCGTTCGAGCCGCGCGCCGGCACCCTTGTAGAGAGCGAACCGGGCACCCGCAATTTTAGCCGCGCGGGCGAAGTCCAGAATCCCGAGCTCCTCACCGATGTCCCAGTGATTCTTCGCCGGAAAATCGAACCGTCGCGGATCGCCCCAGCGACGCACTTCCTTGTTTTCCGCGGCGCTACTCCCCACCGGCACACTCGGCGCAGGCAGGTTGGGCAGGGTTAACATGAACTGCTCGAAGCGTCCTTCGATCTCTGCCAGTGGTCCTTCCCCCTTTCGAATAGCGTCACTGACTTCTTCGACCTCGCGCATCAGCAAGTTCAAATCGCCCCCGGACTTTTTCGCTTTACCTATCACACCGGACAGGCGGTTCTTCTGCTCCTTTAATTTTTCTAAATTCGACAGCGCGTCACGCCGTGCTTGATCAAGCGATACAAATTCGTCCCAGCTGATGTCCGTTCCCCGGGTTGCCAGTCGCTCTTTGACCCGCGCCAAGTCTTCGCGTAAAAGCTTCAGATCGAGCATACAAATCCTTTAGAAGACGTCGAAAGCGTTTTCGATATGTTCCACGATTGGCGCCCTCCCTGGCCACGAGATGCCAACCACGTCGAACCGCGCCTCGCGTTGATGGAGTCCCTTCTGGTTCAAAAAGTACTGGGCGGCACGAATCATTTTGTGCTGCTTCCTGATCTCAACAGCCTCCAACGGCGTGCCAAAACTATGATCCGAGCGGGTTTTCACCTCGACAAAAACGATGACTCGCCGGTCCAAAACGATCAGATCGACTTCTCCGGCCGAACATCGATAGTTTCGCTCAACCAGCGTATACCCTTTCCTCCTAAGATACCGCTCCGCGACCCGTTCTCCCTCCTGCCCTAACAGACCTCTAACATTACTCACCTCTCCTCCTTTGGGAAAAAAAGCGGTAACACGTCTTCGAATTCAGGGCAAACATCGCGGACCGGCGCGAAACTTCTGCGATGAATTGGCGACGGGCCGAAGCGGCGCAAAGCTGCAAGATGCGATACGCAGCAATAGCCCTTGTGTCTTGCGAACCCGTACTCCGGATAGCTCTTATCGAGATCCATCATCATTGCGTCCCTAACTACCTTGGCCAGAATCGACGCGGCTGCAATCGAATAACATAGCTGATCTCCCTTAACGATTGCCCTCTGCTGCGGCAAACGTTTCGCTGAAGTCATCTTTGCCTGAAAAAAATCCCTGGGGATCATCTGATTTCCATCGATCAGCAAGCAGTCCGGCGTCGGATGGAGAACTAGAGAAGCTCGAACCATTGCCAGAAGGCTCGCTTTGAGAATATTGATCCGGTCTATTTCCTCAACCTCGACTATCCCGATTCCCCAGGAAACTGCATTTGTTTTAATAACCGGAACCAGCCTTTCGCGCTGTCCGGGGCTCAATAGCTTAGAATCCTTCATGTCTGTATGTGAGAATCCGCGCGGGAAAACCACAGCGGCCGCAACCACCGGACCCGCGAGCGGGCCCCTGCCCACTTCATCCAATCCCGCGATGCACCGGAATCCGCGTGAATACGTCTCTTCTTCTATAGCGCCTGGTGAAGGACGGTTAACCAGCTCCGCAGACAATGGAACCTGTTTGCTTGTCATTGCATCCTCTTTTAGCCAAAAGGATGAGTAACTGCAAATAAAACCGGCTCTTTACGGTTATGGTAGACGGAGGCTAGCGCATTGGAATTGAGGTGCGGCTATGTTACAAAAATCTTATGGCATTTACGCGTGAAGAAGTCCAACGCGTAGCGACTCTGTCCCGTTTGCGCTTGACTTCGGGGGAAGAAGAGCGCCTCGCGGAACAATTGGATCGGATCCTACAGTATATGGAGAAGCTCAACCAACTCGACACCAGAGAAGTTGAGCCCTTCGCCCATGCCGTTGATCCGGTGAACGCGCTGCGCGAAGATACAGTAACGAATCAACCGAATGCCGAGGCCCTCCTCGCGAACGCACCAGCGAAGGAGAAAACTTTTTTTCAGGTCCCAAAGATCCTTGAATGAATCTTTCTGCGCTCACCCTTCATGAAGCCAGCAAGAGGTTACGCAGTCGGGAGCTATCGTCGCAAGAGCTCACCGAAGCGGTTTTCCAGCGAATTTCTGAGGCCGAAGAGAAAGTCCAATCCTATCTAACTCTTTGCAAGGATAGTGCACTCGAGCAAGCAAAGCGTGCAGATGCCCTGCTCAAAGCAGGAGCAAATCTCAATCCTCTTCTTGGCATCCCGATCGCGGTCAAGGACAATTTTCTTACCCTGGGGATCAAAACCACTTGCGCGTCGAAAATCCTCGACGACTTCATCCCTCCCTACGATGCCACCGTGGTAAAAAATATCCGTGCAGCCGGCGCCGTGATCACAGGCAAAACCAACCTCGATGAATTCGCGATGGGCTCATCTACAGAGAATTCGGCGTTCTTCCCAACCCGCAATCCCTGGGACGCAACCCGTGTCCCCGGCGGTTCTTCCGGTGGTTCCGCGGCAGCCGTGGCTGCCGACGAGTGTATCGCCTCCCTGGGCACCGACACCGGCGGTTCCATTCGCCAGCCCGCCGCCTGTTGCGGGATCGTAGGTCTAAAGCCGACCTACGGCCGTGTCAGCCGCTACGGCATCATCGCTTTCGCCTCCTCGATGGACCAAGTCGGTCCGCTAACCAAAAACGTTGAGGACTGTGCGCTTGTGCTTCAGGCGATAGCTGGCCATGATCCTCGCGATTCCACTTCCGCGGACAAGTTTGTGCCAACCTATGCTGCGGCGCTAACAAGCGACATCAAAGCGCTGCGACTGGGTATCCCTAAAGAGTACTTCACCTCAGGTATGCAACCAGAGGTGGCAAACGCGGTTCGCCAGGCGATCAGTCAATTAGCGCAGCACGGCGCCATCGTCGAAGAGATTTCTCTGCCTCACACTGAATACGCCGTGGCCGTCTACTATATTGTCGCCACAGCCGAGGCAAGCTCCAATCTCGCCCGCTACGATGGCATGCGATACGGATACCGCGCCCCTGCCAGGGATCTTGCGGAGAGCTACATGTTGAGCCGGGAGGCAGGTTTCGGCACTGAAGTGAAACGGCGCATCATCCTCGGAACCTACGTGCTCTCAGCGGGTTATTACGACGCGTACTACTTGAAAGCTCAAAAGGTTCGGGCGCTCATCAAGCGAGACTTCGACGAGGCGTTCAAGACGTGTGACGCAATCATAACTCCAACGGCACCCACGACCGCTTTCAAGATCGGCGAGAAAATCCAAGACCCACTGCAAATGTATCTCTCGGATCTCTGCACTATTTCAGTCAACCTTGCAGGACTGCCTGCGCTCTCCCTACCCTGCGGCTTTGATTCCCAGGGTCTTCCCGTGGGTATCCAAATGATCGGCAAACATTTCGATGAATCCACCATCCTCAACATCGCCTATGCCTATGAGCAGTCCACGAAATGGCACAAACAGAAGCCGAAACTATAAATGCCGACAAAATACGAAACTGTTATCGGGCTCGAAGTTCATGCCCAGCTTTTGACCGAGTCGAAGATCTTCTGCGGTTGTTCGACGAAATTCGGCCAGGCGCCAAACCAAAACACCTGCCCGGTGTGCACGGGTTTTCCTGGCGTTTTACCCGTGCTGAACAAAAAAGTCGTCGAGTTCGCCATTCGCGCAGGGCTCGCCACCAACTGTGAAATCACGCCCACAAGTCGACTGGCGAGGAAAAACTATTTCTATCCAGACCTACCCAAAGGGTACCAGATCAGCCAATACGAGCAGCCAATCTGTGCCACTGGCTACATAGATATCGAAGTTAACGGCAAATCCAAGCGGATTCGTTTGACCCGCATCCACATAGAGGAAGACGCAGGGAAGAGCATTCACGATGTCCGCGGTGACGCGAGTCTCGTCGATCTCAACCGTGCCGGGGTACCCTTGTTGGAAATCGTAAGCGAGCCCGATATTCGAAGTGCCGAAGAGGCCGGGACCTTTCTTCGAATTCTCAGAGTTATTCTTGAATATCTGGGAATTTGTAACGGAAACATGGAGGAAGGCAGTTTCCGTTGCGACGCCAATGTTTCCGTTCGACCCGAGGGCACTGAAATCTTGGGAACCAAAACGGAATTAAAGAATCTGAACTCTTTCAAGGCGGTGGAGAAGGCTTTGGAGTATGAGGTTCGACGACACATCGATACCCTAGCTGAGGGTGAAGAACTGATCCAGGAAACGCGTCTGTGGGATCCGGATCGAGAGGTGACTCGTTCGATGCGGAACAAAGAATCTGCGCATGATTACCGCTACTTTCCCGATCCTGATCTACTGCCCATCATCGTCAAAGATGATTGGGTCGGTGAAATCAGGAGATCTATCCCAGAGCTTTCAGAAGCGCGCAAAGCTCGTTTTATCGAGCAGCATAAACTTCCTGTTTACGACGCGGAGCTACTGACGAGCCGGAGAGACATAGCTGACTATTTTGAGTCCGCTTTGAAGAGTCACCGTAACAGCAAGGCGTTGAGCAATTGGATCGTGGGAGACCTGTTTCGTGTTTTGAAAGACCGCCGCCTTGACGAGCAACTTTATATAACCCTGTGGCCCATCCCTCCGGAAGCGCTGGCTGAGCTGGTCCGCTTGATCGATGAAGGAAAGATCAGCGGCAGGACTGCAAAGACTATTTTTGCAGAGGTGTTAGATTCTGGGCGCTTTCCGAATGAAGTCGTGGCTGCGAAGGGACTGGAGCAGCTTTCGGATTCTGCTAGCATTGAAAGAGCGATCGCACAGGTCTTGACGGATCATCCCAAGCAAGTAGCTGAATATCGCCGCGGGAACGAGAAGGTATTTGGCTTTTTGGTCGGTCAAGTTATGAAGGCGACACAAGGGAAAGCTAATCCGCAAAAGGCAAATGAAATATTAAAGCGCAAACTGACCAAAGAAAACTAACGAGCGTTTTCTCTCCCTTAGTCGTGGCCGATCTAAAATCACCCATTACTATTGAACCACTGAGACGGTTTTTCCATTCTCCACAGCCCTCGTCGGACGAGCCTCGGGTCGATAGGCTTGCGGGAGACTAATAACAATGCCTTTTAGGCCATCCTGGCGTAGCGCCTGAAGTTGTCGTTCAGCCTCGTCTCGAACCGTGAAACTGCCGACGCGTAACCGCACTGCTCCGCCAGCGGCCTCGGTCATCGAAACCGCATACCCTCGTCGCTCCAATGTTTCCGCCCAGAGTTGCGCCTCGCCTCTGTCAGCGAATGCAATTTGGATAATGAATCCCTGAAGAACTTGAGGAAAAGGCCGGTTGACCAAATCTTTGTCTTGCATTTTTTCGCTTGTCTCTCCTAAGGACTTATCCACCGAGCTCCCAACGGAAGGTGCTACAACCGGCATCGTGGCCGGAGCCAAGGAGCTTTTAGGGAGAATCGAACGTGTTTCAGTTTTCTCCTGTTCTAGACTTGCTAGTTGGCTAGAAGGTTCAGCAGCTTCTTGGTTACGAAACACAGCCTCCACCTTTTGATTCACCAGTGATTCTTTAGGTTCCGCCGATTCAATAGGACCAGAAGTAGAAAAAACCGGAACCTCAATTCGACGCACTGATGGAGTACTCGTCGTACCTGGATCCTTCGGACTCTCCCCAAAAGGCGACGATGTCGTGAACTCAACAGGCTTGTCAACTAGTGAAGGTGCTGACTCCCTGGGAACTTTCTCAAGTCCTTGAGTGGATACCGAGGGCCTAGCTGCCAAGGGGATAGCGACGAGACCTTCCGATTTAGGACCCGGATTAGAACTACCCTTTTCAATGGCTAATGTCTGTTCCTGAATCGGCAATCGCAAGTCCGGCTTCAATTCTTGCGGCCGAAAAGAAACGAGTTTCATCGGACCGTCTTCGATGACAGCGAAGATCACGGCTTCGCCCAAAAGAGCATTCTGAGTTAAGTCCCCTGTTAAGAAGCTCCTCACTTTTGCTTTAGAGAAATACAGAACGGTTCTCTCCAAGGCGATCCGGGAGCCGTTAGACTCTGTAACAATATTTCGCCAAGAGAGGTTTAATCCATAACCATTCAACTCTTTCTCTTGGTAGATCTCTTGGTCGCTCGCGAGGATTGACAGCAGTTCCGCTCCATACAGAGAAAATACCCGAGAGACTTTCGCGTTATGATCCGAGTTAGGGTCGAAAGTTTCTGGCACACCCATGACGACTTCCAGGAATCGCGCATCGACAGAACCGGTCGCGGAATGGGTAAAAAATCCGATTCCACCAACGGATGCAATATTATTGGCAAACTGAAGATTTGCTGTCTTCGGGCTCCGAACAATGCGCTCGACCAAGCGATCAAGGTGGTTCTTGTATGTTTCACCCAGATACTTGGCCCGTTGCGTTGTGTAGTATGTGGGCGGTGTAGTTATGAGTCCTAACTGTAAGTTTTTTTTGGGAGTTTCATTCACTGTGGCGCAACCAGCCAGAACTATTGAGAGGACAACAAGTACGACCCTGAACGATCGCTGCCACATGATCAGTCGCAGCATTCCGATCCGACGGTTCCAAATACCTTGCTTGACAGGATTTCCAGTTGACCTATAATGAAACGGTTTTTTGCGGTGCATACCAAGAATCATAGACGCTGCTCCCATTAAAAACAACCTTTTTTCTGACAAGGGGCTCAAAATGGCTATTGGCGAACTGTTGCTGGCAAAGAACATTATTAACGAGGATCAACTAAAGAAGGTTATCCATCAACAGAAGATAGCTGGTGGGCGAATCGGCGACAACTTGATCGCGCTCGGGTACATCAGCCGCGAGAAACTCGAAGCCATCCTTCAGGAACCACCCCCGGTCCCCAAGACAGTCGAAGAGACGGGACTGGAAAGTAATTTCCTGCTTAATTCCGTTCTTAGAACGATGTACATCTCCGCGCTGCAGACCATTCCGGAAGTATCGGAACAGATTAAGTTGACACGGGGCGTCGTCGAATCCTTGTTGGACTTTGCAAAGAAGGAAGCTCTCGTCGAAATTCGTGGTCCATCAGAGAAGAGCAAAAATATCATGCGCTATGCTCTAACCAGCGCAGGCAAAGAACGCGCGAGCGAGGCACTTCGGCGCTGCGAATACATTGGTCCGGCGCCAGTACCCCTCGATACCTACCAGATCCAAGTACAAAAGCAGACAATCACCAACGAAATCATTGGGATGGAAAAGCTAAAAAAGGCACTTTCTCATTTAGTGCTGTCGGAAGAGATCACTCGGCAGCTGGGGCCCGCTTCGAACTCGGGAAGAGCCATCCTAATCTACGGGGCGGCGGGGAATGGCAAGACCTCCATCGCCGAGGGTCTGGTTGCAGCCTTTGAGCAGCCGGTTTACGTCCCCTACTGCATCGAAGCGGATGGACAGATAATCAAGATCTTCGATCCCTCGGTTCATGTCACACTGTCAAACAGCTCCAACGGTACGAACGGGAATAGTCATCCAATGTTCTTACCCCAGATGGAATACGATCCACGATGGGTTCGCTGTCGGAGGCCTTACATCATTTCCGGAGGCGAGCTGACCCTCGAAATGCTCGATTTAGATTTCGATATCCATTCGAAGTATTACGAAGCCCCCTTACAGATGAAAGCCATCGGAGGCATATTCGTGATCGATGATTTTGGCCGCCAGCGGGTACGGCCTAATGAGCTATTGAACCGATGGATTTTCCCTTTGGAGCGGAAAGTCGACTATCTCACACTTCATACCGGGAAAAAATTTGCCTTACTGTTTGACCAATTGGTCATTTTTGCGACCAACTTCCCACCCGAAGAGCTGATGGATCCCGCCCAGTTACGCCGTGTCCATTACAAATTAAAGATTAATCCACCAACAGCGGATGAATATAAAGAGATCTTCCGCCGGATTTGCGAGTCTTACGGCTTGGCGTTTTCCGAAGATATCATGGCGTATCTTCTTAATTCTTTTTACCTAAAACACAAAGTCCCTTTCGCCGGATTTCACCCGAAGTTCATCGCGGAACACGTGATTGCGGCCTGCCACTACCTCGGTACACCTCCACAAATTACCCGGCAATTACTCGATGATTCCCTGCGAAATATGGTTATTCTGCCAAACTCGTAGTAGTGAGAGTGATTTTGGATGCCAAAGTTTCTTGCGCTGATCATTCTGTCCACAGAATCCCCCCCAACCTCGATTGCCAAGCAGCTGGAGGCACGTGATTTTGCTGTTCATTTGAGTCGAACTGTTGATGAAGCCGAGCGTGTCTTTACGGCCTTCCCAACAGATCAAATCAAGTTTGTCTTTGCGGACATTAGTCTTTGCCATGGCGCGCGGTGGGACGAACTTCTCGCTAGAATCCGAACTTTTCCAGCGGAAATAGCGCTCGTTTGCTATCATCCAAATTACGCCCGTCCGCTTTATAGCCTGCTCGGTCATTCCGTGGACTCCGTTGGCGATGGGAAATCTCCCCATTCCGTGAGAACTCCTCTGATGATTGGAGAAACCCCACAATTTCACGAAGTTCTGAACCTCGCGAATCGTTACGCCATGCACGATATTACCGTTCTCATTACGGGCGAGACTGGAACCGGGAAGGAAGTCATGGCTCAGTACATTCATTCTCTGGGGCCACGGGCCGATAGGCCCTTCGTGGGTTGTAATATGACCGCAATTCCTGAGACGCTTGTTGAAAGCGAGCTCTTTGGCTACGTGAAAGGAGCCTTTACCGGGGCCGATCGCAACAAGAAAGGCTTCATAGAAGCCGCCGAAGGGGGAACACTTTTTCTTGATGAAATAGGTGACCTTGTCCCAGCCATCCAACTGAAGCTTTTGCGGTTTCTCGAAACTCGCGAATTTTATAAGGTAGGCGAGTCCACACCCAAAACCAGCGACGTTCGAATTATCGCAGCAACCAATAAGGAACTCGATGAAGCCATTCAAGGGAATGGGTTTAGAAAGGACCTTTACTTTCGCCTTAACAGCGCTCGCATCATTCTTCCGCCTTTACGCGAAAGAAAAGAAGATATTATCTTGCTGATCGCAAATTTCGTCTATCAAGCCTGCAATCAGTTTCGCAAGCCGTTAAAGAAAGTCAGCAGTTCTGCCAAAGCACTGTTTTTAGATTACCCGTGGCCTGGAAACATTCGGGAGCTAAAAAGCGTCGTGGAAAGTGCGGTCATGGTTTCGGACGGCGATTACATCACGCTGAGCGACCTGCCGATGAACTTGCAGAACTACGCCACTGGCCATCGTGAAGAGATCGGTACAAAAGCGATCCGAAACATTGAGGAAGGCGAGAGAAATCTTATCGAGGAAGCACTGCGCCAGACCAATGGCAATAAAGCGAAGGCGGCGGAGGCGTTGGGCATATCGACGCGAACACTTTACAGAAAAATCGAAAAGTTCTCCCTTTCTCAAGCTGATACCGGCCGCTTCGAGCCATACTAATTTGCTCCGCCTTCATTCAAGAAACACTCTTATGAAGACGAGGCTGACGAAGCTTAAAGCGACCTGGATCTCTACTACCTTCGTGTTTTTTGGAGTTTGTAATACCTATTCGCAAGCTGCCACTACCCACAATGCCTTTCCTACTATGAGCGAAATACAACTTCTTGTGGCTCCCGACGAGTCCTCGGCCGTGATAGCAACGCTCAACCCGGGCGACGACCTTTCTCCCGTGGCAGATATCCTGGTCGGGGAAGGAATAAGATGGTATTTGATAAAAGCGAAGAACGGCGCGATGGGCTGGATCAAGCAACAAGATACCGCCGAGTCAAAAAAAATCGAAAAGTTTTTCAAGTCGCTACCCGTCGAACCCTCCTTGCCTGTATCTGCCAACTCCACACTCTCAGGAAAATCGGGGCCAAAAACGATTAGCGTACCTGTGGAAATGAACGGCACGTGGATCGTCGTTCCGGTTACCTTCAACCGGGCTCTTAGAGCTTACTTGCAACTAGATACTGGGGCTTCTTCAACATTGGTATCCAAACGTATCGCCAACAACCTAGGCTTAAGTCCGCTCGGATCAAGACAGGGCTTGACGGTGGGTGGCATCATCACAGTGTCAGCAGCCCGCCTGAACTCCCTAAAAGTGGGCGATGCCGAGGTTAACGATCTGGTCGTTTCTATTCATGATTTTTCTACTAATCCGCGCATAGAAGGCTTACTTGGCATGGATTTCCTCAAACACTTCCACGTCTCCCTCGATGCGCGCCGGAAGCTCCTGGTCCTGGGCCCACGATGACCATTGCCGTGGCAATATTTAGCCGAAGGTTACTATCTATCCTATCTGCCAAATAAGCCTCTACGTACAATTTTGTTCAAGATGAACAGAATTGTGGGAATTATCTAGCAATTTTAGGACAAACCTGACATTAGGTTGCTGAAATCACGAACCTTTTACGCATAACTACGCTGGCAACTATTTTGCTCTTTCAGGCGTATTTACTTTGGAGTGACAAAGGGTTCTGGTCAAGCACCAGTTTTCCGCTGTCAAGATTTTGTCGTTATGCTTACTGCCAAAAAAGAAAACGATCAGCTTAAGGCAAACGTCTTTGGTCAACGGTCTCCCACAACGCGGTCGTTTGATCGAGTTGTCAACTCCATCGATGGCCTTCGGGAACGCGTTCAGGGGTTCAGCGTTGAACAACTGTCCGAGGTTAATCAAGGCTTGCACGCAATGTCGCTGCGGCTTGTTGAGTTGCAGAAAACGCTTGGCGTTATTGCCGAGATTAAGGAGCAACTAGACCCGTTGCGGACCAAAGTGAAGCGGGCCGAAGCGGAAAGTCTGGAGCAGAACAGTCTTGCGACGCTGGATAGACCCATGCCGCTTCACTCCATAGCGCAGGTTGGCAACCTATTGAAGTTTCAGCGCGTCATCAAATCACTCAAGGGAGCCAAGAACGTCTCTGGAGGGCTGGCATTCGCCGACTCGCGGTCCAGACAGCCTGTTCCTCCGAAGCCTGCTGAGATCGTCAGCGAACCGTTAGATAGAGCCAACAAAACCCAAGAGTTTACGGCTGACCTACCAGCAATCGAGTACACTTTCACAGAGGGTTCTGCCAGCGAAGCTAATGTCGTTACTGTCGCCACGGTTTCAGACAACTCTGACACCCTGCTTCATCGGGGCCCGCCAGAAATAGACCCCGAACCTGCTCTTGCGACACCCGTTGAGTACGGTTTCGAGCTACCAATGAACTCGCAATGGCCAGCTGCTGATTTGACAGCAATAAAGCACCCCTTGGTAGAGGATTCAGCTCGCGAAACTAACGCCGTTGCTGTCAGTGAGATTCCACACGATTCTGAAACGCTGCTTCATTTGGCACCGGCACAACTAGACTTTGAGCGAAATGAACGCTTCTCAAACGATTCGGCCATCCCAACTTTTCTTTACGACAACACAGCATCAATCCACGGCCAGGGAATAAACGCTGAATTTCCCGACACGAGTGACCGTCCCGGACGGAGCTATGCCATTCCCGATGCAGAAACGGAAGCGGTTTCCATGCAAATGAATATGGAGGTCTCCTCAGAAGTTGACTTCGATCAGCGCCTTCTGGATGATCTCATAAAAAACTACGGCGAGTTCAATGTTTTCCCGAATTCACCTGCGGAAGCCGAAACCAGGAGAGAAAACCTCGATCAGAATAGAATTACCATGCCAGGAGTGGATCCCACGACAACCCTGAATCCCGTAAGTCAACAAAACCTTCCCGCACAAAGAAAAGATGGAGAGCTTGATCTAAAACTCAAGAAGCTGATTAAGGATTACGGCGAGTACGACCTTTATTCTAGGCAATCACCGATCAATCTGAAGACTGGGGTGGCCGCGGCGTTCTTAGTACTGGCACTAGCATTTTCAGGATTTTATTTCTTTTCCCCACGCAGATCCATCGCACCATCGAACGCGCCAAACGCTTCACGGCCTGAAAATTCTGCAGAGACAGCGTCCAAGGAGTTAGCCACAAAAGACGCAACTCGCGTTGAGGAAACTCTTTCGGCACCATCTGCCTCGAACGTCGACATACCCAAGAGCCTTGAGGCGGAAGGATCGAGGAACCTTCCAAACAAAGTTACGCCAAAAAAAACCAAGTAAAAAAGGCTGGTCACATTTATGAAGAACGAATTACAAAACCTAACCGAGGATATCTCGCGGCTGTACGAGGAAATCACTCAAAAAACGGAATCCTTGGGGCAGATCGATAGCATCACCCGACTATACGATGAACTGCAATCCCAACTTCAGAGCATCTCTTCGGAAGAACTCGACTTGCTGCAAAGCCAGATAAAATCAACCCTAGAGCAAATGATTGGAATCAGCAAGAGTCTTGCCGTCATCAAGACTTTGAAGACTGCCCTCAACGGTCACGAGGATATGAGCGATCATGCCAAAAAAGCTCCAACAGGGGCGAATCCGCGCCGCTCTCTGGAAGATCGCTAGTGAATAGCAGTTTGTTCCTTAGTGGGTCTTGAGAGCATGCAAGGGAATCTAGCACAAATTAGTCTCAACGACATTCTTCTTCTCGCCACAGGAGGCAAAAAGTCAGGAATTTTAAAACTCTGCCGTGGGAAGGAGACGGTGGAGGTACATATTGCTGACGGCAACATCATTCATGCTACCTGCCCCATTGGTGAGGGAGAGAAAGCTCTACTCTATCCAGTAACATGGGGCGAGGGAGTCTTCACGTTAATGCCCAATGGAACTCCCCCGGCAACAACGATTAGAAAAACCTCGGCGGAAATCCTCGAGGAAGTCAAGGCCATGAGTCGAGAGTGGGAAACCATATTAGAAGTTATCCCGTCAGGAAAAGCTGTCTTCCGAATCGCTGACCCCGGAGAGTCCCAGGCCGGGCCCATTACCGTACCCCATGTTGGATGGCGCGTGCTGAGCAAGGTCGATGGCCTCAGAACCGTACAGGATATAGCCGAGACTCTACGTATACCTTTCGCTTACACGGCAAAAGTTGTTTTCAATCTCCATAAGTCAGGTTTGGTAGAAATCGTCAATCCGTCGTCAAGACTTGCCGCCGACCTGGTTCCGCCAGCGTTGTTTGATCGGCTTAGGAGCATCCTAACAGAGGTCATGGGCCCGATGGCTCCGTTGGTTTTGCGAGATCAGATCGATAGTCTGGCCGAATCCCAAGATAGCTTCCCGGAATCGAAACTGGACGAACTCATCGGCCTCATCAGCAAGGAAATTTCCGATGGGAAGCTAAGAAACAAGTTTGAAGAATCCATGCTGCAAGAGATTTCGAATTTCAAGAAACTTTAGAATGTTCTTTTAGGAGGAGGCATGCCACAAGAATCCATTTCTTTGGAAAGCTCGAAGGTGGCCACACCTGCGGCGCTCGGCTGGCAGGGGAGCAGTTTGCGGTGGAAACTTGGCGCTGCTTTTGGTGGGCTCATTTTATTTCTGGGTATCTCCGTCATAGGTATTGTATATTACCTCACTGGCAATGCGCTACAAAGACAGGTCGATTTACGTGCCGCTGCAATAGCAACAAACCTGAGTGATGCCGCAGCCGGTCATGTATCACGAAAAAACGCTTTGGAACTGGATGCACTCATTGCGAAATATGGTAGATTGGATGGGGTTGCATACGCCTACATTCAAGATCCAAAAAGCGAGGTTATCGCAACGAGTATCCAGCCTTTTCCTGTAGAGCTGAAAGAAGCTACGGGTAGGGGGGATCAGCGAATCTCCAACTCACGAACAACCAGCGTGCGTGGGAAGTCGATTTACGAGACGCGAGTTCCCCTGCTCGATGGCCAACTGGGGGCCGTCCATGTGGGGCTTTGGGCAGAGACGATCCAGCAAGACGTCCGAGGCACGCTGTTGACCATCGTCGGTCTGATCGGAATTTGCCTTGCCACCGGGGTAGCCATTGCGATCATGATCACGACCAAAACAATCCGGCCCGTACTTGAGTTAAAGTCCATAGCCGACGAGATCAGCCGAGGGCATTTGGACACGCCTGTTTCCTTTCAATCGAACGATGAAGTAGGTGAACTAGCAAGATCCCTGGAACGGATGAGGGCTAGCCTTAAGGCAGCCATGACCCGTTTGAACAAGCCGTAGGATATAGTATACATATTCGGATGAGGAGAATAAACATGAGAAACAACCTACATAAGTTATTACTCTATTTGCTTGTGATCCTATCCTTCGGCTGGACGACTGGAGTTTTCTTGCCGACACTCGCAGTTTCCGCTGAGGGCACACCACAACAACCCCTAAAGAAAATCGTTATCGGCTATAGTGCCATCTCTCCTAGTCAGTCAGTAGCTTGGATGACTCACGAAGGAGGGTTTTTTCGCAAGTATGGGCTGGATGCGCAGTTAATATTTGTTGAAAGTGGAAGTCGCATGGTTCAAACGCTGATTTCCGGCGACGTTGTAGCCGCCCAAGTCGCTGGTGCTCCCGTGATTCAGAGTAACCTTCAAGGATCGGGCGTTGTTATGATAGCTGGCTTTCTAAACACGATGGATTATAAACTCATCGTAGCACGCGATATTACCCGCCCTGATCAGCTTAAAGGTAAAGCCGTAGCGATTAGTCGTATTGGCTCTTCGTCTGATTTCGCCACACGCTACGCTTTGGAAAAATACGGACTGGTACCTGATAAGGACGTAGCGATTCTACAAATCGGCAGCCAGCCTGCCCGTTTCAGCGCTCTGGAAACAGGAAAGATCCACGGAGTTATGATAGCGATTCCCCTTACTGCCAAGGCAACGAAGATGGGATTCAATACTTTGGCGGATCTTCAGATGTTAGGTTTGGAGTATCAACACACTGGACTGGCGGTCAGTCAGACCATGATCAAGACACAGCCTGAATTAGTTCGCAACGTTCTGAAAGCCTTTGTCGAGGGCATTCATTACATGAAGACGCATCGCAAAGAAGCCATCGCAGTATTGGCCAAATACCTAAAGACGGATGATCCAGACGCGTTACAAGAGGCTTATGAATCGGAGCTGCAAGCGTTAATTCCCGAGAAGCCCTATCCGACCATCAAGGGCATTCAAATCATGTTGCGGGAGATGGGCATCAAAGATCCTAACGCGCGATCGGCACGTCCGGAACAGTTTGTGGACCTCACTTTCATAAAAGAATTAGACAGTTCCGGATTCATCGATCGGTTGTACAAGACAACTACAGTGGCTAAAGCGGCGCCACGCGTCGAACCGACAGCAACTCCTGCAGTTGCAATGGAAAAGCGTCCGGTCGAGGCCAAAGCCAAACCACTGACAGAGGACGCTAAAGCTCGGCCGGTTGTCAAACAGATTACCGCTTCGACTGAAAAAGCAGTAGCGACACCTGTTACTGCCAAAGGAACAAAACCAGCAGCACAGGAGTATACGGTAAAGCTGGGCGATACTCTCAGCAAGCTCTCTGAACGCTTCTACAACTCGACGTCTAAATGGGACAAGATATATGAAGCGAACAAAGATACCGTGAAGAATCCCCATTACATCTATATCGGGCAAAAGCTAATGATTCCTACAGACGAGCAGCCCGGATAACTTGTTCTAACCACCGCAAAAAGAAGGGGCCGGAAGTCACACATCCGGCCCCTTCCCCCTTCAAGCCTTCCATAGCTAATTCTAGGTCGACATCGAAAGAGCTGACTCGACCAATCAGCGACCTCCCTCTTGGGATTATTCGCCCCTGCCTCAATAACCCGTAAGTACCTTAAGATACTCGAAGTCTTCGACAACACGAAAGTCTTGATGGAAACGGTCGAATCGTTCTCCTATTTGGTCGATCTTTTCGTAAACGAGATTGCCCAGAAAGTCACCGGCTTTCTCCAGATATCGGATTTTTCGCGGCTCAATATTCATGAGCCTCGCCGCGGTGGCATCCACCGCAACCAGATCATCACCCAATATTAGCATGCCACTTTGCTTAGCTTGCCCCTGAAGTGGTCCATTGCCCTCCATACCAACAATCCCATCTACAATAGCAAATTGCGGAATCGGTAGTGAACTATTGATGTCTAAGATGCTCTCATGAATCCCCGCCCAATGGAGCGCGTTCTTCGGCCAACCGTAGACGGCCCCTGGAACAACTCCGAACATGTTTTTTAGAGACAGCGTAACGCCAGCCCAGTGATGCGTTTTTAACTTCGGCATCGAAACCAATAGATCCGCATTGAACAGCGTCTCGGGGAGATACAATTGTTTGAGATCGGTGAAACTACTGCGCAGCTTTGTGATACGGACATCGTCTGTATTGAGGTCCACATAGGAAATCCTATGCTCATTGATAACATCATGGATCCCTGAAGCGGTTAGAAGGTACTCATTGTCACGACGGTGACCCGGCCCCTCGGCGACCACAACCTCCCGTGCTCCCAGGGTTTTAAACGAATCGATGGCTGCTTCGATAACCGCCGGATGCGTGTTAATCACACCCTTGGGATCGAACTCCACTAGATTTGGCTTTAGTAGAACCCTTTTCCCTTTCACATCGAGCTTGAACAAATTGATTCCACGTCTAATCGTATCCTTCAGAGAGGCCTGGTAACTCCTAGCCTCCAGAATCGCAACCCGAGACCTCGATTGCTTGCGATACGCATCTCGCTCCCAACGAACTGCTGAACCGCACCCACCCAACGCAGAAGAGAGTGAAGCTGCAACTGAAACTTTGATGAAGTTTCTGCGATTAACCATTCGTTCTCAAACGCGAAAAAATTTAGCACCTTCGCCGAAAGCCAGCACAGCTAAAGCCACCGGCTTAGTTTCACCCAGGAATCTCGTCTGTTGGAAGTTCTTTGCAAGGGTCTTTTTCAACTGTCCTAAATCCTCGCCATAAAGCGTCAAACAAAGGATACCCCAACCCAAAGCCATGCCGGAGGCGGCTTCCCGCATCATGTTAGTTAAAGCGTGTAAACTCAATTGGTTGACCCTACTACCTGCCCTGTCTTGAAGCGCGATCAAAGCCACCGCTGTTACATCCGGATACGGCCACAAAGGCTCCCCCAAGACCCGAGAGTTTCCGTAGTTCCACCCGCCATTCTTACACATCCGATCGTAGATCAACATTTCACCCTGCTGAATCCTTTCCTCCACAGTGGTCCCCGCCAAGTGCGGTCTCAACTTTTTTATTGCCATCAGGGCGTAACTGGTGGGCTCCACCCAACTAAACGCACCAGGCGTCCAAGACCACCCGCTGAGGTAAGGGTCAAGTTCTGGCATTTTGTTCACTAGAGACAATCGCCACAAGACGGATGCGATCCACCCAGGCTTTCTTCCCTCCTGCTCTAAGAGCCATCTCACAGCACTCAAGGCACGCTCCACTTGATCCTGAAACGATAATAACGCGAGAACCGCAATCGGAGTTGTCCATGAACTCTGTTTCGATCCGTGGTTCAAAGGCCAACTTCCATCGGTTTTCTGGTGCTTAAGAAGCCAATTTAGCCCCGCTGTAACCTGACGATTAAACTTTTCCTTCTCAATGGACTTCAAAGCCATCAGTGCAAACGCCGTTGCTTCCGTATTACTATGCTTACCCCTAACGGAACCCCACCCACCGTCCTCATTCTGTGCACCAAGGAGAAGGTCTATTGCCGCTTTCATCGTGTCTGAGGACTTATTCCTCTGGGAGAGCATAGATCTGATGCTTAGAGTCAGAACTGACAAACATCAATTCCGGCCGATTGCGATATGACCGACTCAACTTGGTCCACAATTTAGCGTAAGCGTACTCTTCTCCCACGCCCTTAAGCGGGTGTAGTATAAGAAATTTAACCCCTAAAGATTTGAGCTCCACCTTGATCTCATCGGCGGATCCCACGTCCGGAACCGCTTGGCCGTAAGGATAAAAATATGTTTTCGGCTTGTGCAAGCCCGGCTGAATAGCTCTCCGACCCGTGTATAAGTAGTACATAGGATCGTAGCTCGTCGCAAGTATCGTCGATTCCTCGGTGTTATTGCGAATCCAGTCGAAGGTCTCAGCAAAACCTTCCCAAGTTGCTGGCAATCGTTTTCCAACCCATACTCTTATCGTCGCCACATCCTTGTTGAAGAGATAGTTGCCGAACCATCCGACT
>Ga0105347_1000470_pt1 | contig 19092 bp, 18 predicted proteins | sample EasRivMeERMLT890_FD_89677 | JGI IMG/M metagenome (GOLD analysis project Ga0105347, IMG submission 89677) | Soil microbial communities from meander-bound floodplain in the East River, Colorado, USA - East River MetaG ERMLT890 | ecosystem: Environmental > Terrestrial > Soil > Floodplain | place... | reverse complement strand
GAGCGTCCCTCCCCGTCGGTCACGGCCCGCAGCACACTCTCCGCCCAGGGATGCCGGGTCGCCTGGAAGAGGATCTGCAGAAGCGCTACCTCGCCACTTCTGAGATCATCAAGCGCCCCGGCCACCGCGATCATCGGGTCCACGTCGAACCGCTTAAAGGTACGGAGAGGCCGCATGAATTCGTGGGAAAGCCCGAAATCAACGATAAGCGATTCCTTCGTCGTCTCCCTATCCCAACGGCTACTCAGGTACTTGGTTCTCTCGATGATGACCGCTTCGGGAAAGTGCCCAACGAGCTGGCGCTCGACCTCGCGCCGGTCATCCTCGCAGCTCACGACCTGCACGGAGATTCCACCGGCCTCGCCGATTACCTCCAGCGCCACCGGACAGGCGGCGTAGGTGAGGCTCAGGAGAAACTGCTCCATGGCGTCGCGGGAAATCTCGAGCGATGGCGGCGTGGAGACTGCCAACTCAACGAGATCCGAGTCTTCCATGACGGCCTCGGGCTCCGGCTCGCGCTCCAGTGACTCGATATCGGAAGAAAACACCGTGAGATCTTCGGTCGGCCGCCGACGCCGGAGCGTCTCCCAGAGGGAACTCAGCAGCGTCGGCCTGCGGCCGTCGTCCACGGGGGGCGTCGCGGGGAGGGTGTAGTGGAACAGAAACGGCCGGAAGGGGGGCTCAAGCACGACCGGACTGTCCCACACCTGCCAGCCTCTCCCGCGGCGCTCCCAGGCGTAGAACTGAGATGTCAGAAGTTCCGAGCGGGTAGCTGGAGTGTTACCACCGGTCATGTTCACGGGTTCAGGGCTCGCGCTGCTCCTATCGATTCAAGATCAACGTCGTCAGAGCACCGGCGCCCAGTAGCAACACGGCAAGAGCCAGCAGCGGGGCGAGGCGTGCCTTGGCTTTCAGCCGGATCGTTTCAAAGATAAAGCTATCCGCAAGACCCACGGATTGGTTGTCGAGATCCTTGAAGAACGTCTCCTGCTGTCTGAATGGGCCATGTGTGTCCAGGAACAGTCGACTCTCCACTACTCGCGCGGCTGAGATCCAGCAGCGTTTCTGCAGGTCGATTGAGATAGACTCGACGCTCCAATGGACCGAGAGCAGGATCGCGAGTAGCAGGACACCCATCGCAGACCAGTCAAATCCCAGTGTCACCAAGTATGCAGTAACGACACCGAGGCTTCCGAGAGCGACGAGATGAAAGTTGTCTATCTTGTCATCGCGGTCCTCAAGGTGTTTTATTAGATCGAGCAGCGAGGAAAAGAGGACCTCATCATTCGATTGTCCGGTCATTGCGCTACCTCGCAGCAGTTGAGACCTCTATCGGGGCGCCAACTACCTCTTCGCAACGAGTTCCTGGAGAACCGGCTTCCTCTCGAGATCTGACAGCGCCCGCATCCCCTTGGCTGCGAAGAGATCGTTGATGACTTCCTCGACCGAGGCCCGCATGGCCTCCTGGAACATGAGCGCGGAGTCCATCTTGAAGTAGGTGTAGGGACGGAAGAGCCAGTTGTAGAGGCGTCCGAGTACTGGCACGGCGAGGATCTCGTCCTCGATGGCGAGCACCCCCGCTCTCACAAATCCGCCGATTGTCACGAGCACGACTGGCATGAGAAAGAGTGTCGCGAGCGACCCCCAGAACCAGCCGAGTATCTGGCCGAAGAATACCCACAGGGCGAAGAGTCCCGCGAGTAGATACGCCGCATAGAGAAGCAGGCGGGGCGAGGGCTTGGCCAGCCACCAGGAGAAAAAGTACCCGTTCCCGAACGGAGCCGCGCAGATGTCGCACACGAGCTTCTCGCGGCTGATCCTGAGGTACTCGCGACGAGCGGCAACGACGCCTCCTTCCTTCCATTCCACGCGGGAGGTCGAAAGGCCCGGAACCTCGCGCCGCTTGATGGCTTCTTCAACGGCGCCGTAGAAGTCCTGGGATGAGGTGTGAAATCCCTCAACATACTTATACCAGTGAGAGATGACGTCGCCTGCGTGGCCACTGGACATGGTGTGACTCCCTTCAGCGGAACCAATTGAACGACTATTTCCTTATCTTTACATTGGCGATGACGGTCGCAACAAGCGCCGACGTGACGACCGCGACAAGAGACACGAAGTTTGGGTGGCTGCCGAAGCAGTAGAAGCTGTAGTGCGTCATTGACAACAGGATCGCCCACAAGTAGAAGAGGAAGACCTGTGTTCTTCGTGAAGTGTCCGTCCTGGCAAACCGTCTAGTGCAGTAGAGGGGCATGCCGAGCATGCAGCCGTTGCTCAAGCCCAGAAACATCCCGAATCCGACAGCAAAGGTCCTCACGATGGGCAAGGGGCCTGAAACCACTGGGGCGATGAAGGCGCTACGGAAGACGAGGAACCAACCATCAATGATGCCGCCATCACTGAGCAGGGGACGAATGAGCGAACCTTCCATTGAGCCTGCGAGGGTCCAGAGGTCCATTCGCTGCTTGATGATTTCATTCAAGAGATAACCAAAGCGTATCCAGATGTAGGCAAGGCAGGCAGGAAGGGCATAGGCGACAAACCGCGTCGGCACATGTTGCGAAATGAGAGAAAACTCAAAGGTGTCGCTGCGAGATGCAATAAGGGCGATCGAAGCGGCTATGAGAAGGAGTTGAATGAATAGGTTGTTCCTGAGATCTGTGAGGTTCTCGCGGTAGATCTCGAGGCGGGACTCGAAGACAGACCAGACGCGGTCTTTCTCATAGTTTCCCGCTTCCTGTGAATGTACGGTGAACTCTTTGGTGTGGATGGTATTCACGACCACAAGTCCTAGGATCAGGCTCAACCAGAGAACACACAGGTGAATCCATGGGTTCGATACAAACAGTACTCTGGGGAAGCGCTTCATGTTCTTTGTTGACGGAATGAGGACTCCGTGCCGGACGCGCGAATGGAAACCTCTCAGCCAAGAATCTCAGGCTCCCAGTTCTTCCGGAAACGAAATGCCTTGAAGAGGGGCTTGTGAGCCACTGCCCGAATGATCTCAAGAGTCTGCTTCTTGTTCGAGATATAAGTGAAGTTACCCGACCCGAGATCGGCGATTGCTCCGACCTTGTCGCCAAGAATGTGCTCGAGGACGACCTCGTTGTTGGATTCTTCCGAGTAGACGATAGAGCCGGAGGCGGCCGTGACCACGTCGTATACGAAGATGTAGTACCTGAGGAACTTGACGTAGCCGCGCGTTGTCCAGAGTTCTTTGAGCTGCGGCAGCACGTTCTGGTATCTGAGGGCGTCGATGGCGGCTTCGGATATGACACCTGCCACTGAGCGCCTTCTTTTGAAGACCATCTTCACCTGCGACTTACCGATAGATGAACTGGCTGACCCTCCGAATTGAATGGTCACGTCCTTCTCTTGACTGAACTTTATCAACCCCTTCGTGCCTGAGTCTGTCCACTTCGAGAGATCGACCCCTGGGTATTCGTCGTTGAAGTGGAGCGCCGGAATGAACTGCTTGTCGTCCATGCGGTAGATCATTCCGAGTCGCACGGGCGCGTGAAGAAAATTGGCGACGTAGGCGTGACCCGCGAGTATCTTGTTCATGATCATGTAGCTCGTCCTCCATGGGACGTGTAGTTCGTCTCCCGGTTCTTGGCTTTGAGTGTTGGGAGTACAAGGCCTGCTGCTGACTATCGAATTGGTGCTCCACGACTCGCGAAGAAGTTCTTGATTCCGACTGATAGCTGAAGGGAGTAGTCGAGGCTTTGCTGGCCGGCATCGAAGGGATCGCCAGCCTTGATGTTTCGGAAAAACCGCATCCGCTGTGCCTCTGTCATAGACGCCGACGGGAATGCTGCGGCAGGCGCCACATACTGCGCCGTTCCGTGACACGAGAGGCAGGCGGAGACAGGGTTATCTACCGGACCGTTGAGACGACCGAGCCACCCTAGGTGCTGCGGGATGCCCACCGTTGAATTCAGAATGATGCTCTGCTGTACACGGGAACCCGAGTTATAGGCAGCCTGCGTAAGCGTTGGGTCGTTTCCCCACATGAGGCCGATCGGGATCATGCGGTCCCAGGGGGTGGCACCAGGAGCATCGCCGTCGTAGGAGAAGGTTCCGAATACCCACCCAGTGGTACTGTCCGCCCTCGTGTCCCTCACCGCGACATCGATCTGCAGAAGCCTGACCCTCCCGATGCTTCGAGTGTCGGTGCCGCTGGGGGCGACAAAGGCGTCCCATTCGAAGTCGTTTTTCAGATAGGGCACCTGGGCCACGGTTGCGGTGGTGAAGAGAAGTTTCACTCCCACGCTGCCATCAGGAAACAATGCGGCAGTGGGGTCCGGGTTCTCATGATCCTTCCAGACTTGGCCAACCACATAGCCGGCTAGAGGGTTGTAAAGACCCACCGCCCAGTTCGAGAAGCTGCTCGATTGATTCGGATGCAGCATCCGTGGGCGGGAGGCTCTCTCTCTGGTCATTCCGTGGACAAACTCCCTGCCGTTCGCTGTTGGATGAAGCCAAGGTGCGTGGTACCACTTCCTGACTGTGTTGTCCTGCCCCGCCCAGTCGACTTGGAGGTTTCCTTCTTTGCAGTAATCGAGCACAGCCTTTAGGTACTGCGCGGCCTGCGTCTTGAAGTCGAAGTTCTTCCACGGGCGAGGATCAGCACTTGGCTGGGATGTCGGATAGTTCTGGCTCAGTCTGAATACCGGACCCGTCCAACCGGAGACAGGTGGCTCATGGGCATCCGGGAATGGTAGTTGCGCTGTAGGAGGGGGCGCAGGACCGGTCGAGGTGACCGTCAGATATGGGCCGTAAACCCAACCTTCCTCGTTGGCGTTCGTCCGCACGTGATAGTAGTTGGTGGTTCGTTGTGGTTCGAGGAGCTGGAGTTGTTCTCCGGCGGGAAGTAGACGGACTACAGGATGAGATGAGGCGGGACCTTGACGCAGGTTGGCACTGCGGTTGAGCACACCGCTCATCACGCTGTCGTCGATCGTGATGAGATTCTTGTAGACCCACCCCTGCTCATGCTGGACCGTCTCCACGTTGTAGTAGTTGGTGGTGGGTGTGAGACTCAAGACAGTGAGGTTCTCTCCGGGCAACAGAAGCCGGATTCTTGGATAACTCGACGCCGGCCCCTGCCTCAGATTGGCGTTGCTCGTAACGACTGCGGTCTGGGCGATACAGATACCGCCGCAGCCTGCGACAAACACGACAACGGGCAGTACTCTCTTCCACGACGCGAGTCTCATGATCCTCCTCATGTCATTTCGACAGAGACCTCGATCTCCTCACCGGCTCAGCCGCACGGATGAATCACCTTCGTATAGGGGGGTTGCGAGATACCTGCGATATCGGGCTCCAGGTACCAGCACGCCCAAAGGCGATCTTTCTTGTCTCCCTCGAGTCCCAGCCAGTTACGCCCGGAAATAAAGCGTTGCCGCGTTCCCGGAAACTCAAGCATCCGGGCGATAACGTCTCGGTCCACCTCTTCGACCGCGTCGCCTGTCTTCTCCAGGAAGAACAGAGCGATTCCAGGCGGCGCAGGATGAACGATGCCGGAGGAAGTGAGTTGGTTGATAACTTGAGAATTACGGTCGGCGTCGGGTACGCGCTTCGACTCAATGATGCCCGTGGCACCTACGTGGACATCGCCTGATATCAAAGTGACGCGGCAGTTCTTCTCACGAGCGAATCTGAGTAGCCGATGGATGAATCTGAGCCTCTCTGTCTTGTGGGTCCGACTGGTCCAATGATCCTTCAAGTCGTCTTCGAGCTCCTGCTGGCCCGGGAGGAACCCCAAGACACTTTCCATGAGTCCGAAATCAGGGTGGACGACGGGAATGCTCGCCATGATGACGAGATGCTTCTTGTAATTCTGACCCTGCATCCACTCCTCCACGGCGTTCCAACTCTCGTCTCTCATCACCGTGTCGAGTGTGCGTTCCGAGCGCATGTCGAGCACGAGCAGTGCCATCGTCTGCAGATCGAATCCCATGGAGAGATTCTGGGAGCCATGATCCAAAAGCGACATGGGGTGTGGCTCATCGGGTGGGATCTGGAGCTGGAATGCTTGGAAATAGCGACGCGCTACCTGGTAGATTCCCTGGTAAACGTCGCAGTTCTGGAGCTCTTTGGGATACGAACCCCACCCATCGAAGATGTCATGATCGTCCCACATCATCACCGTGGGGATGCTCGCGAGCATGTCGGCGGGCTCGAGCTGCGACCATCTGTCGCGATAGAGGCTGAAATAGAACTCTTCAACCTTGTCCTGCATAGACGATGTGAAGCGAGCTGCAACCTGCTGCTTTCTGGACTTCGAAGCCCAATCCTTGATGAGCTTCACCGTCTCCCACATCGAATCGGCGTAGACCTGATCTCCGCCCATGAGGAGCACGTGGAAGGGAGATAGACGACTTGGGTTGCGATGTTTTTCGGCCATGTCGAACCAGAGCGCGTTCTTGTTCCGAATCCTCTTCATGTCCTTTGGATTGGAGAATCCGTTGCAGGAGGCATACGCGAAGCGCAGGGGCGTTGTCTTGCCAGGAACGACGAATGTTCTAGACGGGGAATCCCCAATCGTGTAGCTAACCTCTTGGTCCTGGGGACCCCGCGATATCAACCAGTCATGTCGCCAGAGTGTGTTCTCTCGATACTCGAGAAGTCTTGAGCCCGTTGACGTAACGGCCGGCTGCCCCGGAGTCTCATGTTGTCCATTGGATGACGCAGGATCTTGTGTGATCGTGAGAGCACTGACCCTCCACTCGGTCTCCGTCGAGCCCCGCAGACTGAGGATTGGACCAAGTGTCATCCCCGCCACGTTAGTGATCCCGGTTCGAACGTGAAGAGAACTCGTTGACGTTGAGAGTCCTGACCCATGCTGCCGTTCGTCGATTCGATCGCCCGTCATCTGTCACTGTGCGCCGACCCTCAGAGAGCTTGCCTCTTGACTCACGACGGATGACACATCTCCGGCAAAGCATGATGCTCGCTCTCTTGGGGCCTCGCGGTACCACGTGGGCACCAAGAATCCGATGACGAATCCGATGATGGGTGTGAGGGACAAGACCAGGGGCCAGGGAGGCAGGTCCGGATCGGTGGGTGGAAGCATCTCCCCGAGCCACCGGCGCACCAGAACGCTTGTCAGGAGGGCTACAGTCGCCTGAGTTCCCCCTTCGAGAATTCGACTGCGCATTCGTCCTCCAGGAGCAGGTGTCTCGTTGTCAGCCAACCAAGCCGTTATGAAGGCACTCGCGAAGGTTAGGAGTACCCAAGGGTACCGAACACTCCATTCCTCGAAGGCTTTGGTCACATCAAGGGTGATCAGAAACCAAAAAAGAAAGCTGATGGGAAGACTCGCCAAGCCGGCTACCACGCTCGAAAGGAAATAGAAGGCTACGGGCCGATCTCCGTCCGGGGCTCGTCTTGCTGCGGGCCACCACTCCTTCGGCACGATGGCGCAGCAGACCGCAACTGAGTAGATGATGGCCACCATCACGGTCCGCGTGAGGACGGTCCGCATGGAGTCACCTCCGGCCAACGCTCCCGCGGACACGAAACCGAAGAGCAAGACGACGCTGACCGACCCGAAGAGGAGCATGATCCGGTTCAGAGTGAGCTTCTGATGGTTCACTGCGAGAACGAACCCGAGTGCCCGGAGTCGTGCGATTCGGGACGAGAAGGTGAGTTCACACTTGAGTATCCCGTGGCTCACGAAGATGCACAGTGACTGATGAAGCTCGGTGCATTGCTCCAACAGTTCGGCCTGATAGTACCGAGCGAGTGAGGCAGCCTTCATCTCCTCGGCCATCGACAGGTCTCTGACGCTGGCGAACCACCTTCTCACCTTGAGTGCGAGCTGCTCGTACTGCCTTTTGATTCGTTCGTAGTCCTCTGAAAATGCTGTCAGAAAACCGCTGAATCGCCGATCAGTCTCCCAGTCTCGAAGGTGAAGCATGAGTGCTGTGACATTGGTCCAGACGTACTCCGGCGTGTCGCTCTTCTCGAATCGGGGTTCGAAAGAAGTGAACCCCTGTCGGGCCAGTTCACCGAGAACGTGTTGCTTTTGGGTCGGTGTGAAACTGAAGGAAGCCCTCCGCATCTCGGTACTCAAACGCCTTGCTTCGTGGGGTATGAGCGCAATGGTTTGAAGCCAATGCCGGCTCCACTGGTCGAAGTCCTTGAGTAGCGGCAGAGTCGGCAAGAGGATCGTGAGGAGTAGTGCTGCGAGGAGTGGAGTCGGGAGATCCTTCACCGTGTTGCCGAGTTCCTGGGTGAAGAACTGAGTACCCAGTGCGACTACGAGGAGCACATAGAATCCGACGAGCAGTGCACAGTAGGCGAGTGTTGCGGCCCAATAGCGTGCAGCTGTGGTACTAGTGCGGTTGGTGGGTGGCTTGTTGAACTGAGTCACGGCATGGAGAAGCACAAAGAGAGCGCCGAGCCAGGTCTCAGTCGTCTGTTGGTTCATCGATTATTCGTCCTTCTGGGTCGCAGAGAGCTGCGACTCACTTCGTTTTGCCGATCTGCTTCAAGCGCAGGAGTTCTTGGAACTTGGTGGGGTCATACCCGATTGCAAAGGATACGAACGAAAGAAGACCCGCTATCCGAACATACTGGTCTGGAGTCGGATTGGCGAAAGGATCGTTCGTGGTGATGAAAATTCCTGCGATGAAGGCGAGATACACCAGAAAGCTTCTGAGCATCGAGGCGACAGGAGGTTCGATCCGAAACATAACGCTCGCCTCGGCTCCTGGAACAACGGTTTGAGGCTGGCCCTCCGGATGAGCCTTGGCGTAGGTAAGTCTGCTTGCGCATCCACCGACGAGACCCGAGAGGATGGTCAGGAGTGCCACGTTCAATGGTGTGTAGAACGCCATGACCCCGAGAAACGCGGTCAGGGTTTCAGAACGCGAGACTGGTCTGAAAGTTGAGATCGAGAGTCCAGTCGGCATCGTCGCGCCTTCGGATACCACTGTCGGCGTGTCCGAAGCGAGAAACACCTCTCGAAACGGCGTGGAATCGACTGTCATTCCCGCGGCAAACAGGAAGAACCAAAGCAAGAGCGCCGAGATACCGGTTGCGATGTTCGCCCGCATACTCGCTCCAACGTGAGTCGAGGGACTGTTCGGTAGATGCAGCTACTCCGTTGTCTGGGATATGACGGCTTCCGATGGGATTTCACTCAGGGAGCGGAGGCCTGAGGTTGCGGTTGTCGACCTAAGATCCTGCACTAGAGAGACTTAAAGAACTTCTCAGGTCCCCCTTCGTCTCTGACGCAAGTGAGCGTATGATGAGCATTCGGGGAGAACATGGGGGCCGCGGGCATGTCGGAAGACCATATCTTGCCATCCCAGGTGGCGGATTCACTGAGAAAGGGCCGGACGGGTTCCGCGGCCATTGAGGATTTCGCCGTTGTTCGCCGTTATATGAGAGGGGCCATCGCGCGCGCTTGTCCGTACTGGTCCTCGGACGAAGTCGAGGAAGTCACGCAGCGCGCCGTGGTCCGCTTGGTTGAACTCGAAATGCGAAAGCCGCAGCCCGATGGATTTACGCCGCCGTACCTGTCAAAGGTGGCGTATACGAGCATCGTGGACGAGTTCCGACGTCGCGCTCCAGAAGTGTCTCTGGAGGCACATGAGGAGACACGAGGTGAGTTCCCCTCGCGGGAACAAACTCCCGAAGGAGATTGCCGTCTGAGCGAGCTGCGACGTGCCATTTGGGCGTGCCTGGGGAACCTGATTCGGAACAGGCAACATGCCGTAGCGTTGCTTCTCATGGGGTACAAGAACAGGGAGATAGCAACACTCACCGGCTGGGACGCGAAGCAGACCGAGAACCACGTGACGAGAGGGCGCGCTGACCTGCGCTCGTGCCTGGAACAGAAGGGATTCGGACGGGTATGAACTCGAGTAGAGACAACGAGCTGCTGAAGTGGCAGGAGGCGGTTCAGGAAGGTGCATCAGAGTCCGCACCTGATTCGCACGACCCTTCGATTGAGCGAATATGGGATGCATCACGCGGAAACCTACCACCCGCCGAGACACGAGAGCTGCTGGACAGAGTCGTGAAGAGTCCTGCTCATGCGAGGGCATGGTCCGCAGCGCGAGCTATCTCCCAGTACGAAAAGGATGAATACAGCGAAAACGTGAGGCCTGAGTTCAAGTTCAGGGCTTGGCGCGGATGGTTGTCGGCCGCTGCGGTCATTGTTGCCATCTCTGGAGTTGCCGTTTGGATGTCGATGAAAGCGCCGTTTGAATCGAACCTCAGGGGAGAGAGAGCGACGATCGAATCGCTCATCCCGGACGATGCAGCTCTTCCCCGCACCGGAGCCGCTCTCAGGTGGCAAGGGCCTCCGGGAGTTGTCGAATACAACATCCGAGTTTTCCGAGAGGATTTGGAGCCTCTCGTCGTGGAGGAAGGCCTCGATGGTGCAGTGTTCGTATTGCCGGAGAGTGTCGTGACGAACATCGGTAGAGGCGAGACCGTTCTCTGGCAAGTGGAAGCAGTTTTCGGTGACGGGAAACGAGCCCTGAGTGAGACGTTCAAGGTCCGGATCGGAGAAAAGAGCGAAACTCCCTGAGTGAGAATGACGCCCGGGTCGTCTTAGATGGGAGTCCAACAAAAGGGGGTACGCTGATATGGCGCAACCAAGACCAGTCGATCGATTGATCTCTGGAGGGGAACCCGAAGAGACGAACGAGGAGCGCGTCTACACGTCGAGCATCTCCGTCGTGGGAGAACGAGGGAGAGAGATTTACGTGTACCTCGAAAGCTCCGACACGCTCGAATTCAAGGATCTCCGACCGAGCCCCGAGCCCTCGTACCTGCGTGTCGAGGTGGACATGAACGGTCATCGGCATTGGAGCGTGCATCTGTCCAAGGACGACTCGATGGAGACAGGCCGCATTCTGCCGCCGCCACCGCCTCCACCTCCGGGCGGGGGCGGATAGTTCGCAGAAAACAACCCGCGGGAGCGAGGCACACGTCACACGTCTAGGTGGACGGAAGTAATCGAATGGCCACCCCCCTGGCCTTCCACACCAGTGGCTGTTGTTGTGTGCCTCGCCTCCTGCATCCTTGTCTTCGCTTCCGAAACTACTGAAGTCTCAATCACCGGGCAGACCACTGGTACCGCCTCCCAAGCGTTGGAACAGGCTGTCGAAATCGTCACAAGCGGCGAAAACCTCTTCGATGCCTATCGGAGCCTTCATGCGATCGATGTCGAGGAGCTGGAGGCCCAGCAACCCCAGCTGCTCGGACGGTACTGGTGGGCGCGAGGCTGGACGGCCTACGAGCTGGGTCGCTACGACGAGCTCAATGGCGTTGCCCGAGAGTTAGTGAATCTGGGTGGCGCACTGAGAACCTACGGCCTCTACTACCAGGCTGCAGCAGTGCTTGCGGATGAACGACGCTTCGATCAGAAGGGATCTGCTGTTTCAGCCCTAAGAGGAATCGTCGAACAGGAAAAACAGCCAGACCCAGTGCTCAAGCTCGCCGCACTTCTCGTTTTGGCAAAGCTCCATGAGGGCGAAGTCGGATGGCAGGATTTGTCAGTTGCCCGAGAGCAAGCAACGCGGCTGGGACGAGAAGAGCTTCGGTTCCACGTGAGAATCGAGGCTGCAAGGCGTACGGCCAGGAGTGACCCCCAGCAAGGCTACGAAATGCTCGAGCGCGCGATGCGGGAATCGCCCCCCGAGGGGCCATTGCGGTCACTCTACGGATGGGAAGCGCGCCTCGAAGTCGTATGGTCCGCCCGCCCGCGTGCTGAAGCCATCAAGTTTTCTCTCGAGTTGCTCCAAGCCATCGAAGCGGGTAGGCAGCGACAGGAGGAACTGGGCACAGGAAGCATGGGATTCTTCTCCGTGTGGGCGCGGGCCTATAGGCGTGTCGTGGGGCTGATCCTCTCTGGCCCTGACACGACGAGAGCAGACATCGAACTCGCGTTTCACCTCTCCGAAAAGATGCGCGCGCGCGTGCTGCTCGATGAAATCCACGCCATGGGTGCGCGCGTCCCGGAATGTGCCTCCGAACAAGCACAGGGCGAGCTTCTCGCGATCCGCGGTCAGATATCAGCGGGTCAACGCTCTCTCACTGCATCCGGTCCGGATCGAGAGAAACTCGTGCGGCGGATTGGCAACCTCATGCTCGACGAGGAAGCCGTGTATCGCGGGCTCCGTTGTCTGGGAGAACCCGCGGAATCTGTCGGTCTCTCTGACGTCGAAAAGACCCTAAACCCCGGCGAAGCACTGTTGGTGTTTCAAACGGGAAACGAGAGGGACGTCTACGGCGGCTACGATGGAGGCTCCTGGGTGTTCGTCGTGACGAGCAACCACTCGCGCGTCGTTCAGCTTCCTGACGAGAGAATCATTCGACTCAAGAAAGACGCACTCCTTGGGGCCGTCAGACGTCGAGACGGCAGCGAAGTGCCATTGAGCAGCATCCTGCACAACGATCTCATACGGCCCATACAAGAAGCTCTGCCCCATGAGGTCCACCACCTTGTTATCGCGTCCCAGGGTTCGGTCTACGGAGTGCCATTCGCGCTACTCCGTGAGACTGCTGACGCTTCGCCGCTCGTCGAGAACTATGCAGTGTCGCACGTTCCTTCGGCATCACTCTGGTATCGTTGGAAACACTCTCCGAGAATCGCTCGTGGGGTGCGCGTGCTTGCACTCTCGAACCCACACCCGGGAGAGAAAGGCCGTGAGCCCTGGCAAGCGATGACTGTAGCGCCTCTTGGCACCCTTCCCTCCTCACGCAGGGAGGCGCGCGCACTGCTCAGGGCCTACGGCAACCAAGGTGCTCACTTGGAAGGGAAAGAGGCCAGCGAGTGTGCGCTCAAGGCGGCGCACCCTCAGTCAAGCATCCTTCTTTTCGCGGCCCATGCGGTCGTCGACGAAGAGTCGCCGCGTCGCTCCGCCGTGGTTCTTTCGGCCGAGGGTGATGAAGATGGATTGCTCCAGCCTCCGGAGATAGCGCTTCTCGGTTGCGACGACACCCTTGTCGTTCTATCTGGATGCCAGAGCACGTCCGGGCCTGCGGTTGAAGGCGAAGGGCTTCTGAGCTTGGCCCGCGCTTTCTTTCAGGCCGGCTCACGGGTCGTTGTCGGTAACGGGTGGGCCGTGAGAGACGATGAGGCATCAGCGTTGTTCGGCGACCTGTACAGGTACCTGGCATCGGGAAAGTCAGTGGCTGAAGCAGTCCAGGCCGCCCAGCTCGAACACTGGAGAGCCGGGGCTCCTGCGGAGGCCTGGGCCGGACTCATCGTCGTTGGGGATGCAGCAGCCACCTTCCCCGCAGGTAGATCGAGGTCCCTTGGCTTTTTGGCCTCAGCCATGATGATCGCCATGGTTACCTTTTCGGTTGCGCTCCTCGCGAAACGCAGTCGCGTATCCGCCTAGCATTATTTGCCGCAGGCCTTCGAAGCCTTCACCTCTCCCTTTGAGTGAATCTCGGCTCCCATCCGTCTCATAGACAACTTAACCCAAGCCTTGCGTCACTTCGCGTTTCGTGTTCGCAGTGACACGGGCAAACGGACGCTTCATGGGAGATATCTTCATGCGTCGAGCTGCATACGTGTGTTTGTTGATGCTCCTTTCGTACACCGTCTGGGCCGTATCAGATTCTCCCGGGTTTCCCCTTTCTGGGAGAGACTTCATCAAGCACAACCTCAGGGTCGCAATCGACATTGGAGACAACGGCTCGACGGATGAGATCGTCACGTTTCAAGGCGATATGACAATTGACCGAAGGGATCCCTACACCAACAGAGACGGTCGGAAGCAGGTTGATTTCATCGTCCGGGACTGGCATGCCATGGCGGACAGCAACAGCCTTGGCATGAAGATTTTCTACATCCTCTCGCCTGACGTCTCCCAGCCGACGAGTACCATCACAGCCCAGCAATCAGACGCGGACTATCCAGCGTATTTCAGGTTCAACGTCATCTTCGACGCATTCGTGGGTGACCCGAACTCGCCGCCGGTAGTGGTGCGTCACCACGGGAGACCTGAAGGCGGCGGATTCGGACACGTGCCCCCGAACAAATTCAGTCCTGTGATTACGCAGTTCGAGTCCACGCAGATCGTGGTCAACCATCCTACCCTCGGACCCGTGCGATTCACTCCCGTGGACTGCCACGACCAGGAGAGTTCGACGGCCGAGGCGATCCCATCGGTCTCCTTCACAGGGTTCGTAATCCTCGCGATTCTCCTTGCCTCGACAGTCCTTGTATTCATCTACAGACGGCAGCGCGCCATGCCTACTGCCTCATGAACGGCCAAGTCTTCTCCCTTCCGGGTCCACGGGGCCTCGGAGCCATTCGCTTTCTTCCGAAGGTCCGTCGGGACAGGCTCGGATTGCTCCAGAAGCTCTTCCAGAACTACGGCGAGGTCGTCGGCATGCGCACCTGGCGGCGAGATCTCGTGATTCTCAACAGCCACCGCGCGGCAATGCACGTGCTGGTTGACGAGGCGGACCGATACGAAAAGGGCATGGGCCTCAGAGATCTGGGCAGGTACTTGGGAGGAGGATTACTCACCAACGATGGTGCTTCGTGGAAAAAGCAACGTCAGACTGCCTCGTCGTCGCTTGACCAGCGTGCCACGGAAGCGTGGGCAGGAGTCACCATCCATCGAGCTTCCCAGATGATCAGTCGATGGCGTGCGTGCGGAGAATCGGCCACGCCGGCTGAGGTCAGTAGCGATTTGGATGTTCTGAGTGTGAGCATTGCCACCGAGGTGATGCTCGGGGTGCCCTCACGGGGCGAAGCGGCCCGCCTTGCGAAAAACTTTGGAAAACTTTCCCGGTATGCGATGGGGTCCGCATTCTCGCTGCTTCCGTGGCCGCGATGGGGGAGAGCATCGACTCTCGCTTCGAAGCGGATCGCAAAGCTGATTCGCCGAGATGTCGACTCGGTCTTCGGAAGGGCAGTGACGGCACGCGATCGCGGAGAAAGCGCGTCATGTCCAAGCGGACGCAGCATGGGAGACATGTCGCGGGATGAGTTTGCGAGCCTCTTGTTCGCCGCGTACGATACGACATCGTCCACGATAGCGTGGACCTTGCAGCTTCTATCCCTCCACCGTGAGAAGTTGAAGCTCTGTGTGGAGGAAATCGACCGTGTGGTGGGTGATTCTCCGGTGAGCCATGGTGCACTGAAACGACTGGTCTATGTCCGCGCGGTCTTTTCGGAGGTCTTTCGGTTGTTCCCACCTGTCTGGGTGATCCCTCGCCGGGCTCTTCGTGAGGACTGGATAGCTGGTTATCGGATACGACCAGGAACGGAGGTTCTGATTTCAGTGTTTTCCATCCATCGAGATCCTCATATGTGGGAGAAGCCCGACGAATTCAGCCCGGAGCGGTTCCTCTCGTCACAGGGTCGCGGGTCATATCTGCCGTTTGGACTAGGTCCACGCAATTGCGTTGGAGCAGCTGTGGGGATGCTGGAATGCCTGGCTACGCTTGCGGTGATACTGAAGTCGCTCGATCCGGTGTCAGTCCTTCAGGAGCTGCCCGCTCCGGAGCCGTTGCTCAGTCTGCGACCGCGGAAGCCTATTCAACTGATATTCCGCCCACGCGGATCTGTGAGACAGACATCCCCACACTCCAGCACGTGTCTCAAGTACTCATAAGAGGAGGTCGGGAAGGACATGCGAAACGACGGCCACCAGTGTCCGACATCGGGTCGGGGCCAACCCGTCGTTCTCAAAACTCACCGCGAAGCAGCGCTCCGCCCTCAAACTCCAGGGGAAGCACATGGGGACATTGCGCGGGCTGAAGCCGGGTAGGCGGGCGAAGGCTAAGAAGGGCACGATTGGAGTTACGTCTACATCAGGGCCACTCAAAAATCTTTGAATCGGAGCAGTATCTCAAGCTTGATCTCCCCGTACCAGATCTCGAGGTTCACCTCACAGGAGATAGGTGAGGATGTAAACGCGATTCGGAGGGGGCAAATGATGCGTGGTATTCCTGACACCGTTCGACAGGTCATGGAAGGCAAGCCAATCGAAGAGCTCCTCTCTATTTGGAACAACCGCGAGAATGGGGAGTATTCAGATGAAGCACTAGAGATCGTCCGATTGATACTTCTAGATCGGGGCGTAGAAACATCCGATGTCAGTACGACGCAAATCCGGTCGTCAGTCGAAGCGATCCATCGCCCCGCTTCGACTGGCGAGACAACGCGACTTCTGTGTGCAGCGGCGCATCTGCATCATAATTCGATCTACGAACCACTGCGAGACCGGTTCGAGGATCCAGACCAATTGAAAGCGGAGACTCCTGAGTACTTCGTCGATATCGAGGCGGTCCTTGCGGAAGCCTTGATTGCTCATCGGAGGGAGATACTTCGGCGCTGTCTGGTAGCTACTATCGCTACACTCGGATTATTGACAATAATCGCGGAGCGCCTCGAACTAGTTACCCTCGTCGTCGGTGCTCTTTGGTTGATAGAATTCCTGTTCGACCTTCAGCGTCAGTGGTATGTTCGTGCCCGCTTTCTGCGAACGGGGGCCTCCAGCGAAGCGGCTCATGTTGTTGACACAGGGTCGATGCAAAACGTCGTGATCTCTGGCGGCTTCTCGCCGTTTGTTGGTTCAGGTTACGACATTGTTGGGTGGTCCTTCGTGGTAGATCTAACGAAGCCAAGCGGGGAGGAACCGCCGCGCTCGCTGACGCCCACGGAGTTGTACGATGAGGTGACCGCCAGCGTAAGTGAACTGCAAATCCCTAACCTCGTTGTTTCAGACAAATTGTTCGTCCATGGCGAGGAACTCAGGATGGATAATGTTATCCTACCTAACGTTCTCGCCAAGCCTCAAGTCATCATACCGGAAGATCACGTACGGCAGGCTGTTGGGGTTGGGCTGAATCGTGCGCGGCACTACCGGGTACTGCAGATTCCTGCGTGGGGAGGAGAGCTCGTACTCAGCCTTTTCCTCAGGTTCACTGCGGTTGGTAAAGGACTGTTCGTGGAGGCACGGTTCTTCTTGCTGTTACCGCTACGCGCTGAGTTCCATACCGTCGATAATCTCACTCAGAAGATCAAGCTGCGCCAATTTATGGGAATCCTCACTGTGTCAGCCTTTAAGGCACCTTTCATGTGGATAGAGGCATTGCTGGCAGGCCTTAACGCCGTGAACCGATTCAGTGAGGGATTACGCAACGAGCAGCGAAAGCTCGCCGAAGACAACGAGCGTTTTAACTACGGCTGGGTTAGGAGCCTGCGTGAGGAATGGTCGGGGGCCTTGTACGAACGCTACTTTCAGTTGCTTGACAAGGACATGTACTCGAAGATCCTGCAATCGAGAATCATTGATGCTATCGAGGTCGCGCTTGAGACTAGGGGAATATCGACCGAGACGATCAAGGATCGAGGGACAACGATTCTAAACCAGGGACTGATCGTAAGCGGTGGGAAGGTGGAGGCTCAGAGTGTGGCCGTCGGCCGAAGAGCTGTTGCTGCCGTGCAGCAGACCATTGGTAGGAACACCGAAGGAAGTCGACCGACGGGTCGTGACGAGAAGCTATGACTGTGGCTGCGTATAGATTGTATAGGAGGACAGCAAAATGAAGTCACACCGGAGGAACGAAGGTATCATCGTAACTGGAGGACAGCTCAACGCTGGTCAGATCGCAGCGGGTTCGCGCGCGAAGGCAATCAAGGTCTCGCTAGAAGGAGGGTTTGATGCAACAGCTGCGCAGGGCGAGTTGCGTGATGCGGTCGAGCGATTGACCGACCTAGTGGTGCGCTATGAACACGAAACCCAGAGCTCCGGCAAGGCATTGGCGTCGATTGCTGCCCTAGTGGAGGAGGCGCGCAAGCCGAAGCCTGTCACCAGCAAGCTGAACGAGTTGCTGGATAAGATCAGCAATTGTTCTGGGTCGGTCGCGGCGATCGTCAAGGCCATCGCGTCGGTTCGTGATGTGATAGCCGCAGGGTTCTGAGCTGAGCTCGTTTCATGACTTTCGAGACGCTCAACTGTGTATCTCACCCATCACGGCTGTACAAGCACGGCTATCTTGCCGGCACCTGGCCTCGATCGTGGTTCTTACGCAGCAGTATTTTCTCCACTTGTCTCCCCCCTGTAAGCCAGTTCAGATGACTACGCACCAGTCTTCTCAAGGATCCAGCGGAAGTTCCTAATGATGCCTTCTGGCTTTGCTCCCGATGCGGGTTTGTCTCGACTGGATGGAATCCCTGACCGATCCTTGAGGAGTCGCCGGGCCGACTCGTCTACTCGCTGAGAATGATTGGTTCGATGTAAATGCAGAACGCCTCCCCGCTGAACGGCCTTTTGACCTCCCCCTTCACCATCAACTTGACGTAGATACTGTGGTTTGGCAGGCCCGCGAGGTCCTCGGCCGTGAACTCCGGCGAAAACTCTCGCTCCAGGATCTCGGAGCGACCCCCGACGCAGAACTCAATGGTCCACGAGATGGACACGAGACGATGGAGGCGCTCAAGCCCTGGACATGTTGGACGTAGCCCCAGATATAAGCCCCAAAGCCGCCACAACTGAGTTCCGTGGTACTCTTTCGTCTCAACCGGACGCCACCCGGAGGTACACATGCCAAAAGATAGAAGTCTTGCCCGAGAGATTCGCACGATCCGCACGTCGTTCCGTCAACTCGCAGGCGCATTCTCACGGCTCGCACCAATCCTGACGAAGCGACGGCCTCCAATGTCGGACAATGGCACCGGCCCTGCGCGCCGCAGGCCTCGCATCACAGCCAAGCATCGCGCTGCTCTGAAGCTCCAGGGTCGCTACATGGGCACGCTGCGCGGGCTGAAGCCGCGGCAGCGAGTGCGGGTTAAGAAGGTCCGTGCCGCTAAGGGGATTGGGGCAGCGATCGCGGAGGCGAAGAGGATCGCGGGGTAACGAGCGCAGAAGAATAGGCGACTGCGTCAGCGCCATGTTCTTTGTGGATGTTTACATCCGGCGATACCATGGCTCCCTCAGGCACCTGAGACATCAAACACGAGGGAGCCGGTGAGCTTCAGCGATTTACTTTGAAGCCAGAAGTACCCGCAGTATTCGCTCCGATCGCCAGGATCAGGTATCTTGAAGATCCCTTCTCGCCGCAACACTATCACCGCCTCAGGGTCGGTACGGCCAT
>Ga0105347_1000467_pt1 | contig 19150 bp, 15 predicted proteins | sample EasRivMeERMLT890_FD_89677 | JGI IMG/M metagenome (GOLD analysis project Ga0105347, IMG submission 89677) | Soil microbial communities from meander-bound floodplain in the East River, Colorado, USA - East River MetaG ERMLT890 | ecosystem: Environmental > Terrestrial > Soil > Floodplain | place... | reverse complement strand
CTTATGTTCGCGCGCCAGTTCCTTGAGTTTGCGCGGATTGGAGGCCACTTCAGGCGAACCCAGGAGGGTTTCCACCTCGCGAAACCGGTCCTCCAGTCGGTCGAGCAGTTCGATCATGGGAGGCGCTTCACGCGCTCACGGCTGCGACCTGTGGCTCCACGATCACTTCCTTCAGCGCCGCGAGCGCTACTTCCAGCTGATCATCGGAGGGCTCGCGTGTGGTGATGAGCTGCAGCCAGAGCCCTGGTGCAATGAGCGCGCGCACCCAGCCGCGGTCACGGTAACGGCCGGAGAGCTTCAGGAGTTCAAACGAAGTGCCTGCCACGAGGGGCAGAAGCGCGAAGTGCGTGAGAAATCTGAGGATCAATCCCGGCGGCCGGCCGAGATAGAGCTGCACCAGACTGTCGGAGACGGCGTAGAGCAGAACGGCCAGAAGCGACACGATGAGCAGAAACGATGTGCCGCAGCGGGGATGGAGTCGGGTCTGCGCTCTCGCCCCCTCCACGGTGAGCGGTGCCCCCACTTCCAGGGCCCAGATCGACTTGTGCTCGGCCCCGTGATACTCGAACACACGCCGCAGCTCTGCCGAGAAGAGCATGACGGACATGTATGCTATGAGAATCGTTACCCGCACTGCTCCGGCGAGCAGATTGAACCAGAACGCCTGCGGAGCCAGACCGGACCACTGAGCCGTTTGCAGGGGCACGTACACAAACAGGAGCACTCCCAATCCGAGTCCCACCACCAGTGTGAGCCCGAGCGCCCAGGGGGACAGGCCGGATTGCTCCTTGCCATGATTGCCCGAGGCCACGTCGGCGGAATGCTGAAGCGCACGGATGCCGATCACCATCATCTCGAAGAAGGCGATGGCGCCGCGCAGAATGGGTTTCTTGAGGGCCGGCCTGCGATCGGTGAGCGAACGGAACTCTCGGGATTCCACGACGATCTCGCCCTCGGGCGAGCGCACCGCCGTGCTGATGCGGGACGGACCCCGCATCATGACCCCTTCGATCAGCGCCTGGCCGCCGAACGCCAGGTCGGGCATACGCTACAAGCCGTATTTCTTCTTGAAGCGATCGACGCGGCCCGCGGTGTCCACCAGCTTCTGCTTGCCGGTGAAGAACGGATGGCACGCTGAACAGATGTCCACGTGGATCTCCTTCCTCGTGGACCGGGTTTCGAACCGGGCGCCGCAGGCGCAGGAGATGGTGGATTTCGCGTACTCGGGATGAATCTTTGCCTGCATTTTGTGCTATTTCCTCCGTAATCAAGCAGAATAGCCTACGATTGCGGGCCGGCAAAGTGGATTCTCTCACGGCGGGTCTCGCCCCGGCTGCTGGTCCGCCCGCCGCGGTTTAACGTCGCTTGCCACCGCCGGCCCAGGCCGCTACCATCCGGCCTAACCCTATGCGCGTACCGTACTTTGCCCCCACCTGGGGGCGCCTGGAAGAGCAGGCCATTCTCAGGGCCCTGCGTTCAGGCTGGATCACCATGGGCGAAGAAGTTCGCGCCTTCGAGGCCGAGATCGCTTCGCGCGTCCGGGCTCCCCACGCGGTGGCCGTGAATTCAGGCACCTCAGCCCTTCACATCGCGCTGGTGGCAGCGGGGGTGGACCCTAAGGGGCCGGTGGTCGTGCCGGCCTATACCTTCACGGCGTCCGCCGGGGCCATCCTCCAGGCAGGCATGCGCCCGGTATTTGCCGACATCGATTTTGACACATTCAACATCGACCCAGAGTCGGCGGCCGCGTGCACCAAATCGCCCGCCGCCTTCATGCCTGTGGACATCGCAGGACTGCCGGCCGACTACCTGGCCCTGAACCGGCTGGCTCGCAAGACCGGCGCGGTCGTGGTGGCCGACGCTGCGCATTCTCTGGGCGCCGCAGTGGGCACACGGCCCGTAGGGAGCCTCGCCGACTTCACGTGCTTCAGCTTCTACGCCAACAAGAATCTCACCACCGCGGAAGGCGGTATGATCACCACGCGCCGCGGCGAGTGGGCCGAGCGACTGCGTCGCCTGCGGCTGCACGGCATGTCGAAGGACGCGTGGAAACGCTATGGCGCCGGCGGTACCTGGTACTACGAAATCGATCGCCACGGCTTCAAGTACAACCAGAATGACATCCTCGCCGCCCTGGGGCGCGCGCAGCTTGCGCACTTCGACGACATGCAGAAGTCCCGTCATCGCGTGGCGGCGTGGTACGATCGCGAACTGGCGGGCGTGGAAGAGTATATCCCTGCGCCGCGACTGTCCGGGCGCACGCACGCCTGGCATCTGTACATCGTGCGCCTGGCGGGCAAACACGCCGCGCGCCGCGATGATGTGATCCGCTTTCTGGGGAAGCAAGGGGTGCAGACGTCGGTCCACTTTATCCCGCTGTGTATTCAGCCCTACTGGAAACAGAAGTACAAACTCAAGGCGAAAGATTTTCCGGCCGCCATGGCCGCCTATCGCGGCGCCATCTCGTTGCCCATGCATCCCGGGCTCACGCAGAAGGAGTGCCGCTACGTGGCGTCAGCGCTCAAGAAGGCGCTGGTGAAGGCCTAGGTCCCATGCTCGACATCAAACGCATCCGCGACAACCCCGACGCCATCAGGCGCGCCTGCGAAATGAAGGGCGACAAGGCAGACATCGACCGCATTCTCGAGCTCGACACCGAGCGCCGCTCCCTGCAGACCCGCATCGACACCGTGCGCGCGGAAGTGAATGCCGAGTCAAAGAAAATCGGCGAGGTGAAGAAGTCGGGTGGCGATGCCGAAGCGCAGATGGCACAGGTGCGCACCCTGAAGGAGTCGCTCTCGCACAGCGAAAAGCACCTCGAACTGGCCGAAGAAGAACTGTACACCCTCATGTTGCGCGTGCCCAACGTGCCGGCCGCCGACGTGCCGCCCGGCGACGAATCGAACAACGTGGAAGTGCGCGCCTGGGGAGAGCCCGACGGTTCAGGCTGGCAGGCGCCGCACTGGGAAACGGGCGAACGGCTGGGGATTCTGGACCAGGAAGCGGCCACTCGAATTTCAGGCTCCGGCTTCATCGTGCTCAAGGGAGCGGGGGCGCGCCTCGAGCGGGCGCTCATCAACTTCATGCTCGACTTCCATGTGGAAAAGCACGGCTTCACGGAAGTGCACGCGCCGCACCTGGTGAATTCCATCACCATGCAGGGCACGGGCCAATTGCCCAAACTGGCCGCCGAGATGTACAAGCTGGGTGAAGACGATCTGTGGCTCATCCCCACGGCCGAGGTGCCGGTCACCAATCTGTATCGCGATCAGATTCTCCGGCCCGATCAGGTGCCCATGCGCATGGTGGCGTACACGCCGTGCTTCCGCCGCGAAGCCGGATCCTACGGCAAGGAGACGCGCGGCATCGTGCGCGTGCACCAGTTCGACAAGGTGGAGATGGTACGCATCGAGAAGCCCGAAGATTCCTACACCGCCCTGGAAGAACTCACGGGCCACGCCGAGGAGATTCTGCAGGCTCTGGAACTTCCCTATCGCGTGCGCATGCTGGCCGCAGGCGATCTGTCATTCGCCGGCGCGAAGTGTTACGACCTCGAAGTGTGGGCGCCCGGCATGAAGACGTGGCTGGAGGTATCAAGCTGCAGCGTGTTCGAAGACTTTCAGGCGCGGCGCATGAACCTGCGCTTCCGGCGCGAGCAGGGCGGCAAAACAGAATTTCCGCACACGCTCAACGGCTCGGGCCTGGCCCTGCCCCGCACGGTGGTGGGCATCCTGGAGAACCATCTCCAGAAAGATGGTTCGGTGAACATCCCCGAGCTGCTGCGACCCTACATGAAGGCCGACAGAATCACGGCCTGAGTTCGCCTCTGAACTGATCTATCGAATCAGTACCACGCCCGCACCGCAGGCTCGCGCCTGGGAAAGTCGGTGACCACGAAAAAACGTCGCGGGCTGTGGTGTAGTTGGCGGCCAGGCCGCCGGCTGTCATATAGCCTCCACCGGGCGCCCTTGGGCGCGCAGGGGGCACCGGCAAGCACAATCCTGTTCGGCTGGCCAGCCCGTCGAGTTCACTTAAACCATGTGAATCTAGAGCGGACCAGCCTATACTGGGTGACTGTGCCTACTTCAGGGTGCACTTACATGGAACGGGAGACACGCGATGATCGAGTTTGATGAAGTCGGATACTGGTCGCAGATCAAACTCGACTTTGTAAAGAAATACGCCGCCGCCTACACGAGGATCATCTCGGCGCTGAAGCAGCCATCGTTTGCGCCGGTGTTCATTGACGGCGTTTCGATTGCCGCCGTTCATATGTCGAGGGGCTCCAGATCCTACATCGCCGGCTCACCCGTGAACATCCTGTTGATCACTCCCGAGTTCTACCGCTACTACATCATCGATATACGAGCGGAGAAGACGTCCGCTCTGAAGCAGATGGTGGCCGACAATCCGAAGGTCAGCATCATTCCGGGAAATTGCAACGACGCCCTCACGACCAAGGTGTTTCCGCATGTCCAATGGAATCAGTACCGCAGAGGGTTTTGCATCCTGGATCCGTACGGATTACACCTCGACTGGAGCACGATTGAGGCCGCAGGGAAACTCAAGACCCTGGATGTGGTCCTCAGCCTCCCGGTGGCCGACGTCACGGGCAAGACTCTGTGGCGCGATCCCGCCGGAATGAGCCGACCCGACGTGGATCAACTCACTCGATTCTGGGGCGACGATTCCTGGAACGTCGCGGCGAGCGACTCCTCCAGTGCCTCGTCCGGGCGCTCCACGAAGGCGGAACTGGACGCCATCGCCGCGGCGTTTCGAGCGCGGCTTCAAAGTGCGGCCGGCTTCAAGCATGTGCCGGAGCCTTTGCCCATGCGAAGCCCGAAAGGCGTGTTGAACTACTATCTCTTCTTTGCCAGCCAGAAGCCACTGGCCGATGAAGTCGTCACGGAAATCTTCAATGCGTATCGAGCGCGGGGGAACTGAGAGCAGAGCATCGGCCGAACAGATCTAGTCCAGCGTCTACTTCTTCCCGAACGTCAGCCTCTGAAATTCAGCCTTTTCGCCGTAGCGCGGCAGGAACACAAGCAGGAACACACCCGCAGTAAACATGAGAACTGAGATCAGCTCATTGTACGTGAAGTCGCTGCCGAACAGCATGAAGTGCATCGCGCCTTCGTAGTAGCGAACGGTTTCAAAGACCACGCGGAAGATCGCTTCCACGATCATGAACCAGGCGGCGGTCCAGCCGAAGTACTTCTTGCGATCGTCCACGAAGATGGCAAAGAAGTACAGCGCCAGGCCGTACAACGACGAGTAGATCTGCGCTGGATGCAGATGCTGCGAGCCATACACGTAGTGTGGCAGAGTCTCCGGCGGGAACGACACGCCCCAGGGTAGATCGGTGGGCGTGCCAAAGCAGCAACCGTTCAGGAAACATCCCCAGCGTGAAACGAACATACCGATGGCCAGGCCGGGCGCCAGAAGGTCGAGCACGCCGAGCACAGGCAGATTGCGCCGGAGCGCGTACCAGAGGGACACGAAGAGGCCTGCCACGACGCCTCCGTAGAGATTGAGTCCGGCCAGACCGAATTGTTCGCCCGAGAACGGGTTGATCGCGTCGGTCCAGCGGCCAGCGAACTCGGGGATGTGGGTGGCCACGTAGGCCAGCCGTGCGCCAATCACGCCAGCGAAGATGAGGTAGAAGCACAGATTCAGGACGGGATCCGGCGGGAAGCCCCAGCGCTTGGCGCGGCGCAGAACGGCGAAGATGGCCACCGCGAAGCCAACGGCAAAGGCCAGGCCGAAGCTGCGAAGCGTAAACGGGCCGAGTTCGAAGATGATCGGATGCATTCAGTTCCCGCCCTTATACACCGACGGCAGCCGGACGGACGCCCCGGTTGCGGTACGTCGTGTACGCGATGGCTACCACGAATAACAGAAGACCCACGAACACATCGGTGACGTAATGAAAGCGCCCCCAGAAACATCCCACGGAGAGCAGAATCGAGACGGGGACAAGCGCCAGGCCCACACGTCGGTCCATGTCATACACATACCAGGTCACCAACCAGGCCAGGGCTGTGTGGGAAGACGGCATGCAGCCGCCGTGGACGGACCCCGCATTCTGCACCGACATCACGAAGTTGAAGAACAGGCCGCCCTCGAGGGGCGGCAACACCGAAACGAGGGCCCATCGTGGCCCCTCCAGCGGAAACAGCGCGAACAGAGCAAAGGAAGTGAAGTACACGATCACGGCCGCTTCGTTAAACATGCGAAAGCGAACGACATCGTTTTTCCACAGGGCCACCAGAACGACCAAAGGCGGCATGAGGTAATAGAATCCGTAGCCCGCCATCCACAGTTCCAGAAGCCACGTGGAGTCGAGTCTCGCCACAGCGTGAGGCACACTGAATCCCAAAAGCGACACCTCCCACGTGAGGAGCGCCGGATCGAACCATTCGTTGAAGAACAGGGTCACGTACGGTTCGGTGTCGCGGTAGAAGAGTCCGAGGAGCACGATCGGGTACCCGTAACGAATGAAGGGCCAGATTCGCCCCTGCGTGGGCACCCAGCGCGCCATTGCCAGCACCACGGCCACGGCGCCGGCGTGGAAGAGATGGCTCATTCGAAAAGCAGCCGGATCGTTTCCCCACAACACGGCCGCAAGTGACGTGGCAACAGAGTAGCCGATCACCCAGCGGTCGACGAAGGCGAGCTTCAAGATTTGCCCGCCACCAGAAGCACCATTTCGCCCTTTGGCGTGCGCGTCTTCCACGCGCTTTCGATATCGGAAAGAGGTCCGCGCTGGAACTCCTCGAACTTCTTGGTGAGTTCGCGCGCCAGACAAGCCGGGCGATCGCCAAGCACTTCCCGTATGTCGGGCAGCCAGGTGCGCAGCTTGTGTGGCGGAATGAAGAACACCTGCGTGGCGTCGTCGTTTGAAAGTTCGGCCAGCCGTCTGTGTCGCGCGCCCCCCTTGACCGGCAGGTATCCCTCGAAGCGGAAGGCGTGCGTGGGGAGTCCGGATGCGCAGAGGGCTGCGAGAATTGAGCTCGGGCCGGGAATGGGAATGATGCGAATGTTGCGCGCCAGGGCCTGTGCCACCACGGAGTAGCCGGGATCCGATACGCCCGGCGTACCCGCGTCCGAAACGAGGGCGGCGTTCTCTCCCGCTTCGATGCGCTCGCAGATGCGCGGGGCGGCGCGCTTTTCGGTGTGATCGTCGCAGCGCACCATGGGCTTGTCGATCCCGAGATGCAGGAGCAGGCGCCCGGTGTGTCGCGTGTCTTCGCAGGCCACGAAGTCCACGTCCGACAGCGTGGTCACGGCCCTCCGCGTCACATCACCCAGGTTGCCGATGGGCGTGGCCACCAGGTACAGCGTGCCTGTCACGCCGTCCCGGACGTGCGGGTCACCCTCGCGACCGGCGGCAGGCGGCGCTTGAACTCGGTACGCCGCATGGTGTCGACCACCTTGTTCACGCTCTCGCGCGGGTGGCCGGTGGCGATCACCTGGTCGGGCGTCTTGCGAAGATCCACGAGCGCGTGAAGGATGTTGTCCATCTCCTCATACGAGAGGCCCAGCTCGCCCTCGTCGGTCTGGCCGGGCCAGAGGTCTGCGGTGGGCGCCTTGCTGATCACCGCCTCGGGCAGGTCCAGATGCTCGGCCAAAGCCCACACTTGCGACTTGTAGAGGGCCGCGATGGGGGCGAAGGAGCAGGCCGAATCGCCGTACCAGGTGCAGTAGCCCATGTACGTCTCCGTCTTATTCCCCGTGCCGGCCACCAGGGCATTTAGCTCTTTGGCCGCGTCGAAGAGTACAATCATGCGAAGGCGCGCGAGAGCGTTGCCTTTGCGCACGGGATCGGGGTGGCGTACGTCAAAGAGTGGATCCGCTACGGGAGATAGATCCACCTGAACTGGAGTTAGCCCCAGTTGCGTTGCCACCTCCCGTGCGTCTTTGGCGCTCGCCGGCGACGACTGGTGATATGGGAGGATGAAGGGGGTCACGGCTTCGGCCCCGGCCGCCTTCACGCACAGCGCGGCCACCACGGCCGAGTCAACGCCCCCGGACAGCCCGAGGACCACATTTCGCAGTTGGGCCTCCGACAGAAAGCCGCGGATGCTCTCTGTGATGGCCGCGACGGCGGCGCCGGGATCGATACGGAGGGATTCGGGGACGGTGCGAAGACTCATGTCCACACGCTGGTGACCGTCACTCGGACGGCCTTGATTCGCGCGGCGAATATCACATTGTGCACCGGGTGGAGCAAGAGGAATTGACAGTCCCGGGGCCGCCCTCGCATATTGCGCGCGAAGGAGAAAATGTATGGCGAGCGTTAACAAGGCGATTCTCATCGGCAACCTCGGCAAAGACCCCGACTTACGCTACACGCCGTCCGGCCAGGCCGTGGCCAGCTTCTCTCTGGCCACGTCCGAACGCTATAAGGACAAAGACGGCAACTGGCAGGAGCGCACCGACTGGCACAACGTGGTGGTGTGGGGGCGGCAGGGCGAAACCGTCAAGGAGTATCTCAAGAAGGGCCGTTCCGCCTATGTCGAGGGTCGCATTCAAACGCGATCCTATGACGACCGCGAAGGCAACAAGAAGTACATCACCGAAATCGTGGCCAGCCGCGTCCAGTTTCTCGGCGGGCGTGGCGAGGGCGATCGCTCTGTGTCCGGTGCGCCCGATGAGGTTTCGGAGCCGGCCTCCATCGCTGAGCCGCTGGTCAGCGAAGAGGACGACGATCTTCCTTTCTAGCCCGAGTCACCGTCGCTGGCTCAACGCCTTCCTCGGGTGACCCGGCCGTCGGCGCACGTACTGGCGTGCGCCGCGCTCCTGTCGCTTGGCGCGCTGGCTCTCTATTCGTACACGGCGCTTCCCGGCCCCGGCTGGGTCGACTCCGGTGAGCTGGCCGTAGTCTCTCACACACTGGGCATCCCACATCCTACGGGAAGCCCGTTGTATGTGGTTACCTCCAGGCTTGTAACGCTTGTGGGGCCGGGTGAGTTCTGGCCTCTGACGTTGCTTTCGGGATTGTGTGTGGCGGGGGCGGTTGTGCTTGTGATGCTGGCCGTGCCGGCGCCGGTGGGTGCTTCAACTCTGGGTGCCGTGGCGGCTGCTGGTGTGATGCTGGCGGGCGCGCCCAGCCTGTGGGGACAGGCTACCAGTAATGAGGTGTACGCGCTCCAGGCGTTGCTGTTTTCGTTGTTTTTGTTTTTACGGACGCGTGAAGGGGCGCGGGTGCGAGCGTTGTCGGCGTTTGTGGCGGGGCTCGCGTTTGCCAATCACCAGTCGGCCTTATTTCTGTCGCCGTTCCTGATTGCCGATGTGTGGAAGGGGCGGCGCACATGGCTGGTGGTGTTCGGGTTGGGGCTACTGGGCGTGTCTTTGTATCTGTACCTGCCCATCCGATCGGCTCAGCAACCGCTCATGGATTGGGGCGGCACGCACGAGTGGGCGCGATTCGTGCGCCACATCATGGGCTGGCAGTACAAGAACTGGGTGGGGCTGGAGAACCTCGAGGCGTACTGGAGGGCCCTGGGATTCGCCCTGGGCCACGTGGCGCGCAATCTGGCGTTTGTGGGTGTGCCTGTTGCGCTTTACGGCTGGTGGGTGTTGCGCAGGCAACAGGCGGCCGCGGCGTGGACTTCGCTGTGTGCATTTGGGTTGTGTCTCGTGTTTGGCATAAACTTTCCCAATCCGGATCTTGAAGCGTTCTACATGCTGCTGTACGTGCTCTGCGCAGGCTGGGCCGGGCTCGGACTGTGGCATCTGGCGAAGAGGCGGGCTGTGATTGGCTGGGTCGCATCGGCGGCCGTGGTGGCGTGCACGCTGGTCCAGGGCTGGGTCATCTTCCCCGCCGCCAACCTTCGCAACTTTACGGTGCCTACCGACTGGGTAGAGGATGCGCTGGCCACCATGGAACCAGGCGCCGTGGTGCTGACGCGCGAATGGGATCATTATTCGCCGTGGTTGTACCTGCGTTTCGTGAAAGGCGTGCGACCCGACGTCACGTGGATCGACACGGAGTTGTTGAGGCGCTCGTGGTATCCCGACTTCATCCGAAGAGTTGACTCAGCGCGCACTCAGGCGGCGTTGCCCCCATTGCAACAGCTGGCTCCGCAGATCGCAAAGTTTGAGTCGGGCGAGCCGTATCGCGCGGAGGAAATCGAGCGGGCCTACGCCAGCGCCATCTATGCGCTCAGCCTGGGACAGGGCGGCCCGGTGTACGTCGACGGCATCGCCGACGGGCCCTCGGTGTGGGGGGTGGAGCGGGTGTATCTGCGTGGCGTGCTCGAGGTGCCGTGGGGGCTCACAGTGCGCCTCTTCCGGCCGGGCGACGCCGTGCCGTCGCCGCCGGCCTGGTGGGGCACCTATCGCGACCGGCTGCCTGCGCAAAACGATTCACCGCGCACGCGCTTTCATCTTGAGCTGTACCGGCGCATGCGCCAGGCGCGGGAACTCTACATCACGTCGGGTTGAAGCGCCGTGGGGCTCCACTGGAAGCCAGATCGGCTCCCCAGGCACGCTGGGAGGGTGCAAAGCCCTGCAGGCGGGCCCGGAAGCACCAACGAAAGACGTTGTAAACGCTTGCGGGCAGGTCGTACCTTGGCCCCTGGGAATCGGGCCACGCCGGGGGGCGATGCGGAGGAGTCTTCCTCGCGGCACGTACCTGCGTTTGTACGAGGCTTTGCCTGCCGCGTGCCCCGACGAATTCCCAGACTCAATCAAAGGGGGGGGCTGATGTTGCGAGTTGCCGCAGTTCTCATCGTTGGCCTGGCGATCGCCGCCGGCCAGGCCGGGGCCACCGTACTTCTCGTGCCGGAGGATCACGCCACCATTCAATCGGCCATGGATGTCGCCGACGCGTACGACACCATCAGCATCGCGCCCGGCGTATACCTCGACAACGCCTCGTCGCACGGTCCCGTCAGCGTCATAGCCCGCGAGCCCGTGCCGGCGACGGTTCTTTGGGGCGGGCTGTTCATCGATGCCGGCTTCGGCACGGCTCACCCGTGCCGCATCTCAGGGCTGCACTTCCGCCGCAAGGTGGACGTCCAGTTGCAGTGCCAGAATGGGCTCTTTCATGTGACACACAATGTGTTTGATTCAACGATTACACTGGGACCGGCGATTCTCTACTTCCCGAACGGCGTGCAGGGGATCTTCGAGAACAACGTGGTTCGCCACATGGGCTGGGGCCTGATTGCCTCCGGCAGCACGTCGCTTCAGGTCCGGAACAACATCTTCCGTGACTGCAAGGGCAGCGCCGTGACCACGGAGTCGAACCTCGGCTGCACCTTTTCGTACAATTGCTTCTTCAACAACGTGCAGAACATCCGGGGCGACGGTCTGAACGAAGGAAACATCTTCGAGGATCCGCTCATGGATGGGACCACCTTTCAGCTCGAGGCGGAATCTCCGTGCATCGACGCCGGCGACCCGGCGTCCCCGCTCGACCCCGACGGGTCGCGCGCCGACATTGGAACCGTGCAGTTCGGGCCCTACCTGTTCGGAAACCTGGTCTCTGTGGACTCTGCGTTGGCAGAGCTTCTGGACACTGTGGTGTTGCGAGTGAGCCTGGCCAACCATGCGCCTCTGGGCGGGGCCACGATTCCGCTCAGCTATGCAAACACTGGGGTCTCACTGATTTCGGTCACCCATGTTGAGAGAGGTCTCTCGTTCGATCTTCGAACGGACCTGATCGATGACGTGGCCAAGACGGTCCTCCTGGGGTATGTCGCTCTCGACTCCATCGTGCCTGCGGGCGAAGGCCCGCTGGCGGAACTGACCTTTGTGGTCACCGGTGCGGCGCCTGAGCAGGTGATCCGGGTGGATTCCACGAATCTGCCCCCGTCCAACAGGCTGCTGCTGGTAGATGCGTTGGCCCGCGAGATTCATCCGGGCTTTAAAGCGGGTACTCTCGTGGTCGATCATTGCCCTGTGGAGTTGACCGGTGATGTGCAGCTGGATGGCGAGCGCACCCTGGTGGACATCGTCTATCTGGTCAACTACGTCCTGCGTGGAGGCCCAAGCCCCTTGCCCCTGCCGCAAGCCGGCGACGTCGACTGCAGCGGCGCCGTGTTGACCTCCGATATCGTGTACCTGGTGAATTACATCTTCAAACTCGGGCCGGAACCCTGCGACATGTGCCCCTAGGGTCCGCCTGACCTTCTCTCATGCCTAAGCCCAGAGTCGGCGCCGGCGGCGGGCTTCCGGCCATGCTCTACGTGTTGCGCAAGAGTCGCGAGGCGGGCGGGTTATTCAAGATGTACCGCCGCATGCATTCGCGGAACACGTGCAAGACCTGCGCCGTGGGCATGGGCGGCCAGCAGGGCGGCATGGTGAACGAAGCGGGGCACTTCCCCGAGGTGTGCAAAAAGTCGGTGCAGGCACAGGCGGCCGACATGCAGGGTGGAGTGGGCGAGGAATACTTCGCTACTACCACCATCGCCGAAATGGAACGCCTCACCTCGCTCGAACTCGAGCGACTGGGGCGACTCACCTTTCCCCTCCTGCTCGAACCCGGCCGCCGGCACTTCCGGCGCATCACGTGGGATGACGCCATGTCCCGCGCCGCGCAGGCACTCTCGAGTGCCCCTCCAGAGCGCGCCTTCTTCTACTCCTCCGGCCGCTCGAGCAACGAGGCTGCGTTCCTGTTCCAGCTGGTGGCGCGCGCCTACGGCACCAACAACGTCAGCAACTGCTCGTACTATTGCCATCACGCCTCCAGCGTGGCGCTGTCGCAGGTGTACGGCTCGGGCACGGCCTCGGTGGTGCTCGACGATCTGAAACACGCCGACCTGGCGCTCGTGGCGGGCGCCAATCCGGCGTCCAATCACCCCCGGCTCATCACACAGCTCGTGGAACTGCGCCGGCGGGGCGGGCACGTGATCGTGGTGAACCCGCTGCGGGAGCTGGGCCTGGTGCGCTTCCGCATTCCGTCGGATGTGCGCAGCCTGCTCTTTGGCTCGCAGGTATCCGATCTCTATCTGCAACCGCACATCGGCGGCGATCTTCCGCTTTTCGTGGGGCTCCTGAAGTGCCTCGTGGAAGCAGGCGAAGTGGACAACGATTTCGTGGCGCGCCACACGTCGGGCTGGGAATCGCTTCAAGACGATGTGAAGCGCGCTTCGTTCGACGAACTCGAACGAACCAGCGGCGTGCCGCTTGCGCAGATGCGCGAAGCCGCCGGGCTTCTGGGCAAGGCGCGCTCGGGCATCGCCTGCTGGGCCATGGGCCTCACTCACCAACCGCATGGCACCGACACCATCCTCGCGCTTGCCAATCTCGCGCTGGCGCGTGGCTGGCTGGGCAAGCCGGGCGCCGGCCTGTTGCCGATTCGCGGCCATTCGAACGTGCAGGGTGTGGGTTCGGTGGGTGTGAGCCCGGCCCTCAAGGCCGGATTTCAGGAGGCGCTGTCGCGACTGTACGGCATCCCCGCAACCCTGCCTCCGGGACAGGACACGTTTGCCTCGATGACGGCGGCCGCCGCAGGCAAAATGGACGTGGCCGTGCTCCTGGGCGGCAATCTCCTGGCGGCCAATCCCGACCGCTCCTGGGCCGAGCGCGCCATGCAAAGCATCGGCACGTGCGTGTATCTTTCCACCAAGCTCAACCTGGGTCACGTGCACGGTCGCGGTCGCACGACGATCCTCCTTCCGGTACTGGCGCGAGACGAGGAGTCGCAGGCCACCTGCCAGGAATCCATGTTCAACTTCGTGCGGCTGTCGGAAGGCGGCAGCCCGGCTGTGGAAGGCGACATGCGCTCCGAAGTGGCGATCATCGCAGATCTGGCCCAACGCATTCTGCCCGCGGGCCGGTTCGACTGGTCGCTGCTCTCCTCGCACGCCGAGCTGCGCCGGGCCATATCAGAGGTGGTGCCGGGCTACGAGTCCCTCTCGGATCTCGGGCCCCGCAACAGTGAATTCCAGATTCAGGGCCGCACCTTTCACAAGCCCTCCTTTCCCACGTCCGACGGCAAGGCCCGCTTCCACATGACGCCGCGACCCGAATTCGACTCAAGCCGTGAATTCCGCCTCATGACCCTGCGCTCGGAAGGGCAGTTCAACACGGTGGTCTACGAGGACGAAGATCTCTACCGCGGAAACACCCGCCGGGACGTGGTCATGATGGCAGCGGAAGACGCGCGCTCGCTCGGCGTGAAGGATGGGGATCGTGTGCTCGTTTGCACCGAGGCCGGCCAGCTTCCGGCGTCGGTGGCGGTAGCTCCGATTCGCGCCGGGAACCTCGCAATGTACTACCCGGAAGCCAACGTGCTCGTACCGCGCACGCTCGATCCGAAGTCGCAGACGCCGGCCTTCAAGTTCGTCTACGCCGCCGTGCGCCTGCTCTGATCTCAAACGAAAGGCGGTGCACCTGCACCGCCCGGGATTCCAGAGTGGGCTCCATGTCGCGGAGCCGCTCCACGATCTACCTCAGGAGCATCATCTTCCGCGTCTGGCGGTCCGTCCCCGTGTCGAGCCTGTAGAAGTACAATCCCGACGGGAGGGGCCGCCCCGCATGGTCCTCGGCATCGAAGGTAGCGCGGTAGTGACCCGCCTGAAGCGCACCGTCCATGAGCGTGCGCACGTTCTGCCCCAGCAGATTGAACACGTCGAGCCTCACGTGACTCGCGCTCTCCAGGCTGAAGTCGATGCTCGTGGAAGGATTGAATGGATTGGGAATGTTCTGCTCCAGCGCGAAGTCGCGCGGACGCTGGGAGCCGCCCAGTTCCACGATCCCCGTGGGCGTCGCTGCGCCGGCGCGGATCAGCCAGTCGAACATGGGATACCGATACCAGCCGAACGTGCCGTCATACGAGTACGAACGCTGGTCGGAGAACTGAACGGAGTCGGTGCCCACGGCCGGCTGCGTGGGTGAAGTGGGCTTCCACTTGAACAGCACGAACACGTCGCCCGTGTTGATGGTGGGTTGCTCCGGCTCCGGAATGACGAAGTTGGCCCACGCCATCGCCTCGGTGCTGCGGCATTCGAACGGCCCCGCCAGGAGGGTGCCGGGCAGTTCGCCCGACACATCCCACACTTCGAAGTCGAACGCTGCCGTGTCGGTGACGAAGGCACGCATGAGATTCAGCTTCATCGGGTATTGCGGAAACGTAAACCGCACCCCGAAGGTGTTCCCCGACCACGCCGTGTCGATGTAGAAGAGCAGTTCGGGCTCGCCGTCGTCGTACGACAATTCCACTCCCGGATGCATCCGGTAGGTGAACACCAGGGCGGGGGCGCCGCCCGGCAGAGTGGACAAATTGTGCGTGGTGGACGCGTCGTAGGCGCGGATGAAATACTCGATCTCCGTGCCCGCAGGATACGGCGGCAGTTCCGACGCCCACTTGGTGCTTTCCACGTTCGACATCGCACTCGAATCGAAGCTCGGTGCGCCCTGCACACGGTAGAACACGGTTCCGCGCTGAATGCCGGAGAAATCCGAGAGGTCGCAGCGGATCTCCGTGGAGAACGACTCGGTGAAGCCCAGCGAGACGGGCACGTGGTCGATCTGTGGTCCCGCCAGGTCGGCGCCGAAATAGCGCACGCCGGCGCGGATGTTGATGTCGAAATCGGTGACGTGCTCCCAGGGCTGGCCCGGAAACTGGAACCAGGAGCGGCCCGAGCCGCCGTCGGCATCGGTCACCGGATACGGCGGGGGTCCCGTGATCACCTCGAGCAGAACATAGAAGTCGCCCGCGCCCACTTCCACAGGCGAGAGCGTGACGGTTTCGAGTGAGAGATTGCCCACCAGCGTGAACACCTGCGGCGCTGCGAACACATTGCCCGGCGCTCCCGACGAATCACGGCAGAAGTGAAATCTCACCTGGCCGCCGCCCTGAAATGCGTACACCTGGAGCGTGAGTAGACTGCAGGCCTGCGTGGGAGAAAAGCGTACGCCCCACAACGTGCCTAACGCGGTGGCGTCTGGAAAGAAATAGGCCGGACCGGAATCGTAGCCCAGCACAGCGTCGTTGGGCCCTGCGGCAGGTTGTGCGCCGAGCCGGCCGGCCGCTCGCGGAACCCCCGAGCCGACGGACACCGGATCCGACAATGCCCACGCGGACACCGGAATCAGAATGCAACCCAAAGCGAGTATCAATCGCCGCATGCCCACTCCTTCTGAAGTGATCGTTTTGTGCACAGGAGGATTGAGCAAAGGCAGTGCCCGCGCGCGGCGTGTGTGGGCACGCGCCGGGCCGCATCGGAATTGAACTTGAAAGCCTTTGGCCCCGCTGTTGTTGAGCCCGGATTTCGGCGTCCCGTCCGGTGCGCTCTCTCTCCGCCTCGGCGTTCACACGGTCCTCGGAGTCTGCAAGCGCGTGCCTGTCTGAAGCGTCTTGCAGGCCGTTGCCCGGGGGCCGCACACGGCTAGATTGGGCCTCTATCGCCATGTCCAGAAACCGCCTCATCATGCTCACCCTCGCCGCCGGAGCGCTTCTGCGGCTCGTCTATCTGGCGAGTTCACACCAGCTCCCGTTCTTCGATTTCCCCATTACGGATGCGCTGTTTCACCATCGCCTCGCGACCGCCATCGCGTCGGGCCACCTCTGGGATCACGAAGCGTACTTCCGCGCGCCTCTCTACCCCTACCTGCTGGGCGGGCTCTACGCCGTGTTCGGCGCACATGTTCTGGTGGGAAAAATCTTCGGACACCTGCTGGGGCTGGTCACAGGCTTCGTCATCGTCGCCTGGTCCGACCGGCTCTGGGGACGCCGCGGCGCCGTGTTCGCGGCCCTGCTCTGGTTGGGCTCGGGGCTTCTGCTCTTCTACGAGGGCGAGTTGCTGGTGGACTCCGTGTTCACCTGTCTGTTGTTCACGTCGCTCTTCATCGCAAGCGACAGCCGCGATCGGTCGCTGCACTGGGTGAGTTCCGGCGCCCTGTTCGGACTGGCCGTCATCACGCGCCCCACGGCACTGGTGTGCCTGCCGCTGGTTCTGGCGTGGGCACTCTTCAGCGCTCCGAGAAAGCGGTTCGTGTGGTGGTGGGTGGTGGCCTGCGCACTGCCCGTGGCCGCGGTGGCCGGGCTCAACAGTTACGCGCTGGGTCGGCCCACCGGCATCGCCACCAGCGGCGGAATCAACTTCTACATCGGCAATCACGAGGGCGCCGACGGTGGGTCGGCCACACTGCCCGAGCCGTGGGGCTACGCCTGGACCTACCGATCGTTGTCGGACTACGCCTCGCGTGAAACGGGCCGGGCTCTCGACCCGGGCGAAGTGTCGGATTTCTACTACGGCCAGGGCCTGCGATTCTTGCGCGAGCATCCGTCGGAGGCCCTCGCTCTCTGGTGTCGAAAAGCGGTGCTGAGCGTGGGCCGCGTGAAGCTCTCCGACAATCTGAGTTTGCCCTTCATTCAGGACCGCCTGCTCATCCTGCGACTTCTGGCCGTGTGGGTGGCGCTGCTCTTCATCCTGGCGGCCTCAGGCCTGCCGCTTTTGTCACGGGCGAAGCCAGGGGCGCTGTGGCTGTGGGGATTCGTGGCCTGCTATGTCCTGGTGCTCGTGGCGTACTTCACCACCGACCGGTTTCGATTGCCTCTGGTGCCAGCGCTTGTGGTGCTGGCCGCCGGCACGCCGGGCCTGTGGCAGGGCGGCCTCCCGCGGCGCAGGGTGCTGGCGGTGTGCGCCGGACTTCTGGCTCTCGTGGTGGCGGTTCCCAACTGGTTCGGCGTGGAGGGCTCGTCCGGCATGGCCTACTTCAATCTCGGCAACGTGTCGTTGCGCCAGGGCCGGTCTGAGGAGGCGCGGGCATGGTACGACTCCGCGTATGCCCTGGATCCCGGCCTGCACCAGCTTCGTCTCAATCGCGGCTGGGTCCATCTGCGCCTGGGGGATCGCGCCGCCGCACGTGACGACTTCGAGTGGGAGGCCCGCACCTTCCCCTGGGACGCGCGTCCGTACAACAATCTGGCGGCCCTGTGGCTCGTGGAAGGCGACACGGCCCGAGCGCTCGAGGCGGTCGACTCGGGACTCGCACGCGACTCAAGCCTGGGAGTGCTTTACCTCCAGCGCCTGCGCCTGGCGGCTCTCCGGGCCGACACCACATCTCTGGCCCTCGATCTCGACCGGGCACGTCGTCACGCGCCCGGATGGCCTTTGTGGACCTACTGGGAGGCGGAGCTGGAACAGTTGCGAGGCCGGCCGGAGGCGGCGCGGAGGCTGCTGTCGCAGTATGCCGCGTTCTCGCTTTGGCCCACGCTGGATTTCGAGGAAGAGTCCTATCGCGGACCTGCAGGGGCCGACATCGACTACCTGATGGGCCTCACCTATCTGGGAGAACGACGCATCGACTCGGCCGAACAGTACTTCGCCCGGGCGGCACGTGCCGACTCCGGATTCGCCGAAGCATGGTCGAACTGGGGCACGTCCGCCGTCGCTTCAGGCGACTTCGAAAGCGCCCTGGTGCGTTATCGCCAGGCGCTGGCCGTGCGTCCCGAGTCACCCCTGTTGCTCACCAATCTTGCGTGGGCACACCTCGCCCTGGGCCAGGTGGACAGCGCTCACGCCTCGCTGGTGCGCGCCCTCGAGATCGACTCATCGTTTGTTCCCGCAGCCGCTCTATTACGGGAGATCGAATCGCCAGCCCCCGGCTCGCCCTGATCCGTACTCGCACCCCGCTTTGGTACCAGCAATAAGAAGGGGCCGGCGGATGCCGGCCCCGGGGAATGCGTGGTCGAGAAGATCTACTCGAGGATGTAGTCGAGCAGTTCCTTCACCATGGCCCTCAGATTCGGGTCGCGTTTCATCACCGACAGGGGCACGGACAGCACGGCCGTGCGGTAGGTGAACCGGTTGATCACCGGATCGAAATACTCGTAGCGAGCGCCTATGATGCGGCCCTGCGACGGCGAGGTGTTGGGCAGCTCTGAATTGAACTGATAGAAGCCGGTGGCGTTGCGGTTGCGGTCGATGCCCATCCAGTTCACGTCGGGCACCCAGAGCCAGTTGTTGCTCCCGTCTAAATCACGGTCAATGTGTGCCGCAGTGTCCTGCACGGGCAGCTGGCTGAGCTTGATCGTGAGATTGGTGTCCACGAAGATGGGCGGGAACGCCGGATCGAGCGCGATGGTGTTCATGAAATCGGCCGTGTCCCTGCTGAGGCGCAGCGCGATGGCCAGGTGTCCCGGGAAGAACATGCGGGTGAGGCCGAAGTAGTTGAAGGCCCAGTCGGCGGG
>Ga0105347_1000465_pt1 | contig 19182 bp, 13 predicted proteins | sample EasRivMeERMLT890_FD_89677 | JGI IMG/M metagenome (GOLD analysis project Ga0105347, IMG submission 89677) | Soil microbial communities from meander-bound floodplain in the East River, Colorado, USA - East River MetaG ERMLT890 | ecosystem: Environmental > Terrestrial > Soil > Floodplain | place... | reverse complement strand
TTACCTTCTTCCAGTCGCTGGCGGCAATCGACTAACTGCTCCGGGCAGCGGACTGACCGCCGATTGCGACCGCGGACTGATGACATGCTGCCGGCCGTGGATGCCCGGTCGTGACCGCGCCCCCACCGACGCTGAGCGTTCAGGGATGATAACAGCGGTGGCATAACAGCAGGGTTGGTAGAATTGGTACGACGGGTATGGGGGGCGATAAAGCTGGTAGTGCATCACGTGCAACTCATAGTACGGATCGTATTGTTGCAAATAGGCCAAATATTGCTGCCATTGCAGATACTGCTGATATTGATCATCCCAATATGGGTTGTAGTAGGGACCATATGCCTGGGCCTGAAGGTCGCGGGCGCTCAAAACAAGCAAAGCCAGCAGTGTAACCACCAAGAAAGACTTTTTCATCGGATTACCCTCCCCTAAGGGTTTAGACGCAATCACCGCTAAAAATTAGCACAGTGGGGCACATGCCGCCAGGCTAAAGATGGACCTTCGACCAGGTAATCTGTTAAATTGCCAAGGCTAAAATCGGGAGGGTGGAGAGATCAACCTTAAAGAAGTAACGTCTTCATTCACCGGTGATAATAATTAAGTTGCCAGCATAATCACAACTATGACCTTGTTGGCGGAGTCTTATATGGTGAATCGGTTGAGCAAAATTCTCTCTTCCTCCGTGCAAAGAAAAAAGATTGAGCGCTTACTAACGGAAAGTCCGTCACCTTCGCTGGCCGAAAATCATTTTCTGAGACTCTTGGAGGCCGCGGGCACCAAAGCCATCGACAAAATTCCACCAGTCGATTTACCGTCCCTGCTCCGACTTTTGGGAAGCAGCGCCTATCTGAGTGACGTCCTGATACGCCAGGGCAAGCACTGGCCAGAGCTTTTCCTCAGTCAGATCAAGATCAAGCAAAAAACAGTGGCGGAGCATCTGGCCGCGCTTGGATCTGAGGTTGCGAGCGCCCCATCCTTCGACGACTTCTGCGCAGGCCTCCGGCAGTACAAGCAACGGGAGTATATCCGCATCGGTGCACGAGATCTTCTCGCTTCGGTCACGATGGAACAAACCGTGAGAGAGCTAACGGCCCTGGCCGAAGCATCCCTGGAAGCAGCGTACGGATTCTGCAGAGCCGAAGTTGAGAAAGACTTCGGCACTTTATTATTGCCGGAAAGGCAAGAGCCGAACGATTTTGTAATTCTTGGAATGGGGAAACTCGGTGGCGGAGAGCTGAATTTCAGCTCCGATATCGACTTGATTTTCCTTTACGGGGAAGATGAAGGCGAGAGTTCAGGCGGCCGGAAAGGGAAAACCAGCCCGAGAGAATTTTTCACCCACATTGGGGAAAAAATCATTTATGTCATGGGACAGGTCACTGAGGATGGTTTTATTTTTCGCATCGACCTTCGGCTTCGCCCTATGGGAACCAGCGGCCCGTTGGTGCAATCCATCGGCTCGGCGATGACTTACTATGAATCCTGGGGTCAATGCTGGGAGCGCTCGGCTTTAATCAAAGCAAGGCCGGTGGCGGGAGATCGGCGCCTCGGAGCTCAGTTTCTGAAAGAAATTGAGCCGTTCATCTATCGCCGATACCTGGATTACACGACGGTGGACGAGCTGCGGCACATGAAGATGCGCATCGAAACCGAGCTGCTCGACAGCCAGGGCAAAGAGCGCAATATCAAGCTGGGATATGGTGGCATCCGGGAAGTAGAATTCTTCACCCAGGCGCTGCAGCTCGTCAATGGCGGCTACCAACCGAAGATCCGCGGGCAAAGCACTCTCCCAGCCCTTGAGCAACTCGCCCGGCACAATTTGATCTCAACGCAAGCTAAAGACAAGTTGACAGCCGCCTATCGTTTCCTGCGCCAGGTGGAACACAAGGTTCAGATCGTCCAGGAGGCGCATGCGCACTCGATCCCTGCGGGGGAGGTCGAGGAAAGGGCGTTGGCACGACGGCTGGGATACAAGCGCAAGCTCAATAGAGACGAGCGCAGCCTCTTTTGGCGGGATCATCGCGCCTATACGACGGCGGTGCGAACAATCTTCGATCGGCTGTTCTACAGCGCGCAAAAGGAAATCACCGACGAAGGGGCTTCCCAGGTTGGCATCATCTGGAACGACCTGGATCGGCACGAAATTATCATTCAAGAACTGGAAAAGGCGGGCTTCAACGATCCGCCGAAAGCCTACGAAAATCTGCTCGCGATCCGCGACGGAGAGGTCTATGCCCCGCCGAGCCCAAGACGGCTCAAAGTCATGCGCGCCCTCGGACCGGCGTTGATCGCCGCGATCGCAAAATCAAGCGCACCGGATCAAGCGCTGCTTAACCTGTCGCGGTTCAGCCACCGCATCGGCGGCCGGACCGGTTTCCTCACGCTTTTAGCCGAGAATCCGGAAACCATGCGTTTGCTCATCACGCTGTTCGCCGATAGCCAGTTCCTCACGGATCTTTTTCTCGACCGCCCGGAGTTGATCGACACATTGATTCGAGTTGACCTCACACGCGTGCAGAAAACCAGAGACGAAATGCTAGCCGAACTACGAACGGTATTAATGGCAGACGGCGATCTCGAATCCAAACTCAACGCGCTGCGGCGTTACAAGACCGAAGAGTTCATCCGCATTGGGTTACATGACCTCGGAGGCGCGATCAAGCTCGAACCGGCGCTGCGCCAACTCTCCAACCTTGCCGAAGCCTGCCTCGAGAGTGCCGTCCAACTGACCCTCCGGGAACTGGAAGAAAAATTCGGCGCGATCCCCGGCGGGAGATTCGCCGTCCTCAGCATGGGGAAGATGGGCGGTAGAGAACTGGATTACAATTCCGACTTAGATCTGGTTTTCATCTACGACGCCGGCGAGGAGGCCCAGAGCCTCGGCGGGTCCCAGGGCCGCCTGGGAGCTCACGAGTTCTACGTCAGGGTGGGGCAGAAGCTCATCACCTATCTCTCCGCTCCAACGGCAGAGGGCATAGCGTACAAAATCGATATGCAGCTCCGCCCCTCGGGCAAGTCCGGCCCCTTGGTGAGCTCACTCGACGCCTTCCGCGAGTATCACAAGACGAGTTCGCTGCTTTGGGAGCGACAAGCCCTCATCAAAGCTCGCTCCGCGGCCGGTGAACCGGCGCTAAAGAAAGAAATCGAAAGGGTTGCGGAAAGTTTTGCTTACGGCCAGGGATTGACACCCGAAGGCGTCGCGGAGATCCATCATCTGCGGATGCGCATGGAACGGGAACTCGCCCGCGAAGACGAAACCCGTTTCAATCTGAAAAAAGGAAGAGGCGGATTGGTCGATATCGAGTTCCTAACTCAAATGCTCCAGCTCGCCCACGGTTTTCGCCACCCCGAGCTGAGACGCAGAGAAACGCAGCGGGCTTTGAGCGCTTTGCACGAGAAGAAGATCCTGAACAAAAGCGAATATCAATTGCTCTCGGGGGGTTATCTTTTTCTCCGCACCTTAGATCATCGTCTGCGACTGGAACGTGACCAGTCTATCGACGCGTTCGAACGGGAGCCTGCTCGTTTAGAACGTATTGCACACGCTCTCGGATACGGTGAAGCAAGAAGCAAGCGGAGATCCAAGGCCGGGCAAAAACTGTTGCGCGACTACGAGTCCAGACGAGAAAAGATTCGGGGTTGCTACGAGCGCTACTTCCTGCAAAAGGAAGAACTCAGCCATAGGCCCGTGAGACCACCTTCGACCGTTACTCGATAGCACCGTTGCAGACGCCGCGTTTCGACGATCTAATAAATTCAAGCAGGTTCAAAACGTCGGGATTCACCTTGCCAGAGGCTTCCAATTCCTTCGCCGCCAGCGATAGGTTACGGCCCTTTTGAAAAAGCACGCGAAACGCATTGCGGATATCGCGAATCCGGCGTTCGTCGAATCCCGCGCGCTTCAGTCCCACGACGTTCACTCCGCGCACTGTGTGCTGCCAGTCGATGAGCGCATAGGGGGGAACGTCCCGGCTGGTTCCACTCAACCCCCGCATGAGTGCGTAGTCGCCGATCCGCACAAATTGGTGCACGACGCAGTTGCCGGAAATAAAGACGCTGTTTCCGATATCAACGTAGCCACCCAACAGCGCATTATTGGCAAGAATATTTTGATCGCCCAATCGGCAGTTGTGTCCGACATGGGAACAGGCCATAAAAAAATTATGGTCGCCCACCAGGGTCGACGAACCGGCTACCGTACCGCGATGGATTTGCACGTGCTCGCGAATGATATTGTGATCACCGATTGTGAGATAGCTTTCTTCCCCTTTGTAAGCCTTGTCTTGAGGCGCATCGCCAAGGATTGCGCCGGGGTGGATTTCGTTATGCTCGCCGATTTCGGTCCAACCGGTCAGGTAAACCTGAGCCATGACCCGGGTTCCGCGCTTGATCTTGACCGGACCTTCGATAACGACGTAGGCGCCGATCTCGACCTCGGAGTCGATGCCCGCTTTGGCGTCGATCACAGCTGTGGGATGGATGGTCACAGGGCTCGTACCCGTTAAGGCTCAACTACCCCCGTCATCGTCGTCGTCATCTTCTTCCATATTGGTTTCAAACTTTGGGCCGGGTATTCGATATCGCTCTTCGGTCCAGGCTCCAAGATCGATGAGCCGACAGCGATCGGAACAAAACGGTCGGTGGGGATTGCTCTCCCAGACGACTTCGGCGCGACAAGTAGGACATTGGACTCGAAGAGCCATGACGGCTTGAGGGGTATCATCAGGAGTCACGAGTTGCCGCGGCAAAAAGATCTTTCACGTCAAGTTGCTTTTCCATCAGCCCCTGGTCCAGGGAATAACCCATGAAGCGCTCCAGGTTTGACCGGTTTTTCATTACACCATGCGGCCAGGGATCTTCACCGAACGCTTTCCGTTCCTCCTCGAAAAGGTGCCGGCCCCAAACAAACCGCGACCAATTAGGGTCATCGTAGTAATCCAGACAGACTTGTTTTGCTCTGTCGAAGGCCGCCATGATACTAACCGCAAGCCCAGGATCTTTCTCCAACACCTCGTTTTTGAACGCCACCACATGCATGATCGGATAGTAGCCGTTTTTTTGAAAGTACTTGATCTCCTCCTGCTTCGGATCGCTGAACAAGCGCCGAATCTTTTTTGAACCGCGCAGGGCTTCCTTGGGCGGATGAGGCACCATCAACGCTGCGATTTCCCCTTGTTCAAGCATGGTCCCCATTTTTTTGCCGGTAGGAACCAGCTCCAGAGACACGCCCTCCTGAAGTTTGAAAGACACCGCTTCCTCTTTGGACACAACCCAGTCCATCTTTCTCCACGGCACGCCGTATTCAGATTGCAAGTCCCCTTTCGCCAGCACCGAGAGCGTGGTTTGAAACGTGCTCAGGCCCACGCGTTTACCGATAAGATCCTGCGGAATGTTGATCCCGGCATCGATATTTACCCACATCTGCGAAAGGCTGAACAACCGCCGTGGAAACACCGGAATGGCGGTAAACGGCATGCCACGGCTCTTTGCCATCAAATAGGATGACAGCGACAGCTCACAGACATCGAACTCGCCCTTCTGCAACATCCGTTCGTGCCGATCCCGTCCATGCTTCAAAGGCTCAGATTGCCCGACTTCCAGAACCCGAAGATCCACCCCCTCGGCCTGGACAGAGCCATCAAAGAAAGGCAAATGGCGGTCGTAGTGGGAGAGTGCCATCGTCAGCTTTAATCCGGCCATGATTTGTGACTCCTCTTCCTTATCGCTCTCAAACTGATTCTTGCTTACTTCATTTTTCTAAAGGTTTCCACTCTCCATCAACAGGTTCAAGCGTTCAATACGTTCAAAAAGTTCAATACGTCGAAAAGACACTATGGATTTACTTGTTGAAAAACGGCTTGGACTTTCGTTGAGGACCGGTTTGAACGACTTGAACGTTTTGAACACGCCAGTCTTTGAGGGAAGAAAGTTGGAGCGGGCGACCGGGGTCGAACCGGCGACGTCCAGCTTGGGAAGCTGGCATTCTACCACTGAATTACGCCCGCTCAGGGTTGCGCACAGTCAATTTTTATATGAAATTACGACGCTCTTGTCAATGAAAAGCATGCAACGCCCACCTGCCTCACACATTTTAAAAATTCCAGCGGCAATAAAAATTGTCAAAGCTCCGCTTCTGATGGGAAACGCCCGAGGAAACGTAAGAATTGTACTTGAGGCCGGTTTGGGCTGATCGGAACGGGGAAGCGAGAAAGGGTGGGAAGTCTTATCGCGGAAAGAAAGACGGGATTCGGAGCAGCACTGTCAATTCAATTTACGAATCAATGAGACGATCGGCATTATACGTAGTTGAGAAGGAACACGATTACGATCGGACAAACGGTCAATCGGAGCCAACTTCGAGATTGCCTTTTGTGGGTAGCAGGAGGGAGGCCCGTTACAGCTGCCTCATCGGTCGCGGGGATGTCGAAATCAGGTTTTGCCTTTTGGGATTCGTTTCAGCGACCGGCTCCTTCTGCTTAAAGGACTTCTTATCTAAGCCATACTCACGCATCTTGCGTGAGAGAGTCCGAACGCCGATTCCACAGCTCTTCGCCGTTATCGCGATATTGCCCTGCGACACAGCTAACTTTTGTGCAAGATATTGCTTTTCTTGCTCTTTCAACCAATCGTTAAGCGGCGCATCAGCGCTCGTGGACTTCTTATCTTGCTTGTATTCCTCCTTGCTACCAGGGAGATCCACGGCTTCGATCACCCGTCCCGAGGTTAGCACAATAGCGTGCTCGAGCACGTTTTGAAGTTCTCGGATATTGCCCGGCCAAGGATAATCGACTAATTGCCGCATGACCTGCTTGGAAACGGAACTGATGTTCTTGCTCGCTGCGACGGCATGACGATGAAGAAAATCCTGAACCAGCAAGGGAATATCCACTTTTCTCTGGCGCAGAGGAATAAGCTGGATCGGAATTACATTAATTCGATAGTAAAAGTCTGAGCGCATTTTCCCTTCGGCAACCAGCTCTTTCAATGGAACATTGGTGGCCGCGATCACGCGCATATCAATCTGGATACCACGACTTCCCCCCAGCCGGTGAACCGTCTGATCCTCAAGGACCCGCAGCAACTTCCCCTGCATCACAACCGACATACTCTCAATTTCGTCAAGGAAAAGAGTTCCGCCCTGGGCTAGCTCGATCTTTCCTGCTTTGGCATGGTCGGCTCCGGTAAAGGCCCCCTTCTCATAACCGAAGAGCTCGCTCTCCAACAGGGTTTCGGGAAAGCCCGCGCAATTAATCGTGATAAACGGCTTCTTGCCACGGCTGCTATGATAATGGACTGCGCTGGCGACTAATTCCTTCCCGGTTCCTGTTTCTCCTTCGATGAGCACCGTCATTTCCGTTGGAGCAACCATCCGAATAATCTCAAACAGGCGGTGCATCTCCGCGGTTTTGCTCAGCATGCCGCCGAACTCGTAACCATTTTTTAGGTAACGCCGAAGGTGCCGAATTTCCATGTAGACTCGAGTTTTTTCAAGAGCCGCACGAGTCGATTCTTGCACACTTTCCAAGTCAAAGGGCTTCACGACAAAATCACAGGCCCCATGCTTGAGCACGCTAATCGCCGTTTCAATATTGGAATATCCGGTAATCGCGATCACAGGGACGTCGGGAGAATTCTCCTGCATGCGTGCAATCAACTCGACGCCGTCCATGCCCGGGAGTTTGATGTCCGTAATAACGAAATCGATGTTGCCTTCCTCAAGTTGCTGCAGCGCTTCTTCCGCGGAAGACACAGGAACGACCGTATAGCCGTTGTGGCTGTAGAGTCGCACCAATTGGTTGCGGATGACCGGATCGTCGTCGACGACGAGAACGTTAGGAATGAGAGAACTCACGACAGCGCCCTTTTGCGCGTTTTGGGAATCAGAGTTCTTCGATGATCTCCCACCAGACCCCACCGAGGCTGCAACACCGTTTTTATCTATTTCAACTAAACTCATTTGTCTAGCTTTTTTTCGACTCGGGCACACGAATCAGCAGGGAGAACACTCCCCGGTTCGAAGCTTCTTTACGAAAGACTATTTCTCCGTAGTGGCGCCGCATAATCTGTTGCGCCACCGCCATACTCAATCCAAGCCGATAGCCATTAACACTTGAAAATGGACGAAAAACGTCCCGCTCGTCGACTTGCAAGGATGTCGAGGAGGAGCTGACTATGTTCAGCTCAATGAACTTCTCGCCTTCTTTACGGCGCATCCCGGCCTCAATTTCAAGCTCTCCGCCTTGGGAAAGGAGGGCGCGGGAAAAATCAATAACACCTCTGAGTGCTCGATCAAACTGTCCATCTAACGGCACCTTAGGAAGCGCCTCCTTGACTATCATCCCGGTTCGAATACCGTGGGCGGCCATCTCCTTTTCTTTGCTTTGGATCACTTCAGTCAAGAGCGATGCCGGATCTTCGCTTCGCGGGTGATGTGTCGGCGGAAACAGATACTCTTCGATTTCATGAGCCAGGGTACGAATCTGCGTGATACCACGAGCGATGGCTTCAGCGCTCTCCACCGACAAGACCCCGGACCATCGCGAAAGCTCCAGTTCGCCACTGATGGTCTGGAGGTTATTACCGATGTCGTGCGTCAGCCCGCCCAACAACTTTCGCAGCGGATATGTTTCCGTCAATGCGTCGTCAAGCCCGGCATCCTCAGTGTAAAGGCTCCATACAGCGAGAGAATCGCTCTCGCGACCGGGATAAAAAGTAGAGATCTCCCTCAACCTAACGGCAAGGGTCCGGTTCCTTGGAAGAAAGCGATAATTACAGGAGACTTTTTTTTCTGCCGCTTGTAGCTTTCTCCATGCCGACACAAAAGCGGGGCGATCTTGAGGAACGATGCGCTCCGTCCAAAGCGAATTATTTTGGCGAAAGTCGTCTTCCGCAAAGCCCAACAGTTCACGGGTCGGATGATTAAAGATGCAGGATCGGCGATCTAAACTCCAAAGTGCCACCGGATACGGGATGACTTCGAGAATCATACCCGCGTCGACTAGGCCGGTACTGGAGACCGGAGAAAGGGAATCGCTGTTTTCTCTAATCGGTGCGCTTAATTTTGGAGCATCCAACGGTTTCTGCAATTGCTTCTTTCCGCGCAACGATCTCAGATTATTCGCCGCCATGAAGCCAAAGTAGAGGAGGTATACTTCCCCCTACTCTCCCTATGAGTTCGATGATTTAGACTCTGGCTTCAAACAGAAACGAAGCTTATCTAAATCCCGATTCGCGAACGGTTACTCCCACGGTTGCGAGACGAAGCTTGCTTGCCCCTGACGTTGATCTCCTCCGTATGAAGCCGGAGTCTCTTTGCTTCCATAAAACATAGGGAGCAAACGATCATATCAAGCAGAATGATTCCTTCTTCTTCGCTCGTAACTCGATAAGTGTTACCGACAATCAATTCGCCACAGTGTTGACAAACATGATCCATATCTTCACTCACTCGGCAAGGAATATGCCATACCAGATTGCTTATCTAAAGTACAGAAGGTGATTGGGGCTCCCCGCTGGGAGCATCAAAGACCCTGAATTATAAAACGAATTTCTTAGTTTGGCGCCGGCACTTAGGTGTTCTAAGGGTTTGGATGATGAAGGGATTGGAGGTCATTTTATCGAGTTTATGTAAGATAATTACTTACAAAAATCTCGCAACCCCGACTTACAGAGCAGCGCAGCTAAGGTAGCTGAAATCGCTTCAAACTGGAGCGGCATTTTTAGAACTGCACCAACAATCATCACCAGGATCTGCATGCTTGATTCATTGATTTCGTCCGCCAGGTTGATGATATCTTCGTTGCAGACTCCCTTGCGTAACTCTTCTTTTACTTGATCGAGAAAACGAACTCCGTCCCTTATCAGATCATTACAGATAAACTCGAGGCCTTCTTCCCAATCGGAAGCGTTAGGCTTGGATGGCAACATTGCGTATAAATTCTTTGCTTTCTTGGCTTTTCTTGCCGCTGATAGATAACCCGCAATGCCGGCCACGCGAGTCGGCTTTTCAGACACCAGCAACTGGCATCCCAAAAGCATATAGAGCTCATCCACCTCCAGAGGTAGAAGCTGCATAGCTTCGGTGGTCAACTCTTCAATCGTTAGTTCTCTCATGGCCCACCTCCCCTGGTCATATGCACTTCTTCCGCACGAAGGATCGCACGCTCAACAACTTGTTGGGGATAGGATAGATCTGAATGGATTATAAAAGGCTTAGATTGGCTCGCGGAAAATCTCTGAGCGCATTACGAGTATCAAGAATCAGGGAACTGCATTTAGCGACCATGGAGTAGTCGAATACCGAATGGTCTGTTAAAATCGCAACGCAATCCATCGACTGAAGCATGTGAGGAGTCAACTCCACGCCTTTGATCGTTTGACCCTGGATTACGATGGAGGGAAGGTACGGATCGCAAAAATAGACCGTAGCTCCTTTCTCACGGAGACCTTCCAAGATATGCAGCGCGGGGGATTCTCTTATATCGTTGGTGTCGCGCTTGTAGGTAACTCCCAACCCGAGAATCTTAGACCCCTTGAGTGGTTTTCGCTTTTCATTCAAGGCATCGGCGATACGTTGAACCATGAAGGCGGGCATCTGGCTGTTGATATGTCCCGCCAGCTCAATGAGCCTCGGCTCACAACCGTTCATTTTGGCTTTCCAGGTGAGATAATAGGGATCCACAGGGATGCAATGCCCGCCCAATCCCGGCCCAGGATAAAACGGCATAAAACCGAAAGGTTTGGTCTTAGCCGCTTCAATAACCTCCCAGACGTTGATGCCGAAACTATGGCACGTCAATGCCATCTCGTTGGCTAACGCGATATTGACGCTACGAAACGTGTTTTCCAGCAGCTTAACCATCTCCGCACAGTCGGTAGATGACACCGGCACGACTTTCTCGACGAACTGCTCATAGAGCAAAGCCGCGATTTCCGTGCACTGAGCAGTAACGCCTCCCACCACTTTGGGAATGTTGCGGGTCGTATAGGTCGGATTAGCCGGATCGACACGCTCGGGGGAGTACGCCAGAAAAAAATCCTCGCCGACCTTTAGCCCCGATTCTTCGAGAATGGGTAAAACAACCTCTCGGGTAGTGCCGGGGTACGTGGTACTTTCAAGAATAATGAGCTGCCCCGGACGAATGTGGACGCGTATCGCCTCTACGGCCGCGATGATGTACGAGAGATCGGGGTCCTTGTTCTTGCGTAAGGGCGTTGGCACGCAAATATTTAAGGTGTCCAGTCCTTCGACGGCGGCCAGAGATTGGGTTGCCCTCATCTTGTTAGCAGAAACGGCGGAGCGCAGAGTTTCGCTGGCAACATCGAGAATGTAGGAGGTCCCTGCATTGACGTGGTCCACCTTCTCCTTGACAAGATCGATGCCGGTAACCCGAAACCCGACGTGGGCCATTTCCAAGGCCAGCGGAAGACCCACATAGCCCAACCCCACCACACCCACTTTGGCCGATTGGTCACGAATTTTGGCCTTCAACTCTTCCGCTAGCGGGTGTTGCATAGAAGTCTTATCCAAAGAAACTGCGTTAACTTCACCGAGACGATCCATAAACTAAACTCCTTCCTAAGAACGGTAAAGGTCTTTAATTAGCGATTAGACAAGCACTATTGAATGCGCCGTGCGGCATGAGAGAACCTTTCTTTCTGTGGTGATTTTTTCTTAGCTGTTTTTTCAGGAGGTCCGGTTTTCTAGTCACTTGACAAGTTCGCGCGGCGAGATCCTCTCAGATTGCTCTTAAACGATCGCATCCTGGATCACGCCTGATGCCTAGCCGGCCGCCAAACTCCGGCCGCTTCTCTTTTTGCCCGGCGTTGTCGCGCCTGCTTTAGATCGATGGCGTTCATGGGCCGAAAGGTCGGCACCATTTCGCAAAGCGATTCGATCACCCGACCGGATCTGCCGCTTATCGCGAGGTGCTCCAGAGCGGCAATTTGCTCGATGAGAAGTTTCAGCTCGGGAATCCAGCCGGATTTTACCAGCTGGATCTTGTCTACCTCTGCGGGGACCAGCATCTCATCCATCGCCACCAGCTCTTCCCGCAGTTTTTCGCCGGGTCGAAGCCCGATGACCGCAATCGAAATTTCCTCATCGGGAACAAATCCGGAAAGCCGAATCAAATGACGCGCCATATCCATGAGTTTGATCTGCTCGCCCATCTCCAGCACAAAGATTTCTCCCCCTTGAGCCAGAGTCGCTGCTTGGAGGACCAGCAGGACCGCCTCGGGAATCGTCATAAAGTAACGGCTGATTTCCGGATGCGTTACCGTCACCGGTCCACCCTGCTGTATTTGCTTGAGGAATAAGGGCACCACACTACCGTTGCTGCCCAGGACATTGCCGAACCGGACGGCTGAGAATATTGTCCTGCTTTCGCTGCAATCCTTGGTCAGAGCCTGGACATACATTTCACCCACCCGCTTGGTGGCTCCCATAACATTGGTCGGATTGACCGCTTTGTCCGTCGAAATCAGGATGAATCTTTCCGCTTGGTGTCGAACCGCGAGTTGCATCAAACGGTGGGTGCCGACGATATTGTTGAGCACCGCCTCTTCCGGATGGTGCTCCATCATGGGCACATGTTTGTACGCCGCTGCATGGAAGATGATTTGCGGAGCTTCCTCGACAAAGACCTGTTCCACGGGTGTAACGTTTTTGATATCGGCGAGCACCACGTTCCGCCTCAAGTCGGGAAAGGAGCGCTGGAGCTCCATATCGATGTCGTAGAGCGCGCTTTCACTTTTGTCCAAAAGAATCAATCGAGCGGGGTCGTACTTGGCAATCTGTCGGCTCAACTCGGAACCGATGGAACCGCCAGCGCCGGTGATCAAAATTGTTTTGCCTTTCACGAGATCTCGGACAGGGCCGAAATCCAACCCCACCGGCAGCCGATCCAGAAGATCTTCAACTGAGAGGTCGTGAATTTGGTTTAGTCCCACATTGCCATTTTTGAGATTCTCCACGGTTGGAAGAGTTTTAATCGGAACCTTGAACGGCTCCAGGACGGTGAGAATTTGCCTCAGCAACGCAGCCGAAGCACTAGGAATGGCCAGCAAGATTTCATCGACTTGATGATTTTTGAGGATCTCGGGCATCGCATCGCGCCGGCCCAAAACCGGAACCCCATGAATCCTCTGGCCGGCTTTACTGGGATTGTCATCGATGAAACCGAGGGCTTTGTAATGATACAAAGCACCATGATTCTTGATATCCCGCACCACCATCTCGCCGGCGTCTCCGGCGCCGTAGATCAGAACTTGTTTGCCGTGGCCAACCTGTTGCAATGCCTGGTGAAGACGGCGAGCCAAGCGACTCCCCCCGAGAAAGAAAATCAACAGCAGAGAGTCGATGATAAAAATCGACAAGGGATAGCCTCTGAGGTCCAAGACCCAATGCACCAGAACATAAAACACTACCGTGCTCGCGGTAACGGCAAAAATCACATTCCGCAGATCCCAAATGCCCGTATAGCGCCACAAACCTTGGTAAAGCTGAAAAGGAATAAACATCAGCCCGCGTATCAATATGAGCCAGGGCAGCATCCGGATCATAGTTGCTAGTTCTTCACGGGGAACCAACCCATCAAACCTGATCCAGAAAGCCAGATAATTGGCGAGCATAATCAGTAGAATGTGAAATCCTACGATAAGAGGTCGACGAAATTTGATGATCATTCCCCTCATTGTGAAATACCTCCGAGATAGAGCGCGAGACCAAGGATTCCCAATAGAATTGGGACCTACTCGAAAAACAGTTTGAACAAATATTAGTTGGCCTGATCTTAAAGTGGCAGTGAACACTACGCCGGACAGGTCGATGTGTTTTGTGCTAACTAAGTGTGGAGGCGCGTAGGGCTGGGAACTAACCTTTGAAGATAGCAGTTCCGGCCAACTTTCTTGCGGCGCAGCCAATCCAATCAGCTGGCCATTCCCAGAACTTATGATTTTCCAGTCAAGTCTGAGCGCCTAATGGTTCAGGCATCGGATAACCCCGTTGCTTCGCTCTGGAGACGCGTTTTCAATGCTTCGGCCCATAACCGCACGTGCGGTTCCGCGAGAATGCTTAGGTGATCACCGGAAACCTTTTGGATTTCCAAACCTCCGGTAATCACCTTTTGCCAGGTTAGTTCGGGATCGTAAGAGCTTTCCTCGGCCTGGAAGATGATCGCGTTCCCTGAATAGATTTGCGGGACGTAGACTTCTCTAGCCCTAGGGTAGAGCATGCCATAGACAATTTTATCGATGTAGAAACTTTGAAGACCAGGAGGCAGAGAAAGCCCGACGAGGTGATAGACTCTGCAAGCCGTCCTTTTCATACCGTCCACGAACCTCTCTCGTTCTTTTCCCACGATGTAATTCAGTTTCCCATGTAAGCTGAGAGCCGCCAGTTTCGCCAAACAGCCGCTGAACCGTGTCACGAAGCCGGTCGACAAATCAGCAGAAGGCGATGACCGATTTGGACTAACAGGATCGATTAAAGCCAGTAGGGAGACTGACTCACCTTGTTTCCTTAGCTGTTGAGCCATTTCAAAGGCTATCGTAGCGCCAATGGAGTGACCGCCAAGACGATAGGGACCTTTGGGCTGAAGCTTGCGTATCTCTTCCAGGTAGTGAGCCGCTATATCTTGAACACAGGTGTACCGAACCCGCTTGCCCGTGAGGTGCTGGGCAAGTCCGTAAAGCGGTTGATTTGCACCTAAATAATGGGCCAGGTGCACATAGCTATGGGTGCCGTGCACGCAGAAGAAGGGGGGATTAAAACCGTGGGGTTGAACCGTAACTAGCGAAGACAATCGATATGGATTCTCCTCCTGGAGACGCGTGGCCAATTGCTCGATGGTCGGCGCCTGGAATAGAATGGTCGGTAGGATAGCCCTGCCTAATTGCTCTGAGATTAGGGCACACAACCGAATAGCCTGCAGGGAAGTTCCTCCAAGATCAAAGAAATTGTCTTCATTGCCGATTGCAGGGATTCCGAGAATCCCTCCCCAGATACGCGCCAATTTCCGCTCCAAAGCGTTCTTCGGTGGTACAAAAACTTTCTCGACTTTGGGCTTGGTTGGGTCAAACTCAGGGAGCGCTCTGCGGTCTACCTTGCCATTAGGCGTAAGTGGCAGAGCAGCCAAGAACACAAATGCTGAAGGCACCGTATAATCAGGGAGTTTCGTTTTTAAGGAGCGACGTAGTTGAATAGCAGTAAGGCTTTGCCCCTGAGTAGGAACCACATAGGCTACAAGGCTGTGATAGCCGGGTTGGGTTTCCCTTGCCACAACCACAACTTCTTTGATTTCAGGCAGATCAAGCAGAGCCGTCTCGATCTCCGCTGCCTCTATTCTTCGACCACTGATCTTTACCTGATAGTCTTTCCGTCCGAGGCACTCAAGGCAACCGTCCGGTCGCATCAAACCTAAGTCTCCAGTATGGTAAGTTCGATCGCTACCGCCTTCGAGATCCGGCCGGAAGGAAGCGCTTGTGAGATCTGGTTTTCGCCAATAGCCCGGCGAAAGATAGCGACTCTTCACTACAATTTCACCTGGCTGGTTGACCGCAACTTTTTCATCCCGTTCGTCGACCAAGAAAACCTCCATATCGTCCACTGCATAGCCGATGGGCACACTATCCCCGGCAACGCAGGTTTCTTTGGTAATAAAGTAATGCCGGCAGATTCCAGTCTCGGTGGCACCGTAAACATTGACCAGCACACAATCTGACGAAATCCTGTTCCGGTAAAGGTCTATATCTCGCCGCGCAAGCGGTTCACCCCCGACGTAGACGAGACGAAGAGAGGGAATTTTTTCGTCTTCTTTCAAATGGCTAAGAAAACTCCGAAAAACTGTACTGACAAAACGGCAAACAGTGATTTTCTCTTGTCGGAGTGTGCTCGCAAGGTTGCCAAGTCCTGCTTCTTTGATATTCACCGGATAGAGAGACGCGTTATTGAGAAGCGCCAGAAGGATCTCCCTTACTCCACCTATGACGGTGCAAGGAAGAGTAAAGGACAATCGATCATCTGAGGAGATCAAAAAAGAGTTTGTATGCCTTCTGATTTCGTTAAGCGTGTTGCGATGGTTTTGCACAACCCCCTTTGGGTTTCCTGTCGAGCCTGAGGTGTAAAGAATCCAGGCAAGCGCATCTGGAGGTATAGAAAGCCCCAGATTTCCATCACTGAGATCAATGTCAATCTCGTCGATGTTAACCAATTGACAATTACACTTGGTTAACTTGGCAAATAGGTGAAGATTCTTAGTATTCGTGATAATCGCGCCGGCTAATGTGTCCTCAAGAATGTAGTTGATTCTGGCGGTGGGATAAAAAACGTCCAATGGAACGCAAAGTTTTCCGGCCTTGAAAATTGCCAGCATCGCGAGAATTAGGTCGGTGTCATGTTCGAGAAAAACCGCGACGGGCTCCTCGTTCTGCGCGCACACGGTTAGTATTGCACGGGCCGCACGGTTCGCAGCTCGATTCAATTGTTCGTAGGTAAGCGCGTGGTTCTTCTCCTTGATCGCAATGCGCTCAGGACACTTGGCAACTTGCTGCTCAAAGCGCTCCGGTATCGATTGCTCGATCTCTTGTTTCGTGAATTCAACAAACCGTTGAGCGGGACGCATAAAAGCGCTCCTTCATCAATCGGATCAGAATAGCTTTATGGGGAAGGGAGGAGAGTTTTGGATTTTACGCGCTGAGTTGCTCAGCTTATTGAGGATAAGTCAGATATCGGACTTGGTCTCGACGCGGCTACGCTGCCGGAAATCCCTTGAAATTCGGACTACCTGACAACCCTGTCGGAAACAGTAGGCCCCTGGTAGAAATGGCTCGACCTGTGTGCTTTTTCAATAGCACTCTCTTTATCACTCTGTGAAGTCGTTATCGCGGATATGCTCTTCCGATATTCTTCTGCAAATCTTTCCCTTGTATGGTTCGCTCTAGCGAAATCCCATGCTTTTCGGGCCATCCCTTTGAGATCTTCGCCGGAGAGGTTCGAAACTTTCCTAATCGAAGCCTTAATCTCTTCAATGGAGCATTCCTTTAGCACCCAGCCAAAACTTTCATCGACGTCGACGCTCGCCTCGCGGCTGACAATTGGAATTAGTCCGGCATGCATGCAGCTGATCACGCTTCCCCCACCACCCTCTGAGCAAGAGGGATAGATAACACCGATGCAATCCTTCGTGATCTCTAAGAACCTTGAGCTGTTGATATCGATCCAGCCAACCGTGTGGATGTTGGGTGTTTCATAGAGGATTTCATGATAAGCGCTCTGAAATTCCCTTTCCTGATCGATGGGCCCGCAGATCGTCAAATCGTAGTCCGGCATTTCAGCGAAGGCCTCTAAGACTAAATCCAAACCTTTATGAACAAAACCCCCGCTACCGAACCACAAAAAATGTTTACGACTCTGTTCAAAGTCCTTATCTTCCGGCCAGGGGTAAAGGGCCGGGGCCGATATCCGCAGGCGGTGCAGCGGCTTGTTCGCGTAATGGTAGGTGCTCATGGTGAACTCATTGCCCAGAATCGTCACATAGTCGGCATGTTCGATTGCTAGATTGGGTTGCATAGATCTCCGCGTTGGCAATGTGAATCCCCTTCTCTGTTGCAGCGCCAGAAGTCGCCTGTGCTCCCCGGTGTTATGAAACAACCAATGGGCTGTGTCGATGTGGAGTACCTTGTCGCAATCTTTATTCACCAGTTCCGCAATCCTCTGAAAGTTGGTCCGGTTACCGATGAAAAATGAGTAATGCTTTACGGGAACAAAACGATCGTTATTTTCACCAACGACATCGACGTGATAGCCGAGATCCAGGAATGTTTTGGCGATCTGCACTGACTCCCAGTTGTTGGTATGGTCGTTAGGCACAGGTTCCCCAGGTTTTACTAAAAACCCCTTGTTAATGTAGCAGAGGAGGACGTTGCCTCGAAAAGCTTTCTTGGGTTTGAGTGAAATCACCCTTCTTTCAAGATTATTGATCTCCCTGGGTTTGTAGAGAATGAAATTTTTCACTTCGCTAGCCAGTATTCCCAGCCGATGATTTTTAAGACGCCGCTTGAGTCCAGTTGTGAAACGTGCGCGCACTTACTCTCTCCTTGTCCGGGCCTTAAATCTCAGCTTGCTGTTTCCCAGTAGAAACCGTCAACACACGCGACCCATTGCCCATCGTTTCCACGATGAGGGTCGATGTGGTGCATTCCGGACTCGTTCCAGCCTTTGCCGCTGGCTTTTATGACAGGGGGCAAATCAACCGCCTGTTCCTGGTAAGTCGTGGTTGTCAGTTCTGTGACTTCAAAGGCTCGAACCTGCGTCCCATACACGGGTGCGCAATCCTGCGTATAACGAATGACCTTGCCATCCAACACCACAACTCTTCCGGCGGGTCTGGCAATATGTGGATCTCCATCTAAGACTGGACTCTTCGGATGCTCAAACCAGGGACCCTCTAAGTTATCGGCATGGAATAGCCGGAGAATACCTGCATGAAAAGGGGGCCGCGCAAGGTCGGTGAGAAGCCACCACCTATGATTGAAATAGAAGATCGAAGGGTCGACAAAATCATCCCCTTCGAGCAAAGTTCCCGTCAATGACCATCGGGCAGGAAAATCCACCGCCTTGTACAATCTGACGGATTTTGCGTTGTAGCTTTCAAGAATCATGTAGCGCTCACTTTCCCATTCGAAGGCATAGGGATAGGACAGGTGAAAGGGTTCCCGCAGCACGATCCCTTGATAGCTCCACTGAAATGCATCTTGACTGATTGCAAGGCCTATCTCTCCCTTGCCGGCTTGCGCGTTCATGACCTCGAAGAACATGTACCACGTGCGATTCACGTTCAGCATGAAAGGATCAGCAACAAAACTGGCCCGCACGTCTGATACGGATTCGCGAGTGAGAATTGGATTACTGATATTATGCGCGGGTCCAAGCTCAAACGGAGACTCGCCCACATAGATTCCTATAGACCATATCTGTCTCTTGACCGGTTCTGAAACTGGAACCGTATTGCTTTTTATTCCAAGCAGCCCTTTGATAACCTGCTTGACCGACTTGCTCACCCTTTCCGCTAAGATGGTTCTGCCCCCCTGGTAGATTCGCCAGATTTAGCGCGACATTGGCGCGTGTACGCTCAATCAAGCAATCGCTTCTTTTCGCCTATACCAATCTACGGTTCGCTGAAGCCC
>Ga0105347_1000464_pt1 | contig 19213 bp, 27 predicted proteins | sample EasRivMeERMLT890_FD_89677 | JGI IMG/M metagenome (GOLD analysis project Ga0105347, IMG submission 89677) | Soil microbial communities from meander-bound floodplain in the East River, Colorado, USA - East River MetaG ERMLT890 | ecosystem: Environmental > Terrestrial > Soil > Floodplain | place... | reverse complement strand
TGATGACGGGCGTCGGCGTGATGATCTCGTAATCACAGCCGATGAAGAGCAACGCCAACACGAGCAGCCAGAATCGCATGAGCCCCTTTATTTGCCGCAGTCGGCGCATTGCTGACGATCGCCTTTGTAAATCCACTTATACGATCCGCAGTTAGGACACCGTCTCGGTTCATCGGTCATTTCAGGCCTGCCCGTCGCGCCTGTTCAAACGGCGTGAGCCGTGATGCTTTGGTCTTTGGCTCTGGTAACACTTGCGTCCAGTGTTCATCACGTAACCACGTGATCATCGACGGCACAAATCGGCCGGCGTCCTGGTTCCATTGCGCCGATCGTTTGTGCTGTTCAAGGCTCGCCATTAATTGATCCATCGTCACCGCTCGAAGGGCTCTCGCGAACAACCGCCGTGCATCGTCGCCGCCTTTTCGCCGATGTGCTGGATATGCTTCTTTGAAATCAAAAAAGCATCGATCCAATCGCTCCCTCTCTCTCTCCCTTGCTTGTTCTTTCGACGATCACCAGACGCTCAATGGGAACAACTAGCTACACGGGGACATCTGTTTTTGCAATTCGCGAAATTTTCGCATTGCAAAAACCAATTCAGGATGTTGCACGACACATCAAGACCGGGGAAAAGATGTCCCTACAGAAAAACCCCGGAATTTGCTGTTACTCTCCAAACATGCCCGGCTCCATCCGTTCCCAGATGTCGCCGAATGCAGCAAAGCACCGATAAAACTTTCCCTCGTCATTCCCGAGATACACAATCGCCGAGGGAAACGGGGCCGGATCATCGTTCCCGATAAACGTGAGACGGCCACTTACGAAGCAACACTTAAAATCCCTCAGCCGTGCGAACCATTGCGTATCTGTTCTGGCGGGCACGAGCGCAATCGCTTCCTCCACGCCACCGTGCGCATGCTCTTCACATAACTTCGCAACCCATGCGTCAATCTCGCGGCCATAGGGCGGATTCATATACACCCGCCCGCACCACGGTTGGGTTAAGCCGTCATCCGTCCGTGCATAATGCTTCGCCGCTGGGACGTTTGGCGGGCCGTCGTTACTACAGGGATCTAAATCGATCGCCCCGAGGCACGCGATCACCGCTTCGAGAATCTCTGGCGGCGTATAGTGCTCCACCGATTCACTGGAATGATGCACGTCGAGTGATGACGGTTCCTCGTCGTCCGGTTCGTCTATCTCATCCGTATGATTCGTGGATTTATGTGCGATCTTCATGAACGCTTCGCGGAAGCGTGGACGCGGTATTTCAAACGCATGCGTTTGAAATACTTCTTGCACGCGCGAGACGTGCATTTGCGAATACGGCTGCCCCGTCCGCGCACTAATCCACTGCTCTGCGATTTGCCACTGCTTTAAGCCCTTATTGAGTTGCTCCACGACTCGCTGCGCTTGATCCCAAAGCATCGCGTCGGCATCCGTCTCGGCGTGGTCGATGCGTTCCTCGAGCGCGTTGATCTCGCGCATCTCGAAATCAAGTGCGGCTTGAATAACAGCGGTTGGCTTCATACGTGTAACAGCTCGTCTGGAAACAAGCGCGGATTGAGTTCGCGTTTTTCGCTGCGCAATGCCCAGGACAAAAACTCATCCAGCTTCAACACCGCCACAAGTCGATCGCCATCGCATTGGGCCTGCAACCAGGCGAACGCTCCAGGTCGGCACGCCCCACCAAACACCACAACGATCGCGGGCACTTCGTAACGGGTTTTGATGTTTTCCGCTAGATAGAGGAATTTCTCATCCACCGATCCGGGACTGTCCTGCCATTTGGATTCGACCGCCAGGCCAGACGGATACTTCACAAGATTGGTTACGATGAAATCCGCGCGCAGCCGCCACGGATGTATCGGTGTGTGATAGATGGAATAGCCAACACGCTGCTGGCGTTTGAATTCCAAGCCAACACCGCGCAGCACATCTGCGAGGAAGTTTTCTGCCGTGCGGCCGGATTGATTCGCTTTCACACTCCCGCCCGCCGGCCGAGCGTCACGCCGGATTCATACCGGCGCCGATCCGCATACCGCGCCCGCGCAATCAGCCCTTGCCAGATCACCGGCCGCGCCACGAGCGCGCGACAGGCGTCTTCCGGCGCCCGCCAGTAACAGCCAATCACCGCCCACACGCCGAGTTCATCGGCGACCAGGCCCAGCTCCTCGACGAACGCCTCGAAATCCTCGGGGATCGACACCGGTGGTTCGGGTTCGAGGAAACGCATAAAGCCCTCCCCCTTCACAGCAGCACGTCGGCTTCGGCCGTGATCGACACGATCTCGCGCGTCAGCTTCTTGTGCGGCTGGGTGACGAGCACGACGCATTCGCCCGACGCATGAAACGCCGACGCTTGCGCGGCCTTGTCGTGATCCATCGTGCCGGCGATGTCGCCCGTGTCGAGCTTGATGTAGGTGGCGCCCGAGGTCTTCCCCGGTGACACGTTCTCAATCACGCCGGTGATCGTCATGGTGTCGGCGATGAACGGGCGCCAGGCGGCCGGGATGCCGTCGCCCACGAGCGGCGCGTTCAGGTTCGCCGGGACCACAGCGGCTCCCACCTCTGCCCCGCCATCGGGCGCCCCTCCAGCGGGCCCCGGCGAAGCCGTCAAACTCTTCGCGAGCGGGGTGTGGTCGTTCCCGCTCTGATCCATTTCCTCTTTCACATACAACCCGTGGAGCTGCTTCGGAAAGGCTTTCCGGAGCGCGAGCGCTTCCGCACATTTCCCGAGCATCACATGCGGCATCTTTTTCCACATGAAATCCTGGTCGGCGGGCTTGTATTCGCTCCACCGCGCCGTCGCGCTGAACGGGGCGCGCTGCCCTTGCACCAGGCGATACACCGTCACTGTTGCCGTGAAATTCGGTTCTTTGATGGTGAGGGATCCGCTAAACACCGCGTCATCAATGCCGACGCATTCGCCGGACTCGGCGGCGCGAATGCGCAGGAAATCGATGGACGTGATCGGGGTGTATTTCCCAGCGCGCTTCGTGAAGTGGATCAGCTTGTCGAGAGGGTGCACGCCTTGCCGGGCGCAGTCGTAGAGGAATAGCTGAAGCTCTGGCGGTGTGGCACCTGCCGCGACAGTGGTTTTTACGAGCTGCAGGTGCTCGTCGGTGACGACCGGCGCCGTCGAGGGAATCGTCGCCAGTGCCAGTCGATTCTCGGCCATCTCCTGCTCCCTTCGTTGCGTCTCGCGGTTGCGGTAAAAGTCTTTCCCATCCATGCGCCGCTGAATCGTCCGCATGTCGACGAAGCGGCGGCCCACGGTCTTACTTCGTATGCGAAATCTTCGTCACGCCGTTCAGCCGCACATACACGAGCACAATCCGCTTCATAGTGGTATCCTCTAGCCCGTATCTTATTGATACGGCACAACTTAACATCTGTTATGAGACTCACCACAGGGAGCGGCCGAGGCCGAGCCCAGCCCTAGCCGTGGTGTTATTTCGCCTTCGGTTTTGTCTTCCGAGGCCGGCCGCCCTTCTTCCCGTTTTCGCGCACGGCCTTCTGCTTCGCGGGAGACGTCGACTTCCCACCTCTGCGGCCCAGAATCGCCGCCGCGGCCGACATCATGATCCGTTCTTCCGCTGTGGGTGGTGGTCGCACGCCGAGAAGTGTGCGCCCGACGCGATTTGGTTGTCAAGTCCCAACAACCTTAGCTGATAAACCTAAGCACAGTTGGCGCAAGTATACTAGGCGGAGCCTAGTATACGTCCACCATTTTGCCGGGAGCCGGGCCACGAATCCGTCTTGCACGGCACTCTGACAGGGAAGGTCACAACCTTATCAACGCCGTGCAGAAACGAGCGGCCACACGTCCCGAGTTATGATGGCCCGAGTGATGACGACGGACATCCACATGCCCACGAACGCCGACGCCTCGCTGGTTCACTACGCGCCCGATAACAGCCAACAGGCCGTGACGCTGTGCGGCTCATCTGACTCGACGGCGATCGTCGTCTGGGAACGGGCGCGCGTGACGTGTGAGGCGTGCGCGAGTCGCTTCGACCGCTCCCTCCAGCAGTTACGGCAACACTGGACCCGCGTCAAACGCGGGACGGTTTCTCGGGCAACTTAAAACACGTGTCGCGGTCTAGCGGCTGGTCGAACGGGTGACAGGATAGGTCACACGGGCACAGCCGGGGCCATGCCGACCATGCGGAGCAGATACCAGATCAGGATCAGCACCACGACGATGCGAATCACGATGCGGATTGGTTCGGCCATCGGAATGAAGTGCTCGACGAGGTAGAGCACCGCGCCGAGGATGACGAGCGCGAAGAGAAACGTGATCATGTGCCCTCCTCCGTCGGCCCGCCACCGGGGCCGAAGCGTTCCGCGAATTCGTCCGCCGAGATCACTTCACTGACCTTCCCGCTATAGCGGCTCGAAATCACCCAATCTGTTTCGTGCACCACCACCCAGCCCAGCGGCAGCGCCACGCGCGGCAGCCCGTCCTGATAAATCGGGAAGCCCCCGCCATCGGGGCCCAGCGCGCTCGTGGGATTGATCACGACGCCGATCGGCAACGGTTGCCCACTCAGGTATTGCTCCGCATACACCCGCAGCGGGCGTTCGGTATGCGGCGATTGATTGCCGGCGGGCGGCACAGGGGCGGCCATGCGATCTCCCTTACGGCGCGATATACACGCCGTTGAATATCAACTGTGACCCACTGAGCGTGGCGTTCGTATGGTTCGCCATCGTCGCCGGATTCAGGAGCGTCAGATAGCTGAAGCCCGAGCTGAGATGAAACGTCGTCGGCGGGCCATACGTCTGATACAGGCCGCCGATCTGCGCGCTGTTCACAAACGGCAAGCCGGCGATGAGCGCGGGTTGTGCCGCACTCTGCACCGGATAGGTGACGTGGGCCCAGATAAAGACCAGGCGCCCGATGCGACTGTAGTTGGCAGCCGTGACGCCGAGCGAGAGCCCCGCCCCGCTAAAATCCGACGGGATCCACGGCGTGATCGTCGCCCCGAGCGCCGCGATCGCCAGATCCGACGGATCGAGAATCACCGTCTTGATCTTGTCTTTGTTCCAGACCGTGCCGACGAGGTTCGAGCCGTCGTCGTCGATGAGCGCATTCCACGGGCCGCGGTCAATGGGCATTACGCATCCGCCTTCTTGATGAGCATCCGGAGCACCGCGTCGAGGGAGTGGTGCACGTTACTCGCTGTCACGGTAAATTTCGGCTTCAGCCCGGGCACGCCCATGTCGGTGATCGCGACGTCTTGAATCGTCAGCGTTTCGTTGATCGCCGGCGAGGCCAGGGCGATCGCGACGGTCTTGCCGCTTTTGGTTTTCGTGTCCCGAGACGCATAGGTGACGGTGACGATCGGCCGGCTATACAGTTCGAGCTGCGCGTCGCACACCTGGTTCAGACTCGCTTCGGTGCGGCGTTCGTCGCTCCAGATGTGTTCATAGACGCCATCGCCGCCGCTATCGACGGACGCCATATACGCCTGCGCCGCCGGATCGTCGCGTTGCACCCAGACGAAGATCGGGCTGTTGCGAATCACGGCATCGGTCAGGCCGGTGACGCCGACGAGCGCGGGCGCCGCGGTGATCGTGCTGTTGTAGCTGATGCTGGCAACGATCGCGCCCGGTCCTGTCGGCGGGACACCCGTTAACGCCGTCGCGCTTTTCCCGGTGTAGCGGATCACCTGTTCGCCGTTCCCGATCACGGCCCAGCCGCCCGCTGTGGCGAAGGGCGTCGTGTTCGCGACGATGATCGCCGTCGCGCCCGCCGGCACTTGCCCGCTCGGCTGCACCAGGCCCGAGGTATCCGAGGCCGGCGGGGGCCCCTGCAAGGTGGCATCGCTGGCCGTATCTGTGAACACGGTCGTCGCGTTGTCGCCAAGGCCGGTCACAAGTTTGAGCGCGGATCCCCCGGCCACCGTGCGATACAGCATGCGCCCGGTTACCGTCGCGCCGCCGAGCGGTAGCACGACGGTGACGCGATTCGCCAGCGCCGTATTCGAGACGGGCAACGTCGCCGCGCCGAGGCCGGCGTTCGCGGTCGTGTCGGTGTAGGTCGTCGCGGTGTTATTCGCGATCGTCGCGAGATACTTCCAGCCGGTCGCCGCCGAGTAGCGATACAGCTTGCGCGCGGTGACGTTCGCCGGGCCGATCTGAATACCCGTGAGCGGGATCGTCTGATAAGCCGTCCCAGGGACGAGGGCCGTATTCGTCGGCGGCACCGGACCCGATCCCTGCACTTCGCCCATGTGGTTCGTATATGCCGACGAGTCTGGTAGGTTGAACAGCATGTAGCCCTTGGACACGCCGTTGACGTAGAGATACAGCCGCCGGAACGTCACCGACGGATCCGAGGCCATTTGAATATTCGCGATATTGATCGCCTTAGCCGTGCCCGCCGGCTGCCCAGGTGCCTGCACCGCCGTGAGCGCATTCGACGGCGGCCCCGCCGTGGTGACGCCGTTCGCATTCCCAAAGACGGTGTAATACCGCACCTGATCGCCAGGCTTCCAGACTTGCGTATAAAACTCTGAGGACGATGAATTACTTGCTGTGGGCGACACCGTCGGCGGCGTCACGTAATGCCCGCCAAGTGACGTGGTCACCGGCGGCAGGCTCACCGGCCCATTCGTCGTCTCGCCGACGGCCGTCACAAACGTGATCGCGTATTGGTAGTCGCCGGGATCGACCGCCCCTCCCGACGTCGCCGCACCCGCGAGCGGCGCCGATGCGGGGCTCGCGAGCGGCCCCACCGTGATCGCGCTGATCGGGCTGGGCAACGATTGCCCCGCGGCCGTCGTGAACGTCACCGCGTATTGATGCGTGCCAGACTCGATCCCCGTGCCATTCGCTAACGCCAAGCCGAGCGGCGCCGATGGAGCGGCCCCCGGCCCGACGAGGCCGCCGCCGCCACCGAGCTGCACGCCGGTATAGGTCAGCACCCGATACGCCGCGCCATCAGGCACCGCCGCCGCAATCGCCTGCCCGCCGACCGCGTTGAACATCTCGCCGTTCTCCAGCGGGATGATCGTCGTGCCGGCATCAAGCGACGTCGCGATCTGCGTGCTGGCGCCCTTCCCATAGACGCGCGTCCGCACTTGCGATTTATCCGCCGACCACCGGATCGCGGGCTCATGCAGGAAGCGCCCCGGCGTGTCGTCGATCGGATCGGGCGGCGTGCCCGGCGGCGTGACGAAGAGATACAGCGTCTTGTTCTCGAAATACCAGTAGCCGCCGATCAACTTCGCGAGCGCCGTCAAGCAGCCCTTCATCCCGGCTTCGCTGCCGTCGAAGGTGATCGAGACGACCGGCAAGTTCGCTTCGACGCCGGCCGTTGAGAAGCCGGGCGCGTAGGTGCTGATCAGCGTCTGGGCGATCGTCGTCGCCGAGATGCCCACGAACCGCATCAGCGGGCGCCGGCGGTTCGCGCGGGCCGTGTCATCGATCGCCGTGATGGGATGCAGCACCGTGTCGGGGCGCCCTTTGTAGGTGCGGTCGACGGTCTGGAGTTCGCCGCTAAACAGCAGCGTCGGATTGTTCGCGTCGACCCAGACTTCAATCGGGGCGCCAATCGAGGGCGCCGCGCCATAGAGCGTCAGGCTGCAGGTATTCGGCGCGTCGAACAGCGCATCACGAATCGAGACGGATTTATAGATCACGCGCGTTGGCGCCGTCGGTTGCGTGACATCGATCCCGCCGATGATGATCCAGACCTTCGCGGGCCGTTCCGCCGCCTGCGCCGCCGTGAGATAGTTCAGGCGGAAGTTGTTGAGCCGGGCGGTGCCGAGAACAGCGGGTTGCAGGGGCACTAGTTCACCAGCGAGCCGCGCTGAATCTGACTGGCGATCGTGTCGCTGACGCGCTTCGCGATCGCGCTTTCGGTGTCGACGATGTTGAACACGTTGCTAATCGACGGCGCGTTGTAGCCGCTGCCGGGCCGGTGGATGAGGCCGGTGCGCAAGCCATACGACAGGACGTCTTCGCCCCCGCCGACCTGCGAACCCATATGCGTCGCGTTGTATTGGCGCCAGAGTTCATCCTGATTCGGGATGGTCATCCCCGACGTGTCGATCGCGCCCCCGCCGCCCTTCGGCCCGAGAAAGGATTCGGCTTCCTTCATCGCCGTCGAGACTTGCTCGATGTTCTCGGTGAGTTTCTCGATTTCCGGGTTCACCTTCTCGCCAATCACTTCGGACGTGAAGCGCCATTCCGAATTCCACGCCTTCGTGTCGGCGTAGTTCGTTTTGATCCAGGCGTCGAGGGAGCCGAGCGCCGGTTCGGTGACGGCCATCGTCGCCGTGTTGTATTGCATGCTCTTGTCGAGCGCCTGGACTTGCGCCGCCGTCAGGCCGTATTTCGTGGCGATCGATCCCATCGACACGTCAAGGGCCAGCAGCTTCGTCGCGTGCGCCGCGATCGTGGGATCAATCGCGGCGATGGTTTTCTGCCAGCCGAGCCCGGCGTTGTTGATCTCTTCTTGCGCACGCGCGAGCGCTTCATACCGCGGCTTCGCCTCGTCGGCCCACGCCTTTTGCGCCTTTGCGCTCTCGGTGATCGTGCGGTTGTAATATTCCAGCGCCCGCGTGCTGATGCCGTAGTGCTCCGCGATCTCTTTGTTCGTCGAGTTATGCGACTTGAGTTCCGCTGTAATCGCCGGTAACTGACTGCGCACGCGCGAGAGTTCCCCCTCCCATTCTTTGACGCGCTGCGCCCCGGTGTTAAAGCTTTGATTCGTGTCGGCGTTGTGCTTCGTCACGATCCGCAAGGCTTCGCCAACATCGGTGATCGCCCGCCCGGCAATCTCGGACGCGCGGGCCAAGTTCATCGCTTTCGCCGCCGCCGTCTCGCCGGCGAGATCGCCCCAGCCGACGAGCTTCGCCGTCGCATCGCCGACGGACTTCACGAGGTCGACCCCAAAGTAGCCAGAGAGCGTGATGATGCCTTGCCCGAGTTCATAGCCGGCTACGGCCGCCGTCGCCATCGAGCCCGCCAAGGCCGGGAGCCCCATATCGCCGACGTTTTTCCCGGCGAGCGCGCTCAGTTCCTGCAACGCCTTGACCGGCTTGCCGATGTTGATCCCGACGGCGCTGAGGGATTGATCGACCTGGTTGATCCCGTGACTGAATTCCTGCATCCCGGCCGACGTGTGGTCCGAGGCCGATTCGAGCTGCTTCAACTTCACGACGGACTTGTCGACTTCGGTCAGGAAGCCGGTGAAGTCGGCCGTCATGACGCCGGTGAGGGCAGCCATTAGGCGGGCTCCTCCGCGGCCTGCTGCTCGGTGTGCTTGTTCAGGTCTTCCACGATCACTTCGTATACCTCACGCGGGAGCGCCCGGACGTCGGTGTAACTGAGCCCCGTGATCCGCACGACCGCGAGATCCGTCATGATGCGAGTGCGGGTTCGGGGATTGTTTTTTTTTCCGTGAGCGCGAGTTCGTTCGCCGCCTCGTGTTGCTTAATCGCCTCAACAATCTCGGTGAGTGTCGCCGTGTCGAGACTCCGCAGCACGTCGCGCCGCTCGTCGAGTGAGAGCCCAAGGTGAAACGCGATCGGCGCGTCGTTGTGCCCGACCAGCGTCCAGCCGACGAGGTAGGCGAGCTGCTTGGCGAAGAACGATCCCGCCGACGCCGCCGTCAACAGGTCGATGTATTCGCCCGCGTTGAGTTCTTTTTTGACCGTGAGGAAATCGCCGTCGGATAACGGCAAGCGGATCGTGTCCGGCGAGACAATGCGATTGCGGCCCATGTGCTCGACTCCTTCACCGCTCCGGCGGTCCTAAGTGTGCCCGTAGACTCGTCTCCCCGATGTCGATCGCGTCAATCGGCCAGGCCCAGAAGCCCTGCGGCCGTGGTGCCGTGAACAAGAGCGGCGCCTGTCGTGCCTGGAATTTATCGATGCGGGCAATCGTGCCGCGCAAGATCCAGGCGCCGCCTTCATCCTTCACGCGCGTGATGCGCCAGCTCGTGAGTTCCACGGCGACACGGTAGCCCCACAAGACGGAGCCCGCGCCGCCGTGAATCGTCAGCGTGTCGAACACGGGCTTACGCGGCGGGCGCCTTGCGCTTGCGCGCCGCGCTGGCCGCGTCCGCCGAGAGCGCGCCGCCTTCGATCACGAACGGCCCCGCCGCCGTCCACGTGCCCGAGACTTTCGGCGCCTGCAAGCTCGCGTCAATGCTGGCATCCATGTAGGCGAGGCCCGACCACAGGAACGTCGGTTCCGTGCTGTTCGGCACGAGCTCGAGCATGCCGGGCGTGTCCATTTCGGCCGCCTCGAAGATCTCGATGTTCGCCGAATTCCAGAAGCCGCCGATCGTGCCCTTGGCGTCTTTCATCCCCGGAATGTAAACGCGGTTCACGTCACCAAAACAGGTGACGTCTTCCATCTCGGTCTTGAAATCGCCCGTCCAGGCGTTGAGCGAAATCAGCAGCACCGGCGTGGTTCCCGCGGCATCCCATTTGACCTGCCCGTAACGCCCTGTTTTGATTGCCATCGTCTCGTCTCCTTATGCGTCGGTGTGACTCATCTCGATAAAATATTGCCCGCCGCGCCGGTTCCAGCGAATCGAGGGATCGACTTCATCGACTTCCGTCAGGCGCACGGGCTCGAGGCGGTGCATCGTGCTCCAGGTGTAGCCGGCGACGGTGAGCGGTTGATCCTCGAGCAGCTCATCGATCCGCGCCGCCGCGCGCTTGATGTTCGCGCCCTGCACGGTCGAGAGCATCCGCGCTTCAACCAGGTAGATCCCCTCTTCGATCGCCCGCCGGCCGAACACGCCGCGGTCGATCGCGTTGATGAACGCGACGATCACAAACCGCGTGGAGCCCGGCGGCGCTTCGTCCCAGTAGACGCCGTTCGGACAGAGCGACAGCAGCTCCGCATCGCTCCCCAGCTTCGCAATCAGCGCGCTCGCAATATCCGAGGTATCCGCCATGAGACTTACGCCGCCGTGCCCCGTTTCACGGTCAAGCCCTTCGCTTCGATGATCGCCGCGAGCTTTTCATACATCAGGCGCCGATACTTGATCATCGTGGGGATGAACACGGGCGCCGGCGGGCGCTTCATCACCCCGCGATTCCAGCCGAGCTTCGTATGCCGGGCTTCGGTGCCGAATTCCCACAGGTGCGCATGCGGTGCCCCGCTCCGCACTTGCGCGGCGACGGCGAGCGCGCCGACTTCCTGCACCCGCACCTTGACGCCCTTCTGTAAGTTCCCCGTCAGCCCCTTCGGATACTGCCCCTTAATATCGGCCGCCGCCGCGTGGGCGTTGTCGAGCACGATCACCGTGGCTTCACCCTTGAGCTGTGGCGGCAGATCCGCGAGCGCGCGTTTCAAGTCGTCGATCCCTTTGATCGTGAGTTGCACCGGCATTACGGCACCACCTCGACGGCGAGGAGTTCCATCGTGATGCTGCGCTCCTCGGGATTCTGTTTGCCGGTGATCGAAAACTGCCGCCCATCAAACACGATCCGCGTCTTGGTCGTCACGTCGGGATGAAAGTCGCCACGCACGAGGTGCGAGGCCGACGAGATCACCGAGCCGGCCGCGACCCGTTCGAGGTCACGCGCCGTCGCCGGCGTGATGCTGACGCGCCACGCCGCCGGCACGAGATCCACCCAGCTTTGCGTGTAGCCGCCGTCGCCATCCGGCACGGCCGGGCCGGGATTCTGAAACGTCACGGTATGTCGATAGTCGCCTCTAGGCATCGTTAAACAGAAGGCACGTTATCGGACTCCTCATTGCTCCAGCGCAACGACAGTGGCCCCGGCACCTGCACTATTATTCCCACCATGCGCCGATCCATTGACCCGTTCGATCTTGACAATGAACACGAAGCGTTCCGCTTACTCGCCCTGATTGATGCTGAGTTCCAGAGCGATCCCCTGAGTGTGCAATGCTTTGACTTGCGCGTCGTCGCGCGTGTCAAAGCATGCATCGCCCACCGGAAGGCGAGCGAACGCAAAGGGATCGTCCCTCCCCTCTTAACCGACGGCCCCGCACGGTAACGGAAGAATATCTGAGCATCAGACCACCGTCGGATCGCGATAGGCCGCGAGCAGATCGTAGATTTTCGGCCACGGTGACGGGAGTTCCCCGTCGCCGCGGTCTTCGTAGTAGTAGGCCGTCAGCAAGTGGATCGCGTGCGCCACGGGCGCCGGCACCGTTGCGGCGGTCCACGTCGGATCGGCGGCGACGGCGAGATACGACAACACCGCTTCTTGGGCCGTTGCCAGCTTCTGCGCAATGTCGGCATCGTTCGCCGTGCTCGTGATGCGCAGATGCACCTTCGCCTGGTCGAGGGTCCAGAGGGCCGGCAGCGTCACGCGCGAATACTCGAGCGTCACGGCGCCACCGCCTCGTCCTCGACGGGCGAAGCGTCGGGGGTGTCGGCGGGCGCTTGCCGCTCCGCGAGGGACGCCACCGGCCAATTCTGCTGCTGGAGATACGGCATCTCGCCACCAGGCACGGGCGCCAGTTTGTAAAACGTGTTGCGCACTTCGTTTGGCGACATGCCCGCCACGATCGCATTCCGCGCCGCGGTCGTGCGGCTCATGGTGTCCATCCACGTCAGCAACGTGTCATCGAATTCGATCGTCAGATACGACGGTAAGTCGAGCCCCTCACCGAGACACGTCGCGATCGACACGAGGTGCGGCTCCAGGCATTGCGACTTGTATTGGAGCTGCGAGGCTTCCGCGTTCGCATACGGGGGCTGCTTGCTGCTGTTGAGAATCGAGATCGGCATGCCGAGGACTTCGCAGATTTTTTCTTCCGTCCAGCCGAGCTGCTCGATCACCGCGGCATCAACGGCGGACGTCGAGACGGACTCGTATTTCATCCCGAGTTCCGCGATCAGAATCTCGCCGCTCTTGAAGTTCGCCGCGTCGGTCTTCAGCCGCGCGGCGGACAGCGGGTCGAGCTTCGTCGGCGCGATCAGGACGCCTGACGGCCGCGCGCCCTTCGCGAAAAACGTCGTGCTGTTGTCCTGAATCGCTTTCGCCTGCGCCACGGCGCCGCCGATCGCCGTGAGCGGGGAGATCCCGCAGAGCGGGTGATACAAGCAATTCCACCGGTCGTGAATGAGTTCGCGCGCTGGGATCACGATCGGCTGCGTCTGTTCCGGCATCCCGGCGAGTTCGTTCGATTGGAGTTCGTAGTAGACGCTGCCGTCGGGCGCGGTGAGCACCTTGACGCGCGCCGGGTCGAGCAGATGGAGCGCATTCACCACGCCGCGCTCGTCGCGATACTTCAGGACATAGGCGTTGCCCCACAGCACCTTGTTGATCACCCACTGCTCAATGAATTGCTGCGCCGTCTGGTAGTGATTCGGACGGCGCAGCACGGGCGAATACGCGGGATTACTGGTCTCAGTCCAGAAGTTATTCGCGTCGCGCTCCAGCAGCAGCGGCGGCGCGATCTTGCTGATGTCTTGGCTGATGCGCGACACCGCCCCGAACACGCTCGGATTCGCGAGCGCGGAATCGGTCGTGAGCGGATCGTTGTGCTGCCAGGCGCCCGTGTAGGGCTCCCGCACCACGGGATACCACGATCCGCTCCCGCCGCCGACCAGCGTCAGCATCGACGCCAGCCGCGATCGCACCGTCGCGAGCACACTCACGACTTACCTCTTCTTCGCGGCGGCTTCGGCCCCGTTCCCGTTGTCGGCCATCGCGCCCGTCGGTGAGGGCCAGGCCGTCGCCGTGAGGTATTTCACGGTATTCGCGCCCACGCGCTTCCAGGTGATATAGCGTTCGGCGCGCAACGCGACGGCGTTCATCTGGAACATGGACACCAAGACGGTGGTATCGACCACCGGGGACACCGGGGCGCTGTCCATCTGCAGCGAGGCTTCGGTGCTCGCGTCGATCGTCACGCCGCCATCGTCGGCCATCAGGATGTATTGCGGCGCCAGCGCGATGACGTTCGTCGTCACCGTGTTGGACGTAATGAACTGCAAGCCCTTGTAGGTGCCCCCGTTGATCCCGATGCCGGGGAATTCGGGCGAGCCGTCCAGATTCGTGCGGAACGACAGCGCGAGCGCATTCGCCGGCGACAGGATGAACGTGAGCCCGTCGACCGGGATGTTATTGGTCGCGAAGTGATTGATCAGCCCGAGAATATCCGCGAGCGGATTCGTGGTCGCCGCCGCCGTGGGCGCGCCGTTCGTGATCGACGCCGGGTTGACGCCGGCGACCGCCGCGACGGCCGGGTTGATGAATTGCGCATCGAGGTAGGCGGCAATATCCTTCACCAGGGAATCGCGCACGACCGCCTCGGCCGACGGATTCGAGAATCGCACCAGCTCCTGCGACAGCACGACGATCGCGGCAACTTTGTTGAACGGCAAGTTTTCCATCGCGAACGCCATCGCGGTCACGGGTTTCGGCTTCAGTTCCCCGACCCACGCCACGACGCCGCCGGCCGTTTGCGCGGGCACGTTCACGTTGAACGGCACCTTCCGCAAGCCGGCAATTTTCCCGATGATCGTGGCCGCGCGGAGCAGCGGCAGGAAGTCGGACGTAATCGCCGGATTCACCAGCGGCTTCGCCCAGGTCGCATCGGTCGTTGTGCCCGCGGCCACCGCCGCCTTTAACGCGAGCGCGACATCCGGCGTGGAGCTGCCCCATCGATTTTGCGCATACGTCACCGCGTCGGTGTTCATGTATTTGCAGCCGATGCTCGCGAGCACATACCGCGCGAACTTGATCCCCGGCTCGACATTCTCGGTGACCGACACATGGCTATACGGCGACGTGATCGCGGTCGCTTTGGTCATTTGCACCGCTTCCATGTCGCGCCACCGGATCTCGTCGGCTTCGCAGTTCTTGATTTTCAGCTTCAGATCATCCACGGTCGCCGCCGTCGAGTCATCGAGCGTGCTGCCCTCGGGCGCGCTCTCCATCAGATTCCGCATCTGCAGACCGAGATCCGCCCGCGTGTTGGTGAGGCTCTGAATGCGTTCGGCAATCGTCATGACGCGCTCCTTCGTAAGTGATTTGACAGTCAGAATGGACGCCGACGCATTCGCCGGAATGGTGACGAGACTCAGCTCGCAGATTTCGCTTTTGGTGATCCGCTTGGTGCCATCCCGCAGCCGCTCCAGGCCGCCGGCGAGCACGCGGTGGCCGATCGACACGCCGGTGATGACGCCCGCCTTGATGGACTGCCACGCTTCATCGACGCGCGTCTTGAGCGGCCCCGGCTCGTCGACTTCGGGGATCGTCGCGTCGAACAGGATGCCGTCGGGCGTCCGGGTCAGCGTGACGCGCCCGATCGGTTGCTTGGGATCGTGATGCCAGAGCAGCGGGAGCGATTCGCGGAACGTCGCGCCGGCCGGGTCGAAGCTATCGCCCTGCCGGTCGAGTTCGGGCGTTGAGGCGATCCCGCTGAACGAGCGCGCCGCCGCGGCGATCGACTTGATTTCGAGCAGGGCGTAAGCGCGGTCCATGTGGGCCGCGAGTTTACGGCCGGGGGGCCGTCCGTCAGGGTTTATGGATTTTTATTCGGTCGAGTTCGCGGCGAATCGCTTCCGCCACGCTGATCTCCAGGCGCAAGGCCTTGCGGCAGAGGCGATCGAATTGTTTCGCCGGCAGGGTGAGCCCGATGCGCACGGACGTGTCATCTTCGGCGACCGGCGGGCGCCCCGGCCGCTTCATCCGATCACCGACAGCGCATAGTCGGGCGTGGCCATATGTTGGTTCCGTTCCATCTGGTCGATCGCCATCACGAGCGCGGCGACGCCGTCGATCCGCTCCGTCGAGGCCGCTTTCGACGGCTTGATGTTCCCCGCCGCATCCGTCTCCAGCGCGACGTTCCCGACGCACCAGCGCAGCACCGCGTGCCCATTGTGGCGTAAGCGCTTCGACAGAATCGCCATTTCGAGGGCTTTCGCCGGCCCTGAGAGGCTCGCGAACCCTTGCCGGATCTCCACCACGGTTAAGCCATCCTGCTCCCCGAGCTGCGTGATGAGCCCGCGCGCATTCCACGGATCGACGCCGAGGCACTTCAGGTCGAACAGCCGCGCCCAGCCCAAGACCGTCTGCCGGACGTATTCGTAATCAACGGAGTTCCCCGGTGTGGCATTGAGCAGCCCCTGCCGCGCCCATTCGTCATACGGCACCCGATCGCGCCGCGCCCGCTCGGGGATGTGATCCGCCGGCACGAAAAACTCGGGCAGCACATCGAACCCGGTCTCGTTCGGAAACACGCCGACGAGCGCGGTGAGATCCTTCGTGCTCGACAGGTCGAGCCCGGCATAGCAGGCCCGGCCCTTGAGACGATGCCGGTATTCGGCGTGCGTCATGCGTCATCGCGCCATGCCATCATGGCGCGATAGCAGTCGTCGCACACGATGGCCATCGACGGATCGTCACTCGCGTTTGCCACGCCGAAATCGCGGGCGGCTTCCGCATTCGCCTCGGCATCATCCGAGGCCCGCTGAAACGTGCCCCCACACTCCTCGCAGGTATATTCCGATCCGGCGGGCTTCGTCATGCGTCTCCGATCCGGCACCCGTCCCAGGCGTCGAGCGCAATCCAGCGTGACGCTTGTTCGGTCCACTGATTCAAATACAGGCGCCGGAAGGTATTTTCCTGCGCCGGGATCGCCTTCGCCCGCGCGGCCACAATCTGCATCTCTTCGAGGCTGCGAAAGTCGCCCAGCGCCGGATTCGCCTTCTTCCAGACCTTCTCGGATGTCCAATCCGCGTCGATCGGGGCCTCATACAGGATCGGCAAGAAGGTCGGATCGATGCTGGGGTTCTCTTGCACCTTCTTCGCGTGGCAATAGAGTTCCCACAGGATCGAATGCCGGTCATAGCCGGCCGTCGAGATCACGAGTAACAGCGGCTGATGCCGCGCGCCCATCGAGGTGCTCAACACGTCATACAGCCGCCGATCGGGCGCCGCGTGCAGCTCGTCATAGATCACCATCGAGGCGTTAAACCCGTGCTTGCTGTAGGCTTCCGCCGAAATCGCCTTATACACGCTCGCACTCTGTTGATGCACGATCCGCTTCTGCGAATCCACGATGTAACATTGCTGCGACAGCGCCGGATCGTTCCGCAGCATCTGCGCCGCCACGCCGAACACGAGCCCGGCCTGGTCTTTATCGGCGGCTGCGCTGTAGACTTCCGCGCCCGTCTCCCCATCCGCCAACAGCCCATACAGCGCGATTGCCGCGGCCAGCTCCGACTTGCCGTTCTTCCGCGGCAGCATCAGCAGGCAGGTGCGGTATTGGCGCGTCCCATCCCGCCGCTTCTTGAACACCTGCTTCAGAATCTTGACTTGCCACGGCCGGAGATTGAATGTCTGCCGCGCGTGCGGCCCTTTCGTATGCGTCAGGCTGTTCACAAACGCGATCGGGTCACGCGCGGCCACGGGCGCCTGCTGCGGCCCCCCATCTCGGGTCGGTTGATTCCGGTTCCACCCCCCTCGACGGCTCCGTGCGGTGGTGATTTGGGCAAGATCCGCCATCGGTGTTATGGGCTTTGGCTGCACGTCAGAGCCAAGTGGTTTGGAATGCGCGAGTTACAGCACTTTAGGCATCCCCCCCATTCGCATCGTGGGTAGATTCGCATGTTATTCACCGCGTGCGGTTTTCTGCGAATGGCAACGAAAACAGAGGGCTTGAAGGTTCGCGCGATTCAGAAACAATTCAGGATCACCCTCATGCTTCACGATGTGATCGACGGCGAGGTCTGCTTGGATGGTGCCACATACAGCGCAGGTGTAGCACGCATCGGCTAACACTTGCCGTCGTAACTGCAACCAGGGCAGTTGGTAATACCACTTGCGCACGTCACGATTGGGGCGGGTATGGGCACGCACCACGGCATGCGGGGCACAGCGGCCCTGCTCCACCAGCACACTACAGCCGGGATAGGCACAGAAGCGCTTCGGCGCGAGGGGCATCCCAGGTCTTTCCGCACACGCTGCAGAACCAGCGCGCGGTGCGTTCAATCAAGCGCCATTCGCCACAGTGTGGACAGTGCATGGTTATTCAATTTCGGTAATAAGTATTCCGTACTGGGCTTCGACGTGCTTCTTCTTCCACGTATACAAATCTGTTCGGGTCGGTGGTGACTTCACATCCTCGATGATGACCTGTCCTGACACAACCACGTGATAGCGGAAGTCGGCCGAGTAGGTGCCGACGGTATGAATCACCCACGGGGGCGCGGTCGCTTCGGTGAGTTCGAGCACCTGCAAGGCGTAGACGGGATGCACCTCAAGGTCACGAATCAATCCAGCCCCTTGTAAGAGCTTGAGTTCGCCATAGCGGGCGGCTTCCCGCAGGGAATCGAACGTTATCCCATCGATACGGACGCGCACGTTGCGATACTTCGCCGGCTTCTTTGGTGGGGCGAGACGCGTCCCTGAAATGGTGTCGTGATGCTTCGCCCAGTCCGTCCAGGCTGCTCGGTCCTTCATGAGGCTTTCCGGAAGCGCACCCGGTGTTGGGCATAGCGCCACGAGATCGTCACCCAGCGCGTATCGAGGCGAATACCAGGGGACACGTAGCCACAGCGCCAGCAGTGCGTCCACAGGGCCTCCTGATGCGCACAGAGGGTGGTTTCATGGCCACGCAGACCGCACCACAACTGCGTCACCGGGTGGCACTCCAGCGGCGGACGGTTTCAAAGGGCAGCACGCCCCAGCGGACTTGTGTCGGGGAATCGCCGGGGCCGGGGCAATGGTTCCCGAGCACATCGACAATCCAAATGCCGCTATCGCTACTACCCGCTTTGTAGGCGACCACATCCCGCCCGAACGTGCTGCAACTGGCATCCTTGCACAGGTAGCCCCAGCGGCTATCGCCTTGCGCCGCCCGCAGGCCGGCAATCAGCAAGTCCATGAAGGCCCACGCTTGCGCGCCGTCGGTGGTCTGACAGCTTTTCTGGACGAGGCTCGCATTGGCCGCGCCGAGCTGCAGGGCGACAGATTCGCCATAGGCCGGTAAGGGCAGGACGCCACCAGGGGCCGGCGGTGGGACCGGCCCGCCTGGTGGCGCTGGCGTCGGTTCTGTATCGCTTTTGTCTACCTGCGTCGTGTTGGTGTTGGTATTCGTGTTGGTGTTGGTGCTCGTGGAGTTGACGTTGATGACGGGCGTCGGCGTGATGATCTCGTAATCACAGCCGATGAAGAGCAACGCCAACACGAGCAGCCAGAATCGCATGAGCCCCTTTATTTGCCGCAGTCGGCGCATTGCTGACGATCGCC
>Ga0105347_1000463_pt1 | contig 19277 bp, 15 predicted proteins | sample EasRivMeERMLT890_FD_89677 | JGI IMG/M metagenome (GOLD analysis project Ga0105347, IMG submission 89677) | Soil microbial communities from meander-bound floodplain in the East River, Colorado, USA - East River MetaG ERMLT890 | ecosystem: Environmental > Terrestrial > Soil > Floodplain | place... | reverse complement strand
TTCCATCCTTACTATAGCATTTGCCCCGCCTAATCCACCATCGCTTACTGACTGATCATATATAATATTATTTTTCACTTGAACGTTTGTACTATTGTAGGTTACACCATTGGCACCGTTGTAAACTATAGCGACATTATAATTTTGTGTAGGTGGAATATGAACAGTATTATTATAAATATATAGACCGTTCCAACCATGATAGCTTGCACGTACTAATCCTGTAGGTGAATTTACATGCCCCGTCATATAGACCGTGTTATGGTGTACTCTTAAATTTTGTTGTTGTGTAGTCTCACCAGTATTCCAACTAACGATATAAGCAAAGCGACCACCAACAATATGGTTATGACTTATCTCACCATTATGCGATGAAAATTCTATAGACGCGTTCATCGAAGTATTTCCACCTGCTCCTTTTGTGATCGTATCAATTATATTATTGGTTATATGGACTGTATTAAATCCTTCATTGACACTACCTATAGCACGAACTATGGATATGTTATTATCAAAATAACTATTTCGTATTATACAGTTACGTGGCTTAGCGCTTTCAAATTCAAATGCAATGTTAGGTACACTACCACCACCATAAGGTGAAGACGGCACAACTCTTACTTCACTATTTTCAAAGATCATTGATTCAATAATAACTCCTGCACCAAAAGATTTAACTCCATAGCCTTCAAGGTTATCACTTATATCTACATTGTCGCAAGTAAAAGTATTAAGGCCGCCAACCATTAAATTACCAGTAGAAAAAGATGTATGTGCTTCAGCACTATTAATTATTTGAACGTTATGAAAAGTTATATTATTGGCTGCTACGTATGCTCCGAAATAATCGAAGTTAGTTATCTTAACATCTTCTACAGTAACATTATTTCTTCCGTTTGCTATATAGATTCCAGCATGAACTAATTTTCCATTGCCCTCTATAGTAAGATCACTAAGAAATTGTGCCGTTGATCCTGCCGAGTTGTATTGAAACATTGTTTTACTTGCTTGAATTCCTCCAGCAGTAACATCCCAATTCAATGATGAGTTTAATTTTATTGTCGTTACATCGACTCCACTTCCATGTATAGATTCACCAGGAGTTGGTGCTAAGTAAGCTGGTTCTACAAACGTTCCGGGTCCAACGGATAACACATGACCGGAACTCATTTGCGTTAACGCATAGCCTATTGTTAAACACGGTGCTGCTGCGTTAGTACAATTGTTAGCCGTATTATTTCCAGTAGTTTTAACGTAGTGAGTAAATGTTGGATCAGGGTCCGGTGTTTCATCTACTGGTACTGCATTATAAACTTTAAGATAATCTATAATAGCATAGTAGTTAGATGAACTTGCATTCTTTGTGCCTGTACATCTTATCTTAACAGTATGAACAGCTTGCGTTATTGTACCGCTATCCCAAACATCCTCTTGTAAGAGTTGAGTAGCAGAATATAAATCAACATTTGTCTCGGCACCTCCATCAATAGATATCGCTATGATTCCATGCGTATCTCTTTTTTCTGTAAAGAGGTGTATCTCTGTGCCATTAAAAATAAATTCTACATAGCCGTTAGTTGTTCCCGTATAGTATAGAGTTGTGTTATACCATCCAGCAATTCCAGCACCACCGATCCAAGTACCAACGGCATAATTAAATTGATAACCTTGCGTGCCCAATACGTGGTCATCCGTAATTACAAACGGATCTTCAGGCGTTGGTGGTGTAGGAGTATCCGTATCACTACGTATGGTAGCAATGGCACGTATCTGCGCATTAGACGCAAATGAAAATAAGATAAAGAATAATAGAAATAATTTTCTCATTGTTTTAATATTGTTGAGGTTCGAATTTTATAGATGCAGTAGATTTATAAATGTCATCATTAGTTGTAGCTGATCCTGTTACTGTAATAGCTACTGTACCTGACAATGTATTTCCCGGACTGGATATAGTTGATGTAGCATATCCATCGCCGCCACTAAATAAACAATTTGCTTTTTGTGCTGTAGCACTTGTTCTAATAATTTCGCATTCACATACCCATGAAGTTGTAATAGTAGGAGTTGTTATAAACCTAGTCATTATAGCAGTAGTACCAAAATTAACTACAAGGGTTTTATTATTTCCATTCGGTGCAAAACTTCCAGCTATTCTTATTCTTATCGACTGTTCATCTACAGCAAGTGTACTAGCTGGTAGCGTATAGCTATATAGTTGATCGGTACCTGTTCCAACGTTTCCAACTTGTGTAGCATCCACATCTAAAGTTTTAGCTTTATATCCTGAAAGTTGAGTAACAACCGACCCTTCACTTTTAACAAAGAGTTCAGCACTACTTGAAACATCTTGCACATAAAGCCCAATAGAATTTGATAACCCTGTAGGAGTTGTATTACCATTAATCCACTCGGTCCATCCGGTCAATGCATTGAAATAAATTTTTCCATCGGTGCCGCTACCTGCCGAACGTCTAGCACCAGATACGAAAGCTAAGTTACCACCGTTTCCATTGCCTGATGCTTGATACGCCTGACCTCCAATAAATTCTATCGTTGCTCCATTGGGTTGACCAACTGTACCTGAAGCTGCTTTCTGGTATACACTTCCTGAGTATCCGTCAGCGCCAAGAAATATAGTAGGCGATGTGTTACCTTGTATATGAAAACTATTTGTGTTTTGAAAGTATGTATTAACAGCTTGAGTAAAATAAAATGAACTCGCACCTTTTGTTGTTAACGTCATATCCAGATTCGATGCTGAACCGGCTGCTAATATAGTTCTTGTTCCACCCGTTGTACTTGATAATCCTAAAGTAAGATTACCAGCAGTAGTAGATTCAAGACCTGAAGGATCAAGATTTGTTCCATCGCTTTTTGGTATCTCATTATTTGCTGCTGTATTAGTAAACGAGCCTGAAGGTGTTACCCATACTGGATGACCATTAGTATTACCTATGACTTGTCCAGTTGTTCCGGACACGCCATCCAATGTTAGATCATCTGTTGGATCAAAATCTAAATCATCTCCAGCGGTAAAGTCAACATCGTTACCAGCATTAAAAAACATGGAACCTGCTGTAGTAACAAAATCCATATTGCCCGCACTGGATGTCATAATAATGGCACCGCTCGTAGCAAGTCCGTATGATCCTACAGTAACTAAGTTTAATGAAAATCCACCTCCATTTAAAATTCTATTTCCTGTTACAGTTCCATCCGAATTATAGATATTAGCTGTTGCTCCCGGTGTTGCACCCATCATTAGCTTCCATGTATTAGTAGAATTTGATTTGCTTACTACTGCATACTCGTCTTCATCTAATGTCCATGGACCTACACCACCTTCAGAAGTAGTTTCAAAATTTACTCCTGATCCCTCAAGTATAGATACCGTTCCTGTACTATCATTATATATTAAAAACGTTTGACCTGCTGCAAAGTTAACTCCTGAAAATGGCGGAACAGTAAACGAAATTGCAGAAGCAGATCGCATATTAAATGCTGGTTGAACCAACGATGAATCATTTGCAACTGGTGTATAGTTACTTGTCTTTGTTATCCAAGTTAAGTCGGGTGTACCAGGACCAATTACAGCCCACGTTCCATCCCCTCTAAAAAATTGTGTTGTTGGACTACCAGCTGCAATACCTTTTAATAAAATACTACCAGCGGGATTTAAATTTATATCGTCACCAGTTGATATAATAACATCTTGAACCGTAGATAATAAATACAAGGAACCAAAGTTTGCAAGTAATTGCATATCGGTATCAGTAGCTTGTATATCTATCAGCTCTCCATATAAATGGGCACTGGAGTTTGAAGAATTTATTTGTATAGTTCCTGTTGAAGTTATACTAGCACCTCCTGCTCCAGTTACTATATTAGCAAATCCAGTAGTAGTTAAAGCATAGTTTTCAATATCGGATAATGTAAGATTAAATCCTGCACCATCTAATATACGATTGCTCGTCAACTCCCCATCTGAATTATAAATGTTAGTTGATGGACCACCTCCACCACTGCTACCAGTAGCGCCAATAATTTTAAAATCTCCACTAGTCGGATCATATTTTAAATTGTATGTACCACCGGCAACTATTGTTCCTATCTCAAGATTTGTTCCGTCATTTTGTTTTATATCGGTAGCAGCTATAACTCCGTCTGGATCAAGGGTTGGAGTGGTAACAATATTTGCACCAGTAAAAGTTACCGTATACATCGTTTGACTATTCAATGATGTTAGCGGTGGATTAAATGTGGCTACATACGTTGCTGTTCCAGTAGCCGTTGCCATACGTACTGTACTTTGACTCCACGCTATTGTAACGAGGAATACAAAAAAGAATAAAAGTAATAGTGTTTTTTTCATATATAATTTAATGTTGAAATATCTAAGTACCAACTAGATTCTGTCCTATATGCTTTGCCTACATATATTCCTTCTTGAAGTGCGGTCCATTTTTTTGTTCCTGATATCCATCGCGAATCTCCCATATAAAAATTACTTGGCCATTCTAATTCAGGAAATACACCAGCGGATACTTCAGCTACTTGAAAAATAAAATGAAGTTCTATTGCTGTGCTATCATCCGTTACAGATATTTCTGCATTAGCGGATATAATTGTACTACCATAAAAATGTCCGAATACTTTACTTGCAAAAGGTAATACAATATCTCCCGTTGTATCTACTTGTACATTCTGAACTATATTAAAAGATGCAAGTATAGACAACAATGAAGACAGTGTGTTTTTCTTTCCATTACCCAATGCAGGATCAGCAAAGAAAAATAAGTCCGTTACCAACGGTGTGGCAAATGGAATTACTGGATTGTTTAATTGAGCGGGAAAGCCTTGTGCCATTTTATTTAAAAGTTATTTTGGTGTAGGTGTATCCGTTGTTCCACTAGCTTTATCCGCTAGGCTTGTTTTATAATCTATAGCTGATTCGATTTTCTTAGTAGTCGCTGAGAAAAATTTACTTGCTAAATGATCCCCTGAATATCCTACAGTAGCTGACGTAGCTAACAAGGCTTCATATAAGTTTACAGTTATATGATCTAATCTCCTATTAATAAATAAAACATATAACATAATTACTAACACGGATATAATATGGCTCAACCAATCTCCAACAAAATATTCTCTGAACTTAAATTCAATATTGTGTTTTGTTGTAGTTAGTTTTAAATCCCTTGCTTTTATAAATACGTGTAACAACGCTCCTATAACAGAAGCAAAAACCACCTCTAATAAAAGAGGGTTGGTTAAACTATCTAATTGTAAGTCTTGTAATGTCATGCTCATTTAGTTTTGTTGAACGTTAATAATTAAAGTATTAGATGGATTCAAAATGTTTACTAGTGTTACTACTGCAAATCTAGGAGCAAACACATATAGGTCACGACCGTTTAAGAAAACAGTAAAGTTAAGATAGGGACCAACATGAACATCCGTATTTACTATACACCAAGTCTGACTACTGTTAGCCTGCCATTGACAATCAACTAATGCGTCTATATCTACATACTGTGTTCCACCATTATCTGGATATATAAGAGATGACGGTGTAATTTGTAATAAGCCAAGTAATACTTCTGTTAATAATTGTTCTACATCTATCTCAACAAATATAGACGGGTTAGCTTGTAGTGCAAGTTTAACAATACCAGTACGATTACCCGGACCAACATTTTCTGTAGGCTCACTTATTCTTACTTGGGTATATCCACTTTCTTTGACAGCAGTAAAGGTATGTGATCCGCTATATGTTATATCATAATCTCCACTACTACTTACATTAATTAAAACATTTGATCCAGCTAATCCTTCTATCTGTACTGGATCCTGATCTACATCTATAAACAATGGAATGCTCGTATCGTATAGCTGTTCAAATTCTATAGTAGCTGTTAGTCCATCAAACGCATCGCTGATCGCTGTTAATGTTATACTCCTTTCAAAGTATGTAGCGTTAGCAGAAATAGTAAAGGTAACAACAGTTCCGTCTTGAAACGTATCCACATCTGCATCTATCCAACTAGGTAAAGAAACAAATGCAAACGTCCCACCGCTATTAGTATGGAACGTTGATACTAATGGACTACCTCCACCAAATGCTATAGGAGAATAAGAAGCTGGTTCAAAGTATGCAGTTAAGTCTTCACTAAATATATCGCTACGTTTTGTTCTATCGTTTTTCTGTCTAAGATTAATGGTGAAGGTACCAACGTTAGCCATCTCCACATTTTCTACTGCTCCTAGATTTTCAATCTCCCACTCGTATTCATTAATGATCTTTGTATCATGGCTAAAGATTACACCAAGTTTGTCTATTACCCAATCAGGTAAATTATATGCTGCTAATGTTAATTGTCTAAATGGTACCGCTCTTAGTAAACGTTGTACACCAGAATCATTCACATCCGCTTCCACTTCACCAGCTGGTGTAACTTTATAGAAGTCCATCGCCAAGCGTATTCTATTTTGCCACCCATTTTCATATAGGTAATTCCAAAGGTCTGCATCATTATAAGTTCCAAGATGCGAGTAATCAATTGCCAAACTATCTTCATGGACTTCCTTAACAAATATTTTTTCGCTAGTGTATATTCTTAATGCGGACACCAATCCCAACTCCACTACTATTCTATAATGTCCCTCAAGTAAATTACTTAAATCAATTTCTTGTTCATATAGATCTGCTTCTTTCTCATCATATATAACTTCAACTACTCCTATTGCTGGAGATAATAATACCATATCTACATCCGTTAAATATCCTTGTGCCTGTAGCGTTGGATCCCAAGCGATAGAAGCAATTGTTGTATTGGCAAAGTCACCTCCTTCAAGTCTATATCTTAACGTGTCCCCTACTATTGCATTGATTGCAGGCAGCCTACCTTCAAGTGCGATCTGTCCAGTAGGCAATAGAAAATCTACATCGCTATACTCGTTGCCCGATTCAAAGTAAATAAACATCTTACCATTTATAGAACTGAATTTGCAATCTGCTCTATAATATAAATTAGTATAGCTATGAATTATAGTCGGCGTATAATAGAAAGCGTTTTGAAATCCTGTTGTTGGATCATATTGCAATCCATCACAATCTATTATCCTAACTCTCCTATAAGAATAGTTGGTAAGGAATTGAATTTTTAATGGATCATCGTTTTCAAACGGTAAAGAAAATTCTTGCTGTCTATTAACAGTTGCAGCCAATGAATCAGCGACCCTACGTTGATCAAAGTTTGCACGTTGACTTGTATCTACACCATCAAGTGTAAACTTAAGAACGTTTGCTACTGCATACTCAACTAAAAAAGATACTGCTGTCATGGTAATTCTATAATATATTCGTCATCCAATGTTTGTAAGAAATCTCCACCTAATGTTGCTAGTCCTTCACCTCCAGGTACGTCTATTACTACAGTAGGAGCAAGTCCAGTCCACAACGCAACCCCTACTCCACCTGCACCAAATACGCTAGGAGCATAGCCAGTAAATAATCCAACTCCAACGCTAGGCGTAACGTTAACTACATTGGCTATGGTAATGGTTGGAACAAATCCCCTAAACAATAATTGCCCTATAGGAATACTACCATCATCCGCACTACCACCAGCATATAATACAAAACCTTCTTCATCAATACTATACTTTACATAATCCGCTAACCTTGAACCATATTTTAAGATTGGTCCAGTAGGATATGTAGGTTCATCCGTTTCTTCAATAGGACTTGCTTTAGTTCCAAGTACTCTCCACTGTGTTGCTGCTTTTTCTACTTCACTATCTAGCTCGTAAATTAAATCATAAAACGATTCTCCTTTGTATGTATACTTCACTAGCCCTAATGGATTAGCGAGTATAGCAAACAAAGTATCTATATGAATAGGGCATTGAAATCTTCTTTCTTCAGGTAGAAAATAATATGAACCGTCTAATGAAATATCTTCACCGTCATTACTAATACCTAAGTCAGTAACAAGTTGCATACCTGCTTCCTTATCCTTACCCTGAAAGAATAGTTTGCGTTCTGCCTTTCTATATAATGGAATATTTAAATACCTTTTCCATCTTAACATGTTTTGTCCAACAGCTATATCTAAATTATATGCAGTAGTAGGACTAAAAATTCCGGAAACAAATAATACATCTTCATCTCTTTTTGTAACTAAGTCACCATAGTCATCTAACTTACAACAGATAAGAAATATTTTTGCATCGTATCTTGAATCTGCTGTGCCTGTTAAAGATATATTTGCACGCCTAGCAAACTCAATTCCATATCCATCTCCACAATATACACTAACTAAATCAAGTTCACGTTTAACCGATTGAAAACCATTCGTATATTGATATGTAGTATTAAATTCGTCACGTCCGTTTTCTTGCTCGTATTCATTGTTTGGAAATCCAGCCTTAATAGAATTGAATATAAAATCTTTTGCTGGTGTAATAGCAAACTCTCTTACCTCTCCTATGTCCGCAGCAATTTCGTAATTAAATAAATCATCCAACGGTTCAATCCTAATATAGTCCTCTCCAATAATTGCACCGAGACAACGTATTGCGTTATAGCTTTTGAATGCATCTCTAAATGAAGTATTAATCTGGACAGTATTAGGATCAATACCACGTAGTATCTCACCTGTAGTGATCGCAATATATGCTCCTTCCCCATCTTCATAATACCCTAATTCAGTTCGTCCAAAATAATTTGATATAAATCTGCCTCCATTAATTTGAGAAATTAATGTCTGAAATAATTCCCATGGTAAAATAGCCGCATGAACACTATCTGATACTTCACTATTTTGATTTATTATAAGGGATAACGAATCATATGTATACTCAGTTCTTATACCTGGATTACTTGGATTAGGGTATGCTGGAGAAGGTGGTCCTCCTGACATTAAAAAAGTATTAGCTAATTCATTTAAGGCAATATCATCTCCTGCATCATTAACCCTAATTAATTGTTCATTTGTAAAAACTAACCTATGACCAAATGGAACAGTAACTATATGTTGTCCATTTAAAATATGATTACCATATACTCCTTCTTTCGTATCCGAATATATTGTAGAGACTACTGCTCCCTCTACATCTATTAATCTCAAGGCTATACGTGTACGTTGAAAATATGAAATGACACCGCCTCCTGGTTTAGGAACATTAAATGGAGGACCGGAAGCACCGCCTAATTCTTCTGGTGTTCCACTGCCCCAATATGTAGAACTATAGGCCATTGACCAAGATATATTTAGTACTTGATCATTCGGAAGTGTATTTGTATAAAAAGAACCGTCATTAGTCATTAAATCTTCTGCCGGCAATTCTTGTGGTGCTCCATTCTCTCCTTCATTTCTATCTACTTGCATCAAGCCCCCACTAGCAACATTTACATATGGGTTTCCATTTATCTTTAAAAAGAAAGGAATTGTATGATGATAGAATAACGGCTCAGTTGCGCTGGAGCCCTCAAACTCTGTAAAAAATTTTATAGTTTTACCTCTAAAGGTAACATCTTTAAAAGCAGCTGGATCAATCGCCTGACGATCAAGACTAATGTTGTTGAGGATATTTAATTTTACATCTTCATTATTAGTAAACTTCTGATGGAAAGTTCCTTGTACAATATCAACTCTAAACTTATTGAACTTACGATCCTCATAGAAGTTTTCAAAATTAACTTTACCCCCAACTAAATAAACATCTTTTCTATAGACACGAAATAGAATACTTGCATCCATGCCATATAGCAAACGGTGCCGCTGGAGAAAATTAAACGCCTCTCCTACAAAATGAAACTCAACGCTAATTGTTTTTATTACTCCAAGATAAATCGCATCCCTAAGAATATTGAAACGGGTTGCGTCCCATCCTACTGGTGCATTATCAAGTAGCAGACTTTCACCTGTATCATTACTTAGTAAATAATATTTATCTGCGTGGCCGGTCATCTATTCCTTAAACTATTCAAGTACTTAACTCGTGTTCCATTCTCAATGTATCCATCTCTTGTTGGTATACGCTGTCCCTGTATTGCTTTCTTTATTCCACGGAGTTCATACTTGATTCCTTTATTATCAAAGCCTTGACGATCCGAGTTGCCATTTGCTTTGAATGCTCCAGTAGCCAACATCCTCATTGTTTCTTTATGGGAATAGATGTTTGTTCCCTTTTGCATATCATAGATGTTAGGCTCAGTTAACAACGACCACCCCTTACCAGGTTGATGTGCTAACTCTGGGCCTTCCTCACCGGCAAGTATCTTACCACCAAAAAAGTTTCGTATGCCTTTTGCTGCTGCTGGTATAGGAGTTGCTGCTATAGCTGCAATCTTTAATGCACCCAACGCTCCTGCTGCAATTGCTAATGGCAATACTTTAAGATTTTGTACTACAGCTAAAGCAGCTGCGACAATAGCTTGAGCAAGTGCTAACGCTTTTTCAAAAATTGCTTGGCGTCTTAACAAAGCACGTCTGCGTTTTTCAAACTCTAATTGTCTTTTCTCTTGTGCCTCTTCAATTGCCCTTACTTTAAAATCGCTTTGTACTTTAAGTTGATCACGTTGTTCCTGCGTTAACGTTTCATTATCTAACGTAGCAGCTAAAGCATCTTTTTCATCCTTAACTTTTTTCTTAGTTGCTTGTTCACTTGCTCTTTCTTCTTGATCAATTTTCTGTAAACGTCCAGCAGTAACTGCCGCAAACAAATCTCCTATAGCATTACCCCACTTAGCAATTTCTGCTTGAACCGTTTTTAATCCCTTACTCCATCCAGCTATAAATTTTTCTATAGGCGTTTGCAAATTTAATTCATCTGCTATCTTTTTTGCTGCATCAGCTGTACCTTTAATCAATCCCTCAAACCTTGCTTTAATTTTTTTATTGGAGTCTTCAGTTTCCTTATCCGTATTTTTATTTGCAATATCTCTTATCTTGGCAAGTCCTAACTTAAATGCATCCGCTTCTTTCTCCAATATCTTTCTGCGCTCTTCCCATGCTTTGTTGGATGCGTCTATTCTTACCTTTAATTTTTCTGCTTCTTCATCCTTTGCAATCTGTATTCCTTCAGCTGCTGCTTCTCGGGCATCTGTTATGCTTTGTATAATTAATACTTTCTTTTCTATTAAGGCATCATGATTTAATTTCTTATTTTCTGCTAACTCCTTATCTTGTTCATCAGATAATTTACTTCCTTCCTTTCGTTGTAGTTCTAAACGATCTATAACAATTCGAGTAGTTTCAATAATAGCTCGCTGCTTTCTTAACTCAAGTTGTTCAGTACTTTCACCTGCTGCCTTTGCTAATTTAATTTGATCCTCTAACGCTTGTACCGCACCTTCTCTTATAGCAGTTGTATTCTTTACTATAGCTTCAGTCTGTTTATCAAACGCTATAGTAGTAAGACCTATGGCGTCAGTCAGCTTGCCGCCCTGATCTACCAGCCAATCCCAAGCATCTCCTATAGCATCAAACGCAGCTCCAACAATTTTAATCTTATCCTTCATAGCAAAGAGAGCAGCGCCAACCGCTAACACCGCAGCCGCTATGGCAAATATAGGATTGGCTTTTAATACATTGAAGATAGCTTTACCGAATGACCCAATACCAGCGGTCATTTCTTTAAAAGTAATTTGCTTACTCAATGAAGCTATGTTATTTAATTGGTTCGCTGCTCCTTTAAAGTCTGCTGTCTTCAACTTGTCTCCCAGTATACCTACTCTACTACCCAAGTTTTCAAACGCTGTATCCCCACTACTTGCTTTTATGTTATCATTAATATCTACGATCTGATCTTTTAATTCGCCAGCTTTCTTGCTCGCTACAATATATGCTTGTGATCCTTCCTCTAATCCAATGAGTTCATTCTGGATAGCTTTAAGTTCCAGCTTCAGATCTTTCAAGGTAACAGTTGAACTTCCAGTAGCTTCTTTAAATCCATTTAACTCTTGTCGTTGTTTACTAATTATAATTGCTAAGTCTTTACCTTCCTCTGTATTATCCCGCTCAGCCGCACTCATACGTTTATATGCATCGGTATTTATTTTTAGTGCTGCTTCAAGTTGTTTATAACTTGCCGTTTCTGCTGTTACTGATTTAGCATCTTGCTTCCCAAGTTCAGTACGTTCTTTTAATACTCGTTTATTTTTGTCTAACCAAGCTGTTGCCTTAATAACCTGATCAGTAGACTGGACTTGAACAGTACTTAATTGTTTCTGTATTTTAGCGAGTTCAACTTGAGCTGCCGTTAGGTCTTTCGTATTCTTAGTAAGTGAAGTAGTGCTTTTAGATCCAGACACTTTTGTCTCGTAACTCTTAAATGTGTTCAAGGATTTGTTAAGTTCTTTCTCCAAGTACTTATAGTTCTGAGCTAATTCATAAGGTGCCTTGACGGCTGCCTCTTCAATTATATCCGAACGTTTTATGGTTCCATCACTTGCCATCTTCTACTTTCAATTTATTCTTAGCTTCCTTTGCTATTTTTCTTTGGTATGCTCCACCCATAAATTTACTAAATGCCCTATGTACTCCAGTAGGGTCCTGCTGTTCAATAGGAATCTCACGATGGGTATCGTAGAAGTTATGTAACTTACCACGCATTTGTTCCTCCTTACTTATCTTTTTTTTCTTATGCTTCATGTGGTTTGTATTGTTCCCTAACTAGCTTCATCATTTCATTATACATAGCAAGCGTAATCGTTTCTGAAATCGCAACCTTACTATAGTAGGTAAGTTGTGCGATCATCTTCTGGAATGTTCCAGCTTCTTTCTTATGGACCTTCTGAAATTCTATAATCTCATTCTCCTTCATCGTTATCCTAGCCTTGAGATTCTTTAACTTTCTGATTGCCCCTTCAAGACTCTCGGCATATTCTGCCGTATTCACTAAACTAATTTTATATCCACGCTTATTTACAAACGAAACGAGTTCACGATCGACAGCGAAATGCAATTTAATTAAAGCGGCGGTAATGAGAGACTGTTCAATAACCAACCTACGATGTGATTTAATGAGATTAAAATAATTCATGTATTCGTAGTCACCGTTTGCCTCAGAGTTTTCTTTGACTATAGTTTCCCACGCCTCTAGACAATTATCATAGTTTCCCTTACCAGATTTACATATCCGTAAGTAATCATTTGTTTCTGAGATATTAATATATAACTTGAGTGTTATATCACCGTATGTATAATAGGCCGCGGATGCGTCTTTGTATATCAGCTTTAAGAAAGGTTTGATTAAGTGTTCGTTGACTCTCACGATCAAGTCCAAAGATCGCTGCCCCATATTTTTTAACGAGATCACCAGTCTTTGGATCAGCACTGTTAAAGAGTATCGGAAACTCTTCTGAGTGTATGAGCCATCCTGCGTAGAAACTTCCTGTATCATATAAAGTAACTCTGTCTGTGGGTTGCCCCTTTTTCTTTTTAATAGCTACTGTAGCAGGTGTATACTTTGGTAGAATATCCTTACCGTCTGATTTTTTTCCCTTGTTAACTTGCTTTAAGTTTAGTAATACAATATGTGGTTCCCTCTCGTCAACTGCAGCAAGCACCTCTTCATTTATTTGATGCAACGTTATCGAAGCACCGTTCTGTATTTTTTCAATATACGTCATAATGGAAAATAAAAAAGCAGCTTACTTTACAACCCAACCACTACCCAAGAAACAAGTTGTTGTTCGGCTGCCTTTTTAATTTACAGGTTTAAGATGGTATATCAATTTCAACAGGCTCAGGCAACTCATAAGGAGTTAACGAGAGTGTGGATGGTGGCCTCAAATCCAGCGTACCATCTAGCCATGAGCCAGATGTTTTCGCTAGAGTATATTGTCCATCCCCCTGCTCAGAGAAACCGTTGATAGTTTGTACTACTCCTGCTGTTGTTAATAGAATAAAATCAGCATGAGCCAAACCTTCAATAGCTGTCCCATCACATTCCGCTGTTACGATGACTACGATCTGTTGTGCCAGTACGGTCACTACTTCGATAGCTACGTCCACAATCCTATAGAGTTCACCTACAGAATCTAGTGTCGCGAGCAATCCCATCTTATCAATCTCAAGATTATTCTTAAGAGCAATAACGATTGGTGACTTTGTGGAAACAGATCCATCATTCAGTAAAAGTTTCTCCGTGTTCAGTGTTTGTATTCTGAATCCGGCCGCTGCTCCGTTTGACTTTTCAGTCAAGAAGAGTTGGTTAAGATGATCGACTGCGATTATCCTACCGCTATTCGCACGATGAGTATACATAGCACGATGGATACAAAGATTCTCACGAATGCTTGGCTTCCATCTGTACTGTCCATCATCTATGGGCAGATAAGAGTAAGCTGTATCCTCATACGCTGCCTCTTTATTTATCTGCTCCATGTTCACGAAATCAGGCCATTTGTAAATACGAGTTGCCTGTCCCTCAAGTATTGCCTCATTAAGTGCGGCAAACAAAAGTTCTTGGTCAACTAGCGTATCGGCATCGATTTCAAAAGACTCAGGAGTAGTGATCATACTTACGATCTTGCCAGGCAATTTATTGCACCGGCTAATACCCATGTTCTTTTTAATTAATGTTGTGCAAGTGTTTAATGACATTTTATATTATGCAGTTATTAATTGTTTGATTAAGTTTTAAATCTACTAACTCAATAGCATCCAATGGATCGCTAAACTTATTTTGTGCACTACCTTCTAAGCTATTACCGTAACAAGGAATAATGATACGCTGTCCTGGCAAGCTGTCACGCTCTCCTTCCCAAGTAAATATTCCAACATTGCGTATTGCCCTAGCAAACAAATCATAGAGAGGAAAAAGAATTGGCTTGAATACCAGCTCCATTCTCTCGTGGGTTTTTAATCCAGGTTTTGTTGCTTGATTTACTATAGCAATATTCAACGAGTCATCTACCATACCAGTTAACATTGCATCTGGTGACGGAGTTCTGAGCATAACCAGCGGATACTTCCTATACTTATGCGTTGAGTCTGCGCTCTTATCTAAGAGTTGAACATTAATCTCCGATGCCGTACCACATAAGAAGTAAACCTCACTACAAGGAACGTTCTGTTTCTTGTCTTGCATCTTCTTAATGTAGTAGTTCATCTTTATAACTACTGTCTCTATGTCATCCGTGATATACCTATAGCCCATAAGGATTCATGTGTTTAGGATCACGATAGACGAACTCAGGATAGTCGATCAGATTAGCTTGTATAAAACCATATAACGAATTACGATGGCTCTTACAAACTCCGTAAGCATCCGCGAATATATTCCACGCTCTGGATGCTCTCTGTCTGAAACTGATCTTATCTGCATTCTCAACGCTAGGTACATTTATACCCGTGCCTGTGTGACTATCAAGAGTAGCATTGGTTCTCACGACGTATAGATATGGTATCAACATTTTGTTTAACCCTACCCACTTATACGTGATATCGCTGTACTCGTAATACGCACCGTTAATTAAACTTGCAAGTCTCTGCGGTGGTGAGGATAATCCATTTGCAATTAGATCATCATATAATAGATGCCCAAGATGTTTCCTTAACACCTCTTGTTCCATTACTCCCATAAAATCTTCGAAGTCGGTGTTTTGTGTATCGCCGTTTGGAAGACTATATGGAATCTTATCAAAGTCAGAGACAATTACGAAGTTCATTTCTTTTTCTTCTTAGGTTTTGCTTCAACAAGGTCTTCAGTGATTTCTTCACTTTCTTCCTCTAGTGATTCCTCCACTGGCGCTACTGGTGTTTGATAGCTTTCATCCGTTAACTCAACTTTTTGTAGGCGCTTTCCATAAAGAGCTACAATAGTTTTGAGATAACGCATATCACCATATAAAATTAGTTTAGCCATACTTAGTAATTAAGAATGTGTAATCCAAGCGATGTTCTGAGTATTACTAGCAGAATAGATAACCGCTAGTGGATCTCTTACACCAAACGCAAGACGAATCGAAATCATAACCGTGCGCTGTCCTTCTGTAAAGTCAGTACCGTTATAACCGATAGTCAACTGCATATCTTTCCTACGACCAATCCAAACCATACGAGAGTCTGCAACGAAGCAAGTGTTAGCTGCGATCTCAGAGTTCAATACGATCTTAAGACCACATACGAAAGTAGGCTGGCCAAGATTATCGTAGAATACACGACGAGTATTCAAGTCGTCAGACAATGTATTCTTTTCGGCGGCAAGTTTATTCAAGTCGCGTGGGTGAAGACCTACCATATCAGGACGGTATCCATTACCTTCTGCTTGCAACTTCATTGTTTGGATAAGGTCGATCAAGTTACCAAGTTCGAACTCTCCTATATAAGTGTTGAAAGCAAACGCCGTTGATTTTGAAGAGGAGAAAAGACCAAGAATATCGGTGCTATCATCTGCTCCAGTAGTACGGAAAACCTTGTCGTCAAAGTTATCCAATATTTTATCAGGTGCGATAATTGCAATCTCGTCCATAACTTCTTCAAGATCGTCAAGCGTTTCTTCGGACAGCGTGAAGTAAGTTGCAATTACGCAAGCTTTGAACTCCACTGTCTTCAACTTGAAGCTTGACTTATTAGGCGCACTACCTTCCGTCTTTGCTCCTGCTCCGTTTTCGTATTCGTAAGCAACGAGAATTGACATGGCAGGCTTGGCCATATTCTTAATAGGGAAAATAGCTACAGCGTGTTGGTATGGATTCAGAGGGAAACCAACTCTATTGGGATCAAGCTCAGTAAGACGAACAAGTTGTACTTGGTTCTGAACGATAGAGGACTCCAGCATATCGACCAACGTTTTGATTTGCATAACAGGAGTGACTGCTTGCTTACCACCGTTCTGGAAATACTCGGACATAGAGAGACGCTCACCATTACTATCTTTAATAGTCTTGATAACTGCTCCGCCTGTCTTAGTATTCATTTCATTGAAGGCATCCTTAAGTGCTTGTCTAAAGCTTGTAACCTTATCTTTGTTAGACGGATCAATTGCTTTCTCTTGAAACTTCTTAAGATCCAGTTTCAGTTCCTTAACTTCTTCTTGTGCCTTAGTAGCTGCATCAATAGCATCTTGATTTCCTTTAGCATACTCATCTACTCTTTTCTTGAGTTCAGTAATAGAATCATCACTCAACTTTTTATAAGAGTCATTAAGTTTTTTAATCTCAGTGTCGAAATCTTCTTTCTTAATGTGTCCCTGTGTTGCCTTGTTGAGTAGAGCAACTGTCTGTTCGCTCATCTTTTCAAGCAACTTCATTTGCTTAAGCTCGTCTTCAGCACTCATGGTACCACTGTTCAAGTACCCAGGTGTGAACTTCCATGTAGGCAAGAACATACCACAAAGTACAACTCCTATCGCACCGGCAATCCAGTTACCAGACAGCATGCCCAGTATAAAGAACACGCTGGCGAGAAATAAACGCAATCCAATTTTAAGTTTCATTCGTTAAAATGTTTTAGTTTTAAATAAGTTAATGTTTCTTGTTAGGTAATCATAATCAATTATTGGAGTGAGTTTCTTCGGCTCCTGCGTGCTAACTGGAATAGACTTGGCTGGTTCCATCTCATCTACTAACAACGTAGGCGTAGCATTGTTGGCACCTAATACAACAGCGCTACCCTCAATAACCTTTGCTTGGGTTACTGCATAAAAAAATCCATACTCTTCTGCTGCTTCCGGATTCACAGCAAGGGATATGTATGCGTCCCAATTTTCTTTTTCTTCTTTAAAATATTTATCTTCGTTATCAATACACTGTACCATAGTAACGTATTGCATACCCACGCTATGCTGATCCACATTGCCTTTACTATACTGCTCGTACATATATGGGTTACGTTCTGCTTTTATAGTAGCATCAAATATAAGACACTCGGTTACTCCTTTATATGGGAGACCAAGTTCACTCCATCTCATTGACTTTGCCATCGCTCTCAGATCACCCTTATCGGCAATGATCTTATCAAACTTCATATCGTGTTCCTGTAGAAATTTTATATTCTTGTTCTCCAGCAAACTCTTTTTCCATATAGATGGAATATGCATATCAAGATAGGAGTCTATTATATTAGTGGAGTTAATTACGGATAGGACTCTGAGCTGTCCTTTAGTTGGTATAGGTTCGCCATTGCCAATTGCCTTCATCATCTGTGTAGCATCTGCAACTACCTCAGCCTGTATAGCTGGACTATAACAAAACGAGTCAGCAAATTTTGTTTGCATCCTCTTCTCTGCCATTAAGGTGTCCTGGTTATCCTTAACGAATTTGTGTAGTTCATTCTTTGTCCTGAACTTCGGTATGCTTTGTAGTTTCATCTTTATTATCTTTAGTAGGCTCCCAATGTATTAGCCATAACATGATTCCTATTGTCGCAGCGCTAACGCTTACCAGTAATATTGTTATCACCATCTTTATAGACTAGCTTACCGCTAATTAATGCTTGCTCATGTTGCTTACGCACCGCCGCACGTTTCTTATCGCGGAGTGCCTTATACTGTTCGGGAGTCAACTCACCATTTTTCATGGCTTGTCTTTCTTCGTATGTTAAACCATCTTTCTCCATATTAATTATTTTCGGTTTCACTTTCGGTCACATCCTCTTCTGCATCCATAGGTTCGTCCGTCTCATCAGCATCTACTTCCTCTCCTGTACCTATAGCTGGCTGTGGTGTTGCTACTACTTCGATAAGTTCTGGCTGACCGAGTAATGCTTTTGCATCCTGCTCGTTAAATCCATATACTATGACCAGCATATTAAGTGCGGCATCGTATGAAGTTGTTCCAGTAGCTACACTCGATTGTATTCCTAGTATGCCCTGTACTCCACCAACGCTTCCTCTTAGTTGGGCCTGCGCTTGTAGTGTGGCCGTATCTTGTCCCTCAGGTTTTCCACCTTCAGGTTCTACTTTAGGCAACGGCTCCATTCCCATATCTGCCCTATACTCGTCACGTGTTCTTACTTGTGCACTAATCTCTGCCATCATTCTTTCGGCGCGTGTCTTGCGAGTGCCTTCCTTTTGTTCTTCACTCTCTTGTAAGCAAGCCACATGAGCAAATGATGGGATGACCACCCACGGCGTATCATGAAGATTAAGGAAATAATTAAGCGCAATAAAATAATCTTCAGCTTCAGGTATAAGAGTGCCTTGATATAACCTACGTACACTTGCTTCTTGATTTTCATACGTAGCTCCTTTAATCGCTAACTCCAATAATATTTTTGGTATCCCATATGCGTTAGCAACTACTGCGGCGTCATCCCGTA
>Ga0105347_1000462_pt1 | contig 19282 bp, 18 predicted proteins | sample EasRivMeERMLT890_FD_89677 | JGI IMG/M metagenome (GOLD analysis project Ga0105347, IMG submission 89677) | Soil microbial communities from meander-bound floodplain in the East River, Colorado, USA - East River MetaG ERMLT890 | ecosystem: Environmental > Terrestrial > Soil > Floodplain | place... | reverse complement strand
TTCGGCGCGCCGCTGTTTACGTGGACAAGATCTTGAAAGGTGCCAAACCGGCTGATTTGCCGGTGCAGCAGGCAACGAAGTTTGAGTTTGTGATCAACCTTAAGGCAGCGAAACAGATCGGACTAACACTCTCGCCGGAGTTTCTCTCGCGTGCGAATCAGGTCATAAAGTGAACCGATGGTTTTTGGTTCTTCCGTTGTGAAAGAATATTCACACAGAGTTCGCAGAGGGTTTGTTCAACATGATATCCTTATACGAACATCTCCGCGACCTCAGCGCCTCCGCGGTACAATCTCCGAGTTATTGTTAATGTCTCTCTCGGGGATGGTTGAAATTCCTCGCCCCTTCGATCCTTCGGCGGGGCTCAGGACAGGCTAAGCTCAGGGCAATGCTTCAGGCGAAGAGAAGGTCCGTTATGCCCGCCCTTCGACGGAACTCAGGATAGACTCCGGCGGACATCCAGGTGACGGACAGCGTCCGTCATACCGTTGGAAAACGGTATCCAGGTTAAGGGGGTGGGGATGGACCCCGGTTTTCACCAGGGTGACGATAAGGCGGGAAAGACGGAAGGGGCAATTGTCCAAATCCCTCGGCTTCGAACCGAGGGTTGTTTAATTTCTTCGAAGCGAGTTTCCGATTCTTGTTCCGATAATCGAAAATCTAAAATCGAAAATGGAAATGGGAGGTGAACCTTGGCATTTCGCACCATAGGAAAGGGGCTGCCCCGCATCGAGGGCGAAGGGAAAGTTACCGGTCAAACTAAATACGCGGCGGACTTGCCGTTCGAAGATCTACTGTGGGCTAAGGTGCTGCGCGCTTCGGTGCCGCATGCGCGCATCGTTAAAGTCGATACCTCGAAGGCCAAGGCGTTGAAGGGCGTCCGCGCTGTTCTCACCGGGGCCGATGTGAAAGACATTTTCGTCGGCACGCGGGTCAAAGACCAGCCTGTGTTGGCTTATGACAAAGTGCGCATGTGCGGCGATGCGGTGGCGGCGGTGGCCGCCGACAGCGAAGAAATCGCCGACGAGGCGATTGGGCTCATTGATATTGAATATGAGGAATTGCCTTACGTAGAAGATCCAGTGGAGGCGTTGAAGCCGACTGCGCCGCTGATCCATGATGACCGAAATAAATATCGCAACGCGGCCAAATTGCCTGAAGGCATGCCGAGTCACAACCTTCAGTCCTACGTGTTGTGGAAGAACGGCGATATTGAAGCCGGATTTCAAAAGTCTGCGCGTATCTTCGAGCACACGTTCCGCACGCCGCTTTCGCATCACGGCTACATCGAGCCCTGCGCCTGCACGGTGCAAGTTCACTCCGATGGACGCGTCGAAGTCTGGCCGTCGAATAAAGGGCCCTGGGGCTTGCGCGACCAGATGGCCGAAGACTTCGGGGTGCCCAAGGAAAAGATCAAGGTGCATATCGTCCACGTCGGCGGCGACTTCGGCGCCAAGGCGTCGTTGATCGACGTCCCGATCGCTTACTATCTATCGAAGGCAGCAAATGGAAAACCCGTTAAACTCGTTTTCGATTACACCGAAGAGCTTCTCGCCGGCGGTCACCGCCATCCCGCAGTGATCAATCTGCGCACGGGAGTCGCACAGGACGGAACTTTCACGGCGATCAAGGGGATCATTCACTTTAGCGGCGGCGCTTACGGCTCGCAAAAAGCAAATCCGCAGGTTACGGTGCTCGGAGGGCGGCGCCTGGCGAGCATGTATAGAGTCCCGGCGATCAGCTGCGAGACTTATTGCTCGTATACCAATCAGGTTCCTTGCACCCAAACGCGCACGCCGGGCAGTCCGCAGGTCGTGTTCGCGTTTGAGTCTCAGGTGGAAATCATCGCCAAAGAGATGGGCATAGATGCCCTCGAATTGCGCCGAAGAAATATTCTGCACGACGGCGATGCCAATCCAATGGGTGAAAAGTGGACCGATATTCTCATGGGCGAAGTGCTGGCACGCGTCGTCAAAACTTCCGGCTGGAAGAAGGGCGGAGCGAAGAAAAACCGCGGCTGGGGCATGGCGCTCTATGATCGCGGCACGCCGGAAGGAAAAGCGAGCTCGGCATTAACGCTGGAGGCCGATGGCAAGGTTAACATCCTCACCGGCGTGCCCGATGTCGGCCCCGGATACTATACCGTCAGCCAGCAGATGGTCTGTGAAACGCTCGGGCTCCGGCCGGAGAAAGTGGGCGTGGTTTTCAAAGACACCGATAGCTTGCCTTTCGATCCCGGCACGGGCGGCAGTAAACAAACGAATACTTCCGGTCACGCGGTCAACCAATCGGCTCATGAGGTGCGCGAGAAGCTGATCCATTTGGCGGCGCGGGAATTGGGCTGTCAGCCGGAAGAGATTCGGCAGCAAGGCGGCAAGCTCGCGGCACCCAACAAAAAATCGACGACGACGCAAAAGATGATCGAGCTGGCTGTGAAAGAAAACGGCGGCCCGGTCTTTCACCTGACCAATTTTGTGCCCAAGGACATGCCGAAGGTCACCGGCTTCGCCGCGCAAGTGGCTGAGGTGGAAGTTGATCCGAGTACCGGCGGCGTGAGGGTTTTAAACTTGACCACGGCCCACGATACTGGCACCGTGCTCAATCATCTCACCTTGACGGGGCAAATCGAAGGGGGCGTTGTGACCGGCTTTGGCTTTGCGTTAATGGAAGAAAATCCAATGATTGACGGCAAGATCGCGACATTGAGTTTAGGCGAATCCAAGTTGCCGTGCATCGCCGACGTACCGCCGTTGAAGACTGTATTGGTCGAGAGCCCCACCGGCCCGACGCCATTCGGCGGCAAGGCAATCGCGGAGAACCCCAACGTTCCGACGGCAGCCGCGATTGCCAACGCCATCGCCGATGCCTGCGGCGCAAGGCTGTTCGATTTGCCGCTGACAGCGGAGAAAATTTACTGGGCGATGAATCGGAAATAGGGAGCCACAAAATGCCTAGCGCGGCAGAGCCGCAACCGAGTCGGAATATCTCGCGCAAAGACGGACAGGCCGCCAAGGTCGAAGAAAAATGGCAAAAAGCTCCCAAGATTATTTATCTGTTCCTTCCGAACTTGGCGTGCTTGGCGCCTTGGCGGGAGTCAATTTCCGCGTCCGAGTTCTACGGGTCACCGGAAAATTGTGAGCATGGGATTTGCCGAGTGGAGAATTAACTCCATGAAATTTGTCGTTGGCGTCCTCTTTTTAGTTTGCCAGCTTATTGGTCCTATCCGACCCATCCTTGCCGCCGAGTCGAAAGCATCATGGCAAGCTGAGTGGAATCAAACGGTACGTGCGGCTGAGGAGGAAGGACAGGTCACAGTCTCTATCGGCGGTTACGGAGCTATTATCGATTCCGGGGTATTTCAAAAGACCTACCCCAAGATCAAAATAACTCACATCACCGGTGCCGGAACCGACCTTACCCAGCGTATTTCAGCGGAGCGGCGGGCCGGCAAATATCTTGTCGACGTTTACAACGGTGGTGGAAATTCGCTGTTTCAGGTTCTTTATCAGGGAAAAATGCTCGACCCGATTAAGTCGGCGTTGATCCTGCCGGAGGTGACGGATCCCACAAAATGGTGGGAGGGCAAACAGAAGTACGCCGATAAAGAAGGTCAATATATTTTAGTCTACGAGGGCAACGTATCGGCCGGCGCCGGCGCGGCTTATAACACCCAATTGCTTGACCCGCGCGAGTACAAGAGCTACTGGGATTTGCTCAATCCCAAACTGAAGGGAAAGATTCTTTCCACCGACATTCGCAAAGTTCGCGGCGCAGGGATTCCCTGGCAGTTTCTTTATTATTACTCCGAACTGGGTCCTAAATATCTCCGCCGTCTGTTCGGCGAGATGGAGGTCACTTTAACCGCCGATCTTCGTCAAGCCGTTGACTGGCTTGGCACGGGGAAATTTGCCGTGGGTATGCCGATACAAGGTGGAACGGTCTATAAAGCAAAAAACCAGGGGTTGCCGGTGGATGAGTTCAGTCCCTACCACTTCAAGGAAGGGGTTAATTTGTCGTCGGCATTCGGCTCGCTTGCCCTGCTGAATCGCGCGCCGCATCCGAACGCCGCCAAAGTTTTTATCAACTGGTTGTTGTCGCCCGAGGGCCAGACGCTATTTCAAAAAGTAATATCGCAGCCCGGCGATCCGCGAAATTCGCGACGCGTGGATGTTCCGAAGGAGCATATCCCGGCCGACGAGCAGCGCCGCGACAAAATGAGTTATTTCGACACCGACGATCCGGACACCAAAAATCTAAATCCGGCGATGAAGTTACTGGATGAAATCTTGGAGGGAAATAAGTAAAGAAATGTTGAGTAGGGCCGGGTTGAAACTCGGCCCTACGAGCGCAAACGACGCTAAGGGAATACTTCAAAGGAGCCGGTTGGGGTGATCGGGCGAAGAGAAGGTCTGTTGTGCCCGCTTTTCGACTACTCAGGATAAACTCCAGCGGGCATCCAGGTGACGGACAGCGTCCGTCATACCGTTGGAAAACGGTATCCAGGTTAAGGGGGTGGGGATGGATCAGCGAGACGCTCCGGTCGCGTCTAGCGGGGCGGCAAAGGCTCGGCCGCATTGATTTTCTTGAACAGCTCGACGATTTCCGGATCTCTGGGAAGTTCTTTAATGAGTCGTTCCATTTCGTCCGGCATGACCGGGGTCGGTTCTTCGCCGACGAGCTTCCTATACTCCCTATGAAACTCCGGATCCTTAAACGTTTTGACCATTGCTTCTTGGAGAACCTTTACCCGTTCGGGCTGCGTCCCAGGCGGGAGTATATAAGGCGATCCGACCTGCCGAAAATCTCTCACCATGCGCAACAATCTGCGTTCCTTTTCGGTTTTGGCAAAGTCCTCGAACTCCGGCAGGCGCTCGAATCCAGCCTGCTTGAGTCCTTTGGGCACTTCCATGATCGCGTGCAGATCTATGGCTCCTTTTGCTATCGACTCTGCGTTCCGTCGCAGCAAGGTATCGGCGTTGTTGATTCGGCCATCCAATTCCCCTCTGGCCAATGCGATATCTAGCTCGCTGCCGGAATAGCCGACCACGAAGTTTGGCGACTTGAGCCCAACCAGATAAGCAAACAGTCGCCCCACGAAATAGTTGGAATGCCCCACCGCCTGGGCGCCGATTCTAACGCTAGAGGCCGAACGCAAGGCTTCCAGACTTTTGAAACCTGCCTCGCCCCTGGTTAGAAATACCCAGTGGTAGGTGCTGTGTGCGGAGCCCAGATAGATGAGCTTGTTGAGATCGTAGAGAACACCTGCCTCTCGCAGCACGGCATTGGCTACCAGGCCACCGCCGATGCGGCCGACCGTAAGGCCGTCCGGTCGCACGTTGTTGAAGATTTGGTTGGCGGCCTTCGTCCCTCCACCTCCCGGCATAAACTCAAACTTGATGGTCGGCTCGCCGGGGATATGTTTCTTGAAGAAGGGCGCGACCGCCCGCGTCATGGTGTCCGAAGTATCGCCGGCCTGTGTAGATTGAAGAAGAGTGATCGTCTTTCCCTGGTAAAAGGCAGTTTGCGAAAAAGCCGGCAACGGCAAAAGAAACAATAACCCGGCGAGGGCGGCAAGATCGCCAAACCACCTTGGCTTGATTCTGTTCGACCCCATTCTTTTTCCCTCCTCTTCTTCGGGTGAAGAGCGCGCTAGGCAATAATCGGTTCGCTCACCGGCAGATGGCTTGCTATCCTTGGCACGCGCGTTCTGGCCTTGCCGTCGGCGCCTGAGTTTCCGGCCCCGAGCAGAAGTAATTGACCGTTGCCGGTGTTACAGAGCTGATAGGGTTGTCCAGCCGTAAGAATGACGATGTCGAACTGCTTCATTGCATACTCTTTATGGGGCGTGCGTACCAGTCCTTCTCCCTCCAAAACCATAAAGATATGGTCGTCGTTTTCGTGATAATGCATGTCGTCCTGCACCTTCGGGTCGGAACTGATGATCCAAAAGGTGGAAAGTTCGGTGTTCCAGAGTTTAAAGTTACGAATCCCAGGGTGAGACTCGACTTCCTGAAAGAAATTCTTTACCTCAACCATAGTCCTGACCCCCTTCTTGATTTTCCCGACTAACCGTTGCAGGCAAGAACTTGTAGCGCAAAGGCATGTCGCCCTTGCTTGCGCGTAATATAGGGAAACAAAAGGCGGTGTCAAGAAGTAAGTGAAAGGCACTATTGACATTAGTTAGTACAGTGCATACACTCCATCATCCACTTCAGTATAGGGCCTTCTGAAAGCGGACGATAGAAAGCGAAGGCCTCTAATCAGTCTCTCCTTGCGAAACGATACCTAACGGACAATCCGACCAGAGCGTGGTTTTAAACTTCAAGCAGCCCATGTTCTGCCCCATTGGCAGTCTATTTCTCAGGGTCAAAGACACTAAACATTCTCTTATAGGAGGAGAACATGGGTAGTAAATTATATGTTGGCGGTTTGCCTTATTCAGTAACCGAAGGGCGACTGCAAGAAATCTTTTCGGAACACGGGACCGTGGAATCGGCCAACGTGATCGCAGATAAGTTCACGGGACAGTCCCGGGGGTTCGGCTTTGTCGAGATGGGATCGAGCAGCGAGGCCCAGAAGGCCATCGACGCCCTCAACGGCACGCAACTCGATGGGCGCACACTGACAGTGAACGAAGCTAAGCCAATGGCGAAGCGCGATAATAGCGGTGGTGGTGGTCGTGGAGAGCGTACCGGCGGCCGTAACCGTTGGTAATTAGTCCGTCACGCGAGTAATTCAAAGGGGGGAGCGACAGGTCGGGTCGCCCCTCCTTTTTTTTGGTTAACGAGAAGGGATTCGGCTTGGCCGAGCTAGGGCATGCAAGCTGCCTGCTGGTCCCACTTCTGAGATTTAGTATAATAATCCGCAAAGTTGTTTCGGAACGAGCTTCCTCTGCGCTGGACTCCGCAAGCAGATATGCATATCCCATTGGTCGCCTGCTGCAGGTCATCTTTCAGAGGAGCGGGGTCGGGGGTATTTCTCAAAGGAGGGTCGAGAAAGCAGAAAAAAGATTCTCACACATGAGACAATGGCGTTACTCGCTCCGGATTCTCCCGGTCCTCAGCCTTTCTTCATTTCGCCATTGGGCACCACAACGGATTGACCACGAACTTCTTCGGTATGAAGACCAAGTTGCCTTGCCGCCATGTAGCAGTGGTGACAAACGATGAGATCTAGCAAGACGATCCCGGACTCCTCGCTTCTTACCCGATGAGCCAAACCGACAAACGGCACCTCGCAATGTTCACAAATCCATCCCATGCTTTGCTATTGAGCAAGGGGTATGCCATTTGCCTAGAATCACATTTTTGTTCCAGGCAGAATAAAATCGAAACTTTTCGAGTATCAAGCAACGTTAACCAAGGCGATGGCGAAGCTGTGTTTGATAAAAGTGTCGGTAATTGTCCTAACAGCGAGTGAAGGAAAATGTTACATCTTACTTTAGATCGCGGCCGAGCTGAACGGGCGGCCGGGACCGGCAGCTGGCGCTTTCGGGCATCCGCGCGTGACCGAACTGTTCTCCGCGAGACGGGACTTGCCTACGAGAGAGCGCGCCGATGCACGACTGACTTCTGCATCATATTGTCTTTTAAGGGTTGGCATTTGTCCGAGAGCCTAAATGCTCTCGGACAAATGGTCGAGATTTATTTCAAGTGCTTGGCGAAGAATTCGGTGGTGCGGTCCCAAGCGAGCTTGGCGCATTGGGCATTGTAGTTTGCGCCCGTCTCATTGCCGAAGGCGTGACCGGCGTCATACCAGTAGGACTCAAACGGCACCTTGCCTTCTGTTAGCTTGGATTCCAGGGCTCGGGCGCCGTCGGGACTAAAGGAAGCATCTTGCTCCGCCAGATGAAGCTGCAGAGGGACGGTGATAGTCTTGACGTCGCCGGCTTGCTCGGGCGGAAAGCCGTACCAGGAAGAGCAGGCGTCTGCTTCCTTGACGTAGAGTGCCGCAAGTATGGTCAACGCGCCTCCCATGCAAAAACCGACAACGCCGACCTTTGCACTGGACTGCTTGAGGTACTGAGATGCGCCCCGCACGTCCTGAGTCGCCGCATCACCGAAATTCAGGTTGGTCATCAGATGTTTAGCCTCGGCGGCGTCTAGGGCGAGCTTACCCTTGTACAGGTCGGGAACCAGTGCTCGGTAGCCTAGAGTCGCAAAACGTTCTGCGACACCTCTGATCTGATCGTTTAGACCCCACCATTCTTGGATCACGACTATGCTCGGAGCTTTGTCGCCGCTGGCAGGACTAGCAAGATAGCCGTTACAGTCCTTTCCATCGGGCCGTTTGAAGGTCACCATTTGTCCCATAGTAATCCTCCCCTAAGAAAAATTGGAAGCTGACAGTATTACCTATGCAAACGTGAATGCGAAGTCAATATTCGCGCGGTTGTTTTCTTAGCAGGTCACCGGTTCCGCCGAGTCACTTAACATGAACTTGATCCATTCGTATCGTCGATCGTCCCGCGATATTCTAGTCTAGTTCTGAGCTCAGTCGCCCGAGGCGATGATTCGATCATTTGAGTCTACCGGGCTTTCAACACGTCCCGTCATGGAAATAAGGCCCGCAGCGGTATAAAATTAAAACGCTATGCAGTCGGTATATGTGGGGGGGATAGGCATGACTAAGTTCGGCAAGGATCCGAGACCACTCGTCGAGATCTTTTGCCAGGCTGGGCAAGAGGCGCTGGCTGCCTTGAAGGAACACGATGTGGAGGCCCTTTATATCGGAGTCATGAACCCTGAGGAGTTTACCGGGGATAGCAACATCGGCTCGCAAATCGTGGAGGCGCTGGGTCTTACCGGCATTCCGGCGGTACGAATCGAGACAGCCTCTTCGGCCGGCGCTGCGGCTCTTCAAGCGGGCTTCCAGGCCATTGCCTCGGGCTACTATCGCCGGGTCTTGGTCTTGGGCGGCGAGAAGATGACCCACCTCAGCACCAGCGCCACCACGCGGATCCTGGCGGAGGTCATCGACAAACAGGAACGTCAGTGCGGCGCAACCATGCCGGCACTGGCGGCGATGATCACCGAAAAATACCGGCAAAAATTTCATCTGTCTCAGACGGGCTTGGAAAACGTTCTTTGCGGTGTGGCAGTGAAGAACCATTTTAACGGTGCCCGCAATCCCTTTGCCCAATTTCAGCGAGCGATCACGCGGGAAAACTATTTTGCAAGTAAGTTTGTTGCCACACCGCTGCGGCTTTACGATTGCGCGCCGATCACCGACGGGGCGGCGGCTGTGGTCCTAACGAGCGAGAAAACCGACGTGCGTTTATCCGGAATAGGTCAGGGGACCGGTCCTTTGAGCCTGCGTGAGCGAGACACCTTTACCGCCTTCCCGGCCACTCAGATCGCCGCAACCCGGGCCTACCAGATGGCTGCGACTTCCCCCCAAGGGATCGATTTTGCCGAGGTCCACGACGCCTTCACTCCTTTTGAGATTATCAGCACCGAAGATTTGGGATTCTTTGCTCCAGGCAAAGGTGGAGAAGCCCTCCTCGAGGGGAAAACTTCTTTGGAAGGGCCGTTACCCATTAACCCGTCCGGCGGCTTGAAAGCTCGTGGACATCCGATCGGAGCCAGTGGATTGGCCCAAGTCGTGGAAGTAACCAAAAGGCTTCGGGGGCAAATCCGAGGGAGCCGCGAGTTCAAACGCGGCCTCGCTCAGAGCACCGGCGGTCTGGCAACCAATAATTTTGTAACGATCCTGGAGCGCAGTGACTCACCGGTGGTCCAGAACGCGGGGCACCTTTTCGCTTTAAAGCTCCCTGTCGAGTCTCCGAAAAAGACCAAGCCTTCGACGGTAATCAGCGACGAAGGACAAATCGAGACGTTTACGATTCTCTACGTGACACCCGACGGCTTTCTTTCGCCCCTCGCGCTGGCGTTGATCCGAGACCAAGGTGGCCGCCTGCTTATGGCGCAGGGAGAAGACAGCGTACAGCTGAAAATTGGCCAGCAGGTTTGTCTCAGGCGGATTGACAACTTTTATCTTTTTACGGTTAAGAGCCAGCTGCAGAAGGTACAGGAGTCCTTGAAAAGACTGTTGCGGCGCAGAACCCCGTCGTCCTCTAAGGAACAGCTTTCGGTGGAGAAAAAGTTATGATCGGTGGTGGACCCAGTCGAGCGGAAAAGAAATTCAAATCCCTTACCAAACTTCTGAGCGAGAAGCTTCGGGAGGCGATCATCAACGGGAAATTCGCTCCGGGGGAGAAACTCTCGGAGGAAACGCTGGCCGCTTCTCTGCACGTCGGAAGGGTATCGCTCCGGGAAGCTTTGCGTTCCCTTGAGGCTGAAGGTTACGTGACGTTTCTAGCGAACAATGAAGTGGTGGTTAGCAAACCCACGCCCGAGGATGTTCAAGATTACTATACGATTGCGAGCGTGCTGGAAGGCCTGGCGGCGCGGCTGGCCGTTGAGAACGCGCAAACCGAAGAGATCTCTCATTTAAGAGAACTCCACCAACTTCTTAAAGAAGCCTGTCAAAAGCGGGACTTGAGGCGCTACTTCGACGCCAACAGCAGCTTTCATCGCTTCATCGCCGAGATCGCCCGTAACCAACGCCTTTACCGGCTCATTGATCAATTGCGCCAGGAACTTCAAAAGACGCGAATTCTCGCGTTCAATTTACCGCAGCGACTCGACTACTCGATGCGCGAGCACGACCAGATTTTGGACGCCTTTCTCAAAAAAAACCCACAGCTCGCCGAGAGTACCATGGTCCGTCACCTGAATAATCAAATGGAGACGTTACGGAAGGCCCTCGATCATAAGGGCTAGAAGCGGCGGCAGCGACTACCAGCCAAGGAGTTGGGCTTTATCTTGCTGCGACGCACAGTTTGCGCCGTATGCTCTAAGTAGGCTCTCCACGGATTCGAAGTCAGCCAGCGTGCGGAGCGAAGTGAAGGTTGGAAAGATCATCGGTAGCTGATCTTCGGCGAACAGTTTGAGGGCGCGATCCGGAGTGATCCAAACGCTGTGGACGACTTCGGGCGAGGTTGAGAGAGGAACCTGACCCTCGGGTAAGACCACGAGAAAAAACCGCGTATCGAAACGAATCGCAAATTGTCCAGGCGTCTGCCAGTGGGAGAAGTAGGTCAGTTTAGAAGCATCGCACAGCAAGTCTTTGCTTTCGAGCAGAGATCGGAAGCTCAAGGTTTTTTCAAGCAAGGCAGCGCGTTTGTCAGCAAAGTCTTTTTTATGATCTCCTGCTGCTACCCAAGGTTGTCCTGATTTGTTGACCGCGAGCAAAATCCCCACCTCCTCGAAGAGTTCCCTTATGCCAGCGGCCCATAGACCCAGCGCTACTTGGGGTGATAGGTGCGCGCCGAGGATCTTTCGTGCCCCGGTTGGCGACAAACCGTGACAGCAAGCGAGCATCGCCGCCGAGCAGTCGTCCTTCCGTAGGGCACCGCCGGGGAAGCAATAAAAACCACCGAGAAACGCCATTCCATCCGGGCGACGGGTGAGAAAAACTTCGAAACCTTTGGCTTCGTCTAGGGGGCGGAGTAGAAGGATTGTCGCTGCCTGGGCTATCTTATGGCGTTCAGTCATCGGACATTCAGCGCGACGGCTTCGCCGAAGACTGTCTGGCAAGGTGGACCAGGGCTGGTGAATGTATAAAAACGGTGTTCGGATTGGGAGTAGAATATGATGCTGGAGGAAACGGTGCCGGAAATGTCTCCGTGCACGCAGATTGCGTCCCTGGGGTCGCTGGAACCGTTGCCTGAAGTGTGGTCGCCGAGCACGGATCGGAGCGAACTCACCCAGGCGGATTTATCATCGCCGTTCGGTGGTAATCCTTCAACAACTTGAGCGAACCTCGCATAGGCGCGATCGACTTTCTGCGACCGCACATCGAACTCGCTCCCGTTGCTGTAGACGTGTAACCCCGCGTTGAGTCTAAGCGTCTTAATTTCCCCGAGGAGGTTGTATGCAATCCAGGCTGTACCGGGATCGGCGAAAAGGAGGGTAAATGGTTGGTATGGGTCTTTTTCCATTCTGACGAACTCAGCGGCGGCCGCGGCGGATTCGTGGTTGAGTAGATCCCGACAGAGTAAGCCGCGCGAGCGCGTAGGGATCAAGGGGTCCGGCTCACGGCCGGAACGGCGATTCAGAATCCCCACCAAAAGTCCGTACTCGTTCACTCCAAGCCATGTGCCCCCGGCCCGGAGGTCCCTGCCGGCGAGAATCCGAGGGTCCGTGTCCCAGAGGGCGGGGGGAGTGGAAGGTCGGTCATAGTGCTCGTCCCGATTCGCCGCAACTATTATTGGGCAATGCTCAACCATACGAAAGTAAAGCGCCAGCGTGCACACACCTATCGTTTACAGAAAGCCTGGCGTTTCTGCAAACATGCTTGCTAAAGGCTCATTGTCGTTAAGGATTGTTTGTGTTAGCTTCGAATTCTTGGAAAGGATCCCTATGTTTCAGTCAGTGGACGAAGTCGTGACGGGCTTGGGTGGTCAAAGTTACATTTGTAATAAGAACGTTGCCACGGTGGTCTACCTCGGCACCCGACTACAAAAGCCGATTCTGGTGGAGGGGCCAGCTGGAGTAGGCAAAACTGAGCTGGGTAAGGTTTTGGCGGGCGCGCTGGGGATGGAGTTGATCAGGCTCCAATGCTATGAAGGGCTCGATGAAGCCAAGGCGCTCTACGAGTGGGAATACGCCAAACAACTTCTTTACACGCAAATTCTGAAGGACAAAATCGGCGAAGTCCTCCATGGCACTCAAACCTTGCAGCAAGCAGTCGACTGCATAGCCAATCAAGACGGCGTATTTTTCTCGGACCGTTTTTTGCTCCCGCGACCTTTGTTAAAAGCGCTCCTCGCGGAACGGCCTTCAGTTCTGCTGATTGACGAGGTGGACAAGTCCGACGCCGAGTTCGAAGCCTTTCTCCTGGAAGTGCTCAGCGACTTTCAAATCACGGTTCCTGAAATTGGTACATTGAAGGCGAAACACATCCCGTTGGTCGTGCTGACCAGCAACAACAGCCGCGAAATGTCCGATGCGTTAAAGCGGCGCTGCCTCCATCTTTATTTGGATTTTCCCGACTCCGAGCGGGAAATGGAGATCATCAAGTTGAAGGTACCGGGCGTCGGAGAGCAACTGGCTAAGGAAGTCGTCCGCCTGCTGCATCGGTTACGCAAACTGGACTTGAAGAAAACCCCCAGCATCAGCGAGAGCCTCGACTGGGTGAAGGCGCTGACCTTGCTGAATATCAAGCAGTTGGATAGCGAGATCGTCGAGCAAACGCTTTCGACCTTAATGAAGTACGAAGCCGACATTCGTAAGGCCCACCAGGAACTCAAAGCCTATATCGCTGAACGGAAGGCCCGGCAAGGGACAAGCACGGGTGACGGCGATAAGGATCATCTCCACTAGAGTCGCCGAGCCCGCGGTTTTCACAGATGGAAGAGCGCATTGTCGAATTTACCAATGTATTGCGGCGCAATGGCGTCCGCGTATCGCTGTCCGAGAACATGGACGCTTTCCGGGCCCTCGGACTCGTCGGCATCAGAGATCCCCATTTGTTTCGCAACGCCCTGCGTACGACGCTAGTCAAGCGCTCCAGCGACGTTAAACCCTTCGAAGAGCTATTCGATTTTTTCTTCCTGGGCATCGGCCAAGCTATCGATGCGCTGGATCGACGGATCATGGAGGAACTCGGGCTAACGCCGTCGCAGTTCCAGGAAATGCTCGAGCAGATTCAGAAACTGTTAAAGCAGATGGAAGGGGATTTGTCTGAACTCACCCGGGCCCTGCTCACTGGAAACCGCGGCGAACTGGAACGTCTGCTGCGCGAGGCGGCGAGCCAGGAGGCCGAAACCGGTGCTGCCGACAGTTTCCGGCTGACGCCTTATACCAGAATGGCGGCGCGCTTGGGGCTCGATCGCGTTCATACGGACGTGGAGCGTTTCAAAGGGATGCTGCAAATGCTCGCTGAGAGCGGCGAAGATCTGCAGAACGTGATCCGCTACCTGGATGAACGGATGCGGGATCTCAATCGGCTGTTGCGCGAAATTATTCAACAGGAGCAGCGAAAACGCGGCGTGGAGCCGAATGACCTCAGTCAGCGCAGCTCCTTCGCCGATAAGAGCTTTTCCTTCTACACTGAAGATGACATAAGGCGCATGAACGAAGCAGTCGCCCGTCTGGCCCAACGTTTGAAAAATCGGCTCTCCGTGCGACGGAAGAAAGCGGCGCGGGGTCGTTTCAATGTCAAAGCCACCCTGCGGCGGAACCTCCAATACGGCGGGGTACCGTTTCATATCGAGGTTGACCGGCGCAAGAAAACCAAGCCGCAAGTGATGATATTATGCGATATCTCGGATTCGGTGTTGAACGCCTCTCGTTTTATGTTGCAATTTGTCTATTCCGTACAGGATCTTTACTCGAAGGTTCGCAGCTTCGTTTTTGTCAGTGAGATCGGCGAGGTTACGAGACTTTTCGAAGAACATGAGATCCATCACGCCGTCGAAGCCGCGCTCAAGGGCGATGTGATCGACGTGTTTTCGCACTCCAACTTTGGTAGAGCGTTCGAGTTGTTTTACAAGAATTATTTCCCTGCCGTCAGCGGCAAGACCACGGTGCTGATCATTGGCGATGGCCGAAACAACTACAATCGCCCCAACGAATGGGTTCTTAAAGAGATCCAACAGAAGGCCAAACAACTCATTTGGCTCAACCCCGAGAGCCGCATGACCTGGGGGGTAGGGGATAGTGAAATGCCACGCTACGCGCTGCATTGCGATGTTGCCGAGGAATGCCGCAGTATCAATCAACTGTATAAGGTCGTCGATCTGATCGCTCCATGAAAAAGCTTTATCTCCAGACCTACGGTTGCCAGATGAACCAGTACGATTCCGAACGGATCGCGCAGGTAATGGAACGGGCTGATTACGAGCGGACCGACTGCCTCGAGACGGCGGACTTAGTTCTTCTCAACACTTGCAGCGTCCGCGATAAGGCGGAGCAGAAGGTTTATAGCGCCCTCGGACGATGGAAAGAATTAAAGGAGCGGCGGGAAGGCGTCATTATCGGTGTAGGTGGCTGTGTCGCGCAGCAAGAAGGCGCGAATCTCTTAAGGCGCATACCTCACCTCGATCTTGTTTTCGGCACGCATAACATCCACAAACTGCCGCAGATGGTAGAACAAGTCCAGGTGTCCGAAAGCCGCCCGGTGGAGATCGCTTTTTACCGCGACTCCTCCTACATGGAAGATTCCGACGGTCGAACGCAGGTTCAGGGGGCTAGAGCGTTTGTTACGATTATGCAGGGCTGCAACAAAGTGTGCAGCTTTTGCATCGTGCCGCACGTGCGGGGGCGAGAAGTGAGCCGGCCCAGCGCGAGGATCATCGCTGAAATTGAATCGCTGGCGTGCCACGGCGTCATCGAAGTCATGCTGTTGGGACAAAACGTCAACTCCTACGGGAAGATGTCGCCCGGAGAACCGAGCTTCGGCGAGCTCTTGCGCCATGTGAATGCCATTGACGGTCTGCAGCGGATTCGCTTTACGACGTCGCATCCGCAGGATCTTTCCCTGGAGTTGATCGAAGCTTTCGCCACCCTCGACAAATTGTGCGAACATTTGCACTTGCCAGTGCAATCCGGTTCGGATTCGGTCCTTACCCGCATGCGGCGCGGGTACACTCGCGAGGGGTATCTCAATCGATTGGATCGTTTGAGAAAACGTTGCCCAAAAGTAGGGTTCAGTACGGATATCATAGTCGGTTTCCCCGGTGAAACAGACGCTGAGTTTGCCGATACCCTAGAAATGCTCAGACAAGTGGAGTATGATGAAATCTTCTCGTTCGTATATTCGCCGCGACCCCAAACGGTGTCGGCAAAAATATATCAAGACGACGTTTCCCAACAGACCAAAAAAGACCGTTTGAAAGAAGTGCAAAGTTTACAAAAAGCAATATCGATAAGAAAGAATAGAGAGAGAATTGGCAACGTGGAAGAGATTTTGGTAGACGGAAGATCGAAGCTTAAGCACGAACAAATCATGGGCCGTACCCGCGACAATCGAATCGTTAACGTGACCGCATCGGAGACCCACATCGGCTCTCTGTTGCGAGTGCGGATTGTTGGCGCGACGCCGACGTCACTAATCGGAGATGACAGCGGGGCATGTTTCTGAGTTCCAGTCAGAAGGGGAAATGGCATGACCAAACGGGAAGACACGATTCAAATGTCCGTCGGTGGGTTGACACTGGATCCTGTAACTAAGACACCCATCGTCATCCTTAAGGACACGGAGAATAAACTTAACTTACCGATTTGGATCGGTCTCTTGGAAGCGACGGCCATGGCCACTGAAATCGAAGGGATCAAAATGGCCCGGCCGATGACTCACGACCTACTCAAGAACATACTGGGCGAAGTGGGCTGTTTAGTCGATTCCGTGGAAATCACCGAGTTGAAGGAGAATACCTATTACGCTCTGGTTCACATCAATGTCGGCGGCCGAGAGCTAGTTATCGACTCGCGGCCCAGCGATGCTATCGCACTGGCTTTGCGAACGAAGAGCCCAATTTATGTTGCGAAAGCGGTCCTTGAAGCGTCCAGCGTGCTGCAGCAAAGCGACGAAGCTAAAGAAGCCGCCGTGGAAAACGTTTCCAACGTCTCAAAAGAAAAATGGGCTGAGATTCTTGAGAAGATGGCTCCGGAAGACTTCAAATATAAACAATAGTCTCTCGCCAAGCTTTTTCTCCGTTTACTTCGCAATCCGATAGTTTTTTCGATTCCCCATATAATCTCAATGGCCTCGCCCAGCAAGCGACTGAGTCGCAAAGAACTTCGACAACCGGATTGGTTTCAGACCCACACCGAAGACGCTCTTGAGTTTTACCAAGCGCACCGGGTAAAGGTTTTCCTGGGTGTCGCGGCTATCATCCTGTTGTTGCTCGGCCTCTGGGGCTGGCGCGCTTTCAAGGAACGTCAGGATTCTGTAGCCGCGCAGGAGTTCGGCCAAGCCATGACGCAGTACCACGCGGGAAAGTATCGCGAGGCTATCGCGGGGCTAGAAAAGGTTCAGGCACATCGATGGTCGAAGTATGCCGGCTTGGCACATCTTTACGAAGCAAATAGCTACCTGGCTTTGAATGAGCTACCCAAGGCGGCCAATGCGGCTCAGCGATTCATCGTCGGCACGGATCAAGGATCGCTCATGCGTCAAATCGGTCTGTTAACTTTAGCGACGGTCGATGAGCGGCAGTCCCGTTGCGCCGAGGCGATAAACCACTATCGCGATGCCGCAAATATCAAAGGCCCTTTTGCGGACCAAGCCTATCTCGGAGAGGCCCGTTGCGCCGTTCAAACTGGCGACATCAACGGTGGAATTGCGGCTTATCGACAGGTATTAAAGACCCAACAAGAATCACCGTCAGCGAACTACATTATGCATCAAATTGCCGAGCTGGAGATGAAGCTGGGTCAGTCGGCGAAGAAATAAACCATAGCCGGTAATGTCTGATAAGATATATTATGTAAACTTTTACTTGTTGCATCTTACTCCCGCCAATCCTTCGCCCTCACAGTCAACATTGGTCTAGCAAAACGGCCCCCTACTCAAAAGTAACGCCAGAGCCACCACTTCTCAAAAGCGATCTTCGCCCAATAGATCAGCCGCGATGGTCCCCAAGTGCGTGGATCAGCAACACCGAACGGCGGCCAACCGGTGGGATAAACTGTGCGATTTGCAGCGGCGCGTCCTGCACCGTAGGCGAGCAGTCATATGGTATGCAGCCATAGGTCCACGGGCCTGCCCTTCCCGGTGATCTCAACGGCTAGGTTATGGGCGAGGGTGTGCGCCTCTTGGTGCGCAATACCACCGGCCTTGGAAGCCGGCATATCGGCGCAGTCGCCGATTGCATAAACGTTGTCCCATTTTGTTTGCAGGGTGTCGTAGTCGACCCGAATACCGGTTTCCGTATCGGCTAGGCCGCTGTCGAGTAACACCTGGGCTGGCCGATGCGGCGGCACCATGACGAGCAAGTCGTAAGGCAAATTATAATTATAGAGCCCCTGGACAACTTTTTTCTCGGGATCGATGGAGCGGACGACGAATTCGTAATTCTGTTTGATGTTACGCTGCTTGCTCTCTGCGTCCATCCATACCACCGGGTCGTGCGCCTCGCCGGTGGGTTCGGCTTCACGCGTGAAATACTCGATCTCGACGCGGTCGCGAATGCCGCGCTCCCTAAAATAACCGTCCAGCATCCATTGCGCTTCATAGGGCGCCGGGGGACATCGATAAGGCCCGAGCGGAACTCCGACCACGACCCGTCCACTGCGGAATGACGATAACGCGTCGCGCAACCGAATCGCGGTTTCCATTTCCCAGGGGTGAAGGGAGGCTTCGGCGAATCCAGGCACAAGATCCGGCCGTGTTTGCAGTCCAAGAGAAACGATCAAATAATCGTAATTGATCTTTTGGTTTTGGACCGTGACCTCTTGGCGTGACGGATCGATCCCAAGGATTTCAGACTGGACAACTTTTACGTTGCGCTTCTGGAGATGACCAAGGCTTCGGCTGATATCCTTGGGCTGCCGTCGCCCGAGCATGATAAAGAGAAACGCCGGCATAAAAACGTGATCCGACCGCCGATCGATAAGTATGACGTCGTGATGTTTGCCGAGTTTTCTGCCTAAATGTGTTGCGGCCACAAGACCGCCGCAGCCGCCGCCGAGGATAACAATTCTCTTACGGTTGGATAGAAGTTGCATGTTTAAGCGGGTACCTTATGATAAGCTCCCTTTTTTCTCGCCAGAGCGCTCTGTCGATCGCAACTTCAATCCTTCGAGGTTTCGAATTCTTTGCTCGCGCCAAAGTTTCTGTTCCCGTTTTCCATCTGCGGTGAGTTGCTTGCCGAATCCCGAAGTTCTGTACAAGAGCCAAATAACCAATTTGTCCGACAAGTCCTTGAGCCATTCCATAGACTACCCCTCAGGCCCTTTGCTGATTGTGTAGAACCAAACTATCGATTGATTGGCAAACTCTAGCGCAGAAATGTATCTTCCTGCCGAAGCGTATTCTGAGCGTCGATTAGACCCTGCGGATTTGGCCCGGCTTCACCAATCAGCCCTACCTGGCGGAGAAACTGGCCGATTTGTGCATGATCCCGCGGGCTCACCGGGGCGTAAGGCCGGCACGGTTCGCCGATGTCGACACCGAAGTGTTTCATGGCGGATTTCATTACCGGCGGCAGACCATAAGCAGCCCATTTACCTGGAAATAGCGCGTAACAGCGCGCCCAGAATCGCGCCGTGTC
>Ga0105347_1000460_pt1 | contig 19291 bp, 18 predicted proteins | sample EasRivMeERMLT890_FD_89677 | JGI IMG/M metagenome (GOLD analysis project Ga0105347, IMG submission 89677) | Soil microbial communities from meander-bound floodplain in the East River, Colorado, USA - East River MetaG ERMLT890 | ecosystem: Environmental > Terrestrial > Soil > Floodplain | place... | reverse complement strand
GTCGTCACCCATGGATTCGCAAAGCAGCAGAGCAGAGTGCCTGCAGGCGAGATCAGACTGGCTGTTCGGCGTCGCCGTCTCGTCGAGTCAGACATCCAGGCGCATACTTTCCCTCAGGGCTGATGAGCGATGGCCAGGCCCAGCAGACACGTCAAGGGAGATGCCCTTGAGTTCGTGTATAGGAATTATGTCGCAAACGATCCAGATGCGATTGCCGACCTGGAATTTGCCCGAATCAGCGCTCAGATCGCTCGCCAGCTATACGATCTCAGAACAGATGCTGGACTGACCCAGGTCCAGCTCGCTAAACGCGTTGGCACATCCGCTTCAGTCATTTGTCAGCTGGAGGATGCCGATTACAGGGGGCGAAGCCTCCAGTTGCTTCAACGCGTGGCGGCTGCGCTGAACCGCACGGTAGAAGTTAATCTGGTGCCGATGCGAACCGGCAGTCGCAAAGCCAGGTGATGGGTGCCTCTGAGTTCCGAATCGTCTGGACATCTCTCAATTAAGTCATAGTCACCAGCACGCAGTGCTCTCTGGCTTCCGTTGAGCAGGGAGTAAGCGCCGCATCTTTTGCGTAACGGCCTTCGCTCGGCCCGGTGCAGCCTTTTACCGCGGGGAACAGAAGCGTGTGGACGTCAGTTGACCGGCGGCTCGCCTAATCCCTATATTTTGCGCGCAGGAAAGAGCCTGAGCCGTGCCTGGACCACCGGCTAATCGGCGTGCTCTTGCCGTCTTTACCGATCCTGACATCCCGGCAGGCTCCCCGGCCCAACGCGCTGAATGAGCGCAGAAATGGAGTTCCGCTTGAATAAGCCCCATTCCTTCATCCTGATCCTGGCCCTGCTTGTGCTTGGCGCCACGTCCGCCTCGGCACAGCAGGCCACGCGGACCGAGCGCGACCTGCTCGGCGAGAAACAGATTCCGGCCGACGCCTACTACGGCGTGCAAACGATGCGCGCGCTGGAAAACTTCAAGATCTCAGGCGTGCTGATCAACCACTACCCCGGATTCGTGGAAGCCTGGGCCATGGTGAAGCTCGCGGCAGCCAAAGCCAACACCGACGTGGGCGCCATGAAGCCCGACCGGCTGGCCGCCATTGAGAAGGCCTGCCAGGCCGTGATCGACGGCAAGTACCACGACCAGTTCCTGGTGGACTGGTACCAGGGCGGCGCGGGAACCTCCACCAACATGAATGCCAATGAGGTGCTCGCCAACATCGCGCTCGAACTGTCGGGCCACAAGAAGGGCGAGTACCAGTACGTCGAGCCGCACGACGACCTCAACATGTCGCAGTCCACCAACGACTCCTATCCGACGGCCATCAAGGTGTCGTTTCTCCTGCGCAATGACAAGCTGGTCGCCGAACTTCAGAAGCTGGTGGCGTCCTTCCGCCTCAAGGGCGACGCGTTTCTGCAGATCGTGAAAATGGGCCGCACGGAGATGCAGGACGCCGTGCCCATGACGGTGGGCCAGGAGTTCCACGCCTTCGCGTCTTCGCTCGAAGGTGAAATCAAGCTGCTTCAGGACGCCGAGAAGTACCTCTACAGTGTGAACATGGGCGCCACGGCCATCGGCACCGGCATCAACGTGCCGAAGGGCTATCCCGAGAAGTGCGCCGCTCACCTGGCGAAGCTGGTGGGCAAACCCATCGTGCCGGCGGGAGACATGATCGCGGCCACCTGGGACCAGCAGGGCTTCGTGGTGTACTCGTCGGCGCTCAAGAGCCTGGCGATCAAGTTGTCGAAGATCGCCGGTGACTTGATTCTACTGACCTCGGGGCCGCGTGCGGGCCTGTTCGAGATTAATCTTCCCGCCCTGCAACCGGGATCGTCGATCATGCCCGGCAAGGTGAACCCGGTGATTCCGGAGCTGGTGAACATCGTGGCCTTCCGCGTCATGGGCAACGACTACGGCGTGACGCTGGCCGCACACAGCGGTCAGTTACAGCTCAACGCCTATGAGCCCTTGGAAGGGCTGGCTGTTCTCGAGTCGCAGCATCTACTCTACAACGTCTCGATCGCCTTCCGCACAAAGTGCATCGATGGCATCACGGTGAACGAAAAGGTGCTCGCACATTACATGGAAACCACAGTGGGCATCGTGACGGCGCTCAACCCGATCGTGGGCTATGAAAAAGCCACCGAGCTGGCCAACGATGCGTACAAGAGCGGCAAGGGCATTCTCGAAATCATTCGCGAAAAGAAGATTCTCACCGAAGCTCAAATCACCGAACTGCTCGACCCGGTGAAACTCACGGGGCTGGATGTCACACTCTACAAGAAGCCATAAGGGCAAGGACACATACATCGGAGAGGATTCAAAATGAAGACACTCAGGTTTACGCTGCTGTGTGCGCTCGTGCTGGTGGTTGCCATCTCCAGCCCGCTCTGGGCGCAGTCCGGAAAGCTCCCCAACATCACCATCCTGGCCACGGGCGGCACCATTGCCGGCGCCGCCGCCACGGGGACGCAGTCGGGCTACACCTCCGGCGCCGTCACGATCGACGCCATGCTCACCGCCGTTCCGGGGATCACCGAGCTCGCCAACATCAAGGGCGAACAGATCTCCAACGTGGGTTCACAGGACATGTCATTCGAGATCATGATGACCGTGGCGAAGCGAATCAACGAACTCTGCGCCGGGAATGATGTGGACGGCATCGTGGTCACGCACGGCACCGACACCATGGAAGAGACCGCCTACTTCCTGAATCTGGTGGTGAAAACCGACAAGCCTGTGATCATGGTGGGCTCGATGCGCCCCTCCACTGCTGTGAGCGCGGATGGCCCCCTCAACCTCTACAACGGAGTGGGCGTAGCCGTGGATCCCCAGGCGCGTGGACGCGGCGTCCTGGTGGTCATGAATGACTGGATTCACGCCGCCCATTCGCTCACGAAGACCAGCACCACCGCGATCCAGACTTTCATGTCGCCGGTGCGCGGCGTGGTGGGCGTGGCCGCCTACGGGAAAAACGACTGGTACAGCAAGCCGGAATGGAAGCACACCACCGGAAGCCAGTTCTCGATCGATGGCGTCACCAAGCTGCCGCGCGTGGATGTGGTGTTCGGCTGCGCCGACATGTCGCCCGACCTGATCGACGCCTCCGTGGCCGCCGGAGCCAAGGGCATCGTGATCGCGGGTGTGGGCAACGGCAACATGAACAAGGTATCGCTCGAAGCGGCCGCCAGGGCGGCCAAGAAGGGCGTGATCGTAGTGAGAAGCAGCCGCGTGGCTACGGGCACCGTGGGCCGCAATGTGGAAGTGAACGACGACGAGATGAACTTCGTGGCCTCCGACGAGCTGAATCCTCAGAAGTCGCGCATCCTGTTGTCGCTGGCTCTTCTGAAACCGCAGACCACGAAAGAACTGCAGGAGCTGTTCTACACCTACTGATCGCGCCGAGGCTCCGTCGTGATCTGGATTGAACTTCTGATTCTGCTGGCGTGCATCCTGGTGGGTGCACGCCTCGGGGGAATCGCACTGGGCACCGTGGCCGGCCTCGGCCTGGTGGTGTTCGTGTTCTTCTTTGGGCTGCCCCCGGGAGGCCCGCCGGGCGTGGTGATCGGCATGATCATCGCCGTGATCACCGCGCTGGCCACCATGCAGGCCGCGGGGGGTCTCGACTACCTCGTGTCGCTGGCCGAAAAGGTCATGCGCAAGCGGCCGCAGAACATCACGTTCGTTGCGCCCATCGTCACGTACCTCCTGATCTTCGCTTCCGGCACCACGCACGTGATTTACGCCCTGCTGCCGGTGATCAGCGAGGTGGCGCGCAAGGCCGGCATCCGGCCCGAACGACCGCTGTCCATCAGCGTGATCGCGGGTTTCATGGGCGTGGTGGCGTCGCCGATATCGGCGGCCACTGTGGCCGTGCTCGGTTTCCTGGCCGCGCAGCAGGTGTCCCTGCCACAGATGATGGCCATCATCGTGCCCTCCACGTTTGTCGCGGTGCTTTTGGGAGCCTTGTCCGTGGCGTGGCGTGGCAAGGAGCTGGCCGATGATCCCGAATACCAGAAGCGGTTGCAATCAGGCGCCCTGAAACCTCCGGAAGCCCTGCCTCCGATGCAGGGCAAAGCACTGGCAGCGGCACGCGGATCGACCTTGTTGTTCCTCTTCGCTATCGCCATGGTGGTGATGATTGGCCTCTTCCCCGAAGTGCGCCCGCACTACCCGGTGGGCGACGGGTCCATGGAGACCGACCAGGTGGACATGGGCTTCGCCATCATGATCGTGATGATCGCGGTGGCGGGACTCACCATGATCGTGTTCAAGGCCTCGCCCGAGGCGGCCATGAAAGGCACCATCATGCGAAGCGGCATCACGGCCGTGATCTGCATCATCGGTGTGTCGTGGCTGGGATCCTCCTTCTTCGAGGGCAACCGCGCCGACATTGTGGGCGGCATTTCGGGGCTTATCGAGAAAGCGCCATGGACGTTTGCAGCCGGACTGTTCCTGCTCTCCACCATGCTCTTCAGCGCCGCGGCCACCGTTTCGATTCTGGTGCCGGTGGGGGTGGCCCTGGGGCTGCCCGCTTCCATGCTGATCGCCTTCTACCCCGCAGCCAATGGCGTGTTCTTCCTGCCCACCTACGGGACGCTCCTGGCCGCCGTCTCATTCGACCAGACCGGGTCCACGAAGATCGGCAAGTACCTGCTCAATCACAGCTTCATGCTGCCGGGGCTCGTCTGCATGGTGTCGGCAGTTCTCCTGGCCTTGCTGCTCACTACCGTCGTCGGCGTCTAGGCCCGAAGTCCAATTCACATGTCGAGGCGTCAACCCCGGGATTCCAGAATCTCCACGAAGCTCTGGTGGGGCGTCATGCTCTGGTTGGCTTGCGGCGCAGGCCAGACATGGGGCCAGGCGGGCTCTGATGCAGCTCCCGATTCCCTGCTCGAAAACACAATCGAAGCAGGCGAGGCCGATGTGGCGGAGCCCCGGCGCAGGTTTGTCAAATTGAACGAGTTTGAGGGCCCCTTCTTCACTCTTCGCATCGGCGCCGGCATCGTGTGGGATCTGGCCGCGTTCGCGCAAGACTCCGAAAGCAAGCAGCAACTCGATCTCGAGGCCGATACCAAAGTGCGCGATGGGCGATTGCTGCTCAAAGGAAAGCTCAAGTTTAAGCGCGACGTCACCTATACAGCGGGTATCATGTATGATGGTGCAACCGACTCCTGGCTGTTTCGGGAATCGGGGATCATGGTGGCGCTTCCTGAACTCTGGGGACACGTCTTCATCGGTCGCACCAAGGAGGGATTCTCTCTGAATCGCGTGATGTCCGGGTATTCAAACTGGACCATGGAGCGCGCCACCATCAGCGACGCCACCGTACCCATACTCGCCGATGGAGTGAAGTGGCTGGGCCACTTGCCCAACCACAGGCTCCTGTGGAACATCGGCTGCTACACCGACTGGGTATCGGAGGGACAATCATTTTCGACGTACGACCATCAGTTTGTAATTCGTCTGGCCTGGCTGCCCTGGCTCGCAGGGGCCGGTGAGACGTTGCTGCACATGGCCGGCAGCGTGCGCTACGGCAAAGTCGACGGAGGCCAGTTGCGGCTGCGTTCTCGTCCCGAACTCAACATCGCGCCCTATTTCGTGGACACCGACAAATTTCCGGCTCACCATTCCACCCTGGCGGCCTATGAAGTGTACTACCGCACGGGTTCGTGGCTATTGGGCAGTGAGTACTTCCTTCAGCAGGTCGGCTCCCCGGAAACAGGCGATCCTGTATTCCACGGTGGCGATGCCATGGCGAGCTGGCTCGTCACCGGTGAGACTCGAGCTTTCAACACCGTGGGCGGCTACTTTAAGTCGGTCTCGCCTGCACGAACCGTGTTCGAGGGCGGCCCAGGCGCCTGGGAGGGCGTGCTGCGATTCTCCTACATCAATCTGAAAGATGGCCCGGTGGACGGCGGCGCCTTCTGGCGACTCACGCCCATGGTGAACTGGCACATGTCTGATCACCTAAGGCTCGAGTGCGCTTACGGCTACGGCAAGCTCTCGAGATTCGGGCTTCAGGGCGGGACGCACTTCTTTCAGGGACGCATCCAACTGGTGATATGAAAACGGGCAGGAGTGCGCACTCGTGCCCGACCCTCCGACCGGCGGCACAGGTTCAGAACGCCGTCCGCGTCATATCTTCCAGAGGGGCACAAGTTTGCGCGGACGCTAGAGGGCTGCGATCGTGTATCTTTGTGGATCGTTGCGCACTTGCACTCCGGCCAACCCGGGTCTTAATATGTAGCCCGGGTGGGTTGGCAAGACGGGCCTGCCGTGTGATCGACAACAACTTAAGGACCATAGAGTTATGTCAGAAAAGAGTGTGGTGCCCGAGGGCCAGTACGGCGGCAACGTCGTGGTCACTTCGGTCGACAAACTGCTGGGATGGGCGCGCGGTAATTCGCCGTGGCCTCTGGGTTTCGGACTGGCGTGCTGCGCCATCGAGATGATGGCGGCCGCGGCCTCCCGCTACGACATCGCACGCTTCGGCGCCGAAGTGTTTCGCGCCTCTCCGCGTCAGGCCGACATCATGATCGTGGCCGGCACCGTCACCATGAAAATGTCCACGCGCATTAAGCGCCTGTGGGAACAGATGCCCGTGCCCAAGTACTGCATCAGCATGGGGTCGTGCGCCACGTGCGGCGGCCCGTACTGGCAGCACGGCTATCACGTGCTCAAAGGAGTGGATCTCATCGTGCCGGTGGACGTGTACGTTCCCGGCTGCCCGCCACGTCCCGAGGCGTTGCTCGAAGGGCTGATGCTTCTCCAGGAAAAGATGAAGAAGGATCAGCACTTCCTTAAGCGCTACGGCCGCGAGAAACTGGGACCTAAGGAGAAGCGCGCCGCATGACCACACAGGAAATCTACGGCAAGCTCAAGGCGAAATTCGGCGAAGCACGGATCACCGCACACGTCGAGAACGCCGATGGCGACAGCTGGGTGGTGGTGGCCCCCGCCGCCATGGCCGACGTGGGATTGTTCCTCCGCGACGATTCCGAGTTGAAGTTCGACGGCATGCAGTGCCTGAGCGGCATGGACTGGAAAGACCGTCTCGGCGTGGTGTACCATCTCTATTCGTACTCACTCGGGCATCGCCTGGTGATCCACGTGGACGTAAAGCGTTCCGAGAACCCCATGGACGCTTCGCTGGAAGAAGTGGCCTCGGTGGCCGCCGTGTGGCCTACCGCCAACTGGCACGAGCGCGAGGCTTACGACATGGTGGGGGTGAAGTTCTCCGGCCACCCGGATTTCCGGCGCATCCTCTGTCCCGACGACTGGGAAGGCTGGCCGCTTCGGAAGGATTACAAAGTCGCGGAGTTTTACCGTGGCATGCCCGTGCCCTACCCGGCCAATGAAGATCTGGACGCGGGCGGCACATGGGTGTTCAAGGATCGATTCGGGGAAGACGCATGAAGGGGTATTTCAAGGATATGTACGAGGCCGGTCGATCGCTTTCGATCGGGCTGGCCCTGACGGCCCGGCATCTGTTCCAGAAAACGGTCACCATGCAGTATCCCGACGAGAAGTGGGACCTGCCGCCCATGGCCAAGGGACAGCTGCACAACGTGGTGGAAGACTGCATCGGCTGCGACCAGTGCGCGAAGGTGTGCCCGGTGGACTGCATCACGATCGAAACCATCAAAGCGCCGGCCGACATGGACCTGGGCAAAACCTCCACCGGCAATCCCAAGCGACTCGTGCTGCTGCGCTTCGACATCGACATGGCGAAGTGCTGCTACTGTGCGCTGTGTACGGTGCCCTGCCCCACCGAGTGCCTGGTGATGACCAACAGCTACGAAAACTCGGTGTACGACCGGAAAGATCTGATCTACCACTACGCTGAGTTTTCACCCACGCAGTCCAAGCGCATGAAGGTGGAGGTGGAGGGTAAGCTCGCCGCCGAAGCCGAAGCCAAGAAGAAAGCCCTCGAGGCCAAGAAGGCGGCAGCTGCGGCCGCACCGGCGTCAGCGGCTCCGGCCCCGGCCCCCAAGCCGGCCGACGGCGAGACGAAGGAGTAACGCATGGCCGCCTGGTTTGGATCCAAGGACAAGAAGGCTTCAAGCGTGCTGGAAATCGAGCGCCGTCGCTTCTGGATGGAAGGCGACGACATGATCGTGGACATGTCCACCCCCTTCGTGGATCACGTGGAAGAGGGCGAGGACATGGTGATCAACATGGGCCCGCAGCACCCTTCCACGCACGGCGTGCTACGGCTCGAGCTGGTGTGTGACGGCGAGATCGTGAAGAAGTGCACGCCTCACATCGGCTACCTGCACCGCTGCTTCGAGAAGCACGCCGAGAACCTCCCGTACCCCGAGGTGATCCCGTTCTGCGACCGCATGGACTACATGGCGTCCATGAACCAGGATCTGGCCTACTGCGTGGCGGTGGAAAAGCTGCTCAAGCCCAAGCTGCCGGAGCGCGTGGAGTACATCCGCGTGATCTGCTGCGAACTGAACCGCATCGCGTCGCACCTGGTGGCGCTGGGGACGTTTGGCCAGGACTCCGGTGCCGTGACTCCGTTTCTGTGGTGCTTCCGCGATCGGGAGAAGATTCTCGATTTGTTCGAGTGGCTGTCGGGTGCGCGTATGCTGTACAACTACATTTGGATCGGCGGTGTGGCGCGCGACCTGCCCGATGGCTGGACCGAAAAGTGCACCAAGTTTCTCGACTACTTCGAGCCCAAGCTGGAGAATCTCGATCAGCTTCTCAGCTTCAACAAGATCTTCATCGAGCGCACGGCCACGGTGGGCGTGGTGAACGCCGAGGACGCGATCGCGCTAGGACTCACGGGTCCCAACCTGCGTGCCACGGGGATGAAGTGGGATCTGCGCAGGGACGACCGTTATTCCATCTACGACCGCTTCGACTTCGACATTCCGGTGGGCTCGGGTCAGCACGGGCCGTTGGGCTCATGCTGGGAGCGCTACTACGTGCGCGTGTTGGAGTGCCACGAGTCGATCAAGATCATCCGTCAGGCGATCGCGGGTCTGCCGCAGGGCGACGTAATGGAAGCCGTGCCCAAGCGCGTGAAGCTTCCCAAGGGCGAAACGTACGTGCGCACCGAGTCACCCAAGGGCGAGCTCGGTTTCTACATCGTCTCCGATGGCGGGCACGGCGGTGAGCCCTACCGTTGCAAGGGCCGCTCCCCCTGCTTCTCGCAGGTGTCGGCCATGGATCATCTCTGCCGCGGCGTGTTCGTAGCCGACGTGATCATGATCCTCGGTTCGCTCGACGTCGTCTTAGGCGAGATAGACCGGTAAGGCTGGGGGTCAGACCCCAGTCGTCGCTTTGCACACTGAAGTCCAATAAGGGGCCGGCACTGCTGGCCCTTTTTCCACGAGGCATCCCATGCAGCATCAAATCCACCCCGAGACCCACATCGGCCACGTGCATCTCATGGTCTCCGACCTGGACCGGGCGGTGAAATTCTACTCGGAGGTTCTGGGGTTTGAGGTGACCACGCGTCTCGGATCACAGGCCGCCTTTCTGTCGGCCGGGGCCTACCACCACCACATCGGCCTCAACACCTGGGAAAGTGCCGGTGGACCACCGCCGTCGCCCGGCACCACCGGGCTGTACCACTTCGCGATCCTCGTGCCCAATCGGCATGAGCTGGCTCTGCACCTGCAGCGCCTGCAGCAACACAAGTGGCCTCTGTAGGGCGCCGCGGATCACGGCGTGAGCGAGGCTCTCTACCTCCGGGATCCGGACGACAACGGAATCGAAATCTATCGCGACCGGCCGCGTGCGGAATGGCCCAAAGGTCCGGGCGGTGAACTGGTCATGTTCACTCACCCCCTGGATCTGAACGCACTGCTGGCCGAGCTGAAATAGGCTGGGGTTCGACCCCGGTCGTCGCTCTCTGCAGCCGGGCGCAAAAAAGGGGCCAGCACCCTCTTCCTCGTCGGAAGAGAGGTCTGACCCCGCTTCTCACGTCTTAACCCACCGGTCTATGGGCAACTCCACACGGCCGGGAACAGTGTGCACACGTCGCACGGCGCCAGCCCGCTCTTGAATGTGTAGTTCACCAGGCCGATGATGTCCGCCGAGGTCACCGCGCCGGTGCAGTTGACGTCGCCCGCCGCTTCGCAGGGTTGCGGAACAGCGCCGCTCTTGAACGTATAATTTACCAGTCCGATGATGTCCGCGGACGTGATCTGCCCGCTCACATTCACATCGCCCGTGAGTACAATCGGGCAGTCGCAGAGATCGCCGATCCCGTTGTTGTTCTCGTCTTCCTGACCGGGGTTGGCGTCGGCCGGGCAATTGTCGCAGCTGTCGGCCACGCCGTCGTTGTCGCCGTCGACCAGATCGTCGAAGCCGGGACAGGTATCACAAAAATCGGCGAACCCATCCCCATCGGAGTCCAGGTTGTCGTCGCCGCCCGGGCACACGTCGCAGAAGTCCGGTACGGCATCGCCGTCGGCATCGAGATTGTCATCTCCGCCAGGACAGATGTCACAACCGTCGGGGGCGCCGTCGGAGTCTGCGTCCGCAAGATCGTCGAATCCCGGACACACGTCGCACGAGTCACCGACATCGTCGCCGTCCACATCTTCCTGGAAGGGGTTGACTGCCAGCGGGCAATTGTCGCAACTGTCCGGTAAGAAGTCGCCGTCGGCATTGATCGAGTCGTCGAATCCCGGGCAGCGGTCGCAATGGTCGGGCCGCCCGTCGAGGTCGGTGTCGAGACTGTCGTCTCCGCCCGGACAGATGTCGCAGAAGTTCGGAACCCCGTCCCCATCGCCATCGACCAGGTCGTTGCCACCCGGGCAGATGTCACAGAGATCGGGCACGGTGTCCCCATCGGTGTCCAGGCTGTCGTCTCCGCCGGGACAGACGTCGCAGGCGTCACCGGGGCCGTCGCCGTCCGAATCCGTCTGGTCGGCATTGGCCACGAAGGGGCAGTTGTCCGCCGTATCGAGCAAACCGTCGCCGTCGGTGTCGCCCACCACCAGCGCGAATCCCCACCAAGTGCCCCAGCGGTCGTCATTGAGATTGGGACCCACGGCGGTCTCGGCGTACTCCTGTATGGTCCAGAAGCTGAAGTCGTCTGCCGGGTCCACCACCGTGCCGCTATAGTCGCCCCAGCGCACGCGGCCCGAGCCGAAGTCCTTCTCGTACACGTCTTCGCCGGCTTTAAGAACCGTAAGGGGCTCCATAGTGCCGGCCGCATCGCCGGCCAGTCGCGAGGTGTACACGCCTTCGCAATACCGGGTGGCATCCGAGCGCGAACAGCCCAAAAACGCGTCCCCGTTGGCGTTCACGGCGATCGATGGAAAGATGTGGTGCACGTCCGCACCGCCGTCCAGCATACCCGACTGCACAATGGGCGTGGGCATGGCCGCCGGATCCAGTTCGTACCAGGCAACGGCGGTGCGATCCACCGCTCCCACAGGCACCCCCACGGAGTGCGTGGTCCACACGCGTCCGTTGCGGAACACGGCATTCAACAGGCGGGTGTCGTTGGTTTCAATCCGGGTGGCCGAGCCCAGCTGGGCGGCGTCGATCTACGCACCGGAGAAGTTGTTGGCCACAGGAAACAAGCCGCTGCCCGGAATGGCTGAACCTGCGGTAGCACCCCACACTGGAGCTGCTCCCGTGCCCGTGATTTCTGACAGCCTGAGTAACTGTACGCCCAGGGAGTCCAGGAGACCGGATCGGTCGACCAGGTACAGCTTGGCCTCGTTGCCCGAGGTCGCACACACGCGCAGCGTACCGCCGTTGAAGCCGCCCGCAAGATCGAAGCCCGCCGTAAACGCTGTGACCGTAATCGTCCCACCGGCCAGGGCCGTGGACTTATCGATCACCCACATGGCACGGCCGCCGAACGCGTCGTTGGACACGGCGAACATGTTGTTGGTAATGGCCACCCAGGTGTCGTTGTATCCGAGGTCCGGGAAGTCGGCCCAGTTGATGTTGGTCGCGTCGGCGTCGATTCGATAAAAGGTCCAGGCGCCGGTGGGGTTGCTTGTGGAGCTGATGGCAAACAGTATCGAGGAGTTGGCCGACCGTGAATTGGAGTCGCAGGTGGCCAACCAGCGTCCTGAATTGCGGTCGTACATGAGCCGGGGATCGAAGCGTCCGCTCCTGAGGAGCGGCGACCAGAACACCGCAAGACTCACCGTGCTGATTGTGGCCCCGGTCTTGTCATGAATACGCACCTGCGTATTCAGCATGGTCATGACGTGATCGGGTCCGACGGCCCCGTGCGTATCGGGCGGAATGATGTTTCCGGGATCGCCCAGTGCCAGGAAGTTGGTGGAGACCAGAGGCGGCGGCATGAACGCGCTGCTCCTCCCGGCCAGTGCGTCCCGGGGCACGGGCACGGTTGCCTGATGTCCGATCATCTGCCGGTCGGGCGGTTCGAACATGAACGGTGGGACTGCCCGCGGGCCGGCAGCCTCCACGGGTGAAGCAGCCGCCAGATTCGACCACTCCACGTGGGCCACCGGTTCCAGGTACATGGTCACGCCCTGCTGAATTTCTGGGCGCGTCTGAAGAGCGGTCAGTCGCTATGCCGATGGCTCGTCGGCTGCACTCGCGAAAGCACAGGCAAACAGGAGCGATGCTCCGCTCACCGAACGGATGAGATGGGACGTTTTCATGAAGTCACTGCCTCCGTGCAACGCGGGCAGGGCCCGCCTGCACAACGTATCGGGCTATGGGTACGATGCCGCGCTGAGCCAGCCGGCCGTCGCACTCTACTTGATGATAGAAATGTGGAAACCCTAAGATAGTGCCAGGATCGGTTCTGTCAACTGGGGTCAGACCCCCGTCGTCAGCTTGCACACTTCAGGCGAAGAAAGCGTTCCGACCCCCTTCACTCTACCCACCGCTCAGCGCGCCCAGGATGTGCACTTCCTGGCCCGGTGCCACCGGTGACTTGAGGTCGCGCACGGACTTGCCGCCCACGAAAAAGTTCATGTGCTGACGCAGCCGGTCCTGTTCGTCCACGATGCGAAAGCGCAGGCCGGGATAGCGGCGGTCCAGATCGGTCAGCACAGCCGCCAGTGTGTCGCCCTCGGCCTCCACGGTGCGCGCTCCGCTGGTGTAAGCACGCACGTGACTGGAGAGATGGACCTTCACGATCATCGTTCCGCCACTTCGATGGAAAGAATGCGCGGCAGGTACGACACCACCGGTTTCCAGCTCTCGCCTTCATCGCGGCTCACCCAGATTTCGCCGGCCGTGGTTCCCAGATACAGTCCCAGTGGATCCAGAGCGTCGCTCTTCAGGGCCTGGCGAAACACGGTGAACCAGCCCTGCTCCGACGGAAATCCCTTCGCATGCCGCTTCCACGACTTGCCGCCGTTTTCGCTTTTAAACACGGCCGGTTTGCCTTCGGGGCTGGTGCGCGGCCACACTTCGGTGCCGTCCATCGGGAACACCCACACCGTGTCGGCATCGCGCGGATGCGTGACCACGCCGAAGCCGATGTCGCCGACTTTCTTCGGCAGATTCTCGCCGATTCGCTCCCAGCGTTCCCCGGGACGGTCGAGGCGATACACGCCACAGTGATTCTGCTGATACAGACGGTCGGGGTTGGCTCTGTTCATCACCACGCAGTGCGGATCCTGTCCGTACTCGGGGAACTTCTCCGGAAAAAAGTCCACCACCGACACATTCTGGTTGAGCCCGCGCCAGGTGCGGCCGCCGTCGGAGGTTTCAAACGTGCCGCCCGTGGACAGCCCCACGTACATGTGCTGAGCATCGCGGGGATCGATGAGAATGGAGTGCGTGATCGCGCCTCCCGGCGTCTCTCCGAAGTACATCTCGTTTTTGGCCCTCAGTCCCTCGATGTAGCTGTTGAATCCCACCACGGGATCCCACGACACGCCGTCGTCTTCGGATTTGAACAACGCGTGCGGTACGGTGCCGGCCCACCACACACCGGGCTGACTCTCGTGGCCCGGGGCCAGATAAAACGTACGTTTCACCGCCGGCGCCTGCTGTCCTTCCGCAGCCTTGGGGAACGCGGGTGGGCGTGTGGCTTCCTTCCACGTCATGCCGGAATCGGTGGAACGAAACACCGTAGGACCGAGATGACCGGTCACGGCCGCGACCAGCATCGTCTTCCTGGTGCGGGGATCGAGTACCCAGTGATTGACCTCGTTGCCGAGAAAATGCGGCCCTTCGAGTTTCCACTTCTTGCGCTTGTTGTCGGTGCCCAGGTAGAAGGCCCCTTTTACGGTGCCCACGAGAAGCCCTATGCGGCGGGCCTTGGACGCTTTGCCCGTAGCTTTGGCCACGGTTCGACCGGCCTTTTTGGAGGCCCTCTTCGCCTTCCCCGCACTCGACTTGGAGCTCTTGCCTTTGTCTGCAGACTTGTGCTTCGCCATCTTCCTCTCCCTGTGACGGAACGTGGCGCAACCCCTGACCTGCGAAGGCTGAATCCGGGGCCCGCTCTATGCTCTAGCGATGAATGGTACGGTGGATTAACAACGCAGGTTGCAGGGCGAAGTCAAGTTCTAACGGGTGAAGATTCGCGCCGCCAGCTTTACTGAACGGGCAGTATGTGAAACGGGCGCTCGGGAGGAGGTGTCGCCGAACCGCGGGCCTTGCGCACCTTGACGGTGTCCAGTTCCGCTCGGATGGCTCGCGCGATGGAGTCGAGCGTGTAGGGCTTCCGCAGGCAGGCGCCCGCGCCCAGACGCTGCGCCTCTTGAACGTTTTCGGAGGCGGAGAATCCGGTGACGATGACCGCTCGCTGTCCGGGCCGGATGCGAAGCGCTTCCTTGTACGTCGCGAGTCCGTCGAAGTCGGGTTCCATGATCATGTCGAGCACCAGCACATCTACGGATCGTCCCTGCAGGAACTTCACCGCTTCGCGACCGCTGCCGCACACATTCACCTCGTACCCGAGGCTGCTCACCATGTCGAACGCCATCTGCCGTTGATCTTCGGCGTCATCCACGATGAGTACCGATTCGGTTCCGCCCACCGCGGTGGTGTCGGCCGGCGCCGGGAGATCGGCCGTCTCGCCGCAGACGGGGAAGTAGAGCACGAACTCCGTACCCTTGCCGACCTCGGAGAACACGTCGTAGTAGCCGCCGTGATCCTTCACGACTCCGTACACCACGGAGAGCCCCAGTCCGCTGCCGCTCTGACCCAGCTGCTTCTTCGAGAAGTACGGTTCAAAGATGCGTGGCAGGTCGCGACTGTCGATGCCACGGCCGGTGTCGCGCACGCGAATGAGCACATAGGGACCCTTCTCGATCCGCGCCACGCCGGAAAGCAGCGCATCGAGATGCCGCTCCTCAGACTCGATCGTGAGAGTGCCCCCGTCGGGCATCGCCTCGCAGCCGTTGGCCACCAGATTCATGAGCACCTTTTCCAGGTGCGTGCGTGAACCCAGAATCAGACTGATCTGGTCTGAGAGTGTCGACTTCAGGTCCACTGCCGGATGTCGCTCCCTCACCCGGGAGAAGCCCGGTGACTCGAGGAATGATCCGATCACCTCGTTCAGGTTCAGGGGCTTCCGTTCGTAGCGCCCGCGTCGCGCCAACGTGAGCAGGTCCTGAATCACGTCGCCCGCGTCGCGCGCCGCTTTGAGAATGCGCTTGAGTTGTGTGCCTTCCTTGGACTCCTGCGGGATCACCCGCAGCAGGAGTTCGGAGTATCCCACCACCGGTCCCAGCATGTTGTTGAGATCGTGCGCCACACCGCCTGCCAGCACGGCGAGTGACTCCATGCGCTGTGCGCGTTCCAGCTTGTCCTGAAGCGAGCGGTTGCGGGCCTCGGCTTCCTTGCGATCGGCGATGTCCCGCATCGTCCCCAGCATTTGCGAGGGTCGGCCCTCCCCGCTGAGGATGAACACGCCACTGTCTTCCACCGTGAGGTACGTGCCGTCCTTACGCTGCAGGCGGTACTCGGCCGTGAACCGGCTGGATGTGCGGATGGCGGTGTTGAGCTGGGTCACCGTGCTTTCGCGGTCTTCCGGATGGATCATCCGCTCCCACTCGTCTATATCGACCTGCCGGTATTCATCGCTGGTGAACTGCGTGATCGCTTCGATGGCGCCCGCCCAGTGAATGTGGCCCGAACTCATGTCCCAGTCGTACACCATCTGGCCCGTCTGCTCGGCCACGATGCGATACCGGAAATCACTTGTGGTGAGCGCCTTCCGTGCGTTCACGTGGGCCTCGATCTGGCGTTCGAGTTCTCGTTTCTGCGCAAAGAACTCCCGGATGAGCCGTGCCACCTGGCCAAACTCCGACCGATTTCTGGCAAGCGATGCGACCAGGTCTTCGTCGCCCTGTTCCAGAGCGTTGGAGATACTCTTGAGCGGCCTGGACAGCCAGAGGTAGAGCGACAGGAACAGGATCGGGAAGAGCAGGCATCCGGCGACAAACTGCGCGATCATGCCGGCACGTGACGCCCGCGCGTAGGTGTCGTACAGCGGGTCGGTGGCCGTGCCGTGCAGGTAGCCGATCGTGTCTCCGTCGGAGTGTGTCAACGCCTCGAGGACGCAGATGGTCCCAGGGGACGACTCCACGATTGGCTCGACCTTCCGCACCACGTCAAACGTTACCTCTGCGGTCGCCTCGATCCGTTCCAGATAATCCTGGTCGAGCATTCGACCCACCACGAGGTAGCCGCGGGGTTCGTCTTCCCGCTTGCTGTCGGCCGAGGGTTGCACGGGTGCCGTGTACAACTCCAGAACTCCGTCTGGGGTGAAGGTATAGAAGTGGTTGAACCAGCGCCTCCGCATGGCCGCGTCAAGGATCCCATTGATTGTGGAATCCGCGCCCAGATCGCGGTGGGAGGAGTCGGCCGTGAAATACACGCGCTGAAACGAGGCGTCGAACACCCAGGCCGCCGTGGATTTGAAGGTGGCGAGGCCGACATCGATGTTCTCCTGGGCCCATACGCTGTCGGGATGCTGAATGAATCCTACCGTTTCGTCCCAGAAGCTGTAGTCGTACGCCAGCGTGCGAGGCGGCGCTCCGTAGAGACTGAACAGTTCGCGCACCAGGTCCGTCTTCTCTTCTTTGCGGCGCTCCATGATCTCGTGGACTTTATCCTGCTCCTGGCGATACAGAAGCGTCATGCCGGAGAAGAAGGTGAGGATGAGGAACCCCACCAGAATCGCGATCTTGGTTTGAATCCGGAACGTCATGGCGCAAGCTCGGTGCCCACGGCAAGTCCCACCTGCCACACGTCAGAGTCGCCCAGGAGGGACCCGTACCCGGACGGCAGAACAGAAGAGAGGGAGACGTGCGGACTGAAATAGAGCCACGCAGCCGGGCTGTAGTAGAGTCGGGTCTCTACACCGGCCACACGAAATGGATGCGGCGCCTCGCCGGCATAGGCCGAGGCAAACTCGCTCGACGCCCAGCCGAAGTACACGGTGGCCTCGAACGAAGTGCGCTGTGAGAGCTCTGCCTGACAGGCCAGGCCCAGATCGCCATAGTAAGCTCCCGGATAGGAGTGGATGTCCAGCGACTGCTCGGATCGGACACTGAGCCCTCCGAGATCATAGCTCAAGAGGAGGCCAAGCTCGTCCGTGGCCGGGCTGTCGGACTGATAGGGGTATCTGTAGTGCGAGAAGGACGGCTCGACTCCGAAGGAACCCAGGCTGAGATCATAGGAGAGGGCCAGATCCACCTCGTTCAACCCGAGGTGAGCGTCGGGTGAATTGAGGTCGTGGTTCATCCACAGCGAAGCTGTGAGCCGGGCCATGGTGCAATACAGGCTGGATTGCTGGACGGCGCCTTCGCTCCAGGCCAGCCCACGCCAGACGTAGCGCGAATTGGTTTCGGTTTCGATGCCGCCCGAAAGTGCAAACGGAGCACTCTCCTGCGCGTGGGCGGCTGCAACCGACCCAAGCGTCAGAAGCGCGAAAGCGGCACTGCGAATTCCGAGCCGGCCGGTCCGCGGGCGAACCGACCGTAACGCCCCCACTTTCAACATACTCCTCCCGTCTTTGGTATCGGGAGCGGGGCCGCAAGTGGTTAACCGATCAGTCGGTTAGTAGGGGTGCCGGGTGTGTATGGAGTTCGAACAGAGGGAAGGGTGTAGCGGAGGTCGGATGGATTGCCTTGAGCGGATGACTGGAGCAGCTGGAGCACCGTTCACCATGTCGCTGCAATACGTCCAGTTGCCTGGCACTCGGGCGGCGGCTAGCTTGACAATCAAGGAAGCACATGGCTGTACCATCTGTGGAGGCCGGCTCATCGACATCGCCATGACGCCACCCCGTGTACCACCGAAGTTCGTTCCTGCGCTCGCCTCGGCTGATTCGCTCCAAGGAACTCCCAGGAACCATGTTGGGCTCTCCGGGACGTGAGGTTGCATGCCTTTCAACATCAAATCATGTGTGGAGTACGCTCGCAAAGGGCTGCGCTCAACTCTGTACTGGGCTCCGGGCGGGTACAGGGCGGAACGATTCTGGAAGAGACGACATCTCAGGTACAAATTTGACATGCGCGGTGTGGGAAATTGCGGACTCACACACGCCGAGAACGTGGATGATTACCGCAGGGCGACGGAGGTATTTCTCGAACACTGTCAGCTGCACAACGTCGACTTCAAGCGGGCGAGAATGCTGGACATCGGGTGTGGAACGGGCCACTACGCCGACGTGTTCCGACAGGCAGGTGGAATCCGGTACGTGGGCATCGACATCACGGATGCGCTGTTTGCCGATCTCCGACAGCGGCACCCGGACTTCGCCTTCCGCAAGCTTGACGTCACGCAAGACCCCGTGGACGGGATCTATGATCTGGTCATCATGATCGATGTGACGCAGCACATCACCGATGAGAACAGATTCGCGAAGACTTTGCAGCATGTGAAGGCCTGCATGGCTCCCCGTGGACTCTTCGTCGTCACCTCCTGGCTGGATGAGTCGGCCCGCCGTAGTTTCTATGAAGTGTCCAGGTCCATGGACGCGTACAGGCGCGAATTCCCGGAGGGACAGTTCAGTCAGCCGGTGCGCTACAGGGACAAGTACCTGTTTGCCATCCAGAGACCTGAAACGCCCCATGACCGTGCGTAGAATCGCGAGAGTCGTTCCGATTCGATGCGTCGGCTCGGCAAGGGCGGCCACCGGCCATGCGTGATTTCGTTCGGAAGTTCGCGGCAGGTTCGCGCACCCAGAACGCGCTCCGTCTGCTGCTGGCCGGATTCAAACAGTCAGTGAATCGTCGGCGGGCTCTGCGGCTTGTCAGGAAGCCCAGTGCCCGACCCCAACCGCAGAGAGTGCTCGTGGTCCTCAACGGCGGGATCGGTAATGCCGTGGAGGCCACGCCTCTGGTGCAAGCCATCCGTGCCCACT
>Ga0105347_1000454_pt1 | contig 19441 bp, 19 predicted proteins | sample EasRivMeERMLT890_FD_89677 | JGI IMG/M metagenome (GOLD analysis project Ga0105347, IMG submission 89677) | Soil microbial communities from meander-bound floodplain in the East River, Colorado, USA - East River MetaG ERMLT890 | ecosystem: Environmental > Terrestrial > Soil > Floodplain | place... | reverse complement strand
CGGCGCGTCGGGATCGAAGAAGTTGGCGAGCTGGAAGCGCTGCGTCGGCGCGCTCAGCGTCGGCGGATGCAGCGGCCCGCAGTCGCGCCGCGTGTAGACGAAGCGCACCACGAACCAGCCGGCATCTTCGGCAGTCTCGCGCAGCGCCTTGGCGACCTGGCGCGCGAACGGCGGCGGCGGCACGTCGCTTTCCACCCGCTCGTCGAGCGCGCGCACTACCTTGGCCGTAAGGATGTCCACCTTGGCGGCCGCCGCCTCGATGGCCTCCAGCGTGGGATCGAGCCGCGGGCCTTCGTCGGTCCCGACCTCGTCCGGCTCGGGCGCGCCACCGGAAGGGGGGCTGGCGAACGGATCGAACGGCGTGAACACCCGCCCGACTACCGGCGGCGGCACCCTGCGCTCGATGCCGGCAAGCAGGTAGTGAAAGTCGGGCCACTCCTCGGCGCCGGGAGCCGGCGGCGTCCCGTCGTAGAGCGTCTCGTTGCGCTCCAGGCGGTCGCGCTCGTGGACGATCCGCTTGAGCGCATTGGCCAGCGACGTAGCGGGCGGCCTGAGCGTCGTGGCCGAGGCAGGCAGCCCGTCCTTCAGCGCCGTCGACATCTCCGCGTCCGCGAGCCACTCGCACAGGGTCCGGCGCTCGTCCTGCAGGGACGAGGCACCGACGCCGTCGTGATCGATTACGTCCCACACGTCGGGCAGGTAGGTCGACAGGTAGTCGGCGAAGTCGAGCAGGATCAGCCACGACGCCATCTGCAATTGCAGGTTGAAGTTGAAGGCACGATCGCGTTTTTGCGCGGCCGATTCGCCGTCGCCGTCCAGGCCGCCGGGCTTGTCCTGGTCGACGGACGCCGTGGTCTTCCAGCTCGAGCGGACCAGGTTCTTCCAGGGCTCGGCGACGTCGAGCTTGAACTGCATCAGCCGCGCCTCCTTGCCCGGCGTGGGCGTCGGCGCAGCCGCGGAGAGGACCGATTGCCGCTGGCCCGCGGCGAACGTGGCCGCGGGCGTGTAGTCAATGTTGCCGCTCAGATACTCTTCGCGGCGGCCCACCGGCAGCATGCCGGCCCACAGCGTTCGCGGGCGCTGGGCGTCGTCGCTGAAACCGAGCGGGAAGACCGGCAGCAATTCCTCTCCCGGCGCAAGCTCCGTCCGTCCGTCGTCGAGGAGTTGCCAGCGCGCGCCGCCGGCGTCCTTGATGTACGCCCACTCCCGCTCGTCCGCCGGGTTGGTGCTGCCCCGCGTCCTCGGCAGCAGGCGGCGCAGCGCGAAGTTCAGCTGGTGGCCGCCGCCGGGTTCCACGGCGCGCTCGGGCAGGCCGGGCAGAGCGCAGACCAGGCTTGCGCCCACGAGGTAATAGCGTTGATGCGCGGGCTGGTAGAGCTTGAGCGGAAGCTCGCGCTCCGCCAGCCTCGTCTCAAACACGCGCTCCTTCGAGGCCACCGCGGCAACGTCCGTCTTCGGGCTTTTCGCAGCCTTCAGCCGCAGCGCGCCCTGCGCCAGGCGCGGCACCGGCACGCGCTCGATCAGGTCGGGCGCATCCTGGATCGGCTTGCGCCAGGTCTCCGGCCGCGCGAGCAGGCGGTCGAGCTGCGCCGGGTCGCGCGCGAGCATGCCGAGGATCTGCTCCATGAAGTCGTCGCTCGCGAAGCGCAGGATCGCCGGCCGCGCCTGGTCGTCGGCTCTGGCGGCCTGCGCGCCGGTGGCGCCAAATCGTGCCCACAAGGGTTGCGGCGACTGCCACTGGATCGGATGTGCGTTCATCGCTCGCTCACCAGATGTTTCCCGCGCCGGGCGTGTAGGACGCGCTGATGATGCTGTTGCAGATCACCGTGTCGGCCTGCACCACTCCGGAGAAGCGCGACATGCCCGAGTCGACCGTCACCATCCCCGCCGAGACGGCGACCTGGCTCGCGCTCACCGTGACCTTCGCCGATGCGTTGACGGTGATGCCGGCGCTCTCGAGCTTGATCGAGTTGCCGTTGCTGTCGACGATCTCGACCGCGCCGGGGCCGTCCTTGAGGGTGATCTTCTGTCCGCCCGGGGTCTCGAGCACGAGCTTCTCCTGCCCGTCCTGGTCGTCGAGCGTGACCTTCACGCCGTTGCGCGAGCGCAGCACCTTCTTGTAGTTGTTGCCCGCGCCGTCCATCGATTCGGGCGCCTGGTCGCGCCCATTCCAGAGGCCGCCGACGACATAGGGCCGCCGCGGATCGCCGTGCTCGAACGCGACCAGCACCTCGTCGTTGACGTCCGGGATGAACCAGCTGCCGCGGTTGTTGCCGCCGAGCATCGTGGCCAATCTCGCCCAGGCCTCGTAGCTCGCGCCCTTCGCGTCCGGCGACCAGGGCAGCGAGACCTTCACGCGGCCCTGGTTGTCGGGGTCCTTGATGTCGACGACCAGGGCGGGCGACACGCCGTACCAGCGCCCGCCCCAGCCCGTCGGCATGCGCTCGTTCAGCTGCTGCTCGAACGCGGGCAGATCGACCAGGTTCATCCCGCTCCCCCCTGCCCGATCGACGGCCGGTCGCAGAGGAACTCGGTGCGCAGGCCGGCTCTTGCGTCGAACCGGTGGCGCACGTCGGTGACCGTGTATTCGCCCTCGAACAGCGGCCCGACGCTCTTGAGCTTGACCTTGGCGCCGACGCGCAGGTCGGGCTTGGTCTCCGCCACGCCGCGCCCGACGACGAAGCGCCGCGCAAGGTAGCGGAAGCTCGCCTCCGCGAGCACGCGCGCCTCCGCGCCGGTCGTCGGCAGCGCGTGCGCCAGCGTGTCCGCGCGCTCGCCGAACGCGCTCTGCAGGGTCTGCGCGCCGCTCGCGCCGCCGTTCAGCTCCGCCTGGATCGCGGCCTCGGTGGCTTCGTGCTTGGCCGCCTCCTTGTCGCCGGCGTTCCAGCCCGCCGCGACCAGCTTGGTGCGCTGATGCGCGAGGTCCGCGCTGGCCTGGAATTCGCGCAGCTGGCCGCCCCAGCCGAGCTCGACGGTGGCGCCGTTGCGCCGCGCGCGCTGCGCGGCTTTCAGGTTGCTGCCCTCGACCCAGACCTGCGCGTCCTCGCGCCGTGCGAGATCGCGCACGAAGGCGAGGTCGCTCTGATTCACCTGCGCGAGCAGCTTGTAGGTCTCGCCGCTGAGATCGACCTGCGGCTGCAGGCCGTGATCGTTGGCGATGCGCCGCACCACGTCGCCGACCGACACCTGGTCGAACGAGCGCGTGCGCCGCGTCATGCGCAGGTCCTGCAGGCGGTCTTCGGCGCACACCCCCACCTGCGCCGGGCCGCCCTCGGGGAACGCGGCGGTGATGGCGCTGACGCGGCCGTCGAACAGCGACCCGGAGTCGCCGAGCTTGACCACGAAGCGCTTGCCGAACTCGAGCTTGCTGCGGTCGAAATGCTGGAAGCCCGGGCCCTGCGCGCCGCCCCAGTTTCCGAACGTGGCCTCGCAGCGGTACAGCCCGTCGGCCGACTCGACGACGAGCAGCGTCAGCAGCGCGCTCGTGAGCGTCGCGTCGCGCTGCCCTTCGATCTCGATCGTCGGGCGCGCAGCGCGGATCGGGGAATTCGAATCGTCGGCCATCAGTGCGCCCAGGCCCGTACCGCGTGGATCTCGAGCGCGCGCAGCGCGCGCTGGAGGTCGGGCGGCTCCAGCCGCTGCGCCGCTTCGCTTTCGGGCGCCGGCGCCTCGTTCGCCGCGCGCTGCAGCGGCGCGCGCTCGACCACTTCGAACTCGTTGATGACGACCGGCATGCGCGCCTCCCTCTATCCGATGGAAAATGAACCGCTCGCCGCGCCGCCGAGCGCGGCGTTGAGGCCCCCGCCGGCGGACGCTCCCGCGCCGACGCCGAGCGAGGCAGCGCCGATGCCCGCGGGCGCCGCGCCCGCGACCGCGTTCAGGTCGATCAGCTGCCCCGGCGGCATGCGCAGCGCGTCCTCGATGCCGTTCGCCGCGGCGATCGACTGCCAGTCGCCCTTGCCCTTTTTTGCCGCCATGTTCTGCACCGAGTCTCCCTGCTTCGCCGCGTGCAGCGGCGTGCGGCCGGGTTTCGCGGGGGCTTTGGCATCCTCGAATTCGACCAGGATCTTCTGCTGCGACAGCGTCAGGCTTACGCTGGCGCGCAGCGGCCTGCCTTCGGGCGAGAAGAACTCGAGCGACTCCTCGATGCTGTCGACCATGCCGTCGAACTTGAACGAGCCCCACACGAAGCGCACCCCGGGCGGCGCCTTCTTGGTCCGATCGGCGTCCGATTCCTGCGGCGTCATGAAGTAGATGACCTTCTGCGTCAGCTTGCGCACGTCGTCGACCGGGTCCTTCGCCATCGCGTTCACGTCGAACCACAGTTGCAGCGCGAGCTTGGTGGTGCCGGCGCCGACGAACTGCCGCCCGGCGTTGCCCGACGACTGGTCGCCCCCCTGGGGCTGGACGATCTGGTTGGCGAAGCTGACCTTCAGGCTTTCGGGGTTGAACTGCACCTCGACCTGCTGGCCTCCGTTCTTTTCCTTCACGAAGTCCTGGTTGAGCTCGATCAGCTTGGCTTTCGCGAGTGTCTTTTCCTGGTCCGCCATCGTCGTCTCCTAGGTCTTCGGGGGCGCGAGCTTCAGCGTCTCGTACGCGATCTGCAGCTCTTCGATCGCGATCTGCCCGTCCTTGGCGTTCAACTGCGGCGCCTTCACCTTGACCGGCACGCAGCGCGAAAGCTGGAAGCGCGCGCGCTCGGTGGTTCCGTCGACGCCGTACACCACGACCTCGGCCGCGGCGCGCAGCCGGGGGTCGTGCACGCTGTCGTTGAACCAGGCCCAAAGATCGAAGTTGTCGGTCATGCCGCGCTTGAGCGTGAGCTGTCCGTACGCCACGGCCCCGTTCAGGCGGATCTGCCGGTCGTTGGCGCCGCCCTCGCGGATGGTCTTGACCTCGAGGCTCATCTCGAGCCCGTCGCACTCGGAGAACGCGGCGCTCACCAGGTCCTTGCTCTCTTCACCGACGTTGATTTCCACCGCAAAGTTGAAAGTGGTGAACGGACGCAGCAGGGCGTGCGGGTCGTCCGGGTTTTTCCGATCGGCCATCGCTACAGCTCCTCGGCCACGCTGAGGCGCTCGCCGGTCTGCGCGAGCAGCACCGACAGGAAGCGCATCGGCACCGACGGCGCCACGCGCAGCTCGACGATGAAGCGCCCTGCATCGGCGTCGCGCGGCGTATTGATGGTGTCGTCGGTGACCACGCGAAACGACTCGGCGGCCGTCGCGCCGGCGAAGGCGCCGCGCTGGAACAGGTCTGTCATCAGCAGCGTGAAGCCGCGCTGCACCGCGCGGCGCAGCTGCGGTCCATTGGGCTCGAACACGTAGCTGATGCCGCGCCGCAAGGCCAGGCGCCGCAACAGGATCAGCAGGCGGCGCACGTTGATCGGCCGCAGATCCACGTCGTTCGCGTGCGCGAGGGTGTCGGCGGACATGGTCAGGAAGCCGCGGGGGACCTGGCGCACGAGGTTGATCTGCACCTCCTGCAGCGCTGGCCAGTCGGCGTCGTGCATCGGCGGCGTCAGCGCCACGGCATCCTTGAGCACCTCATTGGCCGGCGCGATCCACGCGCCGCGCGACGACGCTCGCGCCGCGAGTACCCCGGCGGCGAATCCATCCGGCGGAACCACCCGCAGCGCGCCGGCGCCGCGCGCACCGATCCATGGGTGATAGAGGGCCCCGTACGACAAGGCGCGCCTTTCGCCCGGCGAGAGCGTGCCCGGATCGCCGGCGGACGGAGCCTGCACCGTGCGCAGGCGCTCCGCGTAGCGCACCGCGTCGCGCGCACGGTAGTGGCGCGGCAGCGCGAGAACAGCCACCAATTCGCCGCTCCCCGCGGCGAGCCTCAGCGCGGCCCGATGGACGGCGAGCAGCTCCGCTTCGCCCGACGCGGCGAATTCTGTCGCGGGCAGCGCCACCCACTCGTCCTCGCGCACCACGACGAAGATGGCATTCGATCCTTCGCTGCGCTCGTCGCCCAGCTCGGCAGTGACCTGGTAGTAATAGACGCCTTCACGCTGCGCGGTGGTGACGTACTCGAACCCGGAGCCACGGAATACCTCGCGGGCGTCCTTGAAGTCCGCGCGTAGCGCCTCGCGCAGCACATAGGTTGCGCCCGGCTCCCCGTCGCTCCAGGTCAGCCGGTAGCGGCCCGCCCTCACCGGCACGTCGGGCCCGAACAGCGTGGGCTTCGCAAGCTCGCGCGTCGCGCAGTCGAGAAACGCACCGAAGTCGGGTTCGAACTCGGCCGCGGGGGACGCTGGCGTGGCCTTGGCCGGGGTGCCGGGGCAGCAGAGGTCGGACCAGTCGGTCGCGCAATCCTCGGGCTTGGGTTCCTTCGGCGGCACGGATGGCTGCAGGCAGGCTCCGCGATGGCGGCTCCAGTGCGCCGGGAGCGAGCCCGCTTCGGGCTTGGGCTCGTCGGGCTCGGGCAGGTCGCGTCGCTCCCAGCCGACGTGCACCGCATCCGGGATCGCCAGCAGGGTTGCCTCGTTAAAGAGCCCGCCGCGGCCGACCGAGAGCGCGCCGTGAATCCCCAGGAGCTGCTCGCGGGGAGACGTGCGCAGAAAGCGGATGTTGTCGGCTTGCTCGAGCAGGCTGCCGGCGCCGGTCGCCGCGAGCTCCGGATCGAGGAACAGGCTGCGGTCGAACCGGGCGAGGCCATCGCGCTCCAGGGCGCTCGCCCCTTCCGGCAAGGGCCCGAGAGCGGCGCCGAACAACGGCTCGACGCCGAGCGGGATCCAGGCCTGCGCCGCGCCCGGCGCCGCAGCCGCCAGCGGGAAGCGCGGTCCTTCAGCGGTCGTTATCGCCGGCGCTTCGCCGGGAGTGGTTTCGCGGCGCGGCCTGTAATGCTCCGCGTCGGTCGTCTGCCTCCACCAGGCCGCGGGATGCCCGTGCGTCAGTCCGACGCCGGCCAGCCGGAAAGCCTGCTCGGCCGCATCCACCACCCGCAGCTCGAGCGTCAACACGCTCGCTTGCGTGACCGGACCGAACCCGGCCGGCAATGCCGGCCCCAGTTCGCGCCACGCCGGGCCATCCGCGCAGGCGTCGATGAGCGAGACGTCGATCGAGTCCATGCGCAGCCATACGGTCTCGCCGCCGCCCGACCAGCGTGCCCATGCGCCCGGCGCCAGCGTGGGCGGCATCGGCTCCTCGAACTTGAGCCGCAGGGCGCCGAGTTCCGCGTCCGGCGAAAATTCCAGGCTCGCCAAAGCCGCATCATGTCCCGCGACTTCGGCGCGGGCCGGCGAGGCCGGCAGCGGCCAAGACGCGGGCGATGCCGCGCTCAGCCGGTCGAACGCCGCGCATACCGTGATGTCGACGACATAGGGTCCGTCGGTGTCGGATTGCGTAGTGCGCACCTTGTTGACCACGGCGTAGGCCGAAATCGCGTGCGGATCGCCGAGCTCGAGCAGCTCGCCCGGGCGCAGGCGGGCGCGCGTGCGAAGCTGGTAACGCTCGCCCGCCGGCGAAGCCCCGGGCATCAGCCCATCCACGCCGATGCTTTGCTTCGACAGCGCGCAGGACACGCGCAAGGCATCCGACCACGAGCCTTCGCAACGCGCGAGCGCGATCGCGGCGCCGACCGCGTAGCCGCCGGCGCCGACCTCGAGGACTCCGGGAATCGCGAATCGATTGGCCACGGCCTCGGCCGTGCGCGCGACGCGGATCACCCAGCAACGCCGCCCGCCGTTCGAGAAGAACGCGCGTAGCGCCGGGCCCAGATGCGCGAACACGCGCTCGCCGCGCTCGGCGTCCCATGCGAGCGGCGCATCCGGGCCGAAGACCTCGGCGTACTGCGTCACGCTCTCGATCACCACCGGCAGGTGCAGCGGGCCGGTCGACGCGAAACCGACGAACACCGCGATGTCCATGCGCGGCAGCGCCTCGAGCGCCGGCTGCGCGGCGACGTCGATGCGCAGCCCGGGCAGGCGGCGCGGCGCGAGCACTGCGCTCACTCCATCTCCAGCCGCTCGTAAGACAGCGTCAGCTCCTCCATCGCGACGTCGGTGCCCTTGGCGTTGAGCGGCCCGCTGGTGTGCTTGATGATGCGGGCGCGCATCAGCTTCCAGGTCTGCACGATCGCGGTGTGATCCTCGTTCTGCATCTGGATCGTCACCGGGCGCAGGGCGTTCTGGTCGCCGTTGCGGATCTGGTTGAGCCACTGGTACAGGTTGAGCGAGCCGATCACGCCGCGCTTGAGCGTGACGTCGGTCGACTTGTTCATCCCGGTGATCTTCATCACGCTGTTTTCCTTGGCGTTGCCATTGCGGTATTCGGAGACGGTGACTTCCATGCCGATGCCGCTCACCTCCTGGAAGCCCGCCTGCGGGCCGTCGGTGCCCTCGCCGATGTCGACGAGGAAGTTGAACTGCACGTAAGGCCGTTCGCGTGGGGTGGCCATCTAGGGACTCCTTTCCTCGTCGGGATTTAGACTTTCCGGTCGGCGGTCCACTGGCCGATGCGGAAGATCACGAACTCGGCCGGGCGCAGCGGCGCGACGCCGATCAGGCAGACCAGCCGGCCGTTGTCCAGGTCGTTCTGCGACATGGTCGAGCGGTCGCACTTCACGAAGTACGCCTTCTCCGGCTTGTCGCCGAGCAGCGCGCCGTTCTGCCACTCGTTCAGCAGGAAGTCCTCGATCGTGCGGCGCACGTTCGCCCAGAGCTGCTCGCCGTTGGGCTCGAACACGGCCCACTGCGTCCCCTTGTCGATCGAGCGCTCGAGATACGCGAAATACCGCCTCAGATTCACGTATTTCCACTCGGGGTCCGAGCTGATCGTGCGCGCGCCCCAGAGCCGCATGCCGCGGCCCTCGAAGAAGCGGAAGCAGTTGATGCCCTCGGGGTTCAGCACCTCCTGCTGCGCCTTGTTGAGGAAGCGCTCGAAGCCGAGCGCAAGATTCACCACCTCGTTCGCCGGCGCCTTGTACACCGCCCGGTTGATGTCGTTGCGCGCGTAGATGCCGGCGACGAAACCCGAAGGCGGCACGTGGATCTCCTGCTGCGTCAGCGGATCCAGCACGCGGATCCACGGGTAGTAGAGCGCGGCGTACGTCGAGTCGAGCTGCGCGCGCATCGCGCGCACCTCGCTGATCGCCTGGTCGTTGCCGCTGTCGACCACCGCGATCCGGTAGCGCATTTTCTGCGCGTGGTTGATGAGCTGGCTGACGATCGTGCGCCCCGTGGGCTGGTAGCCCGGGTCTTCGTAGTTGAACGTCGAGCCGGGGGCGGCGACGATCGAGATGTCCTCGAGGTCCTCGAACAGCTTCAGGCCGGTCTTGCGTTCCGGGTCGCCCGGCGTCTCGCCGGCATACTCGTCCGCCTCCGGCCGGTTGCCGTCGTCGCCGTCGCTGAGGGCGATCGAAAGGCTGCGCTCGTCCGGGCCGCTGTCCAGATCCTGGAGCGCAACGCGCAGGCCGGCCGGCGGCGACCCGCCGGCGCCCGGATCGGCGGAGAGGAACGCGTCGAGCACCTCGACGCCGGTCGAGAAGCCGTCGATGTCGTCCTCGCGGAACACCATCGGGTTGGTGCGGGCACGCGCGAGGCTCGCAGGCGCTTCGGCGAAATAGTCGAAAAGGGAGTCCGGGCTGCCGGCGCGCTCGTGATCCGGATCGAGCGGCAGGTCGGGCACGATGAACGGCGGCGGCAGCGGGGTGGTCCCGTCGCCGAGCGCCTGGACCGTGACGGTGACGGTGACGATGTGGATCTCGTCGTTGTCGGGATCGAGCTCGTCGAGCGCGAAATCGGCGCTCGCCAGATCATCCCCGGTCGACGAGAAGTGCCACGTGTCGTCCTCGCGATCGAGGAGCGCCAGGTAGTAGCCGCCGGTGATCGGCGGTGAAACGGCGGCGCTCGACGCCGGTATCCAGACGACGTCGCGGTGCTGGAGCGAACGGACTTGCGGTTCGCCGTTGCTGTTCACAAAGACGTCCTGCCCCATCTTGAAGGTGAAGGTCACGCGCGCGTTGCCGGCTCGTCCCGGAAAGCGCGCGTACACCGGCACCCCCGGGCTGCCGGCCACCTCGCCGTGCGCATGGCCGGACCAAGCATCGCTTCCGTTGGTGGGGCTGAACACGCGGCTGATGTACAGGCGCTTGCCGCCTTCCTCGAAGTAGGCGCGCACCGCGTGCCACATGTAGTTGTCGATCTCGTCGGCGTCCTCGAACACCAGCTTCTCGCGTCCGCCGTAGGTGCGCTCGAACTCGACCAGGCTGGTGATGATCTCCGGCTCGATATCGATCGGCCCGTAGCGCGTCGGGCCGACGAACCCGGTGGTCGTCGTGCTCACGCCCTCGATCGACTTGGCGCGAAACGAGACCTCTTCGACATAGACGCCTGGGGCTAGGTATTCGGGCATGGCGGCTCTCCTCGCCGTGATCGGCGCGTGATGATCCTTGGGTCAGTCATGGGAAACGAACAGAAACGAAGAAGGTCCCGCCGGCGTCGCCTCGGTGCGTGCGGTGAGCCGAACGCGGTACTCGAGCGGCAGCGCCGGCAGGGGCAAGGCCGGCGACAGCGTCGAGCCGAGCAGCGCGCGCGGCGGGAGCTCGAGCTGCGACAGCACGGTGCCCAGGTCGGCGATCTCGGGCGCCGCCGCCGGCGGCGAGCCGGTGCGGTAGTGGGCCTGGAGCTCGACCTGCCAGTGGAACTCGCTGCGCGCCTGCGGCGGCGAGCTGAGCGTCATGCGCGGCGGCTCCGGGTAGGGGAACATCACGGCGACGCGGCCTTCGCGGTCCGCCAGGCCGAGCCCGCGGACTTCGCCCTCGATGCTCGCGGTCAGGAGCGCCCACGCCGCCGGCCGGTCCGCGCCCGACTCGCGCAACTGCGCGTACACCACGGCGAGCGGCTCCGGCAGCGCCCGCTGGGAAGCCGAAAACAGCGGGATCTTCTCGATGAGGAGCTGCGGCGGCGAGCCGGTTTCGCCGGGAAGCGAAATGGCGCGCGGCGGCGAGTACCAGGGAGCACGCCACGTGAGAAGGCCACGCGCCGGAAGGTCGGCGTCGAACGCGATCGGCAGGAAGCGGCCGCGCGGGTCGCGCACTTCGACGCGATACGGCTGCGTCGCCGTTGCCCACAGCGCGGCGGGCTCCAGGTCGGCGAACTCTAGCTCGCGCAGGCCGACCACGCCCTGCGCGACGTAGACGCCGCTGCGATTCACCAGGGCGCGCGTGCGGGCGCGGGGCCGCGTGCGCGGAAACACGTCCACCTCGAGGCCGTCGATCGACGCGCTGGCGGCGGCGATGTCCCAGAACCGCAGCCCGAGGAGCGCGTGGCGCTGCACGCGCTCCAGCACGATGACGTTCATGCGACGACCTTGCCCATGTCGAAACCCCGCGTCTGCACCAGCGCGCCGTCGTCCACGCGCACGTCGGAATCGATGATCAGCATGCGCAGCGCGTAGGTGGCCGACGTCGGCATGCGCGGCCGCAGCCGGTCCCACAAGGTGAGGTAGTCGGCGAGCGCCAAAGGGTCGCAGATGATCTCCAGCCCCTCCTGCGGCGCGAAGACGTCGGTCTCGGCGACGTAGTGGTTGAGGTGCCCGGCGGTCAGCACACCGAGGTCCTCCATGAAGCGCATCACCCAGCCGAGCATGCGCTGCTGCTTTTCGCCGTCTTCCGCCCACGGCGTGAGCACGTAATGCAGGTCGAGCGGCAACGAGGGTCGGAACCGGCGCCCGTCCGGCGCGCGGCGCAGCGTCATGTTGCGCACCGTCCCATTCACCGTCACGCGGTACAGGAACACCGAGAAGCCCTCGCGCATCGGCGCTTCGAAATCGCGGCTCTGGTAGAGCAGAACGTCGAGCGAGGTGCCGAACTCGTCGCGCGGATAGCGGTCGCGCAACAGGCCCAGCAGCGCGTTGCTGGTCGCCGCGATGGCCTGGTGCCTGGCCAAGCTTCACTCCACGCTACCGTCGAGCCCGACGCGGGCGGCGCACGCGGAACAGGCTCTTGCCGTCCGGCAGCAGGCGGGCTTGCAGCACGCCGTCGGCCACCATCTCCTCGAGCACCTGGCCGATGTGGTCGGGCGCGCACTCGAATCCGGTGCGCGGCAGCCACCGCGTGACAATGCCTTCCACGGTATCCGCGGCGAGCGGATATCGATGGACGTAGCGGGCAATGGCTTTGCGTATTCGTGCTCTTTGCGCGGCATCGTTATGGGCCACAACGGGTCCTCGGTCGTGATGCGCGATGTAGCCCCCGGGGTCCATAGGCAAACCACATGCCAGTGGCGAGGGCGCGGCAAGCCGCTGATTCGGGAAGAAGTCGCTGCGGCGACGGCCCACCCTGCCGGGTCGCGAACGCCCCGGCCGCGAGAGCGGCGCCGAGGCGTTCGCTCAAGCGCGGCGCGGGTTTAGCGCGCTGGGTGCGGATTACCCCGCATGGGGTAGCGCCGACCCATGACTCGCCAGTGAAGAATTGAAAAAACCAACTCCGGATCGAGGCGTTGTCGAACAGGCAGCGCCGCGCGACCTTGCCGCGCGCCCGGAATTCCGCGAAGCTAGCCGGAGGAACGGAACTTGGCCAACCAGCAGCGATTCGGGCGTTATCTCATCGTCGGCGAGCTCGGGCGCGGCGCGATGGGCGCCGTGCATCGCGCGCAGGATCCCCTGATCGAGCGCGAAGTCGCCATCAAGACGCTGCTGCCCGATCTGCCCGCCGAAGTGATGGGCGACGTGCGCGAGCGCTTCCTGCGCGAGGCGCGTTCGGCCGGCCGCCTCAACCACCCCAACATCGTGACGATCTTCGACGTCGGCGAGCAGGACGGGGTGGCCTACATCGCGATGGAGGTGCTCGAGGGCCGCTCGTTGCAGCAGATGCTGCGCGATCCGGGGCGGCTGCCGCTCTCCAGCATCGTCGACATCGCGGCGCAGGTCGCCGAGGCGCTCGACCATGCGCAGCGCTTCGGCATCGTGCACCGCGACATCAAGCCGGCGAACATCATGGTGTCCGCCGCCGGGCGCGCCAAGCTCACCGATTTCGGCGTCGCGCACGTGCCCTCCTCGTCCATGACCCAGACCGGCACCGCGCTCGGCTCGCCGAAGTACATGGCGCCCGAGCAGGTCACCGGCCAGCCGGTCGAGCCGCGCTCCGACATCTTTTCGCTCGGCGTGGTGCTCTACGAGATGCTCGCGCGCTGCACGCCGTTCGAGCGCCCGGGAGACACCAACGTGTTTGCGCTCCTGCACCGCATTGCGGGCGAGCGCCACCGGCCGGTGACCGAGATCGATCCCGAGCTGCCGGCGGTGTTCGACCGGATCCTCGACCGCGCGCTCGCCAAGTCGCCCGCGGACCGCTACCCGCGCGCCGGCGACATGGCCAACGACCTGCGCAACACCCGGCTCGCCGGCGCCTCCGGCACGGTCGCGATCGGCGCAGAAGAGCGCCGCGCACCAGCCGGCACGGGCCGCGCGCCGGCCGCGCCCGATCCGACGCGCACGCGCCTGATCGAGGACCTCGACGCGTTCTCGCAGGTGTTCGACCGGCAGGAGCAGGAACGGCTGCGCGCCGACCAGGAGCGCTTGCGCAGGGAAGAAGAAGCAAAGCGCGCGCTCCTCGACCCCAAACCGGCGGCGCCCGCGCCGGCGGCGGGGCAGGCCCGCCGGCCCAGCGCGCTCGACCTGCTGAAACAGAAGGCAGCGGTGCGCCCGGCTCCGATTGTCGTCGACGAGCGCACCGCGAAAGTCGAAGGGTACAAGCGCATCGACCAGCGCCTGCGCGCGGCCTTCCGTTATCTCGCGGAGTTCGGCACCATGTTGCGCGACGCGCATCCGGTATCCAGCCGGCGCTTCGGCATCCTCTATTTCGGCGAGGCCTCGGGGCTGTCGCTCGTCGGAGGTTCTGCTGACTACCGCCTTCGCCGCCTCGAGGCCGAGGAGCGCTTCGACTACCTGGTGTTCGAGCTCAAGGTCGCGTTCGTTCGCCCGGAGCGGCTCGAGGTCTCGGGAGAGCAGTTGCCGAAAATCCGCCAGCACCTCGACAAGATGCAGGTGCGATACGAAGCGCTGGAGAAGAAAAACGACTTCGGCATGGTGGTGCATGCCAAGCTGATGGTCACCGGGCCGTTCTCGTGCAAGATCTTGCTGCGCGGCGACTACGACCAGCCGGGCTTCGCGGTGGAGATGGAGAACGTGGGGCGCGCCGGCGCGGTGCGCTTCCGGCTCGGCCGGGACGAGCTCGGCGACGAGACGCTCGACGAGCTGGGCCACTGGCTGCTCGGCGCCGACGACGCGTTCGGCCGCTTCATCGAGCGCCAGCAACAGAAGTAACCAGCAACCGTCGTCGGACGTTTAGCAAAAACGCCTACCGCCTTCGTTGTGAATTTCTTGGCGTGATCGCCGCGACCGGGCCGTCGGATGTGCTTTTCGCACACGCTCAAACGCCGAAACAGGTCTAGAACGGGAGGCGTTCGCCGTTCCGTCTTCACTGCCAAGAAAAGAGGGAGGATGTATGAAATGGCGCAGCGGTCGTGTCGTAACCCCACGAGTACTACCAGGCGTGCTATTGGCAAGCGCGCTGGCATGCAGCATGCCCGCGCGAGCCGACGGCCCGCTGCCGAATAATTTTCCGATACTCAACAAGGCCGGAACGGCCGCCACCTTCAGCACTGCGGGCTTCGTCGATCTCCACAACCTGTTCCACGTGCCTCAGGGATCGAACGGCCGCTCGTGCCAGTCGTGCCACCTGGTGCACGCGGGGTGGAGCGTTCGCCCGATCGACGTGGAGATCAAGTTCGCGCTCACGCATGGACTGGACCCCATTTTCAACCTGCTAGACGCCAACAGCCCCAGCGCGGATGTTTCGACGGTCGAGGCGCGTTATGCGTCCTACAGCATGCTGCGCGCGGGCCTGTTCCGGCGCGGCGGCAATCTTCCGGCCCCGGCCACTCGGGACTTCGACATCATCGTGGTCGACGACCCGCTCGGCGCCGGCGGGAGCGTCGAGACCCAGCGCATCGAGGCCTTCCGGCGCCCGCTTGCGACCGCGAATTTCCATATCGCGAAGAACATCGGCTGGCACGACCAGAACACGAACGGCAGCGGCAACGTCCACGCCGGTCTTGCCAATCAGGTGGCGGGCAACATCACCGGCGCCCAGCAGGGGGTGCCGGCGACGCCCGAAACCATCGAGACGATCGTGGTGTACGAGGAGGGGCTGCGGTTCGCCCAGCAGTTCGTGTTCGGCGTCGGCCTTCTGACGTCCTGCGGCGCGAAGGGCGGGCCGGAGAATCTTTCCGCCCAGGCGCCGGTGAACGGGCGCTTCGACCTCTACGATGCATGGATCGGTCTGGCGCCGGGCTCGTGCACCACCGTGTCGGCAGACAAGAAGCGCGCGCAGATCGCGCGCGGCCAGGAGCTGTTCAACAACCCGAACCCGGGCGGCGGCTCGTGCCGCGGCTGCCACAACGCAGCGAACAACGGAAGCAACGTGAACGGCACGCTGTTCGACGTGGGCGCGTCGCGCCCGGAGTTCCGCAAGCCCGGCATGCCGCTCTACACGCTGCGCAACAAGGCGACGCTGGCCGAGCGGCAGACGACCGACCCGGGCAGGGCGATCCGCACGGGCCTGTGGGCGAACGTCGACCGCTTCAAGACGCCCTCGCTGCGCGGACTGGTCGCGCGTGCGCCGTACTTTCACAACGGCATTGCCGCGACGCTCATGGACGTCGTGCGCCATTACGAGCAGGCGCTCGGGTTCACCTTCACGCCGGAGGAGCGGGAGGATCTGGTGGCCTTCATGGAAGCCCTCTAACGCGCTCCCCTCCAACAAAAAAGCCCGGCGCTCTTTCGAGCCCGGGCTTTTTTTGGCCATAAGACCGGTTGCACGAGGACCTCGCAGCCGCAATGCAACGTCTACGCGGGCGAAGCCGCCGCGCCTGGCGGCCAGCGCTGCTAGGACTTTTGCAGCCGGCACTCGGTTTCCACTGCCCTCAGCGGCTGGCCCTTCGGCGCCGGGCGGCGGACGACACGGATCTGCCGGTAGCCCGGCTTCGCGCACGAGATCTTCACCTCATCCGCATTGATCCTCTTGTTGAACCCCGGCAGGCTGTAAGCGCCGGCGGCATTGCTGCGCGTGACCATCGCCAGGCCCTCGCGAGCGGTCGCGGTGACGCGCGCGTCGTCGACGGGCTTGCCGGCGGCGTCGAGGACTGCGCCGAAATAGCTCGGCCCCTCGTCCGGGCCCGGCCCGACCTCGTCCTGCCCGCGATCCCTGTTGGCGCCCGCCAGCACTGGTGCCGGAAGCAATGCGATAGCAAGCAGCGCGAGCCCGATGGCGAACTTCATGGCTCGAGCGTACGCTGATCGCGCAAAACAAAAAACCCCGGCACTCTCTCAAGCCCGGGGTTTTCGCTTAAAGGACTACCGCTGCGGGATGGGCCGCAGAAGATGTCTGTCCCGGTGCCGTTCGGCAAAGTCAGGTGCCCTGCCCCAAGGCCGGCGGCTGGATCCCACACGTCATAGGTGAAATAGCCAGTCTGCCGGCCAGCCGTGTCGGTGCCGTAGGTCAGCACACGGCCTTCAGGAAGCAGGACTGCGTGAATGCCGATCACCGGCCATGGGGCCACGGGCGACCACATCCCTTTGAGGTGGGCGTCCGGCGGAATCGGGCCCGTTTGCGTGCCTGCCGGGGCGGTGATCAGCAGAGAAACGGCGAGAAAAGCTGATCTGGCGACCGGCAGGCTTCGGAGCCTCATCCATCGCCCCTCCCCCACAGTTTTGAAGCACCACGTTCTACCTCGGAATCAAGCTAACGAACATGGCTCGAAATGACAAAGGGGATTGTTGTGGCGCTGCGGAAGCCTTATCGCTTCGGACGCCGCCAGCGCTCTTTCGAGCTCGGGCATTTCGTTACTGACCCGCGACAGTTCCCGCATCGGATCTTGCTGCACGGCCAGCAGCGGCCGCTCGTCGCACTTCGGGTGCCGGGCGGCAATGCACGCCACCACCGCAACCCAGTGGTGCGCCATCGGGATGTTCTCCAGACCGACCGAGCCGATCCACGCGCTGTCTGACTTGATCACGTTCTTCGCGCGGTCGGTGATCTGCATGTAGCCCGCCGCGCCGATCCTCGCCCACGTCGCCGGTCGGGAACCAGCCATAAACAAATTGACGATCCATGAGCGCCTAGCCAGCGGGGCGGGCGGGTTAGAATGCTCCGCTAACCTGGACGGGGGGTCCGGGTCGGGGGATTAGGGGGTCGCCATGGCGAATAGGGTTCGCCATAGCAACAAGAAAAGTTCCGCGCGCGTGCCAACAGGTCGTCACCTGCACGCCACACTTCGCGAGTCAAATGGCATGGACGCCGACGTACGCAAGATGCTCCACATCAACGAGGAGCAGCGCAGATACTACGAGCAGGCGGACGGAGCCAAGGAATCCGAGGTCAACGGCTTCGCCACCAACCTGTGGCGGCGCTGGCGCGCGCGGGCATTCTACGTCTTCGAGGAGAACGAGATCGACGAGAGCTTGGCCAGGCCACACCTGCAATGGTTGGAATGCGATCTTTCGTCGCCGAAGGCACTCGACCTTACCGTGGGCTGCCGCAACGCACCGGGGTTCGCCAGCGTCCGGCTAGGATTCTGAATGCCCCGCAGAAATCCGGACAGCGCAATGGACTTGGTCAGACGCCACTCGGCCGAGTCCGATTTTCACGACAAGAAGTACGGCAAGGGAGAGGGATACCCACGTCACTACTCGGTCAATCCAACCTTCCCCATCTATCAGCGCATGCTGGCGATGGTCGGAGATCCGCTCGGAAAATCCGTGCTCGAGTACGGCTGCGGAGAGGGCTGGATCAGCAAGGACCTCGCCCTTGCCGGCGCCCAGTTGAGTGCGTTTGACATCAGCGCGGAGGCAGTGAGCCGCACGCGAAAGCTTCTCGAGAACATGGGCGTCCATGAAAGATCCGCCATAGAGCAAATGGAGGCCGAGAAGTTACGCTACCCGGACAATTCGTTTGACACAGCGATCGGCTTCGCAATCCTCCACCATCTGGATCTCGAACTAGCGATCCCGGAGTTGCATCGCGTTCTCAAGCCGGGCGGTGTGGCTTTCTTCGCAGAACCTCTCGGCGGAAATCCCTTCATCAATCTGTACCGCAGGTTCACGCCGCAGTATCGGACCGTGGACGAAAGGCCACTTGACCTTCGCGCCATGAGGCCGATGCTCTCTCGGTTTGGAAGCGTCACCCACACCGACTACTACGTCACCGCCTTGGCCGCGGTAGCGCTCGCGTACCTCCCGTTCGGCGACCGCGTGTTCCCTACGGCCAATCGCGTACTAATGGAACTCGACGATGGTCTGCTCCGGGCGTTTCCGTCGCTTGGCCGACTGGCGTGGTACACGATTCTCGTGCTCCGGAAATAGCGGGCGGGTGTCGCAGATGGCGGCAGTTAAGAAGCTCGATGACCTGCAGGTCGAGTCATTCGACACAGACTACGTCAGCGGTGCACGCTGGAACGCAGTCAAGGCGAGAATCGATCAGGATTTTCCGGGCGGCTCCTTCAATTTCCTGGACGTTGGAGGCGGCAACGGCGTATTCGCGGATACACTCCTCGAAACATATCCAAGCGCACGGGGAACCATTCTCGACAACTCTGAGGTCCTGTTGTCGCGCAACAAGCCAAACCCCCGAAAAACCCTGGTGCAAGAGTCAGTGGAGAATCTGGGTGTCATCACAGGCAAGTTCGACCTGGTTTGCGTTCACTGGCTTCTCCATCACCTCGTAGGAACTTCCTACAGCGAAACGCGTCACCACCAGCTATCAGCACTGTCCGGCATCGCAGCATTCCTCAATGATCGGGGAAGAATCTCGCTCTTCGAGAATGTCTGCAACGGTTGGTTGATCGACAACCTGCCGGGATGGCTCATCTACCACATTACGTCGGCGAAGACGATTGCTGCAATTACCCGTCGGATGGGGGCCAACACGGCGGGGGTTGGTGTTTGCTACTTATCCAAGAATGAATGGTTCTCCACGATTCGGGTTTCCAGACTGGATGTACTTCAATACTCCGAACCGGATCCCTGGGTGTGGCCCATCCGCCCAGAATGGCGAGCGTTTCTCCACGTGCGAAACATTCGAGTAGGCCATTTCTGGTTGCGCGCGGCGGACGCATGAACGTTCCGAACGCGCTGACCGTCGACGTCGAGGACTACTTCCATGTCTCGGCGCTCGCGCCGAGCATCGACCGCGGCTCCTGGGGCTCGCGCGAGTCGCGCGTGGTCGGCAACACGCACCGGCTGCTCGACCTGTTCGGGCAGTTCGGCGTGCGCGGCACGTTCTTCGTGCTCGGCTGGGTGGCGGAACGGCACCCGCGGCTCGTCAAGGACATCGCCGGCGCAGGGCATGAAGTCGCCTGCCACGGCTTCTCGCACCGCCTGGTCTACGAGCAGTCACCCGAAGAGTTTCGCGAGGAGACGCTGCGCTCCAAGCGGCTGCT
>Ga0105347_1000452_pt1 | contig 19473 bp, 16 predicted proteins | sample EasRivMeERMLT890_FD_89677 | JGI IMG/M metagenome (GOLD analysis project Ga0105347, IMG submission 89677) | Soil microbial communities from meander-bound floodplain in the East River, Colorado, USA - East River MetaG ERMLT890 | ecosystem: Environmental > Terrestrial > Soil > Floodplain | place... | reverse complement strand
GCCGCCGGTGTCAGCATTGCTCGCAAGCGAAAGCGCTAAAGGACCACTACTCCGGCCCCGCACGCTTTGCGCGACCGCGACCGAACCGCTTCGCGAGCGGGATACGTAACGATCAGTCGCCAAGGGACGAGCGATGTCCGGCGGGTTAACGTCGGCGATGCCGCGCCGGCACGCGAGTCCCCTCGTCCCTACAGATCGCTCAGCCACCAGTCCTGACGGCGCGCCTTGACCGCGCTCACCCATTTGCAGAGCGGGTACAGCGTGGCAACGACCATCAGCCACACGACGTAGACACCTGGCGGCCCGACACCGTATCCCTTGGGGAAGAAGAAACTGTACGTCAGGAACTCACGGGCATCGAAGCCAGGTCATTGCTCGGTGCGGCCGTCAGGCCAGCGTCTGGTCACGCCGTCGGGATCGGTTTGGTAGCGTAGAAGACGGAAAATTTCTCCCAGGACCAGATCACCTCTGCTGGCGAAAAGCCGGCCGTTCGCAAGTACGACAACTGCGTCGATGAGGATTCAGCGATGTCGTGTTCGCGATGATCCGCGAGCACGTGGGGAATTCGCTCGGGGTCGAGCCCCGCTTCCCGCATGAATGCGACCCATCCGTCCAGGAACGATCGCTCGAGCCCTGGATCTTGCGCAATCGTGATGTCCGCGTAGATGAACATGCCACCCGACGCAAGAGACGCGAAGACGTCATTGACGAGGCGCTGCTTGTTTTCAACGTGATGAATGGCGAAGAACGACACGACCAGGTCGAATGGTCCCGCTGGCAGTGAGGCGCTCAGATCCTGGTCGAGAAGCTGCAGCCGTGTTCTGTGGGCGGCCAGGCGGGTTGCCGCACGCTCGCGCATGTTCGGCGAGAACTCGACGGCGACATAGTCAGCCTCTGGATGATTCCGGAAGAAAGCTGATGCCCATTCGCCGGTGCCGCATCCGAGTTCGAGAACGCGCTGGCCGGGGTGCGCGCTCGCGTATCGAAGTGCGAGATCCTGCACCTGACGGTAGCCCGGTATTACTCGCAGCTTCAGTTCGTCATATTCGCTCGCCAGCCGATCGAACGTGTCACGGCTGCCAGATTGCGCGCACATCCGCTCCCTCCGCTGACGTAGACATTACTCCTGGGTGGTCGGGAAGGGACGAGCGATGTCCGGCGGGTTAACGTCGGCGATGCCGCGCCGGCACACGAGTCCCCCGCCCCTACAGATAGCTCAGCCACCAGTCCTGATGACGCGCCTTGACCGCGCTCACCCATTTGCAGAGCGGATACAGCGTGGCAACGACCAACAGCCACACGACGTAGACACCTGACAGCCCGACACCGTATCCCTTGGGGAAGAAGAAACTGTAGGTCAGGAACTCACGGGCATCGAAGCCCTGAACGACACCGAATGCCATAGCGAGAGTGTGTATGAGGTAAAGGTGGGCCACATAGAACGCGAAGGGCGCGCGGCCGAACACGATAAGCGGCCGCTTGATGGCCTCGGGCACCCTATCAGCAGACGCGCACAGAATCGCCGCCGGCCCGAGCGTCATCAGCAGGAAGAGCAGGCTGGGCGGGTATTTCGTGACGTTCAGGAAATCGATGAACGTGCTGATCGCACCGTCCTGAACCTGCCAGTGGTTGGGGTCGCCGTAGACGCCGGTCCCCCTGAGCACAACAAATGCCGCCGTCGCCGCCACGCCCCAGGCGAGGAGGCGCGCATCGCGCCGCTGCGCCGGTTCCTGGAAGAGGGGTGCGGTCCCGTACCCCACCAGCATTACGCCGATCCATGGCAGGAGCGGATACACCATCAAAAAAGAGACCGGTCCACTCGCGATTGCCATCGGGGCGTGCAACGCCACCCACAATGGATGACCGGTGTCGAAGACGCCGCTCGTGGCTGGCCATATCGGATCGAGCAGATTGTGACCAAGCAGGATCGCGCCTCCGATGATGAGACACACGCGCTGTCCAAGGAACTGCGCGCCCGCCAGGACGACCATGCTCGCGCCGATGGCCCAGATCACCCCTAACGGAACGCCTACGCGCCCATCGAGCTGCTCGATTCCCCACGGCGCAAAGCTCCAGGCGGTGGCCACGACAATCCACTCGATGAAGATCAGCCACACGCCGCGCTTGAACAGGAACGCGCCCAACGCTGACGGCGGCTTACGCGACGTCATCAAGCCGGCGCTTGTACCCGCGAGGAACACGAACACGGGTGCGCAGAAATGCGTGATCCAGCGCGTGAAGAAGAGCGCGGCGCCGATACCTGGATTGGCCATCGGATCCGCCTCGCCACCGAAGTTGAAATAGTCCCGCACATGATCGACGGCCATGACCACGATCACGAGACCGCGAAGCATGTCGATGCTGGCGAGCCTGTAGGCGCGTCCGTTAGCCTCAGTCAGACTGTTTTTGAGGAAATGTGCAGTCGGCACGCTGGCGACTTCAGGCTCGCTAACTGGCATCAGGGCCGGTCGAGTATATCCGGGCCGCCTCTGCGAGCCTGACGGCCCGACCCTGTTGCCAGCCCGCCCTCGGCAAACGCTTGCTCTCCTGGCCTGGCTGCGGCATCCTTCCGGCTAGTAAATAGGGACAGGCGCACGACGAAGTTGCGACGTTGCTGCCTGTTGCGGCCCGCCGGCCAATCGGACGGCATTCGAGGAGACCGGACATGAACAGATTCTTCATCCTGCTTGCCGCCGCGGCGCTCGCCGTCCCGACGTTGGCGAACGCGGATCTGCCGGCTGACGTGGCCCGAGCCGTCGCGGCGATGGGCCATGTCAACGATGCCCAGAAGACGCGTCTGATCTTCGATCCGCTCCAGCCCACGGATCCCGTCGCGGGACTCAAGGCCGAGCGCGACATCGCCTACGGTTCGGATCCGATGCAGAAGCTCGACGTGATCTCGAACGGTCAGGGCACCGGCAAGCCCATTCTTGTCTTCGTGCACGGCGGCGGCTTCACTGGCGGCGACAAGCACCAGCCGGGGCAGTTCACGAACGACAATCTGATGAAATGGGCCGTCGACCGCGGCATGGTCGGCGTGAATATCAACTATCGTCTACTGCCGGGCCACATGCTTCCCGACCAGATCAACGACGCGCGCGATGCGCTCGCCTGGGTCGCGAAAAACGCGGCTCGCTACGGTGGCGACCCTGGCAAGATGCTCCTGTGGGGTCATTCCGCCGGCGCCACCCTAGTTGGCCTCTACGTTTCGCATCCCGACTATCACTACAAGCAGGGCGGCGGGATTATCGGCGCGGTGATGACATCAGGCGGCTATGAATCGCGTTCCGGCGGCATTTACGGGACGGACCCGGAGAAGGTGAAGGCGTGGTCCTCGGTTGAAGGACTGAAGAAGACTGGCATCCCGCTCTTCATCACGCGCGCCGAGTGGGATCCGGAAACGCCGCAAATCGCGCAAGGCGAAATGATCCACCGCGTTCTCGCGGAGGCGGGCAAGGATCACATGTTCCACGTGATGAAGACTCACAATCACATGTCGCAGATCTATTCGGTCGGCACGTCCGAGCATCAACTCACCGACATGCTGGGTCCCTGGCTCGAGCAGCGCGCGACCAGCGTGAGATCAGCATCGAACTAGCTAGAGCGAATCTCGATGCCACGTAGCCACGGAGACACGAAGACACGGAGGAATTTCATGTTTTGCTCCGTGACTCCGTGACTCCGTGGCCCGTAGTAGTGAAAAACGGTCTAATCAGGCGACGAAGTCGATGACGATCCGTACGTTCTGGCTGAATCTCGGCTGGCTCGTCATGTTGGTGCTGACGGCGGATCCTCATTGGATCCGCTGCCGCGGCGCCCTATCCGGAGCCCGACTGGCGGGAAGGCGCCGTCGCGGCGGGCTGGCAGGCGTTGAAGTCGCTCCACGAACCATGCGAGCGTGACGGGGCGAAGAACGCATTCGCAGCATCGGCGCACCAACGCCTCGAGCGAGGAGACGACTTGCTATCGCGCCGCAGGCGGCCGCACGCCGTCCTCGGCCAGCCGGGCCCGCCCGGCCGGACTGGTGAGCAGCGCGGCAAACCCTTTGGCGGCGGCCGAGGCGCTTGCGCGGTGCCAGAGTGAATACGTCGTCGTCAGGTCGAACTCCTGCGGGAAGGGACCCACGAGCGCGGCGCGGTTGGCCTGAACAATCTCGCTCGTCTGTGTGACACCCAGGTCAACCTGACCTTCCAGCACAAGACGCATCGTCTCCACGCCGTCCTGTGCGAGGGTCGCCTTCTTCAGCACCTCGTCCTTGATGCCCAGCGATTCGATCACCTTCAGAAAATGTGTTCCGGCGGTGGCGCCGCGGGCCGGATCGGAGAACGCGATGCGGCGCGCCGAGAGCAGCGTCGCCTTCAGCTTCTCCGCCGTGGAGATATCCGGTTTCGGGGAGCCCGGCGGTGCGGCGAAGCCGGCCACCGTGTCGCCAAGCCGATAGCTGACGCTGTCCGTGAGCCGGCCGCTCTTCTCACCCTCGCTGATGAGCGCCTGCGTCGTGATGAGAAGCGCCGCCTGCGGATCCGAGAGGAACTGCTTGTTCGTGGCTCCCGCCGTGTCGAAAACCACGTTGATCTTATGGCCCGTTTTGGATTCGTACTCCGCCGCGAGTTTGAGAAACGGGGCCTTGACGCCGGCGGCGGCATAGACCTTCAGTTCCTCGCCGGAGGCTGACGAGGTCACGGAGAGCGCCAGGGCGAGCGGCAGAACGCGTAGTCGCATGGCATGGATGTCCATTACTTCTCCTCCGTGCGGTGGCACACCCCCGCGCTGCAGTCACTTAAGTGGACGTTGTGCGGCAGGCCGCTCGCCGTCGTGACAGTTACTACCGCGTGGGGGCGCCGCCCGCCGTCGCCCCGCCTCCGGCCGGTGCCGGCGGTAGCTTGCCGCCTTCGGCGAGGATCTTCATGTTTTGAAGCGCCTGCGTGAACCTCTCGGTTCGCCTCGCCCTGTCCGCTGCGCGAGCGGCGTCGTCCGGGAGCATCGAGTTGTCGAAAAATAGCGTGTAAACGATTTTCGAAGTGGTCGCCGTCAGTGGCCTGACCTCGACCGTGCCGTGATAGAGGTTGTACGGCTGGCCTTCCTTCGGGGTCTGTGTGTAGGTGTACGAGAGCTCGGTCTTGCTCACCAGGACCTCGCCGCCGCCCACAGTACGCACGGCGCCAAATTCTCCGTCCTTACCCGACGTGATTGTGCACCCAGTCGGGATCTGCAGCCATTCGGCGACATCACAGTACTTGCCGATGCGTTTCCACACTTCCGCAGCCGGGCGGTTGACGGTGATCTCCATCGGAATAGACGTGTATGTGGGCTTGGCCACTACAACCGAACCACTCGCGCTGGCCGGCGGCGTCTGAGCATTGCCGGCGCCTGTCAAACAGGCGACCGCGAACGCGCAACCGGCGGCTGTTCGCGCACGATGAATTCCCATCGATGTCCTCCTCGCTGGTCCAATAGTGTCGCCGCATGCCGCGGCATTGGCTGGGAATCTTGTCACAGGGCGGCTGGAACGCCAACCAGATCGACTTGCCTGACGATGTCGTAGGCGGCCGCTCGCCTCCCTGCAGCGTAGCCTTTGCGTCGAACGAGACCTATGACCTCTCCACCACCGCTCCACCCGTATAATCCACACAAAACGGCCCTGACTCCGGGTACTCGCCTCGGCCCGTACGAAGCTCTCAGGCGGAATGGGCACGTGTATCTGGGCCCACAGGAGAAGTCGATGACGATCCGTACGTTCTGGCTGAATCTCGGCTGGCTCGTCATGTTGGTGCTGACCGTTGCTGTGCCTCTGGGACTTGATGCCGTCGGACGCCTGACGTATTTCACCAGCCTGGCCTTCTGGGCTATCCCGATTCTCTATCTGTGGCCGGTCTTCAACATGCTCACCGCGGAGGGCACAGGCCGGCGTCGGCGGGCCTTGCGTTACGCCGCAGGCACGATCGTCGTGCTCGGCATCGTTCTCGACTTTGTGCTCGGATTCCTGACGTTGCGGTTCCCGGGCTGCAGCGAGCCTGCGGGCTCCGGTCCTTATCTGTATTGTCTGCCGGCCGTGAATGGACGGATCCCGGTAGAGGAGCTTCTGTTCTATGTGATGGGCCCAGTGGCCATGGTGCTCGTGTACGCCTGTGCCGACGAGCGCTGGCTGAGCAAATACAACCCCAAGGACGACTTGCTCGATCTCAAACTGATTCAGCTGTCGCCACGCCTCGCGATCGTCGCGGCCGGCGCCGCCGTGATGGCGCTGGTACTCTGGCGCGTGAACGGAAACTTTCCGACCTACTTTGTGTTCATCTCCGCGGGCGCTCTCCTGCCGGCGATGTTCCTGTACCGGACCATCGGCAACCTGACGAACTGGCCGGCGTTTGCCGTCACCATGTTGTACGTCATCGTCACGTCGCTGATCTGGGAGGTGACGCTCGCGATCCCGCGGCAGTGGTGGGGATACGAGCCGTCCGGGATGATGGGGGTGACGATCGCCGCCTGGTCGCGTGGTGACGCGATCTTTCCTCTTGAGGCCGCCACGGTGTGGCTCTTCGCACCCTTCTCGAGCGTCCTCACCTACGAGTTCGCCAAGGCGCTGACGCATCACCCGGGCACGACCAAAGCTGCCCTGTTCGGGTCCGTCGCGAAGCATGCGCGGACGACCAGCTGACATTGGCCGCTGTGAGATGCGGCGTGTCCGAAGCAAAACCGTACATGCCGCGGCTCACAGCGGCAGAGCGTGACTAACTGAATCTGCTTTTCGGGGATCCAAGGCGGCGAGCCCTGCGCGTCAGACGGGATGGTTCATTGTCCGCTCGCTTTCGGCCACGCTGGCAGACCCTGAATACGTGATAATCGCAGCCCTCCATGACACTGATAACCGTGCCGCCTCCTGCTGTCGCACACACCACTGACGTGCTCGGTCATCCGCGCGGACTTGTAACCCTCGCCAGTACCGAACTCTGGGAGCGCATTTCCTTTCACGGGATGCAGGCGTTACTCACGCTCTACATGGCTGACCAACTCCTGCTGCCCGGGCACGTGGAGAAGATTGTCGGCTTCTCGCGTTTCCGCACGGTCGTTGAAAGCGTCACCGGTGCGCTTTCAACGCAGGCTCTCGCGGCACAAATCTTCGGCCTTTACGTAGGGCTGGTGTACTTCACACCCGTATTCGGCGGGTTGGTTGGCGACCGAGTGCTCGGACGACGCAATGCGGTGGCGCTCGGTGCGTTGCTCATGACGGCAGGCCATTTCTGCATGGCGTTTGACCAGTCGTTCCTGCTGGCGTTGCTCCTGCTCATTCTTGGAGCCGGGTGTCTGCGCGGAAATCTCCTGTCTCAGGTCGGACAACTCTATCTGCCCGAGGATCGTCGCCGCGCCGACGGTTTCCAGATTTACTACAGCATGGTCAACACAGGAGCGTTCATCGCTCCATTGATTACCGGTGCGCTCGGCAAGTCCTACGGTTGGCACGTTGGTTTCGGATTTGCCGGATTCGGTATGCTGGCCGGTCTCATCATCTATGTCATCGGACACCGGCACGTGCCTGTTGACGCACCGCGGAAGGTCACAATGGCGGCCACGAGGCTGACCCCGGAAGAGCGCCGCGTCGTCCTCGTTCTGATCCTGCTCCTACCAGCGCTCACGATGTTTTGGATCGCGCAGTCGCAGATCTGGAACGTCTACAACCTGTGGGCGCGCGACCATGTCGACCTCACCATTGCCGGGTGGAGCATGCCGGTGCCGTGGCTTCAATCGATCGATGGTATTGGTGCCGTCGCACTTGTGCCGCCGGTGTTGTTTCTGTGGCGCGGACTGGCGAGGCGCGGGCGAGAGCCCGACGATATCGCGAAACTTGGAGTCGGTTGCCTGCTGTTCGGAGCCTCGGTGGCCTGGCTTGCTTGCGGTCAGCTGGTCGCTCCCACCGGCGGGAGGGTCCCGCTTGCCTGGGCGGTCGGATTCCATTTTCTGTCGGCCATTGGCTACCTTCACGTCCAACCTGTCGCCATCGGCTTGTTTGCGCGTACGGCACCCAAGGCTGTGAACGCCATGATGATCGGCGTTTACTTCCTGTCGATTTTCGTGGGCAGCACGATCAGCGGACGGCTCGGGGGGCTCTATGAGCAATTGTCGCCATTGAACTTCTGGTTGCTCCATGCGGCGATTGTCACCGCCGGGGGCTCCCTGATTCTGCTCGCCGCACGGCCGTTGCGCCGCGAGTTGGCACCCCGCCACCCCGACGCTCGACTAGCCGTTATCGGCAGGGAAACTCCTGCCGCCTGACTCGAGCGATTCACGCTCGATCACACGCAAGGCGTTACAGTTTCAACGGCGGTCCCACGTTCACGTTGGTGAGCGGCGACCCGGAGGTCCCGAGGGTCCACCGGGCCGCGCCCCAGGCGCCAGGAGGATCCTTTCTCTTCAGTGCGACCCGTGCGCACCCCGTGAGAGATCGGTCCCGTCTGGTGCGAATTCCTCACACGAAACTCTTGGGTTCCAGTCGACAAACATGCCGTGAGGGTTATCCTTCCATGCCCAGACGTGCAACTCGTAGAACGCCGGGAGGCCGTAACGATTGGGGCTCCCCACGTATTGAAAATGCTGGCCCATGAGCACTGGTGGTGCTGCATTGTTGGCGTGCCATGCTTCGGCGATAACCAAATACTCGACACCGAGTAGACGCAGCCGGTCTCCTCGCTGTTCGTAGATCAGTAGCTCGGGACGGCTCGCGTCGAGTAGACCATCGCCAATGAGATCACCGTTCGCAAAGTGGATCCCCATCGCGCCCTCCGCCGGCCCGCTGACGCAACTGCCGGTCGAGCTGTAACCTGCCGCCATCGCAAAGTTCACGTCGAAAAAATCCTGTGTCGCCTGGCGTACTTCCAGGACGAGACCGGTGGGTTTATGCGGCCGGTCGTCCGCGCCGGCCAATGCGGCAACGGGGGCCACAGCACACGCGATCCCTGCGAGGCCGATTACCACGAGTCGTTTCGCAGTCATGTGATCCCTCCTTCATGTTGTCCGGAAAAACGAAGCGCCGATGATGCGCTCCCGGATTCTGAGGTGTCAAGGCCCGGGAGCAGCGAGCGAAGAGGTGGCGGGGAAAAGTTCTGGCGAGCGATGCGCCGCGCGGATTCGGTCGTCAGTGCGGCGGATTCACACCGAGCTCTGCTGAAGCATGGGTGATCGGGGTTCTATTCAGGGCTATATTCGTCTCAATGCTTCCACCGGGTCCTCGCGGGCTTCCGATCCTCGGCGTGCTGCCGGCTGTCAGACGCAATCCGACGGCCCTGTTCTTGAGCGCTGCTCGTCGCTTCGGCGAGGTCGTCTACTTGAAGATCGGCCCCCGACGAGGCTACCTCATAACGAACCCCGCAGACGTTCGCCATGTCCTGCAGGACAACGCGCGCAACTATCATAAGAGCCCGCTCTACGACAAGCTGCGGGTGTTGCTCGGCAACGGCCTGCTGACGAGTGAGGATGAATTCTGGCTGCGCCAGCGGCGCATTGCGCAACCCGCCTTTCATCGCCAGCGCATCGCGGCGCTAGCCAGCGTGATGGCCGAAGCGGCAAGAAACGCCGCTGCTGAGTGGCAGACGATCGCGTCAGACGGGCGGCCGGTGGATGTCGCTGAAGAGATGATGCGTCTCACGCGCACCGTCGTACTCCGTGCCCTCCTGGGCGCCGACCTCGGTCCGTTCGCGGCCAAGGTCGACCATGCCTGGACCCTCATCAATCAGCATATCGGCGAGAGCTTCTGGTCGCTCGGGTTCACCGACAGGTTGCCAACCCCTAAGTACCGACGGTTCCAGGCCGCCCGGGCTGTGCTCCAGGGAGCGGTCGATCACGTGATCAGCCAACGCCGGCGCAACCCGTCTGACAGCGCCGACCTGCTTTCAATGCTGTTGTCGGCGCGCGACGAGGACACCGGCGAGGCAATGACAGACGAGCAGCTGCGGGTTGAGGTCATGACGTTTCTGCTGGCGGGTCAGGAGACGACGTCGTTGGCACTGACGTGGACGTGGTATCTGCTGTCGCAGCACGCGGATGCGCAACGGCGACTCGAGGAGGAGATCGACGCTGTGCTCAACGGACGTCCGCCCGAGTACGCCGATCTCGTGAATCTGCCATATACGCGCATGGTGATTGACGAAACCATGCGTCTGTACCCACCTGCGTGGGGCTTCTCGCGGGAGGCTCTGGCCGACGATGAGCTGGGCGGGTTCCATCTACCGCGCGGATGGCTGGTGTTCGTCATCCCTTACGTCCTGCATCGGCTTCCCGCATTCTGGCAGGACCCGGAAGCGTTCGATCCCGACCGCTTCTTGCCGGAACGCAGTTCGGATCGGCCAAAATTTGTGTACCTTCCGTTCGGCGCAGGACCACGACAATGCATCGGCAACCAATTCGCGCTGATTGAAGCCCACCTGGTTGTTGCGACACTCGCGCAAGGCTATCGCCTTCATCTCGTGCCGCGACACAGGGTTGAGCCGTGGCCTCTGATAACGCTTCGTCCGCGGTTCGGCATGCCAATGATCATCGAACGTCGGGCGGCCTGGCATTCGCCTGTAGCCGACCGTGCCCGACCTCTACACGCGTGAGCCGTTCCCTAAGTGCGGATCACGGATGGGCGTGCAGGTCGGCGCCGCACTCGGCCGCGTCCATGTGAATCAGTCCCCATAAGCCGCGTATTGGTGACCGATGCGGAGTCGTATTTCGATCGTCACTGCGGCGTTACTGAGGACCCATCCAACATTTGCGGCCAGTACTGACCAAGCTGCCGTTGGGCTTTCCTTGACCGTCCTATCCGGCGGCAGGACAATTCAATCGTGCGCCGATGTTGTCTCCTCAGCGCAGTCCTCGCTTGCACCGCTACCGCGTGCGGTTCCGACGACCGTGGCATCACGCAGCCAACTCCAACGAGTGCCGCGGCGCCGTCGGTCGTATATTTTGTTCATGACACGCTGAACCCTCCTGACAACCATTCGTCGTTAGCCGTCGCGAATTCGTGGTTGGGCGCTTACTTTCCCGGGTTTACTTCACTTCGACCGTGGGCGTGGGACGATTTCACGAGTGCGACGGCGGCCACGATTCGCACGGTGGCATGGCAAGGGGGCTATTGCATGCCGAAAGGTCCCCTTCTGCCGCCGTCAGTTGGTCCACCGCGCCCAACCTCGAGCAGCTTCCAGGTGTGGTTTGTCCGCGACTCGAACGGACGTCCTGAGTTGTTCAATTACCTGTCCGAATTCATCCTGACATCTGCCGACGCGCATGAGCAGTTCATGTTCGACAGTGTTCGCAGCGACGCCGATTGCGCCTACTACGAGTACGCGGCTGTTCTGCCCACGTCGTTTCCCGTAACGGCGGGAACCCGCTACTGGTTCCTCATCCGTGCCGACATAGGAAACGGTTTAGCTCCTTGGGGCTGGCGCGTTGGTCAGCAGGACAACAGTATTTCGGCGCGAGGAACGCTGAATGGCGGCAACATCTTCACCGTGCTCGGGGACCTGGCGTTCTCTCTTTCCAGCGAATAGCGTGAGCGGAGGCGGAAGCGCTGCTTCACAATTGGCAACCCTGAAGGGGGTGCCCCCACAAACAACGTTCCGGTGAGGACGTCCCTACGTTTCGCCGTGGTGCTATCGCAAGAGCCCGAAGATGTGCTCCGCTCAATCGGATTACTCGGGAGTAGTCGCCAAGTGACGACCGATGGCCCGGCGGCGGTTAAACAGTGCGGCGTTTGTCGGGACCTAGTCCGTCGCTGCTCTCTGGCTGTTCATCGACGCGGAGCGATTTCATCGGCTTTGGCCTCCGCTGGTGAGATGACCTTCGCGTCGAGGGACGAGCGGAGATCCTCCTCGTTCTCATAAGTGCACGGCGGCAAAACCCAAGGGTACCGCCGAAAATGCTCAAACATCGCGTACTCCTCCTGTCCCGCAACAACGAGCGGCTGAATCGGCACAGAGGGCAGGTCGGGCACGATCTGCGACAGTTCCTGCGGGATGCTCTTCGCGTCTGTGATGTCGGCGATGATGAACCGAGACATGCCGGCAAGAATGCGAATCGTCTCGCTCATGTCGCGGCTGGCGGGTTTGTCGAAATCGAAGAGCACGGGGACCCAACCGCGCTGGCGGAGTTCAGTCCGGATCATGTCAAGCACAGCCTTGCGCGCTGGGGTGAATCGGCCCAGGACAAGCACGACCTTGGATGTAATAGTGTCGATGACATCTCGCAGGCGCTGGTTCCGCAGCATCAAGTAGAGAAATTGGGCAACGTCGAGCCGATCGACCCGGATGACGGGCTCTCCAAAACCAGTAATGATCATGTTGGTTTGGATTGCATCTTCTGAGTCGACGCCCCATACCGACAGTCCAAAGATCCAGCATCCGTCGAGATTCGTGCGCGTGAGGGTGCTTTTGATGAGCGACGCGTGCAGAAGGTTGGCCCCAGAAAGGTTCGCGTCAGTCAGGTCCGTGTAAGTCATCTCCGCCGAGCCGAGCTTGGCACCAGGCAGGTTTGCATTCGTGAAATCTGCCCACGTAAGGTCGGCACGAATGAGGTTGGCAGCGGAGAGGTCGGCCCGCCAAAGTCGCGCCGCGTGAAGTCGCGCGTTCTCAAGTGTCGCGTTCGAGAGACTTGCGTCAGTCAAGTCCGCATCGCCAAGGTCTGTGTAGCTGAGATCCGCGCCGGAGAGATTCGCGCCGCTTAGGTCCGTTCCGCTGAAGTTGCCGCGCGTCAGTGTCGCGCTCGACAGTTCAGCGGAACGGAGGTCGAAGAATCCCCACCTCAGGCGGGTTTCTCTGGTCCACTCGATCCAGTCATCTTCTTGTTTCAGTCGCCAACGGTTCCACGCGGTCACTCCACGTCTCAAAATCGCAACGTGCTTCGCGTTTGCCATGGTTCGCTATCCTTGTCGTGGTTTCGCACCACCAGGAGACTGGCCGGCGTTCGTGTCTCCGGGGATTTCGATTCCGACATCGGCGACTGCCGCTGCGGGGCGTCTTGACACGGCAACGTGCCAACAGTCGGTGTATGGTAGACCGAAGGGAGCTATATTCTGGCTTCCATAGTTGACGCGTCGACTCAAGAAAGTGCCAGCGGCTACACCGAGGTCGGCGATGCCGTTCCGATGTGAATATTCGAGACGACTAACCTCCGCAATCAACTCCTCATAAGTCGCGAAATGACGACCGATGGCCGTCGCGGGTTTAGGAAACAGTGCGGCGTTTTTCAGTAGCCATTGGCGAGGGCGCTGAATATCCCGTGCGTTAGGAGGGACTTGGAGGCTCTTCGCGGCGAACGTTGCCGCTCTCCTGCGGCACGCGCGTAAACGATAGTACCGAGTGCGAAGGCGGCGCGTGAGCGGGCCTCGGTGCCGTCAGGTGCAGTGGCGTGATTGCCGCCCGGTCCTAGGAGCTCTGTCAAGATCCGCGGCGCCCGGAGAAGCCTGACCGCTTGCGTACGTCGCCCGGCGGTCGGATGGCCCCTTGATCGCCGCGCCGGCGGCCGAGTACGAGGCGGAGGGATCGCCTTCAGCAGAATCGCAGCCGGTATTCGCGCGGCGTCACGCCCAGGTTTCGGTCGAAGGCCAGCCGCATTCCGTCCGTGGTGCTGTAACCGCACGCGTGGGCAATCTCGCCGACGGGCATCGTCGACTGTTCGAGGTATCGGCGCGCGCTTTCGAGCCTCGACAACTCGACGAACTTCCCCGGAGTCATGCCGATCTCGCGTGCAAAGACGCGCGTGAAGTTGCGGGGGCTCATACCGGCGAGCTCGCCGAGGCGCTCGACCGTCAGGTCGGGTTCTTCGCGATATGGGAGACGACATCGCGGATTCTCTCGTCGTCCGTCATCAGCCCGGTCAGTTGCACGCTGAATTGAGACTGATTCGCGGGCCGCCTGAGGAACATCACCATGCCCTGCGCGACGCGCAAGGCGAGCTCGGAGCCGAAGTCCTCCTCGACCAGCGCGAGCATCAAGTCGAGAATCGACGTGGCGCCGGCCGAGGTGTACAGGTTGCCGTCCTTGACGTAGATGGGTTCGCTGTCGAGGATGACGTCGGGATAACGGCGACGAAAGTCCTTGTCCGCCGCCCAGTGCGTCGCGGCCCTTCGCCCGTCGAGCAGGCCCGCTTCCGCGAGCACGTAGGTTCCGACGCAGGCGGTGACCACGCGCCTCGCATCTTTCGAAATGCGTCGAATCCAGGCGATGAAACGCCGGTCCCGAAGACACTTCCCCTCGTAGTCGACGGCCTGGAACACGACCGTGTCGACGTCGCCTCGGATGGCGTAGCAGGGCTTGTCGACGACGATTCTGAGGCCCTCGGCCTCGAACACGGTCCCGGGCTGGTTGCTGACGACCTCGTAGTCGTACACCAGGTCGGGTCGACCGGACGTTTCGAGAAAGAAGTTCGCTTCGCGCAGCACGGCGATCGGTCCGATGAGATCGAACGGATCGCCGTCGGGCATCGTCACCAGGACGAACCGCCGCTTGCCTCCATCCCGTGGAGCCGCGCGGAGGGACTCGACCCTGGGAACGTCGAACGCGAGCATCGCAGACCTCCCCATGAACCCGACCGAGCCCCGAGTTTGGCAGTATATTTCGTTTCTCTGTCATTGTGCCAGGCGAGGGCCGGTCGCATGATGTAACCCGAGATCCGAGGTGGGCAGATCCGGCGCAGCCAGCGGAACACCGAGGGAGGCCAGCATGGAAACCGCAGTCAGAACGACCGTCGACGAGGTGCTGGGTCGCGTCGCTGAGCTCGAGCCGATGATCCGCGCGGCGTCCGCCGAGGCGGAGATCGAGCGGCGGCTCTCGGCCCACGTGGCCGAGGCGCTGCGAGACGCGGGGTGCTACCACCTGTTCCGGCCGCGTAGCCGGGGCGGCCTGTCGTGAGGGGGAGGCGTTACGTAACCGCGAGACGGCCCTAATGTTTCCTATCGTCCGATATGAAGAGCTACGACGAACTCTCTGCGATCGTGAAGTCGATCGAACCCGTCCTGCGTGAGAACGCGGCCGAGGCCGAAGCGAAGTGCGATCTTCCCAAGGCCGCAGTGGACGCGGTCCGGAAAGCTGGCCTGTTCAAGTTGTGGGTGCCTGAGAGCCTGGGTGGCTGGCAGGTCGATCCGGTTACCTCGTTTCGCGTCTTCGAAGACATCAGTGCGATTGACAGCGCTGCGGGCTGGCTCGTTCAGATGAGTGCCAGCATCAGTGGCCTCGGACTGTTCCTCGGTGACCGAGCCGTCGAGGAGATGTACAAGGGCGGCAACAACATCTTCGCCGACGCGTTCAGCCCTCCGGGCCAATCCGTGCCGGCCAACGGTGGCTACAAGCTCACCGGTCAGTTCCCCTTTGCCAGCAACTGCAAGCACGCGGACTGGTTCATGGCGCTCGGTGTGGTCATGGCGGGGAACGAGCCCAAGACCGTCGACGGTATGCCCGTGGTGAAGATCCACGCTTTCCCCATGAAGGAAGCGCAGATCGTCGAGAACTGGGACACCCTGGGAATGCGGGGGACCGGGAGCCACGATGTCAAGGCAACCAATCTCTTCGTTCCCGAGCATCGCACGGCGAACATGGCGCCCGTGACGAAGGCGGCCAACAAGTTCTGGGCCGACTCTTTCACAAATATGACGGTTTGGCACATCGTCGCGGGCGTCGGGATGAACTCAATCGGCATCGCCCGCGCCGCCATGGATGCGTTCATCGACATGGCCAAGGCGAAGACGCCCGCCTACCAGACCGCCACGGTCAACACGCAGACCCTGGCACACTATCGCCTGGGCCAAGCCAAGGCGATCCTGGGCGGCGCCCGCGCGTACATGTACGAGACCATGAGCAGGGTGTGGGAGTCTGCGAAAGCCGGCAATTTCATCACCATGAATCAGAAGGGTGACCTGCAGCTAGCCGGCACCTACGCCATGAGGGCGGCGTGCGATGCCATCGAGCTGCTCGCTGACAGCGCCGGCGGCAACGCCATAAGGCAGTCGGCGCGGTTCAATCGCCACGTTCGCGACCTTCGCACGCTCACGCAGCATGCGTATGTGTCCGCGGATCGCTACGAAGACGTGGGAGCTATCGCTCTCGGTCAGCCGCCCCGTTGGGGCTTCCTCCACATGTAGTTGTGCTCGCCCTCGGCTCCAGCTCCTTCGGCGGCGGCCTCGCGCGATGCGGCCGCGGTCCTACGGCCGAAGGAGCGGATGCCAGATGGAGACCACGTTGTTTAACCTCGGCCGATGCCAGCGAGGCTTGCGTCCCATCGGAAAGACAACCTCGATGCTGTCGACCTGGGTATCCTGTCCCGGGCCGAAGGCCGCGATCGGGGGGCTACTGGACACGTAGCCGCTGCCGGCCTGGATCGTCGCTACCTGCCGGTCTCTCCGGTCGTCACCGTGATTCTCGCGCCCGGGGCGGCATGGAGTGGAAGCACCGCGACCTGCACCAGGTGTTCGTGTTGCTGGAGTCGTTGCGAAGAATCTGAATCCCGGCGTCTCGTCTGGCCGGGACGATGTCCAGATCCCCGTCACCATCGACGTCCCCGTAGGTGCTCGCACCAGGTCAAGGTAACGATCAGTCGCCAAGTGACGATCGATGGTCGTCGCGCATTAGGAAACAGTGCGGCGTTTATCGCGGGGAACCGTTGATGCCCGTGTCCACGCCCGTCAAGCTGTGTTCGCGGCGGACCTGTTCTGCGCCATGAATGGCCAAGTCGGTCGAAGTCGAGCGCGCGTGATTGAGGCGAGCGGTTATGGCGTCGCGGCCGTCGCTGGTCCCTTCAGGTACTTGTCGAGGAACGCGATCACCGCCGTATAACCCCTAATCTCGTTCTCCTTTTTCACGAACCCATGCCCTTCGTCGGGAAAGACAACGTACTCGACCGGCACACCGTTTTTCTTGGCCGCCGCGACGATCTCGTCGCTTTCGACCTTGAGCACGCGAGGGTCGTTGGCCCCTTGAAGCACCATCAAAGGTGCTTTGATCTTGTCCGCGTTGAAGAGCGGCGACACGCGATGCAGTCGTTCGCTGTCCACCGTCGGATCCCCCATCTCGGCGTAGAGCGCGTCTTTGAACGAGCCCCACCACGGCGGAATGCTCGTCAGCGTCCGCACCCAGTTCGAAATCCCGAATAGATCGACTCCGACCTTGAAGGCGTTCGGTTGGAGCGTGAGCGCCGCGAGCACCATGTACCCACCGTAGCTGCCACCGACGATACCGATTCTGGCCGCGTCCACGTATCCGGTATCGACGAGCATTCTCTTGCTCGCGACGACGTCGCCCAAGTCGGCTTCGCCATGCTTCTTGTCGTCCATTGCAAAGAAGGTCTTGCCGTACCCGGAACTGCCTCGGTTGTTGATGTCGAACACCACGTAACCGTGGTTGACCAGCGCCTGCGTGAGTGCGACATAGCCAACTTGCGCCTGGCCGCCAGGTCCGCCATGAACAAGTACAACTCCCGGCGCCTTCGCGGCGGCTGACGCCTGATGCGGTTTGTAGAGGACGCCTGGAATCTCGACGTTGTCGTACGACTTGAATCGCACCACTGTCGGCACCATCAGGTCCTCGCGGCGGATGCTGGGGTTGAGCGCGTTTGTCAGGCGAGACGGGGCTGTGGTGATTGGCCCCGCGTACAGCTCGTCAGGCACGCTCCCGTCGCTTGCGTAAAAGGCGATCGCCGCGTCGTCTCGCGAAACGCTGATGCCGCGAACAGTCCCTTGCGGCATTCCTGTCAGCGGCACCGGCGCGAAGGTCGCGGCATCGAGCACACGTCCCGAGTAGCGCGAGTCCTCGTTCACGTAGACGGTGAGGTACTTCCCGGCTCTCGAGTACACAGCGCCGAGGATGTCCCAGTTCTGCTCGTAAACCTGGACCGTCGCGCCCGAGGCGATGTCGTAACTGAACAGCGCCGCGAACTCGCGGGCGCTGTCTGAGGTGAACAGGAGCTTCGAGCCGTCGACGGAAAAGTCGGCCGGCGTGTTACTGACCGTCCCGCTGTGTGCGGTGATGATCTTGGTTGTTTTCGACTGCCGATCGTGCAGATAGATGTCTGTGTCGGTCGTCGTGCGCGGCTTCACAAGGACAAGGAAACGCTTGTCGCGCGACACCGGGCCGAGCTCGTACCCGTCCGTATTTCGATAGAGTTGCGTCCGCTTGTAACCGTCCGCCGCGATCTCGTAAAGGTCGAAGAAACGCTCGTCGCGCTCGTTGGTCGAGATGAAGAACGACTTCTCGTCTCCAGACCATCCTCTGTAATTCGCCTTCAGCTTCGCGCCGGGCGTCAAGTCCCTGATGGAGCCGTCTGTGCTAAGCACGTAGATGTGGGTCAGCTCGTTTCCGCCCTCATCGCTCGAGTAGAGGATGCGCTCGTCGGCGGGGAAGTACGAGAGCGCGAACATCGAGTTTGTGGTCGACTGCGTGAGCGGCTGCGCCGCGCCGCCGCCGGTCGGAACCGCGTAGGCGTTCCAGATTCCCGAGAGGTTCGACGAGACGAGGATTCGCTGCCGATCTGGTGCCCACGAGGCGCCGGAGTACTCGGTGTTCTTGTAGAAGTCTCCAACCGAGTATTGCGTCGGCGTGACCGTCTTCCCGACCGCGGGTTGCGTTCTTGTCGTGGAGTCGGCCGGTGCCGTGCACGCACACGCGAGCGCGATCAGAGCAGCGGTGACGGTGAGGCATGTGATCGTTCGCATTGGGCCCTCGCCGGAGGAACTTATCACAGGCACCATTGTTCTCGGTTGGTCAAGGTTGTTGCCCAAACGCGCGCCGCAGCTCTTCGACCCAGTTCAGCACCACGTTGATTGTGGGAGCTGCGTTCCGGCGAACCGAGATGAGACGACCGTCGGGCGACACATCGTAGTACCCAACATACGGGTCGAGACCATAACGTGCGCCAGGCAGACTGAAGAGCGTGCGCGGAGGCGGGGAGCGAAGTCGGATCGTGCTGCAACGCGACCGCTATAATCGCGTCGCCCTCGCGATAGAAGGGCTGGAGAATCTCATGGAGCGGATCATCGCCGTCTCGGACAAGGACTGGATCACGGATGAAGACCTGCCGTACGAACTGCACGTCGCGCAACTGGACGCGGAAGGGCCATCAACCGAAACCTGCTCGAACGCGCCGTCACGACGTTCGAGCGAAACTTTCTCATCCGCGCGCTCGAGAAATCGGGTTGGAACGTGACGACCACGGCGCGCGTGCTCAGCATCCCCCTGAGTACGCTGAAGTTCAGATGGATCGATATGAGATAGCAGAACGATCGAGCAAATCTCGCGGCGCATAACGTCTTCGTGCCGCCTGTAGTCGGGGCACGCCGTGATGAAATCAATGCCATGTTAAAACCGGAGCGGTAGAGCGCCGTCATCCTTGCCACAGGTTCCCCCCAAGTCACATTGTCCGCCCCTATATTGTTCTTAAACTCCTAAGAAGTCGCCAAGGGACGAGCGATGTCGAGGTCGCAAATCGGTAATCAGTACGGCGTTTTCCGTGAGTCATCGG
>Ga0105347_1000451_pt1 | contig 19513 bp, 17 predicted proteins | sample EasRivMeERMLT890_FD_89677 | JGI IMG/M metagenome (GOLD analysis project Ga0105347, IMG submission 89677) | Soil microbial communities from meander-bound floodplain in the East River, Colorado, USA - East River MetaG ERMLT890 | ecosystem: Environmental > Terrestrial > Soil > Floodplain | place... | reverse complement strand
GCTGACGGAGCAATTCGCTGGGCTGGTGAAACCGGCCCCGGTAGTGTTTCCGTTCCCAGAGGGCCAGGCTTAGAAGAGTCCACAGGCTCCGGGCCTCGTCTGCCTGGCTGTCAACATGCTGTTGGAACATGGGGCCTAGTTTTGCGTGATTGACCGGCATCCCCAGGATTTCTTTCTGTTGCATTACGAATTCCCGGAAAACATCCTTCAACGGGCCTCTCAGCCAGGCATTCATCGGCGCCTCAAAGCCGCGTTTCGTCTGAACCTGGGAATGAACATGACGCGCCAGGGAGTAGCGCAAGGGCAATTTCCCGAGTGTTCGATTCAAATCCAGGCACGACCGCCAATCAACGCGGGAAGCCACATCGATCACCTCGCGATCCAGTAAGGGCACGCGTACTTCGAGGGAGTGATACATGCTCGCTCTATCCACCTTTAATAGCACCATGGTGAGGTGGCCGACAAATTCATTCCAACGCAACCATTGGGCTGTCTTGTTCGTTTCCCATCCCGTGTATTTAAAAAGATCAAAATCCGCAGGCCACTGCGGTAGTTCTGGAAAGATACCCTGCAGATCGTCTTCATAAATTCGCGTGTGCTTCGCGCGGTAGCAATCTCCGATATCCCGGTAACGAAGATCCGAGTTGCCGTTACCGAGGATTCTGCCCATTCCCCAAAGGCTCATGCGGAGCCAATGAGGATAGCTAAAGTCATGCGCATGCTTCAGGACGGGAACGAAACGGCTCGGATAACCCCAGAAAAGTTCATCTCCTCCATCACCGGAAAGAATCACTTTAACGTGTCGGCGAGCCATACGGGCAATCAGCATCGTAGGGAAAACGGAGTAATCGGCGAAGGGTTCGCCACAAGAACTGACAACATCGTCCAGCATTGCCAGGCTCACTTCGGGGCTTGCATGCTCCACGAAATGACTGACGCCAATCTCGTCCGCATAGGCTTTGGCATCTGGAGATTCATCCAAATCATCCCCGTTTGTGCCGACGGTAAACGCGCGTATGGAACCGTTGTTTGCCGCGGTTGCTAGGGCGGTCACCAAAGGAGAATCGATACCACCTGAGAGAAATGTTCCTACCGGAACATCGCTCACAAGATGGCGTCGTACGGCTCGAGTAATCGCCCCATCGACCGCTTCGTAGGCTTCTTCTCCCTGCAGTTTTGGCTCTTGGAAAGGAGGAAACTCGAAATATTTCCCTTGTTTCACTTGCCCGCGCCAGCTCGCTTCCAGCCAGGCTCCCGGCTCCAGCATGTAAGTGTGTTTGAGCAGGGCGTAGGGCGCGGGAATATAACCCAGCCGAAGATAGAGCGCTAAACCGTCTCCAGATATTTGCAGGGCTTTTGCCCATGGATGGGCCATGATCTGGTCATATTGAGAACCGAAGACGAGTCCGTCAGAAGTCAAGAGGTAGTAAAGGGGTTTGATGCCGGCAGGATCTCGCGCCAGCAACAAGCACTTGGCGATCCTATCGTAAAACGCCAAAGCGAACATGCCATTAAAACGATCGAGCGCGGCTCTACCCCACAAAGCAAGGGCATTGAGCACTACTTCGGTATCCCCGGAGGAACGAGATCTTATGCCCCGCTGCTCGAGCTCTTCTCGCAGCTCTTTAAAATTATAAACTTCGCCATTGTAAACGATGGCATACCGTCCATCCGGCGTTGTCATGGGCTGATGACCTGTTGAGGACAAATCTAAGATGGCGAGCCTTCGAAAGCCCAATGCGCAGTGGGTGCGATCCGTCCAAAAACCTTCGTCATCAGGCCCCCGCCGCTTCATCAGGTCAATCATCTGCATAGTGGCAGACATGTCCTGGTCCGCGAGCTGGGTAAAACTAAAAGAGCCGCATATGCCGCACATAGGCTAAATGATCAAAAAGGCAGTGGTTAGAGAGCGCAAGGTTGGAGGATCACTGATCGATCGGAGACATGTCCCGAGGTCGCACAAGCTCAGAAGCGTAATAGTCGAGCGAACATCCACCGGTGGATTTATAGAGCGTATTTTCCGCTAGTGCCAACTCGCCATCCGGAAGGGGCTCGATAAGCCTGTCGTAGAGATCAAGAATGTCGATAAACTCGAAATAGTAGGGGCTATTTTCCACAGCTCGGCTCAAGCCCAATGTCCGAACCAAGTCACGTTCAAACGTAAACCCATTTTGAATGTAAGGGCGCAACCACGGGTATGGCGCTTGCTGGTATAGAGTCAAAAGATCCTTAAGATTGGTGTTGTGATAGTTGTCAGCAGCGACCGTCAAGGTAAGGTCCCTTTCGATAAAACCCTGGGGAAGCACGAACCTTGGAAAAAATCTCTTGAGCCACCAATACATGATCAAAGTAACACGCCAAAGAGCACCGTTACTGATTCTCGCCCAGAGTGCATTATTGTGCGGCAGACTCCCGTAACACCTCTTTAACATGAATGCTAGAAAGCGGTAGAAGGGTTCCCCCGGTTGATAGTCGAGTGCTCTATGGAGGGCCGCAGCTCCCCGTTCAAATTTGTCCGCATAGATTGCCTTCCCCGGTGCTAGGCGAGACAGCCGATGCAGCACTGTCAGGGCCTGGACATGAGTATTGAGACATAGAGAATTGCCGGTGTTTTTGCCGAAAATATTCGATTTAATGTAGTGTTCTTTTTTCCCTTCGAGGGTATCGTGTAAAAACCACGGACAGCCGTCGTCGAGCGTATCCACGAGATGATCGAAGACATAGGCCATCGCGCGCTCCGCGGCTTCCCGCCATATCGGCAATTTAGTTTCTTCATATTGAGAGAGCAGCAGATGAATACCGTCAAGGTGAAATCTGGCATGGGTTTCAATCTCGTCAGACCAATAACCATGGCCCCATTCGCCTTGGGGGGATAAATCCAACAAAACGGAATAGGCCACTTCATCCCGGAGGAGACGGTATATCTTTTTTCCGGTTCGCCGATGCAGTAAAGCGAAATAGTTCCACCATGCGAACGCGCATTGCTGGCACTTAAAGCGCTTGTTGATCCCTCTCCAGCTACGAGGGTCGTAGAGGCTCCCGTTGATCCAGTAATTCCAAAAATTTGCCGGGGAGCCGGCAAAGAACCAGTCTGACTTTCTGTAAAGGCGGGTTTCGATATCGCTTAAGGAGCTTAATTCCGTAAAGAATTCACCTACGGGATCCTCCAACACGACATAAGGGAAGCCGGCCGTTTGTCCTGGGTCGGTACGCCCGCATATCGTTAGTTGAGCTCGTGGGTAGAGACTCCACTTGGAGGAGAGATGGCAAGACCCCGCCGACATCTCGATTCTTTCATGACTGTCAGAGCGAAATTGCCCAACGGAAAGTGGCGACCAAACGGTGTATTGGATGCCATGATGGGCGACGCCCAAGAGGCTACCAAAATCATTGCCATGGGCGACTCGAGTAACGTTCGCCCTGCTCGAAATCGTGGTTCTGGTTGGACCTCCTTCGGATGTCAGTTTGAGATAAAAGATCTTGGCACGGTCATTCGCATGAACGTCGATGAGCTGGGAGTATGAATGATTACAGAAGGTGCCGCGCTTGAAGTCCTCCGCGGCGTGCTGATAAGAATCCACCGCCGCGGGAAAAAACAGATCTCCCGGCTCTTCGCTTTGAGGCAAAGAAGACCGACCGGAAGGACTCTGCATCGAGATCTCGATCACCGTACTGAACCCTGCAAGTTTTTGCGAAATGCATCGACCTTGAGCCATAAACCAGTCATCTGCAATGCTTTCTTTGTTCCTAGTTTTAGATAACCGACTTGTCGCAAAACCGCTTCGGAAAAGACTAAAGAAACCAAGGAAAAGGCAGGGTAGTTGAACTGCTTTACAATCGTCCCGTAGGCCATCAGCCGTGAAGCCGGAGATCTGATCTTACGGGCGATCCGGTAGTTGTGATGAACAAAAAATTCAGTTCCTGCCGTCTCCATCGAGGCGGCTTTCGACTCCGGGACCAGGGAACAGATCAAATCCAAAAGTATCTTAGACTCTTCGCACCAATGACTGATTTGCGCCGAAGCGGTAAGGGTGTGGCTATGATGTCGAAAGCTGGCTTTTATATCCGCGACGTCGACTCTGGGATATTTAGCTGCGATCCGGATTTCCGCGACGACGTCATCGAAAAGGTTATGCTTGGAATTGAACCCCCCAATCTCTCTGAGTCTCGCCGTGTTGAAAAGGGTGCTGCAAAGGTGCATCGGCGTTTGGCCGTTGAACCAGCCCAAAACAAAATCATCGAACGGCAGGTCGCCGACACGATTTAAAGCTTCGCTGATCACCCGGCCTCGATCATCGATCCAGCGCATTCCGGTTCGGATAAGGCCAACGTCCGTGCGCTGGTAGGCGGCTCTCACGCTAACATCGACTAAATCTTGATCGATCAGATTATCGTCCTGCAGCAACAGAAAATAGACCCCGTGAGCTTGCTCGAGACAAAACTTAAAGTTTTCATGCGCACCGATGTTGAACCCGTGCCTGAAATAGCGAACGCGAGAATCAGCCCGGCTTCGGACAATCGCCTGCGTATTGTCGCTGGAACAATTATCGGCCACCACGATCTCCAGATTGGAGTAAGTTTGCCTGAGCGCGCTTTCTAAAGCTTGGGGCAAATAACTACCCGCGCGGTTATAAGTGGGAATGGCAATGGTAACTAGGGGCTTAAGCATGGAAAGAATATTTCTCTATTGTAAGAAGATGGAAACGTTGGTGTCGCAATGACGCGAATGCTGCACTCGCGAAGGCTTGTCTTGAAGACAGCGAAGCCCCCACCCCTTGAAAGCAGATTCTTCGCTGCGCTGAGAACCCATCCGGGATTATTCGGCCAACACCTCCGAATGGCATTACCCCATAGGTCGGCTTCGTAACCAGGCAAGAACGAATTTTTGATACAGGCTCGGTAAGATACAATGCGCCGAAAGACAGCGAAAAGGCATCGTTAACCCAGGTCTAGAGAAAACGTTCCAAATACTCCGGGATGTAGTTCTTCTTTTTGTTTAAAACCACGCCCAATATATTGACACCCGTCGATTCGAGATCTTTGCGAATTTTGCGGGCAACTTCGATCTTCGTCCGTTCTGCTTCCACCACCAGTATAACGCCGTCCATTTTCCCGGCCAAAAAACATGATTCAGAATAGTCCCTCAACGGGGAGCCGTCAAAGATGATGAAGTCGAATTTTTCCCGCAGCGCAGACAACATGGTGTTGATCGGTTGACTGTCAAACATATAGGAGGGAGACGTAACCACCTCACCACAGGGCATAAAAGACAGATTAGGTATGTCCGTCTGGTAAATGGTTTGATCCAACGGCGCCTCGGACAAGACCTGGTCCGACAGTCCCCTGAGCTTAGAATCCTGGCCCGGTTCGAACACCTCATCCAAGGCGGGAGTTCTTAGGTTCGCGTCGACCAGCAAGATTTTGAGAGTGCCCGATTTAGCGAGAGTCGAAGCCAGGATAGCTGCCGTGGTTGTACCGCCTTCACCATGATCCGTTGCCGCCACCATGACAACCTTGGTGGCGCCATGCTTGGAATTTGGTAATAGATGGCGGCGGAGCTTATGATATTGTTCTTCGACGTACGGATCGAGATCAAAGTCGATCTTGATCGGTCGCGCCTTGTCCTTAAACACGCTCAATGCGCTGAAGTGCACTCCACGCGACTTTTGGCGTTTTTGGCTCTTCGATTCCGCTTCTGCCTTGATCAGTGCTTCAAATGTTTTGCTCAAGGGGTGCCCCCGGTGTTATATGTTTTCCTCTGCGGTGATTTGACGTACTCGCGGTAAGTCTCCGTAATACTGGATTGTGGCTAAAACCGGCAGTCCGAGTTCCTCTTCTATATCGTCTTCATTGCGTAGTGTCTTGTTAAGATATTCCATACCGAAGGCTGCAGCCACCGCCACTCCCATAGACCCGATGATCGCTGCCAACATCAGGATGAGCGCGCTGTAATCCGCGCGTTGCAGAGGGAGAGCTGCGCGCTCCAGGATGTACGCGTTGCTGAACTTCCGCTCGTCCATCGCGTCGGAAATGCGAGCCTCTTCGGATCGTTTCTGATACAGATCCAGATTCTCCTTCTTAGCGTTGACATCCCGCAGCAGGCGGTCGTACTCGAACCCTTTCCGCTTTTTATCAGCGGCGGCCGTAGAGTAGCTTTCCACGTTCCGAGTCAATGCGATTCTCTTTTCGTTTAGAGATCGAAGTTGAACCCGCGATTGCAGCAGTTCATTGAGGATCCTTCGGTGGACTTCATTAATTGTGATGTTTTCTGATCCGACGGAGGTTTCTTTGACGGTTTCTAATCGTTTTTTCAGGTCGACGATTTCAGTCTCTTTGTCTTTCACGAGGCGATCATCCGGCAGGTAGCGCTGTAGCAGACCATCCCGCTCCAATTCCAATTGCGTGAGCCGGTTTCGAATCTGCTGGTGGATGGGGTTTAATGTTATGTTCGTACTGGAGGAAATCGTGGCTTTTTGCTGCTTGAGCTGCTCATCGAGCACAGTTACTTTTTGTTCGGTCTCCCGAAGTGAAGAATCTGCATCCTTTAATGCTCTTTCGGACGCTGCCAACGCCAAGAGATCTGCCTTGACTTCCTCTGGGGCGTCGATAATTTTTTCCTTCACCTGGAAGGCTTTAAGAATCTCCTCCGCCTTAACGAGCTCACCGCGAAGCTTTTTTTCCTGCTCGTCGTAAAATGCTTCGACACCCGGAGTTTTGCGGACTCTGATCTGCTGCTCCAAATAAAGCTCCGCGGCTCGATTCACCAGGCTAACCGCCCATTCCGGGCTATAAGGCGTGGTAATGCTGATCTGAATAAGGTTCGTCGCCCGAACGGGAGTCGCCGTCAAAAGCCCCCTCAAGAACCGGCCGTCTCGGCGGATTTCCAGCTCGCTTCGGTTTTTACCATTGCCTTCATCTGGCAATGGAATGTCTGCCGCCAGGCGCTCCGCCAGTTCAGGGCTTTTGATGATTTGAATTTCCGTATTGATCATTTCCGGGGACGGAGCCATGCTAATGGACCGCTGACCGGAGCTAGGAGATATATTGAGAAACTCTCTGCTTGGATTGATCAGCACCTTAGCCGCGGCGAAGTAGTGCGTGGTCCGAAACAACAGGTAAAGAAACATCGGCGCGATCAGCAAAACGAAAATCACGCAAATCAGCTTCTTGTGCTTAAACAGCACATAAAGAATTCGCCGCGGAGGATCTTCCTCTCTTTGGGGCGCTTCTAGAAGCGGAATCTCTTTGCCTTCGATCTGCACAAAATCCATAAGTTTTCCCTTCTGCCGAAGAAAAGAAAAACACCTTTAAGCATCAGCTAGCGGCAAAGGCGCCCCAGCTAATAATTTCATAGGGTAGAATATCACGCAAATGCTGCTTGACCCACAAATCAGCCCGAGCGATACCCGACATCGGAACATACAGAATATCATTGGTCACAAGAGTGATTTTTTCAGGCCTACCGTCCTCTAACCCCTGGATAACATTGATTCGCCCTATGATCGGTTCGGGCCCGCCAGTATTACGAATCAGAATCACGCTGTCTAGCTGCGCTTCGGAAGTAAACCCCCCGCGATCTAGAATCGCCTGAAGCGGAGTCATATCCCCTTGGAACTGAATGACGCCTGGTGCTTTTACCTGTCCGCCCACATGTATTCTCCGTGGTGCAAATTGGGTAAGGGTAACCAGGACCTCGGGATTTCTCAATCGTCTAGAGCTTTTCATCCCGAGCTCTTTGCCTAACTCTTCGGGAGTGAGACCAGCGGCCCGAACAGCGCCGATCCCATCCAGTGTAATGTTTCCGTCAGGACGAATAACGACCGGTGTTTTGGGATCCTGTTCTGGATGGTAGGTGAACCGGATCGTAATTAGGTCATAAGGAACCAATTTGTATGTCTGCTCGGTAGGAGGAGGATCTTGAACCGGTCTAGCACGCAGCTGATCAGGATTGATTTCAGGAATGTGAGCTACAGGATTGGAGCATGCGACAATCAGCAGGAAAGCCACCATCAAGGTGTTTTGCCAGCTGCTCGTTAGACTCATCCGACGTAACTTCATTGCCATACCTCCTTAAATCAAAATAGCGTCACGTGTTCAAGCTAAAACGATCGGCGTAGAATAGAAAAATGTTTTAAAAAGATACAGCTCCGCCCATCGGGTCTTCGCCCGTTCTTTTTCGGAGCACACTTCCTACGAACCGAGCTTAGCCCGCGACCGAAAACGAACTCGATTCTATATGGTTTGGTTTTAGCGCTACCCACTCGCCTTTGATAAACTCAACACCCAGCTTCACACTGATCTGCCGGTTCAGGAGCTTAAGCAGAATTTTTACTCTTCCCTTGTCATCCGGAGGGTCTTGAATGATCGCAATCAACCCGTCAAACGGACCACCACGGATTTCGACTTCCTGTCCGCAACGCAGCTGGGAGTGTGCCCTAATGACGCCTTCACCATCGGTCTGTTGCATGAGAAAATCTACGACCGTGGCGTCGAGAGGGATTGGTCGGTCTCCAAAACAGACAATCCGTTTCACTCCCGGAGACCAGATAACGTAATGAGATTCAGTTTGGAGATTTAGGCGGACGAAAAGGTAATTGGGGAAAAGCGGGATGACTCGTTTTCTTTTTTCAGCTACTCTAACGAGATCGAGACGAGGAAAGAATACGTCCAGGCCTTTCATGCGCAAATGGAACTGCGCTTGTTCCTCTTTATGAGGTTTGCTGTAAACGACATACCAATCTCGTTGAATGTTTTCCAAGCTGCAACTCCGCAATCGGCCTGTTTGATCCAGAATGCAGCAAGGGACATACCAACAGGTCTATTTATTACTTAACAACCTAAAAAGATGAATGATTTTACAATTTGTTTCAATCTAGTGAACAAGCTAAATCAAAAAATAATCGGCCCATACAGTCCGATTAAGAAGCGATCGGGCTAAACGATAGACGTTTGGCTCTTAATTAATTCGGCTAGATTTGGCCTATCGGCTAAGTATGGCAGAAAAATTTCCATGGGGTTTGTTACTGGAAAACCAAGTTATGTTACGAGTTAGTTAAATCTAGATGATTCTATTTTTTATTAAGGTTTTTGGCTACTTCGCGAAGGTTCTCCGCCTAAATAAATTGGCTTGCAGCCAACCATCGACTTGGAATATGGTGATCTCGCTGGAGGTTCGAGCATGCAGTACAGACTTTTAGGGCGAACAGGTTTGCAGGTTGGCGTAATCGGCCTCGGTACCATGGTCCATGCCGGCCACTTTGGCCCCGCGAAGGATTCGGAATCGCTAAGCGCGATCGATGCAGCGCTAGAGCTGGGAGTCAATTTTATCGACACATCCGACGCCTATGGCGCCGGTTATTCGGAAACTTTGCTCGGGGAAGCCTTGCGAGGACGGCGCGACAAAGTCATCCTCGCCACCAAGGGCGGTAATATCATGGTTGGGCCGGATCGCGGTAAGAGAAACTTTGCCCCCGCCTACATCAGCCGCGTGCTGGAGGAAAGCCTCCAGCGCTTGAAGACCGACTGCGTCGATCTTTACCAGCTGCATAATCCTACCGTGGATGTGATCGAGAAGGGCGAAGTCTGGGAGGTGCTCGAAAAAGCCAAGAAAGAAGGCAAGATTCGCTTCTACGGGGTTTCCATCAACACCATCGAAGAGGGGATCGCCGCGGTGAAAGATGGACGGTCCGACACGATCCAGCTGGAGTATAGTCTCTTGGCTCAAGAACCGGCGGAAAAGGTTTTTCCTCTTGCACAGCAGGCTAACGTCGGCATCATCGCCCGCATACCACTGCGCCGCGGGGTGCTCACCGGGAAAATGACCGTAGCCGACGAGCACAGGTTCCAGGGAGAGGACGTCCGTGCCCGTAACTTCAAAGGCGAGGCCTTCGTCAAGGAGCTGGCGAAAGCAGAGCAGTTGCGCTACCTCGTGCACGGGCCGGTGAAGAGCCTGGGGCAGGCCGCCTTGGCCTTTTGTGTCGCCCATCCCGCTGTCAGCGTAGCGATCCCCGGCGCTCGCAATGAGTCGCAAATGCGCGAGAACGCCTCAGGCGGCGACATCACACTGCCATCGCAGGATCTCGCGAAGATTGCGGATCTATGGAAGCGGGACTTCGCAGCCTAGCAGAATTTTCTAGCAACCGACTAGACTAGAACTGGTTCTAGTGTCCTGGCACCGAAGTTCATTCAAATAGTTCAGAGACGCGTCCGGCGTCATTTTCGCGCAAACGGGAATCCAGCAGTCTTTAAAATCCCTGAATTCCGGGTCGCGCCAGCTTCAGCCTGAGGCTGATCCGTCTCTGGAGGAATCGCCAGCTTGCCAGGAATGGAATATTAGTACCCATACCCCAAGAGCTAAGAACGACCACAAGATTTGCGCGAGCCGCGAAAACTTTGATCTTTGCGGTGATACGCTCTTCAGCCGCGCCTAGCGCGGCTAGAATTCGTCGCGAAAAATTCCTCTTTGGCCGCGGGCTTCCTCCACAGCGACCTCTAGGTAACGGATGGTGGCCGGGAAATTTTGCCGCACCTTGCGTTTGATCTGCTTGGCAATGTATTCCGCAAGTAGCTCCGTGCTCGTGTTGGCAATCGGCAAAAGGATGACGTCTCCCCGAGGCAAGAGCAGCCTTTGGTCTTTATAGACAATCTCGACCTCCTTCGCCTTTTTGCGTACCTTGATCGTCGAGCTCTCGGTTTGTATCAGGGTCCGGTGATCCAAGGCATCGCACACCCGTTTGACCAACGGCTTGAAGCTGATGAAGTCCAACACGACGCCGGCGCGATCCAAGTCACCTTCCATGCCAACCGAAACTTGGTAGTTATGTCCATGCAGCGGCTCTCTGCGGCCATTGGCAAAAATCAAAAAGTGAGCCGATGCGAAGTTGAAATAGTCTTTAGCGACTTCGATGCTAAATCGACGTGACATAAACGCGAGGGTACTGAAAAGCCCAGTAGCTTTCAAGACGAAGGTGTAACCATGATTAAAAACTATGACTCGCACGAAGGTCACCGTGCGTGGACGCCATGTAAAATTCGAAACTCGAAATCCGAAACAATCTGCAATGAGCGAAATTCGAAAGTTAGAAACAAGCCGTTCCGGATTTCGCGTTTCGAATTGCCGCTTTTGTTTCGACGGCATCTTGGTGGAAAGAACTTTTCGCGGATTCTTAACACAACTCCCTTGCAACTGAGACGAGGAAGCGTTAGGTCAGGGACCATGAAATGCGGACGCGTCCGCTACGCGGATCATCCGGAGAACATCGTCAGCGGCAAGCATTGGAAGCAGTCCTCCAGGCAAGCGAGGTTGGCGGAAATCTTCACCGCCGGTTAGCGTGGCAATAGACGGATCAAACAAATCATCTCAGAGTATCGCGAGACCGCCATGATGATCTCCTCCGTTGTACTGGCCGCCAACCGAGCCGAAAAATTGGGCGAAGAAAAGTTGCTGCTGCCGCTGTGCGAAAAACCGGTGCTGCAGTGGGTTATCGAGAACGCCCTTGCAACAGCTCTTCACGAGATCGTTTGCGTGGTGCGCGACCTAAAAACCGTGCGGCGGAAAATCTCGCTGGTGGATAAGCGGCTATATTGGCTGACGAATAATGCGGCCGATGGGGGCCAAAGCACCTCGGTCATCGCCGGCCTCTGGGCCATCGATCCGAAAAGTGATGGCGCCCTGTTTCTCGTCGGCGACCAACCGCTGATTCGAAGTGAGCTGATCCACTCGTTGGTCCAGCGCTTTGAGAACAGCGCCGCCCTCATCGTAGCGCCTCGTTTTCAGGGAGAAACCCGCAACCCGGTTTTGATTCGACGCGAGCTTTTTCCCGAGCTGCTTCAGCTGATGGGCGACCGCGGCGCGCGGACGCTAACCGAGAAGTACCGCAAGCAAACGGCGTTCATCGAGTGGAACGATGAATTGTCTTTTGTGGATATCGATGTTCGTGAGGATTACGAGAAATTAAGGCGATCCTTTAGCCCGAGTCTTTAGTTGGCAGTTCCCACCGCTGCCGAGATGGATTCGAATCCGTCTCGATCCATGAGACGGATCAGACCCCGGTTGATCCGTTTGACCGCCGCAGGTCCCTCATAAACAAAGCCCGTATAGATCTGCACCGCGCTCGCTCCGGCTCTGATTTTTTCATAGGCATCGGCGGCGGTGAAGATTCCGCCGACGCCGATGATAGGCAGCTTGCCGCCAACGCCGCGATAAAGATGGCGCACAAAGGCAGTCGCTAAAGCCCGCAGCGGCTTACCGCTCAATCCCCCCGGTTCCTTGCTGCCGCAGGCCAACGTCTCGCGCAAGAACGCCGTTGCATTGGTTGCGATGATGCCGCTGATATCTTCCGCCATGGCTACCTTGAGGATTTCGTCGGCCTGAGAAAACTCCATGTCCGGAGCGATCTTTACCAGAACAGGCTTGGTTGTTTGCCCCGCGCGGGAGCTCAGCTGGCGATTTTTTTCCTGGATGGCGCGCAGCAAACCCTGGAGCAGATCGCGCTCCTGGAGTTCGCGCAAATGCGGCGTATTGGGAGAACTCACATTCAGAGTAAAGAAGTCGCCATAGGGATAGAGCTGATCAAAGGCGGAAATGAAATCCGCGACTGCGTCTTTGTTCTCAACGATCTTGCTTCTGCCGATGTTGATTCCGAGCGGAATCTTGAGGGGCATTGCGTTGCTGCGGAGCGATCTGAGTCTCCCGGCGATGGCCGCCGCGCCTTCGTTGTTGAATCCCAATCGATTGATCAGGGCCTGGTCCTCAGGCAGACGGTAGAGCCGCGGTTTTGGATTTCCCGGTTGCGCCAGTGCCGTCACGGCACCAATCTCCATGAAACCAAAACCAAACCCGGCAATGGTTTTCACCGCGACGGCGTTCTTGTCGAAACCTCCCGCCAGTCCCACCGGGTTGGGAAAAGAGAGCGCGCCCATTTTCACTCGCAGTCTAGGGTCCTGCACCAAAAACAGACGTTCAAGCACCCCACCCAAGGGTTTGATCCTCGACAGCAGGGTTAAAGCTTGCTCGTGGGTCTTTTCCGGGTCACCGAGAAAAAGCAGGGGGCGAATCAAATGCTTGTAAAGCACAGCGTGTTCGACAAAACGTTTGCCTCGATTAACGGTAGAGCCTCTGCAGCAGTCCGCTCTTGTCGAGATTGTCCAGGAAACGCGGATCGATGAACTGTTCAGCCTTTGCGTCCTTCGCGGCAGGAACGGTTTTGGCCAAGTCGTCAAGCGCGTTTTTCATTCCCGTCATATCGATGTAGGGACCCTTCTCCAAAACCTTTCCGACATAAAGATCATAGGCCTTTTGGAGCAGAAACGGATCCTCGATTTTGGTGTATTTTGCGATGGACTTGAAAGTCAGTTCTTTGTCGGTTCTGGCACGATGGATCGCTCGCGCGTAGGCGCGCATGAATCTGTCCACCAGATCGGGCTTTTTTTTCATGATGCCGCCCTGGACGATCAACGACGGGTTCGGAAAGGCAAGATCCATATCCGTGATGTTGATAAGTTCTTTAAACCCCAATTTCTCCACCGCGAATAGCGTGGGCGGCGAGACCAGACCGGCGTCGATGGAGCCGCCCTGGAGCCCACCCATGATGGAGCTCATCGCCCCCATCTGCAGGATGTTCACATCCTTTTGGGGATCGAGGTTGTGTTTCCTTAGAGCAAAACGAGCGGAGATGTCCGTGGCCGATCCGAAGCGCGTCACCCCGATTTTTTTCCCTTTGAGGCCCTCAACGGTCTTGATCTCCGGCCTGGCGTAGATCGAAAAGATCAACTTGTTGGTAGTATTCCCAATGATCTTGAGATCCGCCCCTTGCAGGGCGGCGGCCATCGCAGAGCTGCCGTTTAATGCAGCTATGTCAACTTCACCGGCGGTCACCACTTGGGCCAGCTGGCTACCGCTCGGGATAAGGATTATTTGGTCGTCCAGCCCCTCTCTAGCGAAAAAACCCGCGTCGTGGGCAACCCACAAGCCCAAATAGGAGCCACTGATGGAACTGTAACCGATGCGGATGCGATCCGCCGCCGTCGCCGTGGAAAAAACCAGCAGCACAAGCCATGCAGCCAGGAGTATAGATTTCATACGAACCTCCCGTCGTATGCTTTACCGTTCAAACAGTTCTAAACGTTGGCGGACACGAGCCACCCTCGACTAGTAAGTACTGGAGTGATGGAGTAATGCATTCAAACCCCACCACTCCAATATTCCTTACTCCAACACTCCATTTTGCATCTTACTTGAATGGCGCGCAGGCTGAGGGGGTCATCAGCATGTTTTCCTGCATCACCAGGAACTCTCTCGTCGGAGGCGGCCATCCTTCCACTGTCTTTGAGGCTTCGGCTCGCAGCCGATCCCGCTCGCCGCCATCCTTGTAGGCCCACACGTGAATGTATTGATTGAGCGGCCCAATGAGGGTGTGCCCGGCGAAGACCAGCGGCGATACTTTGGTGCGCCCAGCCATCACCTTGCCAAACCGTTCTAACACCGTCGGCATCGTGCCCGGCTGGTACGTATAGGTTCGGAATTCGTAGACATTGCCCAGCTTGCTCTCGGGTAACGGCGGTGAAAAGGGCGCCGGCTGGATGATCTTATTTTCCTGAGTAACGATGAATTCTTGGGTTTTCGGCGGCCACTTGCCGGTTTTTCTCGCCTCCTGGGCGATCCGCTCGCGGTCCTCAAGACTTTCGTAAGGCCATATGTGAACGACCCGGTTGAGTCCGCCCACCTCGGATTGCCAAAGGCCTAATAACTTTGAAACTTGCAGGCGCGCCGTGAGTCCCTCGGCGAAGCGTTCCACGAAGTTGTTAGTCATACCGGGTTTCAACACATAGGTTCTCATTTCCAGAATCATAATGTTCCTCCTGTTCTTGGGTTTTCTTATCCTTCCCACAAATGCCGGAATCATTGCAACAGCTTATTTCATGGCGGTTCCAAACGTTTTCAAACAAGATCTAATCTGGTAAGAGGCGGATGAGAGGGGCAACGGGGTGTTGGAGTGAAAGTATTGGAATGTTGGCTCTCAAACAAATCACTCCATAACTCCACCACTCCAGGACCCCAGTGTTAGCGGGAGGAACTATGAAGGCGCGAGCAGCGGTTGCCTGGGAGTCAGGGAAACCTTTAGCGATCGAAGACGTGGAGGTCGAGGGACCGAAGAGCGGTGAGGCCCTGCTGCAAATCAAAGCCACAGGGGTCTGCCACACGGACGCTTACACTCTCTCGGGCAAGGACCCGGAGGGCATTTTTCCTGCAATCATGGGCCACGAGGGTGGCGCAGTCGTAGCGGACGTCGGTAAGGGCGTTACGAGTGTTAAGCCAGGGGATCACGTGATCCCGCTCTATATTCCGGAATGCGGACAGTGCAAGTTTTGTCGATCGGGGCGCACCAATCTATGTGGTGCGATCCGTTTGACTCAGGGTAAAGGACTGATGCCCGATGGCTCGTCACGCTTTTCAGTCAACGGGAAACCGGTCTTCCATTATATGGGAACCTCGACCTTTTCCGAGTACACCGTGGTCCCGGAGATCGCCTTGGCCAAAATCAATCCAGCGGCGCCGCTGGACAAAGTCTGTTTGCTCGGCTGCGGTATTACGACAGGCATCGGCGCTGTGCTGAACACCGCTAAGGTGAGACCCGGGTCCACAGCTGCGGTGTTCGGGCTTGGGGGTATCGGTCTCAGCGTCATTCAAGGTTTGGTTTTAGCCAAGGCCGAGCGCATCATTGCCGTCGACGTCAATCATAAGAAATTCGAGATGGCCAAGCTCCTGGGCGCCACCGACTTTGTCACGCCCACCGACCCCGGGAGACCGGTTCAAGAGGTGATCGTCGACCTGACGGACGGCGGCGTGGACTATTCTTTCGAGTGCATCGGCAACGTCAAGACCATGCGGGCAGCGCTGGAATGTTGCCACAAAGGATGGGGTGAATCGATCATCATCGGGGTTGCCGCGGCGGGCGAAGAAATCAGCACCCGACCGTTCCAGCTGGTGACCGGACGGGTCTGGCGCGGCACGGCCTTTGGCGGCGTCAAAGGCCGTTCACAGCTGCCCGGTTACGTCGACAGATACTTAAATGGCGAGATCAAGGTCGATCCAATGATCACTCACACCCTCTCCCTGGAAAAAATTAACCAGGCTTTCGATCTGATGCACGAGGGGAAAAGCATAAGATCGGTGATCACTTTCTGAGCGGATAGCAAACCTACTGAAGCCACCGAGGGACCCGTCAAGGAGAGAGCGCGGTCAGCGCATCATGGAAAGCTGCAGGGCCGGACCCCATAGAGTGGCCCGGCTGCCGCTCTCCGCACGAGCAGCGCCATAAGCTATCGCCTTATCAACGGGCAAGGCCGGCCCAGTCGTTAATTCTGCGGGAGTAGGGCAAAACGGCTTGCAGTTTATGCAAATTCTTTCTATATAAGGAAGCCCAAGCGCGTATTTCCGGTCTACTCGAAAATTTGCTCCGACGGAAGCTGGAGAAAGGATCAGCGATGAACAAAAAGATTAAACTGCGCGTCAACGGCAAGAAGGTCGAAGCCGAAGTTCCAACGAATCGTCTTATGATCGATTTTTTGCGCTACGATCTCGGGCTCACGGGCACAAAAGAGGGTTGCAGCGTCGGCGTATGCGGCGCCTGTACGGTTCTCGTGAACGGCGATATGGTAAGCGCCTGTTTAGAGTTGGCAGTTTTTGCCGATGGCCATGACATCACGACGGTCGAAGGGCTGGCCAAGAACGGCGAGCTGCATCCGGTGCAGAAAAGTTTCATCCAGTACGGCGGCTTCCAGTGCGGCATATGCACCCCCGGCCAGGTGGTCGCGGCCAAAGCGCTCCTCGATGAAAACCCCAGGCCTAATGAAGAAGAGATCAAAGATTGGATGATGGGCAACCTCTGCCGCTGCACGGGCTACTACAAAATTATCGAATCGATCCAGAAGGCACACCAATTCGCCAAATAAGGACAGCGCTATGATACCTTTCGAATACCGTACTCCCAAAAATCTCAAGGAAGTTCATGCCACGCTGAAAGAATTCGGCAGCGACGCGAAGCTCATCGCCGGCGGCACCGCGCTGGTGATCATGATGAAGCAGCGTCTGGTCCGGCCGACCTGTCTGGTAAGCCTTCGCTCCGTACGTGGGCTGAACAGTATCGAGCTAAAGGACGGTGGGCTGCGCATCGGCGGTCTCGCCACCCACCGTGAGGTAGAAAGCTCTGCACTGGTGCGCCGGCGCCTGCCGCTACTCGCCGAGACCTATCACCACGTCGCCACAATTCGGGTACGCAACAGGGCGACCGTCGGAGGGGGTTTGGCGCATGCGGATCCGAACCAGGACCCGCCGCCGACCTTGATCGCGCTTGGAGCCACGGTTAAAGCAACTTCGCCCAACGGGAGCCGGGTTATTCCTCTGGATGAATTTTTCACCGACTACTACGAGACTGTGCTTAATCTCGACGAGATCATCACAGAGCTGAACATTCCCAAAATGGCAACCAACACAGGCGCAGCCTATCTAAAGTTTTTACCCAGGACAGCGGATGACTACGCCACTGTTTCAGCAGCGGCGGTACTGACTTTAGATAAGAGCCATAAAATCATCCATGACGTCCGGATCGCTCTAGGGAGCGTCGGAACCACACCGATCCGAGCCACGGCCGCCGAAGATCTTTTGCGGGGTCAACCGGTTAAAGCGGAGGCCTTCGCTGAAGCCGGGGAGAAGGCCAAAGAGGCGGTGGACCCAGTCAGCGATTTTCGCGGCTCAGCGGGTTACAAGAAGGAGATGGCCGGCGTGTTTGTCCGGCGCGCCCTCGAGAAGGCCCTCGCGAACATTCGCCAGCTTGCCAAAGCCAAACCTGCTGCCAAAACAACCAAGAAGACAGTCAAGAAAAGGAGAAAACGTTGAAGTTCAGCCAGAGTGCCCAGATTCCCGTCGCCCGAGAGCCGCTTTGGAATTTTCTCATGGATGTTCCCAAGGTAGCCAAATCGCTGCCGGGGGTCGAGTCCGTGAGCAAGATCGACGACACTACCTATCAAGGAGCCTTGAAGGTTCGTGTAGGACCGATATCTCTCAACCTTCAGGGGAAAATCATTCTCGAAGAACAGGATCGGCAAAACTGGCGTGCTGCTCTGCGCGCGGAAGCCAAAGATCGGGTGGCCGCAGGCGCCGTCAACGGCAAGACCAGCATGACCCTTAAAGAGCTCAGCGCTGATCAAACGGAACTGTTGGTGGAAACCGACGTGAATATCTTGGGCAAGATTGGCGAGTTTGGCCAGCCGATCATCCGCAAGAAAGCCGACGCCATGCTCAAAGAGTTCGTGGAAAATATCAAGAAACAATTAACTGGAAAGTAGCCTACCTTCTGCGGGCGCGTTTTCGTCTTCTTCCTCGGCGGAATCCCTCGGAGCGAATTTCCCCAGGATTCGATCATAGCAATCCTGGGCCAGTTTTTTCCGGCCGGCGGAGCTGTCCGGGTAGCGGAAGCACTCAACCTTGGGTTGGATAACGACTAGGACCTCTACCCTCCGCAGTGCGAGGAGCTTCCAAAAGTGCGGCATGAATTCCATCTCGTCGTAGCAATAGACTAGATCGCGATTGGCCACCGAAATCGGTTGTCCCTCGATACTTCGGTAGGCGAGCGTAACCGGGACGATGATTGACCGGCTCCTCAAGGGCGCCGCCAACGGAGCGGTCTGAAAGGGCAGCATGCGCTCGCCGTTGGTCGCGGCTCCCTCGGGAAACAGCAAAATATTCGCCTCCTGCTTGAGTTTCCGGCTAATTTCCTTAACCGCCAGCGGGACCAGTCCCTTTCTTTGACGATTGATAAAAACAGTGCCGCAAAGTGTCGTCCACTGACCGATCACCGGCCAGCTCTTCACTTCCCGTTTTGAGACAAAAACCACCGGGAAAAGACTGCCGAGGACAATGCCGTCGATGTAGCCAAGGTGGTTGCTGATAATCACGTAGCCGCCGCGTTCGAGCTGACCCTCGTCGCCCTGCACGGTTACTTTGATATTCAGAATTGTTCTGAGTAGCAGGGTAAAACTTCGGGTCAATCGGCTGACGATCTTCCAGCGGTTAGGAAGTCTCAATACAGTTATCCATAAATGAACGAGGGCGACGACGCCGAAGAAAAACAGCCAAAGGGAAAGGATAGCTATCAGCTTAATCCATCGCATGACGTACTTGGTTTCTATTAGACCAAAGGCCCCAGGTATTCAATGCTCAGCCCTCGGATTTGGAACAATTCTGATTACCGTTGTCAATAGGGTCTCCGCCTACGCATCCATGGCACTGCCGTCGGGCCCGGGAGATTCAACCGCCGAACCGGGTCAGCGGTGCGTCCAGTGAGGCTTTCTTTTTTCGATAAACGCGCGAATGCCTTCTTCGACATCAGCTGTGCGCAAAAGCTCCTCGCGATATCGATCTTCTGATCTTCCAAGGGCATCGGAGAATCCCCTGAGCGAAAGTTCTCGCAACCCCTTCAGCGTTATCCGTAAAACCGCGCCGCTCTTGTCGAGC
>Ga0105347_1000450_pt1 | contig 19530 bp, 21 predicted proteins | sample EasRivMeERMLT890_FD_89677 | JGI IMG/M metagenome (GOLD analysis project Ga0105347, IMG submission 89677) | Soil microbial communities from meander-bound floodplain in the East River, Colorado, USA - East River MetaG ERMLT890 | ecosystem: Environmental > Terrestrial > Soil > Floodplain | place... | reverse complement strand
GAATTTCCGATGGGCCGAACCAGCGCGTCCCGAGTGCTTCCCGCCCGGCCCGCGGCCGGCCGGAGGCGACCGTGCCCCGGTAGACGATCGACACGACGCCAGGCCCGGGGTGTGGACCGGGACGGGAAAACACGCCGATCAGGTCCAGGACGCGCACATGAACGGACGTTTCTTCGTGGGCCTCGCGGGCTGCGCATTCCTCCGTGGTCTCGTCGATTTCCATGAAGCCGCCGGGGAACGTCCAGTAGCCGATTCGCGGCTCGATCGCTCGCTTCAAGAGCAGGATCTTGCCGCGTCGTTCGGGGATCACTCCGACGACGACCTTGGGATTCACATACAGGATGTGGCCACGGTCGCAGATGAGACGGGGCCGGTCCTCGGTTGCGATCAGGCGAACGACCAAGGGTGCGCCGCACTGGGAGCAATACTGGAGGCCTTCGCCGCCGACGTGCACAAGCGCTTCATCGCTCATTCGCACAGTTTATGGGCCGGTCCGTCCACGCAGCAAAGGACCCTGGGAAATGCCCGTACATGCTAGAATCACCGCGCACGATCCGCGGCATAGCAGCATGCCGTTAGGAACACAGTGAAGCTAGTACAACAGGGAGAAACCGAATGACGGACACAACGACGAACGCCTCAGCCAAACACGAAGAACTGCGCACGGAGATCGAACAGGCCCGAAGGGGATTTCACGACCTCCTTCAGTCCCTTTCCGAGGAGGATTTCCGAAAGAAGAGCGGCAATGACGCCTGGTCAAACGGCCAGCTGATGTGGCATATGGGAAGAGGCGTCGCCTATATACCGGAACTGGTCGAGCGCTCACGCAACGGCAAGAACCTTAATCTGCCGCGAGGGGTGTTCGACTTCATCAATCCGTGGCTCACTCGCTGGGGCTCCCGCGGGGCGAAACTGGATACGGTTGGGCAGTTCTACGACGAGGCAACGGAAAAGGCCCTTGCCGTGCTCGGCACGGTCAATGACGACGAATGGGACAAGACCGCGGTCATCACCGGGAACGAATGGAGCGTAGAGCACCACTTCCACATCCCAGGCGAGCACTTCGCCGAGCACAAGGCTGATATCCTCAAGAGCCTCGGCCGCTCCTAGGACGTCGCATACGACGCCGATCCACACGTTTTGTGCCGTCGGCTATCCGGCCACTGAGAGGTCACCTTCGATCCACTCTTCGCCGCCCTCGAAGACCTCTTTCTTCCAGATTGGGACGATTTCTTTGAAGCGGTCGACGATCCACTGGCCAGCCTCGAACGATTCCCGGCGATGAGGGGACGAAACGGCGACGATTAGGGATATCTCGCCGATTTCCAGGCGACCGGTACGGTGCTGGATCGCGACGTCGGTAAGGCTCCAGCGGGCGCGTGCTTCTTCAGCGATCTCGGCCATGACGCGAGTGGCCATTTCTGGGTAAGCGTCGTACTCGAGGTGGTCGACGGTGCGGCCGAGGTTGTGGTCCCGTACGACGCCGTAGAAGACGAGGACGGCGCCTGCTTCGTCGTGGCGGACAGCCTTGACCAGTCGTTCGGCGTCGAGGGGTTCAGGGGTGATCTCGAGGATCGACGGCGCGCCGCCGCTCACGGGGGGGATGAGCGCCACTTCGTCGCCATCGCGCAGTACGTGATCCTCCCCGACGAACTCCTGGTTGACCGCATACCGCAGCGAGGACTGGATGCCGGAGAGGGCAGGCCACGATTGCTCCAGGGCGGGCAGGACGTCACGGACCCGCAAGCCTTCGCCGGTCTCCAACCGCGTCTCTCGCGTCCCCGCCAATTCGGCGAGGCGAGCGAATAGGCGCACGTAAACGGTACCCATGGCCCAAGTTTATCGCGTTGCGATGCTGCACACGTGCTGCTAGGATTCGAGCGCACTCCACTACCAAGGACGAGATCGCCATGCCAGTTCCACCACAGGGCAAACCGGCCAATCAGATCAGCGCGGAGATCGAGGAGTCGCTCTCGGGCGACGCCGATTGGCGCGGCGGCAAAATCTGGTCCCTCGTCTACTTCGCCGGCGACGACGTGGCCACCGTAATCAGGGACGCTTACGAGAGGGCGATTTACACGAACGGTCTCGGCCCGGCTGCTTTCCGCAGCCTGAAGCGCTTCGAGTCAGAGACCCTCGGGTTCACTTCTCATCTGCTGGGGTTGCCGTCGGCCGTCGGGAATATGACGTCAGGAGGCACGGAAAGCATCCTCATGGCGGTGAAGACCGCGCGCGACTTTGCCCGCGCCGAAAAGGGGATCACGCAGCCCGAGTTGATCGCTCCGGTTACGGCGCATCCGGCGTTCTACAAGGCCGCGGACTATCTGGGCGTTAACGTAGTGCTCGCGGGGTTGCGGGAAGACCTGCGCGCCGACCCTGCGGAGATCGAGCGCGCGATCACGCCAAACACTGTGCTGATCGTCGGTTCAGCGCCGAACTACCCCTACGGCGCGGTCGACCCAATTCCAGAGATCGCGGGCATCGCCCTCGCCCACGACATCCCCTGCCATGTTGACGCCTGCCTGGGTGGCTTCATGCTGCCGTTCATGGAGCGCAATGGTGATACGGTCCCACCGTGGAACTTCCGCGTCCCCGGCGTATCCTCCATCTCTGCGGACAACCACAAATACGGTTTTGCCGCGCGCGGCGCATCCACCATCATGTACCGGGACAACGACTACCGCCGGCACCAGTTCTTCGCATACACAGACTGGCCCGGCGGGCTCTACGGCTCTCCGACGATGACTGGCAGCAAGCCGGGTGGCGCGATCGCGGCGGCGTGGGCGGTGATCAACTACCTCGGCGAAGACGGCTACAAGCGTCTTGCGAGGATCACAATGGATACGACGCGTGCTCTCCAGCAGGGAATCGCGGGTATAGAGGGCCTCAAGATTCTCGGCGACCCGAACATGAGCGTATTTGCCTTCACGGGTGATGGCATCGATATCAATGCTGTCGGAGATGCCATGGACGCGAGCGGTTGGCACCCGGATCGCCAGCACCTTCCCGCGAGCCTCCACATGATGGTCACTCCGGCGCATGAGCACGTTGTGGAGCCGTTCCTGACGGCATTGCGGGAGTGTGTGCAGCGCGTGAAATCCGGCGAGGTAACTGCGGGCAAGCGGGCGGCGATTTATGGCGCGTTGGACGCGATGGAGGACCGAGGGCCAGTGCGTGACCTGATCTTCCGAGGCATGGAGCGGATAACCGCCCATGAGGGGCTCGACTCCGCGTGACGCGGCTCGCCACCGTCTGGTCGCATGCCCTCGACGTAATTTTTCCGCCCCGCTGCTTGGGATGTCGGGCCTTCGGGTCGTTCTTCTGCGATCTTTGCGTTGCGGAAGGGCCGCGGCCCTCCGGCCCCCGGTGCTCGCTCTGCTGGAGCCCGGGACGGCAGGATTCCTGCCTTGCGTGCTACTCGCACCCGCCAGCCTTCCACGAACTGCGCTCGGCCTTTCTCTACGCAGGCCCCGCTCGCTCGGCAGTACTGGCGCTGAAGTTCAACGGAGTCTCTGCCGCTGCGCCCGCCATGGCATTGCCAATGGCCGAGACGTTCAAGATCTGGTCACCACCGGTCGAAGCCATCGTGCCTGTACCGCTTAGCGGAATGCGACAACGGACGCGCGGTTACAACCAGGCGACGTTGTTGGCGAAGGAGGTGGCGCGGCTCCTCGGTCTGCCTGTGAGCGACCAACTTCTTAAGCGACACCGACACACCTCTTCCCAGACGCGCGAAGCGGATGCTTCCGCGCGTCGGCGCAACGTCCAGGCCGCGTTCAGCCTTCCACGCGAAGATGTGCCGGAGCGAGTGCTTCTCGTGGACGACGTGACGACGACGGGGGCGACTCTGGATGCCTGCGCGCGTGTGCTGATGGAGGGTGGAGCGGCTGCGGTCTACGGCCTGACATTCGCTCGCGAAGACTGAATCAAGGTTGTGGAGCGAGGGTATTGCACGAGGGAGTTGTGTAGCTTACTATCCCTTTAGCACTCTAAGACTGTGAGTGCTAATAGGCTCCTGATTCGCCCTGCGGGGTAGCCCCCGGAGCCATCAAGCCAAGCATTTTGCACAAGGAGGAACTGCACGTTGGCAACAAAGACCAAGGCCAAGCCGAAAGCCGCCGCCAAAAAGGCCGCACCGAAGAAAGCCGCCGCCCCCAAGGCCACACCGAGGAGCAAGAACTCGAAGGTGGTCCCCCTGGGCGACCGGATCGTAGTGAAGCAGAGCCGCCAGGACGAGGTTCGCGCCAGCGGACTCGTCATACCTGACACTGCGAAGGAAAAGCCGCAACTCGGCGAGGTTATCGCCGTAGGTCCGGGTCGCGTGGATGACAACGGCAAGCGCGTCAAAATGGACGTCGGCATCGGTGACCGCGTCCTTTACGCGAAGTACAGTGGCCAGGACGTGCCGCGCGGCGTGTTCGGTGATGAAGAGGACTACATGATCCTCAAAGAGACGGACATCCTCGCGAAACTGGCATAGTCCCACTCCATCCCAAACTCACATCTGATCGCTCAGACGCCCCAAGGAGGTAACTGTGCCTGCAAAGCAACTGCTATTCGATGAAGAGGCTCGACGTAGCCTCAAAGACGGCGTAGACGCGCTGGCCGATGCCGTACGCGTCACGCTTGGCCCCCGCGGCCGCAACGTGATCCTCGAGAAGAAATTCGGCCCACCGAGCATCGTCGATGACGGCGTGTCAGTGGCCAAGGAGATCGAGCTCAAGGACCCGTTCCAGAACCTCGGCGCCCAACTTGCGCGCGAAGTCGCCAGCAAGACCAACGACGTCGCCGGAGACGGCACGACGACCGCTACGGTATTGGCGCAGGCCATTGTGCGCGAAGGCATGCGCATGGTGGCTGCGGGCGCGAACCCGATGGCGCTAAAGAAGGGCCTCGAGGCCGCTACCGAAGCCGTGAAGCAGGAAGTCCGCAGGATCGCCACGCCGGTTGCCGGCAAGGAGCAGATCTCGCAGGTCGCCACCATCTCCGGCCACGACCAGGAGATCGGCGACATCATCGCCGACGTCATGGAGAAAGTCGGCAAGGACGGCGTCATCACCGTGGAAGAGGGCAAGGGTATCCGCATGGAGACCGAGTTCGTGGAGGGCATGCAGCTCGACCGAGGTTTCGTGTCTCCCTACTTCGTCTCGAACCCGGACCGCATGGAGTCCGTCCTCGACGACCCGTACATCCTGATTACCGACAAGAAGCTCTCGTCCGTCCAGGACCTCCTGCCCGTGCTTGAGCGAACGCTGCAAGTGACTAAGAACGTCGTGATCATCGCGGACGATGTTGATGGCGAAGCCCTGGCCACGCTTGTGGTCAACAAGCTCCGTGGCAACATCAACGCCCTCGCCATCAAGGCGCCGTCGTTCGGCGACCGCCGCAAGGCGATCCTCGAGGACATCGCGATCCTGACCGGCGGGACGTTCATTACCGAGGACATGGGCCAAAAGCTCGAAAACGCCCAGGTCACTGACCTCGGCCGCGCTCGACGCGTGGTCAGTACCAAGGAAGACACCGTGATCATTGAAGGTCACGGGACCGACCAGGACATCCAGGGCCGCATCAAGCAGATTAAGGCCCAGTCCGAAGACGCCTCCTCCGAGTTCGACCGCGAGAAGCTGCAAGAGCGCCTGGCCAAGCTTGCCGGTGGAGTCGCCGTGATCAAGGTCGGAGCAGCCACCGAGGTGGAGTTGAAAGAGCGGAAGCTCCGTGTCGAGGACGCCCTGTCCGCAACCCGCGCAGCCGTCGAGGAAGGGATTGTCCCTGGCGGTGGCGTTGCCCTCATCCGAGCCCAGGGAGCGCTGGACAAGCTTGAGGGCACCGAGGACGAGCAGATGGGCATCCAGATCATCCGCAAGGCCCTCGAGGCGCCCCTCTTCATGATCGCGGACAACGCCGGTCAAGAGGGCGCTGTGATCGTCGACGAAGTGAAGGCGAACAAGAACAAGAACTTCGGCTACGATGCCGGTGACGGCACCTTCGGCGACATGCTCAAGAAAGGCATCATCGACCCGGCCAAGGTAACGCGGACAGCACTGGAGAACGCGGCCTCAATCGCTGCGCTGGTGCTGACGACGGAGTCACTCGTGACGGAGATCCCAGAGGCGCCGGGGTCTATGGCAGGTGGCCCACCTCCACCGCCGATGGACTACTAGTTCGCAGTAACGGACATGAAAAGTGCCTCGCCGCTCGGGCGAGGCACTTTGTTTCTACGGGATAATCAGGCCGGCAGCAGTGACGCGAACGCCTTGTCGCTTCGGTACGGTCCGACCACGGCGAGGTAGGCCTGGCCGGGATCGATGACATCGCGTGCCACGCGCTGCAGGTCTTCCAGCGTAACGGCCTCCATCTCCTGTATCGCATCCTCGACGGTCCGCACCTTGCCGAGCAGTAATTCCTGGGCGCCCACCCAGCCGCCGACTGAACGCGTGTCCTCCATACGGAGCATCAGGCGGCCGCGGGACATCTCGCGTGCCTTCGTCAGTTCCGCCTCCGTCGGCCCTTCTGTGTTCAGGCGGCCTAGCTCTTCGAGGATTAGCTTCACAGCCTCCTGGGCATTCTTCGGGTCGACGCCGGTGTAGACGTTGAAGGAGCCCGTGTCGAGGAAGTGTGAGGTGAAGCTGCTGACGTCGTAAACGAGTCCGCGCTTCTCACGCAGCTCCATGAATAGGCGCGACGACATGCCCTCGCCGAGGATGACGGAAAGGAACGACAGCGAATGCCGGTCAGGGTGATCGAGCGCGAGGCCCGGCATCGCGATTACGACGTGGGCTTGCTCGGACTTCTTATACGTGACGCCCAATCGCGAGCCGTTCTGGCTGCCCGCCGGAATCCAGGTCCCGGCCGTGCCGGTATCCCAGTCGCCGAGTCCGGAATTGGCAGCGTGGACAACTTCCTCGTGGGTGATGTTGCCTGCCACGGAGAGCACCACATTGTTCGGGACGTATTGCTGGCGCAGGTAAACGAGCAGCGTGTCCCGGCTCATTCCGTTGACTGAGTCCGGCGTTCCGGCGATGTCGCGGCCAAGCGGATTCTCTGGCCAGAGCAATGAGTCCAGGAGAAGGTCGGCCATCTGGGCCGGGGAGTCCGCCACCATCGCCAGTTCCTCGACGACGACGCCGCGCTCCTTTTCCATCTCTGTGGCGCTGATAAGGGGCCTCCGCACCAACTCGAAGAGGACGTCCAGGGCGAGGTCCATGTGGGGGCGTGCCACCTTGATGTAGTAGACCGTGTATTCGCGATCGGTGGCCCCGTTCATAAGCCCCCCCACTCCGTCCACGGCCTCCGCGATCTCCTTGGCGCTCGGCCGTTTTTCGGTCCCCTTGAAGAGCATGTGTTCCGTGAAATGGGACACGCCAGCATCGGCCGTCTGCTCATATCTCGAACCGGCGCCAACGTAGACGGTGAGGGACACGGAATGGGTGTGTGGCATTGAAGAAGAGATGACGCGCAGCCCGTTTGGGAGCACCGTCCGTTCGTAGAAGGGATTCCCGCCAAAAATCTCTGTTTTGACGCTCATATCGTGGTTTTTTACCGCCTCGCTAGCAGGGTGAATGGGGTGACCCGTCAACGTCGGTGGGGTCTGCATCGAGTGTAAGAGTGCCGTAACGCGGGGGTCAATCGAGACTATTGGGCGTCGTCCGCGGCTTCGGCTGGAATGGTCGCGGCGTCGCCGATCACGATGCCGTTGGCGTTGAACCAACCCTGGTTCGCCTCAATGGCGTAACGGTAGGGTTCCGGTGACCGGTATGGGATGCTCGACAGCGGTTCCATGTCTTCGAAGTGGATGATCGTCCCGTCTTCGCGGACGAAGGCGATAGTTAGCGGGATGTACGTCTCCGGCATGCCGAAGGCACTTGTCGCATCAGCCGGCCAGGCGAACAACATGCCTCGGTTCTCGTCCATCGATTGTCGGTTGCGCAGCCCTTGATATCGCTCATCGGGACTGTCCGCCAGCTCAACGATAAGGGCCACGTCACCGCTCGTACCTTCAAAGCCAATGCTCAGCAGTCCGGGTTCCAGCGCTGGCGTCGCGGTAGAACCGATCGTGGGCGAAGGTGATGGTTCGGGAGAGGATGAATGTGTGGGGGCGAGTGAAGCCGACGGTACAGGAGAGGCTGAGGGCGTGTCTTCTACCTCTCCATCGTCACCGCAGGCGCTGAAAAACGTGGCCAGGCCAATGAGGACAACCGGCAGAACAACTTTCACCGAACACTGGCCATCCGGATCAGGCCGGCGTCAACCCGGGACATTCGCTGGCGCTGCGAAACAGAGGCCAAATAGCGGATCCCTAAATGCAGGGGCCCGATCATGCGAACAAAGTCCAGGTAGGTCAGGTCACCCCTAATGATGTAGCAGAAGAGGTGCCAGAGGCGGCGATTGCGCTGCATGAGCGCGACAAATGGCGGTGGCGCGAAGTTGAAGACTTCCTGCAACTGGCTCGCTACGTTGAGTTCTGGCTGGAGTTGTGTGTCCACTGCCTGTTGATACGCTTCCATGCCCGAGGCCGATCCACCCAGCACCCGGAGTGCGGACTCAGCCGCCAGTCGGCCGCTCGCGAATGCCATGTGGATGCCCTCGCCCGTCAGCGGATCCACCAGTCCAGCAGCATCACCGACCACTGCGACTGGCCCGCGTGCGATCGGTGTTCCGGGAATGCGGACGGGAAGGTGGTGTCCGCGCAGGTTCTCGAGCGAGCCCTCATCGAACCCGTAGCGCCGGGCAATGGCCGCTAGCTTCGGTTTGAGCGTGAATGAAGCGTATTTCCAGGCGCCGACGCCGACGTTCAGGTGCTCGCCCTTTGGGAAAACCCATCCGTATCCGCCCGCGAGCGCGCCGAGGTCTAGGGCGACGAGATCCTCCCAGTCCCGGCTCACCGCTGGACTCCACGGGATGTTTCCTTCGAGCGCCACCGCCTCTTCGTATTCGCTGCGCAGTCCCAGCAGCCGCCCCGTCACGCCGTTGGCGCCGTCCGCTCCGATGAGCACGCACCCGGTGTACCGTCCCTCGTCCGTTCGTACTTCCACGCTGGAATCTTTAAGGGCTATCTCTCGGATGCCATCGCGCTCATGCACGTCCGCACCAGCACAAGCGGCCTTTTCGAGGAGGTAGGCGTCCAGGCGAATCCGCTGCGTCATGTAGGTGAGGGGCTCGCGGAACCGGCGGTCGAACTCGGGGCCGAGCCGGAGCGAGAACCGTGCCCCGTAGACTGTGCGCTCGACCACGGGGGACAGGTCGATGCCCAGTGTCGAGGAGGCGCGCATCGTCACACCCCCGCCGCAGGGTTTGTCGCGGGGGAACGCCTGCTTGTCGAGGATAAGGACACGCGCTCCTTGTTGGGCCAGGACGCGTCCCGCAGTACTCCCCGCAGGCCCACCACCCGCGACGATGACGTCGTATTTCATCAACTCGCTATGTTACTCCGCGGGACAATCTCAACGAAGCTCCCAAGCTTGACCAGCGTGCACTTGCCAGAACACGCTTGATCAATGCGAATAGGCCTCATCTCGGACACGCACATCCCCATCGCGATGGGACACCTCTGGCCCCAGGTCTACGAGGCGTTCCAGGGCGTCGACCTGATCATGCATGGCGGCGACCTGCTCACGACGGATGTGCTGGACTGGCTGGAGGAAGTGGCGCCGGTGATGGCGGTGCAGGGAAATGGCGACTATCACGGGTGGGAACGCTCAATCCCGCCTGCAGATCCGCGACTATCGGAAGCGAAAGTGCTGAAGGTAGACACGTTGCACGGAACAGTGCGGATCGGATTGCTCCACGACCTGCAACTGCCGGATGCGCCGCCGATGCGTACCCTTGAGGGACAGATGCGACACTACTTCGGCGGTCCTGTCGATGTGATTGTCCGTGGTAGCACGCACCGCGCGGAAATCTTCACTCTGCGCGGAGTGCTCATTGTCGGGCCGGGAAGCCCGACATTCCCGGACCACCAGAGTGTCCGCCTGGGCACGATCGGGTTCCTCGATATCGACGAATCGGGAAGGATCAGGCCGGCAATCCTGCAACTGACTTAGAAACCGCGTTGCCCAACACTTGGGCGCGTCCATATAATTGAGTGCGCCAACGGAGCGATAACCGAATCTTGAACAATACTGCCACGCGTCTCACCGATGTTCTTGTCCCGGTCAACGGAACGCCAATATCGCTCGAAGCACTGTCACTGGCCTGCTCCATCGTCCGCCGTGCGAAAGGCAAGGTGTACGCGGTCTCCGTCATCGAAGTGGGCCGCGCCCTCGCTCTCGACGCCGAAATGGGCCCGGAGGCCCGAGCCGCCGAGGGCATCCTCCAGCGTGCAGAGGATATCGCGGGAGACCTCGACTGTAAGGTCGAAGGCGAGATACTGCAGGCGCGGGACGCCGGGCACGCGATCGTCGACGAGGCGATCGAGCGCCGAGTGGACGCGATCGTTCTGGGCGTGGCGTACGAGATGCCCTTTGGCGAATTCGAACTGGGAACGACGGCCCGCTATGTCATCGACCATGCCCCTTGCCAGGTGATAGTCGTGCGTGCGGCGGTCCAGGAGTGACTGCGTGAAGGTCGTGATCATGGGATGTGGGCGGGTTGGCGCTACGCTGGCCGGCATGCTCACGACCGAGGGGCACGAGGTGACGATTCTCGACACCCGTGCCGATTCATTCCGTCGCCTTCCGACGGGCTTTAATGGGAAGAAACACATCGGCAACGGCATCGACCAGGACGTTCTCGCCCGTATCGGCGTCGGCGATGCAGACGCGTTCATTGCCGTGACCCAGGGCGACAACCGCAATGTCATGGCGACGCAGATGGCCAAGCACATCTTCGGCGTCAAGCGCGCCCTCTGCCGCATCTATGATCCGATCCGCGAAGAGATGTACCGAGATCTCGGCCTCGAGACGATCAGCCCGACCATCATCGGGGCGACGATGCTTCGCGATCAGTTGAATGCCCAGCACTCGGAAGAGGGCGGCTGATGTACGTCATCGTTGTCGGCGGCGGGAAGGTTGGCTACTACCTGGCACGGGAGATCCTCCGGGAAGGCCACGAAGTGCTCGTGATCGAACAGGACGCCAGCAAGTGCGAGCGGATCGCCGAGGAACTTGGCGACGTGGTGCTCCGGGGTGATGGCTGCGAGGCCACGACCATGGAAGTGGCTGGCTTCGGCCGGGCGGACATGGCAATCGCCGTCACCGGCGACGACGAGGACAACCTCGTTTCTTGCCAGGTGGCGAAGGCAATGTTCAACGTGCCGAGGACCGTGGCGCGGCTGAACAACCCCAAGAACCAGGAGATTTTCCGCCTGCTCGGTATCGACACGACTGTGAGTGCCACGGCGGCCATCCTCGCGCAGATCGAGCAAGAGCTGCCAACGCATATCGTCATCCCGCTCATCAAGCTTGCCGGCGGGCTCGAACTCGTGGGAGTCAAGGTGCCCGCGGAGGCCGGGGTCGTTGGGAAGAGGGTCCGCGACCTCCTGCTGCCGCACGGCTCTCTTATCCCCTTGATCGTGGGGCAAGACGGGGCTCCGCGTATCCCCACGGGCGACACGACAGTCCAGGCAGAGGATGAGATTGTAGCCGTCACCAGCACCGAGAACGAGGAGGCGCTGCGGATCATCATGACGCAGCCCTGACAAGGGACATGAGCGCGAGGCTAGCCTACTTCGGTCCTCCGGGGACAAACGCCGAAGAAGCTGCCATCAAGTACAGCCAGGCCGCGGGGATAGATCCTGAACTTGTGCCGATCGGCTCAATAACCGGAGTCGGGATGTCTGTGGAGTCCCGGGACGCCGACGAAGCGGTGATGCCCATTGAGAACAGCCTCGAGGGCGCAGTCGCCGAAACGCTGGACTTCCTGGTCCACACGGCCAAGCGCACGGTCATTCGCGACGAGGTCGTCCTGCTGATCGACCACTATCTCCTCGTGAAGCCGGGTGTGCGCGCGGAAGACGTGAAAGTAATCACATCGATCCCGCAAGCGCTTGCTCAGTGCCGTGGATACATCGATGCCAACTTTCCCAAGGCGAGAATAGAGGCCGCGATGTCAACGGCGGCAGCTGTTGAAGCGGTGATGAACCGTGATGACGCTGCAGCCATAGGCAATCGGCGCGCCGCTGATCTCTATGGCGCAGAAACCCTGGCGAGCCGGATCCAGGACCGCAGCCCGAACCACACTCGCTTCGTGATCGTCGCGCCAGAGGATCATGAGCCAACAGGTGACGACCGGACATCACTGGCGTTCGCGTTCGCGAACGAGGACCGGCCCGGACAACTCGTGGCCGCCCTGCAGGAGTTCTCAAGCCGGGGGATCAATCTCTCCAAGATTGAATCGCGGCCCAGCAAGGAGCGTCTCGGGACTTACATCTTCCTTGCGGACCTGGCAGGACATCGCACCGATCCCGAGCTGGCTGAGGCGCTGGCGGTCGTTGAGGGGAACTGCTCCGCCTTCCACATCCTCGGCTCGTATCCGCGCTACCGAGGCGAGTAGCAATGCCGGAAATCCCCGACCTGGAAGGGTACGTCGCGTACTTCAACAAGCGGTTGCGCGGCGTAAAGATCGAGAAGTCGGAGCGCGGCCCTGTGCCGTGGCTGGTCAGGGCGACGGCAGGGGAATGGGAGGAGAGGCTGCCCGGACGCACGTTCCAGCAAGTGTATCGCCACGCGAAAATGCTGTTCTTCAAACTGGACGGAGGCGAACACATCGTCGTCCACGCGATGCTGGCCGGCCGCTACCAGTACGTCGAACCGAAGACAAAGGTGCGGGCTTCGACCGGCTGGGTGCTGACGCTGGACGACGGTATGCAAGTTCGATACTTCGACGAGCGGCGGATGGGGCGGACGTTCGTGGCGCGGGAAGATGAGTTCACGGAGAAGCTGCCGCGCTGGACAGAGATGGGGCCAGACGTGATGGCGGATACGCTCACGGAAGACGACTTCACCGCGATCGTGATGAAGCAGCGAGGGATGATCAAGAACGTGATCACGAACGAGCGGGTGCTCGCCGGGATCGGGAACGCCTACTCCGACGAGGTGCTGTGGGAAGCGCGCCTCCACCCGTTCCGAAAACGAGGTGACATACCCGAGGAGGGCGTCCGCGGTCTCCATCAGGCGATCCGGCGGACCATGGAATGGGCGATCCCGATCGTGGCTGCTGAAACGGAGGAAAAGGGCTTACCGACGAAGATGTACCGCGACCACCTTCGCGTGCACGCACGGCCGGAGGATGCGGTATGCCCTCGATGCGGCGGGCACATCACTTCGATCACCTCGGGCGGGAAGGAGACTAACTTCTGCCGGACCTGCCAGGAATGAACTAGACGAGGCGGGCGGCTTCTTTGGCGTGGTAGGTGATGATGATGTCGGCGCCGGCGCGCTTGATACCGGTCAGGACTTCCATCATGACGCGCTCTTCGTCGATGTAACCCAGCTGGCAGGCGGCTTTGACCATGGCGTACTCGCCGCTAACGTTGTAGGCGGCGATGGGGTGGTCGAAGCTTTCGCGGGCGCGGGCGATGATGTCGAGGTTGGGTAGAGCCGGTTTGACCATGACGATGTCGGCGCCTTCTTCGATGTCCGCCTCAATCTCGCGCAGGGCTTCACGGGAGTTGCCGGGGTCCATCTGGTAGGAGCGGCGATCGCCGAATTGGGGAGCCGAGTCGGCGGCGACGCGGAAGGGGCCGTAGAAGGCGGAGGCCTGCTTGGCGGAGTAGGCCATGATCGGGGTGTTCACGAAGCCTGAGTCGTCAAGCCCGGCGCGGATGGCGGCGATGCGGCCGTCCATCATGTCGGACGGCGCGACCATGTCGGCGCCTGCCTCGGCGTGGGAGAGGGCGGTGCGGACCAGTAAGGGGAGCGTGGCGTCGTTGTCGACTTCGCCCTCGGGGGTGACGATGCCGCAATGGCCGTGCGAGGTGTACTCACACATGCAGACATCGGTGATAACAACCAGGTCCGGCGCGGCGTCCTTCAGGGTGCGGATGGCCTGCTGGACGATGCCGCCGGGGTCGTAGCCCTCGGAGCCGACCTCGTCTTTCTCAGCGGGCAAGCCGAAGAGGAGGACGGCGGGGACGCCAAGCGAGCGCAACTCCTCGGCCTCGGCTGGGAGTTGGTCTAGCGAGAGGTGGTACTGGCCGGGCATGGAGGAAATCTCCTCGCGGACATCCGAGCCGTGTGTTACGAACAGCGGGTAGACGAAGTCCTGGGGCGAGAGGCGGGTCTCGCGCACGAGGTCACGCAGGGGCTGGGAGCCGCGGAGGCGGCGGGTGCGGGTGAAGTCGAGGGGGGTGGTTCGAGTAACCATCAGAACATCTCCTTGAGACCCAGTTTACAGACGTACAGTTCGCCTGGGTACGCGGCGACGTCCGACTTCTCCTCGAAGGCGAGCGGTGCGATGCGTCGGGCGTAGGTGGCGAGGAGGTCCTTCCACTCGCTCGGCGCGGGTCGCGGGAGGACGAAGAGGAGGACCTCGCGGTCCGGATCGGGGGCGCGCATGAGCTTGACGAGGTCGTCGGCGAAGCCGCCGCCCTTGGCCATGAAGCCGATATCGGTGGCCTGCCGCGCGGGGTCGATGAGGGTCTTCACTTCGAGCCAGAGCGGCTTCCCGCCAACGACGATGCGGAAGTCGCAGCGCTGCTTCTTGTCCTCGGTGATGGGGAAGTCGGAGCGCCAGTCGTCGATAGTGCCGTCCTTGGCGAGGGAGTCGAGGAGAGTGATCATCTCGACCTTGAACCAGCCCTCGGCGGCGGCGCGGCCGTGGCGGGGGAGGAGGGCGACGCGGCGGAGCGCGTCGCGGGCGAGGAAGTGCGCGTCGATGGCGGAGTAGAGGGGGTTCATCACGACTCGCGCAGACCTGAAAGTCTGCAGCTACGCCTCTCTTTCCTTCAACCTCGCCACCAAACCCTCCACTGTGTATTCCGTCGCCATGACGTCCACGCGCAGCCCCAGTTCGCGGGCCGTGTCCGCCGTTATGGGGCCGATGCACGCGATCAGCGGGCGTTCCAACGCTTCGGTGCCGCCGAGCATGGTGACGAGGTTGCGGACGGTGGAGGAGGAGGTGAAGGTGACAATGTCGATCTCGCCGTTGCGGAGGGCTTCGAGCGCCGCTGGCTCGCTGTCGGAGGGGACGACCGCGCGGTAGATGGGGATCTCGTCGACGGTTGCGCCGAGGGCTTCGAGGCCCTGGACGAGTTCGGGGCGGGCGGATTCGGCGCGGGGGAGAAGGATGCGAGGTGATAGGTGTGAGGTGTGAGGTGTTAGGTGGGGGCGCATGGCTTCTACCACGGCTTCGGCTACGTATTCGTCGGGGACCACCTCGGGGGTGATGCCTCGGGCGGCGAGGGCTGCCGCGGTGGCCGGGCCGATGGCGAAGACCTTGCTCGCGCCGAGGGCTCTGGCGTCGAGTGTGCGTTCTGACAGGTGCTCGAAGAAGAGGTCGACCGCGTTGGCGCTGGTGAACCCCGTCCAGGCGTAGTCGCCGGCGCGAAGTCGCTCGGTGGCGGCGTCAACGGCGGCGCTGTCCTCGATGGGCTCGATCTCGATGGAGGGGAGTTCGACCGGTACGGCGCCTTCGTCGGCCAGCAGCCGAGCGAGGACGCTGGCCTGGCGGCGGGTGCGGGTGATGAGGACTCGCTTGCCGAAAAGGGGGCGGTTCTCGAACCATGAGATGGTCTCGCGCAGACGCACGACTTCACCAACGACGGTGACCGCGGGAGGTTTGATGCCCGCCTGATCGACGATGTCCGCAATGTCGGCGAGAGTGCCGGTGACGGTGCGTTGCTCGGCGCTGGTGCCCTGCTGGATGACGCCGACGGGGGTGGTTGGGGAGCGGCCGTTGGCGGTGAGTTGCTGGACGATGTCGGGGAGTGTCTTGACGCCCATGAGAAAGACGAGCGTGTCGGCGGCGCGGGCGACGCCGGGCCAGTCGATGGCCGTCTCCGCCTTCGTGGGGTCTTCGTGGCCGGTGATGACGGCGAAGCTGGTGGCGACGCCCCGGTGGGTCACGGGAATGCCGGCGTAGGCTGGAACGGCGACGGCGGACGTAACGCCCGGTATGACCTCGAAGGGGATGCCGGCCTCGCGGAGGGCCTCGGCCTCCTCGCCGCCGCGGCCGAAGACGAAGGGGTCGCCTCCCTTGAGGCGGACTACGCTTTTGCCTTCGCGCGCCTTCTCGACAAGCAGCCGGTTGATCGCTTCCTGGTCTTGCGTCTGCGATGGGCTGGGTACTTTGCCGGCGTAGATCAGATCCGCACCTTCACGGGCGTGGTCGAGAAGCGCCCTGCCGATGAGGCGGTCGTAGACGATGACGTCCGCCTGCTTGACGCGCTCGAGGCCGGCCACGGTGATGAGGCCTGGGTCGCCGGGGCCGGCGCCCACCAGGTAGACCTTGCCGGCGCTCATGCCGGCGCCTCCAGTAGCTCTTCCGCGCCCTGGGCGATAAGGAACTCGGCGAGGCGCACGCCTAGCATCTCGGCCTCGGTGGGCGGAGACTCCATCTCGGCGCGAAGGATACGGCCGCCGGGCTGCCCGACGAGGCCTCGGAGGCGGAGGGCACCACTTCGTTCGAGGGTTCCCATGGCGGCGATGGCGGCGCTGCAGCCGGCGCCGAGGCGGCGCTCGAAGGCGCGCTCGGCGGTGACGGCGGTGCGGGTCGCGGAATCGTCGATTGCGGCGATCAGTTGTTGAGTCTCGTAGTCGTCGGCGCGGCACTGGACGGCGAGGGCGCCCTGGCCGACTGCGGGCATGATCTCCGTGGGCGTGAAGACCTGCGAGACGCGGCCATCGAGCCCGATACGCTTGAGGCCCGCCAGCGCCAGGATAGCCGCGTCGTACTCGCCCTCGTCCACTTTGGCGATGCGAGTGTCTACGTTGCCGCGGATGTCGCGAACGGTGAGGTCAGGGCGCAATCCCAGGACCTGTGTGGCGCGACGGGCGCTACCGGTGCCAACCGTTGCTCCTGGCTGGAGTTCGTTCAGCCCGATGCCATCGCGTGTGATCAGGGCGTCGCGGACATCCTCGCGCTCCGGCGTGGCGGCGATTGTCAACCCCGGCGTTTCGTCCGCGGGGAGATCTTTAAGGCTGTGCACGGCGAAGTCGATGTCACCGGCGAGAAGGGCGCGCTCGATCTCAATGACGAATACTCCGCGGCCTCCGATCTCAGACAGGGGGGCAGTGGACGTATCGCCTTCGGTCTTGATCGTGTGAGTCTCGAAGGTCGCGTCCGGGTGTTGGGTGCATAGGAGTTCGAGGACGATCTCGGTCTGGCGAAGGGCGAGGCGACTGCCGCGAGTGCCGACTACAAATGTGCGCGTGGACACAAGGCGAGGGCCTCAGGGACGCGAGCCACGAGAACGCGTGGGTTGGACGTCGAAGAGATCCTCGAGCGCCTCCATGTAGAGGCCCTTGTCCGCGCCGTCCTTGAGGCGGGCGATGGGGCGGTCCAGCATCTTCTTGACGATTGCCTCGGTCATGGCCTCGATGCGCCGGCGGTCCTCGTCACTGACGCTGTCCAGGCGGGATAGCGTGCGCTCGATCTCGGCGCGGCGGATCGAATCCGCGCGCTCGCGCAGGGCGGTGATTACGGGCACAACGTCGAGCGAGTCCCACCAGATCTCGAAGTTGGCGACGCTCTCCGTGATGATCGTCTCGACGCGGGTGACCTCCGCCTGGCGTCCGGTCCAGCCCTCGTCAGTCACCGCCTCGATGTCGTCGATGTCGCAGAGGTGAACGCCGGGGATGGTGGCCACAGCGGGGTCAATGTCTCGTGGCACAGCAATGTCGATGAACAGGAGGTCACGGCCCGACCGGGCTTCCATGACTGGAGCGATCTCGGCTGGACCGAGGATGAAGTCGTCAGAGCTGGTGCCGCTGATCACGATGTCCGAGACGTTTAGGGCATCTGTCAGGTGGGCGAGGTCAAACGCCTCGGTGTCCGGGCCTAGCTGGGAGGCGAGGTCTTCGGCGCGCTCGCGGGTGCGGTTCGCGACGAGGATGCGGGAGCCCGACTGCTGGGCGAGCGCCATAGCGGCCAGCTTGCCCATGCTACCGGCGCTGATGACGAGCACGGTCTTGTTCTCCAGGTCGCCGAGAGAGCGGCGGGCAAGGGCGACGGCAGCGGAGGATACTGAGACGGCGTGACGGCCGATGTTGGTCTCGGTACGGGCTCGTTTGCCCACGGCGATGGCGGAGTGGAAGGTGTGAGAAAGGACGCCGTTGAGGGCCCCGGCTTCCGTCGCGATGGCCATGGCGTCGCGGACCTGGCCCAGTATCTGGGACTCGCCCAGGACCATGGAGTCGATCCCGGAGGCGACGCGATAGAGGTGCTCCACGGCGGCGGTGTGCTGAAGCGTGTAGAAGTGTTTGCGATCAACCGACTCGTTCTTGAGGTTGTTCAGGGTATCGATGAGGGCATCCCCGGTGCCTGCGGGAGCGGTGGTGTAGAGCTCCGTGCGGTTGCAGGTAGATAGCAGGGCGACACCCGCGCCGCGTTTGTTCAGGGCGAGGACAGCGTCGCGCGCTTCTGCCGCCGTGAAGGCGAGGCGCTCACGTTCTTCAACGGGTGAAGTCACGTGGTTGAGGCCGACGCAGGTCACCAGCGTTTCGGTCATGCTTTGGCCGTTTCTCCGGAGGGCATCAGGAGCAAATTCAGGATGCGTTGCTTGGCGCCAGCGCGATCACCCTCCTTGATCATCTTCTTGACGATGCCGTCGAGGGCAGCGTTCCAGATGTCGTTCCCGTTGCGGGCGCAGCGCGGGCAGTCAGGAAGAGTGATGATCTCCTTCTCGCGCAGCTCGCGCCGGACTTCCGCGGCGAGATCGAGCAGTTCGGCATCCTCGTCCGTGAAGAACTCCTCGATGTCTTCGCGGAGCTTGCGGGCCATTGCCGGAGAGGTGCCACTAGTGGAGAGGGCGACGATGATCTCTCCCTTGCGAACGATTGCGGGCATGATGAAATCGCAGTTGGGCACATCGTCCGCCGCGTTAACCCAAACGTGCCGCTCGCGGCCTTCCTGCCAGGCACGGGCGTTCTCTTTGCGGCTATCCGTTGCGACGAAGGCTAGCTCGTAGCCTTCGAGGTCGCCGGGCTCGTAGTCGCGGACGATGTGCATGAACTTGCCATCGTCCTTCAGGGCCTGCATCTCCTCGTTTAGTTCAGGCGAGACGACGGTGACCTGGGCGCCGGCGTCTAGTAACCCTGCCATCTTCTGGTGGGCAATGGTGCCGCCGCCGATGACGACGACCGGTTTCTCGGCGATGTCCACGAAAATTGGGTAGTAGCGCATTCGTGAGGTGATTTAGCGCCTGACGGTGGCGACGAGCCCTGCTTCTTCGTACGACTCCGCAATCGAGACGAGAACCTGGTCCCCGAGGTTTGTGAGTAGCTCCCATAGTTCGATCGCCTGATCAAGGGAGAGGTCGTTCTTCTGGGCCTCTTCCATGGCGGTTTCGTCGAGGGTCTTGCGGAAGAAGGTGAACCCCTCGATGGCATCCCGGAGGCTGAGCCCGTCGCGGACCAGGAGGGTGCCGTATTCGTG
>Ga0105347_1000447_pt1 | contig 19644 bp, 17 predicted proteins | sample EasRivMeERMLT890_FD_89677 | JGI IMG/M metagenome (GOLD analysis project Ga0105347, IMG submission 89677) | Soil microbial communities from meander-bound floodplain in the East River, Colorado, USA - East River MetaG ERMLT890 | ecosystem: Environmental > Terrestrial > Soil > Floodplain | place... | reverse complement strand
CAGCGCGCGCCGGCACCGTGGGACGAAGGCGTCCTATTGGTGGTGGTACGCGTGCGCTGAGGGGGCCATCCGCTAGCCTGCCAAGGGCAGGGTACAGGATCTTAGGAAAGCCTCCTCAGCCGCGTGCTGAGGGGGCTTTTTCGTTTTTTGGGGCCGCTATCTTTCGTTTTTTGGGATCGTTAGAAGCGCGATGACCGAGCCGAAGCTGTGCGTGACCGTCACCGGACCTTCGATGGACGACCTCCGTCGCGGCCGGGATGCGGCGTCCGACGCCGACCTCGTCGAGCTGCGGCTCGACCTGGTCTCGCGCCCGGATGTCGCCGGCGCGCTCGAGGGACGGCGGACACCGGTCGTCGTCACCTGCCGCGCGAAGTGGGAAGGCGGAGGATTCGAGGGCAGCGAGGAAGAACGCCGTCGCATGCTCGACCAGGCCGCGGCGCTAGGTGCCGAGTACGTAGACGTCGAGGCGGCGGCCGGCTTTGCGTCCGACTTCCTCGCCTCGCGCCGCGGCCGGGGCGTCGTTTTGTCGTCGCACGTCTTCGGCGCTCCGCCGGCTGACCTGGCCGAGCGTTACGCGGCCATGCGTGCAACGGGCGCCGAGGTCACGAAGCTGGCTATCCAGGTGACGACGCTCGCCGAGACGTTGCCGCTCTTCGATCTCGGAGCCACCAATGCCGTGACGTCGGACGCCGGCCACGTCCTCATCGCGATGGGCAACCAGGGCGTGCCGACGCGCGTCCTGTCGGCGCGGCTGCGCAACCGGTGGACGTACGCGGGCGACGGCGTCGCGCCCGGCCAGTTCACCGCGGCTCGTCTCCTGCGCGATTTCCGCTTCCGCCGGATCGCCGCCGACGCCGCACTCTACGCGGTCGTCGGCAATCCGATCATCCACTCGCGGTCGCCGGTAATGCACAACGCGGGCTTCGCGGCGCTCGGGTTGAACGCGGTGTACGTGCCGCTCGAGGCCCGCGACGCCGCCGACTTCGTCGCCTTCGCGACCCACATGGGTGTGCGTGGCGTGAGCATCACCGCTCCCTTCAAGATCAGCCTGATGCCGCGGGCGGACGAGATCGATGCCCTCGCGACGCGCGTCGGCGCGATCAATACCGTGACGGTCCGCGGCGGCCGCTGGCTCGGCGCCAATACCGACGTCGAAGGGTTTCTCGTCCCGCTCGCTCGGCGCATCGCGCTTGACGGGACGAGGGTCACGGTGCTCGGTTCGGGCGGCGCGGCGCGCGCGGTCGCCGTGGCGCTCGCGAGCCGCAACGCCCGAGTCACAATGTCTGCCCGCAGCGTCGAAGGGGCGCGGGCGATCGCGCGTCTGGTGGACGGCGAGGTGGGCGAGTTTCCGCCGCGACACGCGAGCTGGGACGTGCTGGTCAACGCGACGCCGGTCGGCAGCGAGAAGATGCCGGGGACGCCGATGGGCACGGCGCCGCTCGACGGGCAGATCGTGTACGACCTGGTGTACGCCCCGGCCGACACGGCGCTGCTGCAGGCCGCCCGGGCCGCAGGCTGCCAGACGATTGGCGGCCTCGAGATGCTCATCGCGCAAGCCGAGCGGCAGTTCGAGTTATGGACGGGACAGCGGCCCCCGGCGGGGCTGTTCGAGGCCGCGGCGACGGTCAGTGATGGAGCGGCCGCGATTGCGGCCCGCGGGTAGTGGCGGCGGGGATCGCGCACCCAGGACACCAATGAGCTACATGAAGCAAACGACGTTCGAAGAGTTCGTCGACCTGGCGCGGCGGGGCACGTTCGTGCCGGTGGTCAAGGAGATCATCGCCGACCTCCTGACGCCGGTGTCGGCGTTTCTGAAGATTGCCGAGCACTCCGACTACGCGTTTCTATTCGAGAGCGTCGAGGGCGGGGAACAGGTCGCGCGCTACTCGTTCCTCGGCAAGGACCCTTTCCTCGTGCTTCGGGCGCGCGACGGCAAGACCACGCTCGAGCGCTCAGGCACGACGACCGAGAGCGAGGAAGCCTTCGTGCCGGCGCTGCGCAAGCTGATGGCCGAGCTCCAGTCGCCGTTCGTGCCTGGGCTGCCGCGCTTTACCGGCGGTGCCGTCGGCTTCATCGGATACGACGCGTCCCCGATTTTCGAGCCGGCGCTCGGGAAGGCGTGGGCCGCGGCAACCGCCGCTCGCGCCAACGACCCAGGCGCTGCAGCCGAAGACGATGCGGGCTTCATGCTGTTCGATACCGTGCTCGCCTTCGATCACGTCAAGCATCGCATCCTCATCATCGCCAACGCCCGCATCACCGCGGACGAGGATTTGCAGGCGCTCTACCAGTTCGCGTGCGCCAAGATCCAGTTCCTCGAGCGCGAGCTCGAGCGCGGGCTGTCGCAGCCCGAGGCCGCGGAGCGGCCGCCGCTCGACGTTCGATCGAACCAGACGAAAGACGTGTTCGAAGCCGGGGTGCGTACGATCAAGGAGCGCATCGCCGCGGGCGACATCTACCAGGCGGTGCTGTCGCAGCGCTTCGAAGCCGACGTCACCGCCGATCCGTTCACCGTCTACCGCGCGCTGCGCCATGTCAACCCCTCGCCCTACATGTACTTCATGCGCATGGGCGGCCTGGCGATCGTGGGGTCCTCACCCGAGATGCTGGTGCGCGTCGAAGGCCGGCGCGTCGAGACGCATCCCATCGCCGGGACGCGCCCGCGCGGGACCAACGACGAAGAAGATCTGCGCCTCGCCGAGGAGCTGAAGCGGAACGAGAAGGAGCGCGCCGAGCACGTGATGCTCGTCGATCTCGGCCGGAACGATCTCGGCCGTGTGTGCGAGTACGGGTCGGTGCGCGTGCCGCAGTACATGGCGCTCGAACGCTACTCCCATGTCATGCACCTCGTGTCGACCGTCGATGGGCGCCTCGCCGAGGACCGCGATCACCTCGACGCGCTCGTGGCGTGCTTTCCGGCCGGCACGGTGTCGGGCGCACCGAAGATCCGGGCGATGCAGATTCTCTCGGAGCTCGAGCCGACACGCCGCGAGATCTACGCCGGCGCCGTCGGCTACCTCGACTTTGCAGGCAACCTCGACTTCTGCATCGCGATTCGCACCATCACGATCAGGAACGGCCGGGCGCACATCCAGGCCGGGGCCGGGATCGTGGCCGATTCGAATCCGGCGGCGGAGTACGAGGAGACGCGGGACAAGGCGCGGGCGATGCTGCAGGCGCTCGCCATGGCGGAAGCGGGACTGTGATTCTCCTCATCGACAACTACGATTCGTTCACGTTCAACCTCGCGCAGTACCTGGGCGAGCTCGGCGCTCCGCCGATCGTCCGGCGCAACGACGAGCTGACCGCCGACGAGATCGCCGAGATGCGGCCCGACCGCATCGTCATCTCGCCCGGGCCTGGGCGGCCGGAGGATGCCGGCATCTCCGTCGAGGTGATCAAGCGCTTCGGTCCGCACGTCCCCGTGCTCGGGGTCTGCCTGGGCCACCAGGGCATCGGACTCGCCTTCGGCGGTGAGGTCGTGCGCGCCGGCGAGCTCATGCACGGCAAGACGTCGAACGTCCATCACGACGGCGCCGGCGTCTTTCGTGGCGTCACGCAGCCGTTTTCGGCCGGGCGCTACCACTCGCTCGTGGTCGCGCAGCCGCTGCCGCCGGATCTCGAGCTGGCGGCGCACACCGAGGACGGCGTCGTCATGGGCGTACGACACCGCACCTATCCGATTCACGGGGTGCAGTTCCATCCCGAGTCCGTGCTGACGGGCGAGGGCCGGAAGCTCCTCCGCAACTTCCTGGAGATGTGATGTTCGCCGCCTTGATCGAGAAGCTGCAGCGGCGTCAGGACCTCACCGTCGACGAGTCGGCGGCGGCGATGGACGAGATCATGGAGGGCCGCGCGCAGCCGGCGCAGATTGCCGGACTCCTGATCGCGCTGGCGATGAAGGGCGAGCGCCCGGCCGAGGTCGTGGGCCTCGCGCGCACCATGCGGGCGCGCGCAACCAGGTTGTCGCGCGAGTACGCCGACGTCTTCGATACGTGTGGCACGGGCGGCGATCGCGCGCACACCTTCAACGTGTCGACGGTGGCGGCGCTCGTGGTGGCCGCCTGCGGCGTCACGGTGGCCAAGCACGGCAACCGCTCGGTGTCCAGCCGCTGCGGCAGCGCCGATCTCTTCGAGGCGCTCGGCGTCAACATCGCCGCGCCCCCCGCCATCGTCGAGCGCTGCCTCAACGAGGCTGGCATCGCTTTCTTCTTCGCGCCGACGTTCCATCCTTCGATGCGTCACGCCGGACCGACACGCAAAGACCTCGGCGTGCGGACGGCATTCAATCTTCTCGGCCCGCTGACCAATCCTGCGGGGGCGGCCCGGCAGCTCGTCGGCGTGCCTCGCCCCGAGCTGACCGAGCTCGTTGCGCGGTCGCTCGGCCTTCTGGGATCGGCGCGCGCCTGGGTGGTGCACGGCGCCGACGGTCTCGACGAGATTTCGACGACGGGTTACACAAAGGTGTCGGAGTATCGAGACGACGCCGTCAACACGTTCTACGTCCACCCCGCCGACCTAAGCGTCGCCAAGGCCGCCCCCGAGGCGCTGCGTGGCGGCGATGCCGCGGAGAACGCGCGGATCGCGAGGGACGTACTCAGCGGTGCGCGCGGCGCGGCACGGGACATCGTGCTGCTCAACGCTGGAGCGTCGCTCCTCGTGGCCGGTGCGGCGCCGGATGTGGCCCACGGTATCTCCCGCGCCGCCGCCGCCCTCGATTCCGGGGCTGCGGCGGCTACGCTCGAGCGTTTGACCATTGTGTCGAACGCGACGACGGAGGCGGCGTGATGACGGCGGCAGCGAGGGCCATCTCAGGGACGGGGTCGAGTGCCGATCTGCTGGAGACGATTGTCGCGGCCACCAGGCATACGATTGCGGCACGGGAAAGCCGTACGCCCACCGAGGAACTCGCGCGCCGCGCGAGCCGCCGTCAGGCCCGGGGGCGTACGTTTCGCGACGCATTGCGTGCCTCCGCAGCGCCGCGCATCATCGCCGAGTGCAAGCGGCGGTCGCCGTCGAAAGGAATTCTGCGCAAGGATTACGACCCGGCGGCGCACGCTTCCGCCTACGCGCGGGCCGGCGCGGCGGCGATCTCGGTGCTGACCGAGCCGACATTCTTCGATGGCAGCCTCGAACACCTCGAGCAGGTGCGCGCGGCTGTTGACGTGCCCCTGCTGCGCAAGGACTTCATCGTTACGGAGTACCAGCTGCTGGAGGCGGTCGCGAGCGGTGCCGACGCCGTCCTGCTGATCGTTGCCGCGCTGAGCGACAGCGAGTTGGGCCGGCTCGCGACGACCGCCTCGAACCTCGGGCTTGCCGCCGTCGTCGAAGTGCACGATCGGGAGGAGCTCGATCGCGCCTTGAACGCGGATGCGGATATCGTTGGCGTCAATAGCCGCAATCTGCGCACGCTCACGGTCGACGCCAATGTGCTGGACGAGCTCGGTGCGCTCATCCCGAGCGGCGTACTCGGAGTGGCCGAAAGCGGGATACGGACGCCCGCGGATATCGAGCGCCTGTCGGCAGTGGGGTACTCGGCGTTTCTCGTCGGCGAGCGCCTGATTGCCGAACCCGATCCCGGTGCGGCGCTGAAGGCGCTTCGAGCCCTGACGGCGGTTCGGGCTCCAAAGGCGGCTCGAGCTCTCAAGGCGGCTCGAGCTCTCAAGGCGGATCGAGCTCTCAAGGCGGATCGAGAATGACGCGCGTCAAGATCTGCGGCATCCGCCGGCGCGACGACGCCCTGCTCGCCGCCGAGCTCGGCGCGGATGCGCTCGGTTTCGTGTTCTGGCCGTCGAGCCCGAGGTTTCTCGATCCCGATGACGCGCGGGAGATAGTAGCGGCGCTGCCGCCGTTTGTGTCCACGGTGGGCGTGTTCGTCGATCAGCCAGAGAGCTATGTGTGTGAGGTGGCGCGAGTGCTCAAGCTGAGCGCGGTTCAGCTGCACGGAGATGAAGCGCTGGACTCGTACGGCCGAGTCCCGGGCCGTATGATCAAGGCCGTCCCGGTTCGCGCGGGGCAGGACTGCCTGGCGGCGGTCACGGCCATCCCCAGCGGCGTGACCGTGCTGCTCGATGCCCACGATCCAGTCAAGCGTGGCGGTACCGGCCGGACCATCGATTGGTCGCAGGCCGCCTCGGCGGCGAAGGTGCGGCCGATCATACTGTCGGGTGGACTGAACGCTGAAAACGTCGGCGCCGCTGTCGGCGCAGTCCGGCCGTACGCAATCGACGTGTCCTCGGGCGTTGAAGGCAGTCCTGGTATCAAAGATCCTGCGAAGCTGCGTGCGCTCTTCGCCGCCGTCGGTGCAAACCTATGAACCCTTCTTTCGGCCACCGCGATCCGGACGCGCGCGGCTATTACGGCGCTTACGGCGGCCGTTTCGTCCCCGAAACACTCGTCGCGCCCGTCGCCGAGCTGGAAGCGGCCTATCTGGCGGCCCGCGCCGACGACAGCTTTCGCGCCGAGCTCGCGGATTTGTTGCGCCACTATGTCGGCCGTCCGACGCCGCTCTTCGAGGCGCGCCGTCTCTCGGCATCGCTTGGCGGCGCACGCCTCCTGCTCAAGCGCGAGGACCTTGCCCACACTGGCGCGCACAAGATCAACAACGCGATCGGACAGGCGCTCCTGGCCAAGCGCATGGGCAAGCGCCGCGTCATCGCCGAAACGGGCGCCGGGCAGCACGGCGTCGCGACCGCGACGGCCTGCGCGCTGCTAGGCCTCGAGTGCGATGTCTACATGGGCGCTGACGACATGGAGCGGCAGGCGCTCAACGTGTTCCGCATGGAGCTCCTCGGCGCGACCGTGCGCAAGGTCGACGGCGGCAGCCGCACGCTGAAGGATGCGATCAACGAGGCGATGCGTGATTGGGTGGCGACGGTCGCCGACAGCTACTACCTGCTCGGGTCGGTCCTCGGTCCCCATCCGTATCCGCTCATGGTGCGTGAGTTTCAGTCCGTCATCGGGCAGGAGGCGAAGCGCCAGTGCCAGGAGCTGCTCGGCCGCCTGCCCGACGTCATCGTGGCCTGCGTCGGCGGCGGCAGCAACGCCATGGGCATCTTCGATGCGTTCATCGCTGACGAAGGTGTTCGCCTCATCGGGGTCGAGGCCGGCGGGCACGGCATCGTGCCCGGCGAGCACGCGGCGCGCTTTGCCGGCGGCAGCTCTGGCGTGCTGCAGGGCACGAAGACGTACGTGCTGCAGGACGAGAACGGGAACATCGAGTTGACGCATTCGATCTCGGCCGGACTCGACTACGCCGCGGTTGGACCGGAGCACGCCTGGCTGCACGATTCCCGCCGCGCCGAGTACGCCTGGATTGGCGACGATGATGCGTTTGCCGCATTTCAGCGTCTGGCGCGCGAGGAAGGCATCATCCCGGCGCTCGAGTCTGCACACGCCGTTGCCCATGCCATCCGGATCGCGCCCTGGCTGGGAGCCGCCGATGTCGTGCTCGTCAACCTGTCGGGGCGGGGCGACAAGGACGTCATGAGCGTGCAGAAGCGGCTGACCGCCGCGCGCGACGCTGCCGAGCAGAAGGTGGAGGCACGCTGATGTCACGGCTGGCCGGAACGTTTGCTCGCTTGCGCCAGAACGGCCGCGGCGGACTCGTGACTTACCTGACCGCGGGGGATCCCGACGCCGACCGTTCCCTCGCGCTGTTGATCGCCGTCGCCCGCGCCGGCGCGGACGTCCTCGAGGTCGGCGTGCCGTTCTCCGACCCGCTGGCCGACGGGCCGGTGATTCAGCGCGCCAGCGAACGCGCGCTCGCCGGTGGCATGTCGCTGCGCGGAGCACTCGACGTCGTGCGCCGCGTGCGCGCCGAGATCGACACGCCGATCGTCTTGTTCACGTATGCGAACCCGGTCGTGCGTATGGACCCGACCGTCTTCGCACGCACGGCCGCGGATGCGGGCGTGGACGGCGTTCTCATACTGGACTATCCGGTCGAGGAGGCCGAACCGCTGCGCGCGCCGCTCATCGACGCCGGCCTGGATCCGATTTTTCTCATCAGCCCGACCACGAGCGAGGAGCGGATTCGTAAGTCCGCCGCGCTCGGCGCCGGGTTTCTGTATGTGATCTCGCGGCTCGGCGTCACCGGTGTCCGGGACAAGCTGCCCGAGGACGTCGGCAGCCTGATGACGCGTGTGCGGGCATGCGCCGAGCTTCCGGTTGCGCTCGGGTTCGGCATCGCGCATCCCGATCAGGTGTCGGATGCGTGTCGGATCGCCGACGCGGCGGTGGTCGGCAGCGCCCTGGTCAACGTCGTGGCGGAGCACACCGCGGCGGCCAACGAGTGTGAGCATGCGAGCGAGTACGTACGGTGGCTGAAGAACACTCTGTAGACAGCCTGTCCGGCCTGCGCGGGAAGATCGACGCGCTCGACGAGGCGCTGGTGCGCCTGCTCAACGCGCGTGCCGCCTGCGCGCTCGAGATCGGCCGCGTCAAGAAGCACGCGGGGCTGCCGATCTATCAGCCCTCGCGGGAGGCGGAAGTCCTCGGGCACGTGCAGGAGATCAATCCGGGACCGCTGGACAACGGCGCGGTGCGGCGGTTGTTCGAGAGGATTATCGACGAGGCCAGACGCCTGGAGCGGATTGCCGAGGGGAGCGGGCACCAGGACGGCGAAGGCTCGAGTGCAGGGAAGTCGGGTGCGGAGCCGGTTGACGGCTAGAGCCAATGAACGCGCCCACGGCCAGGGGTTCACGATGCGCACGATGACACGATGAACACGAAGAACGCCTGGCAGGACTAGTCGTGACCTTCGTGTCATGGTGGGCATCGTGCAGCAACGTGGTGACAGCATCCGGAGACGGGTTCTGGTCGCGATAACACCGTGAAACAATAAAGGCGGACTATAAACAGCGCGAACGAGCGGCAGCGAGTGAGCCTGGCGAGCGGCGCGGGGCGACGGGGCCCCGCAAGCGAGCCAGTAGGGGAGTCCGAGGGGCGAAGCCCCTCGGAAAAGAATAGAGGGTGTCATGGTTGTGGTCATGAAGGAACGCGCGAACGACGAGCAGGTCCAGCACGTGATCGCCACGCTCGTGGAGATGGGGTTCGACGTGCACCGGTCGACGGGCGCGCTCAAGACCGTGATCGGAGCGGTGGGGGGGAATCGTCAGTTCGACTCCGCGCTCATCGAGGTCATGGACGGCGTGCAGGAGGTCCACCGGATCACAGAGCCGTACAAGCTCGCCAGCCGGAGCTTCCGTCCCGAGAACACGGTGATCACCATCGGCGACCTGCGCATCGGCGGCGACGAGGTCATCGTCATGGCGGGTCCCTGTTCGGCGGAGACGGAAGAACAGGTCGAGGCGACGGCGGCCGCGGTCAAGAAGGCGGGAGCCAAGGTGTTGCGCGGCGGCGCGTTCAAGCCGCGGAGCTCGCCCTACAGCTTCCAGGGACTCGGCGAAGAGGGCCTGAAGATGCTGCGCGGCGCGGCCGACCGCCACAACATGAAGCTCGTGGCAGAGGTCATGGACGCCAACCAGCTCGAGCTCATCGAGAAGTACGCGCACATCCTGCAGGTCGGTGCGCGAAACATGCAGAACTACACCTTGCTGCGCGAGCTCGGGCATTCGAAGGTGCCGGTGCTCTTGAAGCGCGGCATCTCGGCGACCATCGAGGAATGGCTCCTCTCGGCGGAGTACATCCTCGCCGGGGGCAATATGAACGTCATGCTGTGCGAGCGCGGCATCCGCACCTTCGAGAGCTACACCCGCAACACCCTCGACATCTCCGCCATTCCGGTCGTGCAGCAGCTCTCGCATCTTCCCGTCCTCGCCGATCCGAGCCACGGCACCGGCCGCCGCGACAAAGTGACGCCGATGGCGCGCGCCTCGGTCGCCGCGGGCGCGGACGGGCTGATCATCGAAGTGCACAACGACCCGGACCGGGCGCGCAGCGACGGCGCGCAGTCGCTCTTCCCGGCGCAGTTCGACCGGCTGATGGCCGAGCTCCGGATCATCGCGCCGGCGATCGGCCGCAGCATCTGCCTCGAGCCGGTGAGCCGGCGCGGGTGGGGCACGTAGGGCGGAACCTATCTCACAAACCCCGAATCACGCTGAACGAGCCGACGGCCACGGTTTCACGATGAACACGATGACTCGATGAGCACGAAGAATGTCTGTGGGTGGTCCATCGTGACTTTCGTGTCAGCGTGGGCAGCGTCTGGCAAGGTTGGTCGTGACAGCAACCAGCAGGCGGGTCGAGTGGCCCGTCCACCCTCATGTTGCACCGAATCGCCATAGTTGGCTGCGGGCTCATCGGCGGCTCCGTCGCGCTGGCCCTGCGCCAGGCGTGGCCGGCGTGCCGGCTGATCGCCATCGATCGCGCGCCCGTCGTCGACGCTGCTCGCCGCCTGGGTGTTGCCGACGGCGGTGAGGACCTCGCGCTCGCGGATGGCGCGGAGCTCATCGTCCTGGCCGCGCCGGTGCGCCAGAATATCGCCATCCTGCAGGAACTCGTCACCCGAGTGCGAGGCAGCGCGCTCGTTCATGATGTCGGCAGTACGAAGCGGGCGATCGTCGAGGCGGCGCGGGCGTTGCCGCCGCGGCTGCGATTCGTCGGGGGCCATCCGCTCGCTGGAGCCGCGACCGGCGGCGTCGAGGCGGCACGAGCGGATCTGTTTCACGGGCGTCCCTGGATCCTGACCCCATCGCCCGAGTGCGACCCGGCCGATGTCGATCGCGTGACGAGCCTGGCGTCTGCCGTCGGCGCGCTGCCTCGCACGATGGACCCCGTCGCACATGATCGCCTGATGGCCTATCTGAGCCATCTGCCGCAGCTGGCGGTGAGCGCTCTCATGCAAGTGGTCGGAGAGCGGACGGGCAGCGACGGGCTCAGCCTGGCCGGTACGGGGCTGCGGGACACGACGCGTCTCGCGTCGAGCCCGCCGGGCACCTGGCGGGACGTTACGGCGACGAACCCGGAGGCCCTGGGAGTCGCGATCGACGATCTGACGGCGGCGCTGCAACGGCTGAAGGCCGACCTCGCCGTTGGCGACGACCTGCAAAGCATCTTCGACGGCGCTGCGAAGTGGAAGCGAACGCTCGATGAGTCCGGCACGGGCGGCAGAGGGCGGGGCGAATCGTGAGTGCGGGTGAGACGACCGCGGTTCGCACTTATCTCGAGATGACCGACCCGGGCGCCTTGCGCCCCGGACGCGATCCCGGCGCCAACGTGCGCGTTGCCCGTCGAAATCCCTGCGAGCCGGAATTCTGGCGCTACCTCTACACAACGGTCGGGGCGGCTTATCAGTGGCTCGATCGTTTGCCGTGGACCGAGGACGAGGCGCGTGCCTACCTGACGGACCCTAATGTGTCGCTGTGGGTGCTGACCGTTGACGACGCCGTGGCCGGGTACTACGAGCTTCGGCGCGAAGAGGACGGTAGTGTCGAGATCGTCTACTTCGGCCTGCTTCCCGAGTTCACCGGACGAGGTCTCGGCGGGCACCTCCTGACCGATGCGGTGGAGCGCGCCTGGACCTCGGGCGCCCGGCGCGTGTGGCTGCACACCTGCAGCTTCGATCACCCCTTCGCTATCCAGAACTACCTGGATCGCGGTTTCGCCGTGTTCAACACGGAGGAGTACGTCGTCAAGGGAGTCTGACTGCCCGGTTCGATCCCGGTCTGGGCCCCTACAATGGCGTATGCCGAGCCCGCTGTGGACCCCCGCGCCGGATCGTGTCGCCGCCACCAGGCTGACCGCCTTCATGCAGGCGGTCGCCTCCCGGTTTGAGGCTCCCATCACCGACTACGCGGCGCTGTACGAATTCTCCATCTCGCGCCCGGCGGACTTCTGGCGGCTGATATGGGAGTTCGGCGGGGTGCGCGGGACGATGGGGGAACACATCGTCGAGAACCTGGACCGCATGCCGGGCGCGGTGTTCTTTCCGGATGCCACGCTGAATTTCGCCGGCAACCTGCTGGCGGACCGCAGTTCCGCGCCCGCCTTGATCTGCAAGGGCGAAGACCGGCCGATCCGAACCGTGACCCGCGCCGAGCTCTACACTGCGGTCGCTGGGTTCGCGGCGGGACTGCGCAGGGAAGGCGTCAAGCCCGGAGAACGTGTCGCCGGTTATGTCCCGAACCTGCCGGAAGCGATTGTCGCGGCACTCGGCGCCGCGGCGGTCGGGGCGGTGTGGTCTTCCTGCTCGCCGGACTTCGGCGTGCCGGGCGTGCTCGATCGCTTCGGCCAGATTGAGCCCAAGGTGCTCGTCGCGGCCGACGGTTACGCGTACGGCGGCAAGCGTCACGATTGCTCGACTCGCGTCGCGGAAATCGTGCACGCGCTGCCGTCCGTCAAACGGACGATCCTCATTCCATATCTCGGCGCCGGAACCACGGACATCAGAGATCTCGTGACCTGGGACGACTTCGTGTCGCCAGGAGCACCGTCCGATCTGCGATTCGAGCCGCTGCCGTTCAACCATCCTCTCTACATCCTGTACTCCTCGGGCACCACGGGCGTTCCCAAGTGCATCGTGCACGGCGCCGGCGGCACGCTCGTGCAGCACCTCAAGGAGCACCAGCTCCTTTGCGACATCCGTTCCGGCGATCGCGTGTTCTACTTCACGACCTGCGGCTGGATGATGTGGAACTGGCTGGTGTCGGCGCTGGCGTCGGGCGCGACGCTCGTGCTCTACGATGGCTCGCCGTTCTACCCTGACGGCAACGCGCTCTTCGACCTGGCCGACGCGACGGGCACGACGCTCTTTGGCACCTCACCGCGCTTCATCGATGCGGTCGCGAAAGCGGGGTTGTCGCCCGTGACATCGCACTCACTGGCCACGGTGCGCACGATTACGTCGACGGGGTCGCCGCTCGCGCCAGAGAGCTTCGACTTCGTGTACGAGCGGATTAAGCACGATGTGCACCTGGCCTCGATTACCGGCGGCACGGATATCGTCGGTCTCTTCGCCGGCGGGAATCCCAATGGCGCCGTATGGCGCGGCGAGATTCAGGCGCGGGCGCTCGGCATGAAGGTCGAGGTGTTCGACGAGGCGGGCCAGTCCGTGCGGCAGCAGAAGGGCGAGCTCGTCTGCACGCTGCCGTTTCCCTCGATGCCAGTCGGCTTCTGGAACGATCCCGACGGGCGCAAGTACCGGGCGGCGTACTTCGAACGATTTCCCGGCGTCTGGCACCACGGCGATTACGTCGAGCTGACCAGTCACGACGGCCTGATCGTCTACGGCCGGTCAGACGCGGTGCTCAACCCTGGCGGCGTGCGCATCGGCACCGCCGAAATCTACCGCCAGGTGGAGCAGCTCGACGAGATCGTCGAGAGCCTGGTGATCGGTCAGCAATGGGAGGGCGACGAGCGCGTGGTGCTGTTCGTGCGGCTGCGCGATGGCCTGACGCTCGGTGCCGACCTCGAAGCGAGAATCCGGCGACGTATCCGCGAGAACTCCTCACCCCGCCATGTTCCGGCGCGCATCGTCCAGGTCAGCGACATCCCCAGGACAAAGAGCGGAAAACTGGTCGAGCTGGCGGTCCGGGACGTCGTCCACGGCCGTGAGGTCCGGAACCGGGAGGCGCTAGCCAACCCGGAAGCGCTCGAACTGTTCAGGGACCGTCCCGAACTCGTCTCGTGACGGTCATTTGTTTCTGTCCAAGAGCTTTTCACCGCGGAGGGCGCCGAGGACGCCGAGACCTGAAGATGTTTCTCTGCGTCCTCGGCGTTCTCCGCGGTGAAAAGCTCTTGGCGGCTGCCGCAAATCTAGTCAGAGCAGCCCGCGCTGCGCCAGATTCTTCATCAACGCGGTCGTCCCGAACGTCCACGGCGCGATCTTGTCGGTGTGGTTCACGCGGTTCACGAGCGCCCCGAGACGCGGCGTCGTGACGGCGACGACGTCGCCGATGACGTGCGTGAAGCCCTTGCCGGCCGCGAAGCGGTCGAGCGTGGGGGCGAACATGGTGCCGAGAAAGAGTACCAGGCCGTCGGGGTATTGATGATTCGGGCCGATCGTGTGGGCAACGATCTCGAGTGGATCGCGGCTGATCTGCGACATCGAGCTGCGGCCGGTGAACGCGAAGCCGTCGGGCCCGCGCATGTGGAGCGCGAGATCGCACTGCCGCACGTCGTCCATGCCGAAGTGCTCGTCGAAGAGCCGGATGAACGGACCAATCGCGCAGGACGCGTTGTTGTCTTTCGCCTTGCCGAGCAGGAGCGCACTGCGGCCTTCGAAGTCCCGGAGGTTGACGTCGTTGCCGAGCGTAGCGCCCACGGCCTGGCCGCGGTCGTTGGTCGCGAGCACGATCTCCGGTTCCGGGTTGTTCCACTCGGATTTCGGATGGATACCGACCTCGGCGCCCGTGCCGACGGCGGACATGGGCTGACCCTTGGAGAAGATCTCCGCGTCGGGACCGATGCCGACTTCGAGGTACTGCGACCACACGCCCTGCGCGATGAGGACGTCCTTGAGCCGGCGCGCTTCGTCCGAGCCGGGCCGGACCTGCTGCAGGTTGGTGCCGATGACCGCCGTGATCGACGTGCGCAGGCCCTCGGCTTTGCCGGCGTCGCCGCGCGCCTGTTCTTCGATCACGCGTTCGAGCAGGCTGGCCACGAAGGTGACGCCGCTCGCCTTGATCGCCTGCAGGTCGCACGGCGCGAGCAGCCACGGCCTGTTGGCGCGCCGTGCACCGGCGGTCGAGTTCGCCAGGACGTCGGCGAGCGAGGCGATGGCCGGCAGCGATCCCGCGCCCCGAATCGCCGCGACTGGATTCTCGCGGTTCAGTAGCTGACTTGCGGTGGGCGCGATGCCAGATAAGTCGTAGACCTGCCCATCACGCACGCGAACGAGTGTCGGGCCAGGGATGGCGACGTCGGGCCTCCACACGCGGCCGATGAGCTCGGCCCGGCTGTGGTCGTCGGGGAGGCACTTCGCGGCGTCGAGCCAATCCGCCATGTTGTCCACCGGCTGTCCGGTCGTCGTCTTCTGCGCGCCGTCACTCATCGGTCGAGAGCCTTTCTGCCAGCCGCCAACGTCTCGAGAATGGCGTCCACGTCGTACACGCATCCGCCCCAGGTCCCGCCGCTGGCGTCTTGCAGCGCCGCCCACAGCCTGGTTTCGTCCGGCAGCAGGGGATCGGGGACAAGATCGGTTCTGAGCGTGCGGGCATCGAGCAACCGCCGGCCGGCGTCCGGGCCGGCGTGCCCGCCCTCCTCGCCCACGAGATCGACTGAACCCTCGAGCTTCACCCGGTCGATGACAATCTGCACGAGATCGCCGTCGCGCAGCTTTCCGATCGGCCCGCCGGCGAGCGCTTCGGGCGACACGTGTCCGATGCACGCGCCGGTCGAGACGCCGCTGAAGCGCGCGTCAGTGAGGATCGCGACGTGCTTGCCGAAGGGCAGATAGCGTAGCGAGGAGGTCAGCTGGTAGGTCTCTTCCATCCCCGCCCCCATCGGTCCGCGGCAGATGAGGACGAGCACGTCGCCAGCTTGGATCTGTCCGTTCTTGATCGCGGCCATCGCCGCCGGTTCGGTGAGGAAGACCCTGGCCGGACCGGTGAAGCGATAGACGCCGTCCGGCGAGAGCACCGACGGATCGATGGCCGTGCTCTTGATCACGGCGCCCTCGGGCGCGAGGTTGCCGCTCGGAAAGCAGACGGTCGACGTGAGCCCACGGGCCGAGGCCTCGTCTGGCGCCAGAATCACGTCGTCGGGATCGACGCCATCACGCGATTTCAGCTGCGCCCGCAGTTGCGCGCGCCGTGCCGAAGCTTCCCACGCGTCGAGCTGTTCGCCAAGCGTGACGCCGCTCACCGTCAGCACGCGCGTATCCAGGAGGCCGGCCCGGCGGAGATGCAGCATCACCTCGGGGACGCCACCGGCCAGAAAGACCTGAATCGTCGGATGATGCCGCGGCCCGTTGGGCAGCGCGTCCACGATGCGAGGGACGCGGCGGTTGACGTCGGTCCAGTCCTCGACGGTCGGCCGGCGCAGGCCGGCCGCATGCGCGATCGCCGGCAGATGCAGGATGAGGTTCGTCGAGCCGCCGAACGCGGCATGCGTCACCATGGCGTTCTGAATCGCGGCGTCGGTCAGGATGTCCTTCATCGTGACCCCGCGCTTCTCGAGCAGCATCAGCGCGCGCGCCGACCGGCGCGACATGTCGAGCCAGATCGGGTGGCCGGAGGGCGCGAGCGCCGAGTGCCCCAGCGACATCCCGAGCGCTTCGCCGATGACCTGGGCGGTCGCCGCGGTGCCGAGGAACTGACAGCCGCCGCCTGGCGAGGCGCACGCGCGGCAGCCGAGCTCCGACGCCTGCTCGAGCGAGAGCTCGCCGTGGACGAACCGCACGCCAATCGTCTGCACCCGTCCGGCATCATCGCCCTCGAGCGGGAGCAGCGTGACGCCGCCGGGCACGAGCACGCACGGGAGGTGGTGCGTGCCGGCGAGGGCCATCATCATGGCGGGCAGGCCCTTGTCGCAGGTGGCGACGCCCAGGACGCCGCGGCGCGTCGGGAGCGAGCGAATCAGCCGCCCGAAGATCGTCGCCGCGTCGTTCCGGTACGCGAGACTGTCGAACATCGCCGGCGTTCCCTGCGAGCGGCCGTCGCAGGGGTCGGTGCAGGACGCGGCAAATGGCACGGCGCCGGCGCCCTTGAACTCGTGCGCCGCGGCTTCCATGAGGAGACCGACTTCCCAGTGGCCGGTGTGGTAGCCGAGCGCGATCGGAGTGCCATCGGGAGCACGGATTCCGCCGTGCGTCGACAGGATGAGAAACTCATCGCCGCCGATAGCCGACGGCTCCCAGCCCATCCCGGCGTTCTGCGTCCACCCGAAGACGTCGCCGGAGGGACGAGATCGCAACATCTCCGGCGTCAGGGGGAGCGCACCCACGGGACCGGGGACGTGAGTGACCACATCGAGGAGGGCGGGATCGTCGACGTCGAATTGATTGGAATGCAAATGTAAATGCCTGCTGAATTCTCGCGATTATGGTACCCTTCGCGCGGCGGCCTTGTTCGTGTCGCAAACAATATAATACCGGCACTTTCGCCAGCCGGCAGTTTCAGGTGAGGACGGTTCATGCGACCGGAACAGTGGGACACATTCAAGCGCGCGGCGCGACTCGAGAAACTGGACAAGATTCCGATGGCGCTCATCGTCGATAGTCCGTGGATCCCCGGCTACCTCGGGATCAAGCACATGGACTACTATCTCGACCCCGAGCTCTGGTTCCAGTCGAACCTGAAGATCATGCGCGAGTACCCCGACGTCATCATGGTGCCGTCGTGGTGGATGGAGTACGGGATGGCGGCCGAACCCTCGGTGCTCGGCGCCAAGATCAAGTTCTGGCAGGACAACACGCCAAGCGAGTATCACACGCTCTATCGCCTCGAGGACATCGACGAGTTCCCCGAGTACGAGGTCGAGGCCGACGCCTTCGCAGCCATGACGCTCCACCGCATCGGGATGCACAAGCAGCGCATCCTGGACGAAGGCTACATCCTGCCGATGGTCACGTCGCGCGGGCCGCTCTGCACCGCCGGCTTCGTGCGCAGCACGACCAACCTGATGATCGAGCTGGTGGAAAATCCCGACGGATGCCACAAGCTCATCGACCTGTGCACGCGCGTCATCATCGACTGGCTGAAGGCACAGCACAAGGTCATGGGTGACACGGTCGAGGGCATCTTCATCCTCGACGACATCGTCGGCTTCATCAACGAGGAGCACTATCAGGAGTTCGCGCACCCGTACTTGAAGCGGATTTGCGATGCCTTTCCCAAGGACTGGGTGAAGGTCTATCACAACGACGCGGAGGTGGACGCGTGCCTCGATCACCTGCCGGACGCCGGCTTCAACGTCCTCAACTGGGGCAAGCAGAAGGACATCCGCGAGGTCAAGCAGCGCGTCGGGAAGCGGATGTGCCTGATGGGGAACGTCAACCCGCTCGAAATCGCAGTGCGCGGCACGCCCGCTGAGGTGCGCGCGGCGACGCTCGACGTGCTCGAGGGTTCCGGCGGGGAAGGAGTCATCCTCTCGGTCGGCGGCGGCGTGAGCCCCGGCATGCCGCGCGAGAACGTGCTGGCGATGCTCGAGGCCCTGGACACGTTCAACCGCCGCTCATGATGCGCGGCATTCGCGGCCTCCGCTGGTGGATGATCAGCCTGCTGATGGTGGGCGCGATCATCAACTACCTCACCCGCAGCACGCTGTCGGTCGCGGCTCCGACGGTGATGAAGGATCTCGACATCACGACCCAGCAGTATTCCTGGATCGTGGGCGCGTTCCAGGGCGCCATCATGCTCCAGCCGATCTGCGGCTATGTGCTGGACGTCATCGGCCTGAAGCTGGGCTTCGCGATCTTTGCCGTTTCGTGGTCGTTCATCAGCATGGCCCACGGACTCGCCGGCAGTTGGACGGCGCTCTTCTGGCTGCGCGGCTTGCTGGGGCTGGCCGAAGGATCGGCCAACCCCGCGGGGATGAAGGCGACCTCGGAGTGGTTTCCCGCGCAGGAGCGCGGCCTCGCCGGCGGCGTCTTCAACATCGGCGCGTCGTTCGGCTCGATGCTCGCGCCGCCACTCGTGGCGTGGGCCATCATCGCTTACAACTGGCAGGCGGCGTTCGTCCTGACCGGCGCGCTCGGGCTCGTGTGGGTCGGCCTCTGGCTCTGGCTCTACGAGTCTCCGGTGAAACACGCGGCTCTGTCCGCCGAGGAGCGGCACCATATCCTCTCCGGGCAGGAGCAGCATCTGCAGGGGGACGGTACCCGTCCGTCGATCGGAAAGATTCTCGCGCAGCGCAACTTCTGGGGGATCGCGCTGCCGCGGCTGCTCGCCGACCCGACCTGGGGCACCCTCACGTTCTGGCTGCCTCTCTACCTCACGAGCGTCCGCGGCTTCGACCTGAAGCAGATTGCGCTCTTTGCCTGGCTGCCGTTCCTGGCGGCCGATATCGGCTGCCTGACTGGCGGCACCATCAGCCTGTGGCTGCAGAAACGCTTCGGCATCAGCCTGATCAACGCGCGCCGGAGCGCCTTCACGGTCGGCGCGCTTCTCATGGTGGGCGTCGCCTTCGTCGGGTTCGTCGACAGCCCGTATGTGGCGATCGCGCTGCTGAGCCTCGCTGGGTTCGCGCACCAGACGCTTTCGGTGACCGTCATCACGATGTCCTCCGATCTCTTCAAGCGGAACGAAGTGGCCACCGTGGCCGGGATGGCGGGCACGTGCGGCAACGCAGGCGTCCTGCTGTTCTCCCTGCTCATCGGTACCCTCGTCACCCGCATCGGCTACTCGCCCTTCTTCATCGGCCTGGCCGCGCTCGACCTCCTTGGAGCCGTCCTGCTGTGGACGCTGGTGCGCGAGCCCCGGCCGTCTGGACCGGCCGTGAACCGAGCGACGGCTGTCGCCTGACCCATGGCTCCCACGACAACGATCATTCGGAATCCGATTCTGCCCGGCTTCAACCCCGATCCGTCGATTGTCCGGGTCGGCGACGACTACTACATCGCGACCTCGACGTTCGAGTGGTTCCCGGGCGTGCAGATTCATCACTCGCGGGATCTCGTCCACTGGCGGCTCTTGACGCGACCGTTGACGCGCCCCAGCCAGTTGAACATGCTCGGCGACCCCGACTCCTGCGGTGTCTGGGCGCCATGTCTGACGCACGCCGAGGGCCTCTTCCATCTGATCT
>Ga0105347_1000446_pt1 | contig 19644 bp, 18 predicted proteins | sample EasRivMeERMLT890_FD_89677 | JGI IMG/M metagenome (GOLD analysis project Ga0105347, IMG submission 89677) | Soil microbial communities from meander-bound floodplain in the East River, Colorado, USA - East River MetaG ERMLT890 | ecosystem: Environmental > Terrestrial > Soil > Floodplain | place... | reverse complement strand
GGCGGCTCGGCGGGTGGCACCGATCATATCCTGGTCGGGCTCATTGCCAAGGCCACGGGGGTGGATCCCGCTAAGATCAACTACGTGCCGTTCAAAGGCGGCGGAGAGGCGGTGGCCGCGATTGTGGGCGGTCACGTCACGGCCGGCGTCTCCGGCGTCGGCGAGTTCGCCGAGCAAGTCAAAGGGGGACGCATGCGCGCCTTGGCCGTGTCTTCGCTCTCGCGCACCGACGGTATCGCCACTCTCAAGGAGCAAGGAATCGACGTCGAGCTCGCCAACTGGCGCGGTGTGTTTGGCGCGCCCGGTATTACCACGGCGCAGCGCGATGCGCTGGTAAAACTCGTCAAGGGCGCTACCGATTCGGCCGCATGGAAGGCCACCCTCGAGAAGTTCGGTTGGTCGCCAATCTTCCTGGGCGCCGACGACTATAAAAAGTTCGTCGATGAAGACAGCAAACGAATCGCCGGCATCATCGACTCCCTCGGTATCAAGAAAAAGCCGTAGAACGATTGCCATGAAAGCGAAACCGGCGGAGCTTACTATCTCGTTGGCGGTTTTGGTCCTGGGAATCGCCGTGGCGGTGGGTACAACGCAGTTGTCGGGCGCCGGCGGTTACGCGCGGGTCGGGCCCAACGCCGCTCCGGCGGTGGTCGCTGCCGGCTTAGTGCTGCTTGGTTTGTGGTTGCTGTACGAGGCGCTCTCCGGTGGTTGGCGTAATTCTAGTCCGGACGAGCCCGAAGCCCTCGGCGAGCATCCCTTTCACCTCGGCGCCTTTCTCTGGGTCAGCGTCGGCCTGTTCGCCCAGATACTGTTGATCCACCGTGCCGGTTTCGTGCTCGCTCAAGCCGTGCTATTTGCCTGCGTCGCCCGCGGTTTTGGCAGTACGCGAATTGCGCGGGATCTTGCCATCGGTTTGGCCATCGCGCTGGCGGTTTTTCTGTTCTTCGTCAAATTTCTCAACGTCAACTTACCTGCGGGCTGGCTCAGACCGATTCTCGGCTCCGCGGGAATCTGATTGCACCATGGCCGAGACATTTCAGTCACTGCTGCATGGCTTCAGCATCGCTTTGACGCCCTTCAATATTCTGTGGGGCCTCATCGGAGTTATCCTCGGCACATTCATCGGCGTGCTTCCGGGGGTCGGGCCTGCGCTTACCGTAGCGATGTTACTGCCTCTCACGGTAAAGCTCGATCCCACCGGCGCGCTCATCATGTTCGCCGGCATCTACTACGGCGCCATGTACGGCGGTTCCACCACGACGATTCTGCTGAACACTCCGGGTGAGTCGGCGTCCATCGCCACCGCCCTCGAAGGCAACCTGATGGCCAAGAACGGCCGCGCCGGTCCCGCCCTCGCCACCTCGGCCATCGGTTCCTTTGTCGCCGGTACCATTGCGACTTTGCTGGTGACGATGCTGGCGCCCCTGGTGATTGAAGTCGCCCTGAAATTCGGCCCCGCGGAATATTTCGCCTTGATGGTGTTCGCTTTCACCACGGTTTCCGCCGTTATCGGCAGCTCGACGGTTCGTGGTTTGACGAGCCTTTTCCTCGGACTGCTGCTCGGCATCATCGGCATCGATAGCCAAACCGGCCGATCCCGTTTCGCCTTTGGCGTGCCCGAGCTGCTCGACGGCATCGACGTCGTCGTGCTCGCGGTGGGACTCTTTGCGGTGGGCGAAGCGCTCTACGTCGCCGCTTATTCGAGCCGCCTGGAAGAGAAGATCGAGCAACTCAAGGGTTCGCTCTGGATGTCTAAGCGCGATTGGCAGCGGTCGTGGCCTGCCTGGCTGAGAGCCACGGCCATCGGGTTTCCGTTCGGTTCGATTCCCGCAGGGGGCGCGGAAATCCCCACGTTTTTATCCTACGCCACCGAGAGAAGGTTGACCAAGTATCCCCACGAATTCGGCAAGGGCGCAATCGAGGGTGTAGCGGGACCCGAGGCGGCGAACAATGCTTCCGTCACCGGTGCCTTAGTGCCGCTCCTTACCCTCGGCATCCCGACATCGGCGACGGCGGCCATCCTGCTCAGCGCGTTTCAGAATTACGGCATTCAACCCGGGCCGCTGCTGTTTCAAAGCCAGAGCGATCTGGTGTGGGGCTTGATCGCCAGTCTTTACATCGGCAACGTGCTGTTGCTGATACTCAATCTGCCGCTGGTCGGCATCTGGGTAAAAGTGTTGGCGATCCCGCGGCCGCTGCTCTACGGCGGGATCCTGGTGTTCTCGACTCTCGGCGCCTACAGTTTGCATCAGTCAGTGGTGGATCTGGTGATTCTTTACGTCTTCGGCTTACTCGGCTTTGTCATGCGCCGCTGGAACATTCCGGTGGCGCCCGCCGTCATTGGATTGATTCTCGGTCCCCTGGCCGAGACCCAGTTTCGCCGCGCCTTGGCCATCAGCCAGGGCGACCTCTCGGTGTTCGTTACCCAACCGATTGCCGCCAGCGTCCTAGCCGTCTCGGCGATCCTGCTCGTCGTTCCGCTATTCTTCAAACAAGCGCGCCGGGATTGAATTACCCGGGGAGTTTGGGGGAGTTTGGTGTCAGACTTGCCTAAGTCCATTAACTTTGTTACCAATGGGCCCATGCCGCGACATTCAGAGTCCATGCCGAAGGACTGCTCGATCATGTAATGGCCCGCCTGGATTCCGGCTAAAAACATGCCGGAATGACGGAGTCTCAGAGGTCTCGGAATACTCAAGCTTCGGGGAATCAAACCAAAGGGATTGAAAACACGCGGCCCGGTTTTCACTTAAGGAATGTTCTGACAGCTTGTCCAACAGGGCTCGAAGCTTGCCGAAACTTCCTTACGAATTAGGAGAGCATCTTGCGCAGTGATTGGAGATCTTTTCTGATTTTGGAGAGAGCGCTCCGGTACTTCTGATCGGCGAGCGGCAGCTTCAACTGGGTTTTCTCTTCTTTCTTGGTTTCCTTTAACTTCTTCCGCGCCCCTTCAATTGTGAAACCTTCGGCGTAAAGCAGCCGTTTGATGTCCAGCAGCAGCTCGACGTCCTTTTTCTTGTAGAGGCGATGGCGCGAAGGAGCCTTTGACGGCTTTAAGAGCTCAAACTCGGTTTCCCAATAGCGCAGCACGTAGGGCTCCACCCCGACGATCTCGCTGACTTCGCCAATCTTGAAATAAATTTTGTCCGGCAGTCGCTGAGCCATTGCTGCTTGCTATTCCGCAGGGGGAGAAGACGGAGAAGACACGGGGGACGGGGAAGGAGACATGGTATTGAGGCTCTTTTTCAGAATCTGACTCGCTTTGAACGTTAGCACCTTGCGGCCGACGATAATAATCTCATCGCCGGTTTGCGGGTTTCGGCCTTTGCGCGGCCGCTTTGTATTCACGACAAAGTTGCCAAAACCGGAGATCTTGACCTTTTCGCCGTTTTCCAAACAGCCCTTGATGATATCGAACGTCGCTTCGACTACATCGGTGGCGTCTTTCTTAGAGAAACCGATCTTTTCATAAATTCGGGTGATAATATCTGCCTTGGTCATCTCTGATACCTCTCGCCTTCCTGACTTTAGCTCCTTAGTTGCGCGCCGAAAAGCGTTGCAATTTGATTCACCAGATCCTGGTGCAGCGCATTCACCTCGGTGTCGGTCAATGTCCGATCATCGGCTCGATATGCGATTTTGTAAGCCAAGCTCTTTTTGCCTTCCGGGATTGGGGACCCGAGGTACTGGTCGAAGACGTCTACACGCTGAATCAGAGCTTCGCCACGATTTTTGATCCAACTAATGATCTGCCAAGAAGGAAACTCGCGATCGACGACGATTGCAAAATCCCGCTCAACTGCTGGAAAACGTGGAAGAGAGCGCGCCGTTATTCGTCGCGGAGCATACTGAAGCAACCCCTCGAAGTCAAGTTCGAAAACCAGGAAGGGCGGCAGCCCAAGCTGGTCGGAAATATCGGGATGGACCTGGCCTAGGTAACCCAGTTTCCTTTCGTGCGCTGAAAGCGCGGCAGCTCTGCCGGGATGTAAGAATAAGCCGGCGTCGCGAGACCATTCCGCGCTCTCGCCCAGCGCCAGTAAATCCATCATCCCCTCCACCAACCCTTTGCAGTCCAAGAAGCCAAGGGCAGGTTCATTCCCAGTGCGCAACCCCCGGCGTGCTCGCGGGCCGTACAGAATCCCGGCAAGACATTGCCGCTCCTCGGCAACGCCGTCAGCCGCCAAACGAAATACTTTGCCGAGATGATAGGCGCAAAAAGTCTCGGCCTTTTGGGCCAAATTAGCGCGCAAATTTTCGCTCAATCCGGGGATCAAGCTGAGCCGCATTTGAGTGCTCTCTTTGGCAATCGGATTCAGAACCGCTACGGGAGCAGCCTCTCCCGCCCAAAGTCCGGGAAAAATGCGATTGTGCTTGTCCGCCGTGAACGGCAAATTGACTACTTCGACCAGCCCTTCGCCGGCAAGAAACCCGCGGGTTCTGCGTTCCTGGGCCAAACGATAGTCGTATTGTCCGCCGGAGGATCTGATCAGCGGCAAAGTGGAGGGGATTTTGTCGTAACCATACAATCGCGCCAGTTCCTCGATCAAGTCGGCTTCACGGCCAAGATCGGGGCGGCGCGTGGGCACAACGACTTTGATTTTTCCCCGGCTCTTTTGCCGCTGCGTTTTCAGTCCAAGGGAGCGCAGGAGCTTTTCAACCTCCTTCCCCTGGATGCGAACGCCGAGGACTTCCTCCACACGGGCCTCCCGCAGCAAAAGGGCCGAAGCCTTCGGCGGCTGTGGGTAGCGGTCCGCCACACCGGGAACCGGAACGGCCCCTGCCCATGTTGCCAGGAGATCCAACCCGCGGCTCAAGGCTATCAAGGTGCCCTCTGGATCGACGCCTCTTTCGAAGCGGTGCGAGGCTTCACTATGAAGACCCAGCCGTTTAGCGGTGCGGCGAATGGCGGCGGAATCAAAATTAGCGCTCTCCAGCAGGATCGAATGCGTCGTCGACGTTACCTCTGAATCTGCGCCGCCCATGACACCGGCCAGCGCGATGGGCAGATCGCCATCGCAAATCAGCAAATCCACCGGCACCAATTCCCGCTCTGCACCGTCCAGAGTGGTGAATTTTTTGATCTCATCGGCCGGTCTGACCACGATGCGGCGGTTCGGCAAACGTTCCAGATCAAAGGCATGTAGCGGTTGGCCGGTCTCCAGCATGACGTAGTTGGTGATGTCCACAACATTGTTGATGGAGCGGAGGCCGCAGGCCTCCAAACGAAACCGCATCCAAGCAGGCGAAGGCCCCATCTGCACTTTATTGACAATGGCAGCCGAGTAACGCGGGCAGAGCTTGCCGTCGGCAATCTCGATGTTTACCTTTTCTGTGCCGCGCTGCACGTCAGCCCTGCCAGCCATGCGCCCGTTCTTTGAGCGCCGCGCAGAAGAAGCCGTCTTCATCGGCCCGCCGGTCAGCGCGGAAACTTCTCTGGCGAGCCCGGCGATGCTGAGGCAGTCGCCGCGGTTGGGGGTCACCCCGACCTCGAAGAGCCAATCTTCGCGTTTGGTTTCCGGCTCATGCAACGGCGTTACCGACTCGACTTCGAGGCCCGCCATGGTGAGCAGCTCGGCGAGGTTTTCCGGCAATGCCTGAAAGCTGACAAACTCCTCGAGCCAATTGAAGGTGAATTTCATGACGACGATCGGATATTGGAGTGATGGCGACTTGGAGTTTTGATTCCGGGACGATTACTCCAGTCCTCCTACACCCCAACACTCCGTTGCTAAAATTGTTAGTCGAATTGTCGCAAAAATCGCAGATCGTTCTGAAAAAAGAGCCGAATATCGTCGATCCCATACTTCAGCATAGCAATGCGCTCCACCCCCATACCAAAAGCAAAGCCCGAGAGTTTCTCCGGATCGTAGCCCACGAAGCGGAAGACCTGCGGATCGATCATGCCGGCGCCAAGGATTTCAAGCCAGCCGGTGCGCTTGCACACGCGGCAGGTTTGTCCCCCCGAAAGCGTTCCCTGGCCGCCGCAAATGATACATCGGATATCGATTTCCGCGCTCGGTTCGGTAAACGGAAAAAAGCTCGGGCGAAATCTAACGCCGGTGTCTTGGCTAAAGACCTGACGGAGAAAATGAGTCAGCACCCCTTTGAGATCGGCAAAAGCGATGTGCCGATCCACCATAAAGCCTTCCACCTGATGGAACATCGGCGAATGGGTGGCGTCATCATCGTGGCGGTAGACGGCGCCCGGGACAATGATCTGGAGGGGCGGCTGGCGGCTCTCCATAGTGCGAATCTGCACCGGCGAAGTATGGGTGCGGAGCAGCTTGCCATGGTCGACGAAAAAGGTGTCCTGCATATCCCGCGCCGGATGATCCTTGGGCATGTTGAGCGCCTCGAAGTTGTGGTAATCGTCCTCGATATCCGGACCCCGCGCGATCTCAAATCCCATTCCCCGAAAGACCTCGATGATTTCATCGATGACCAGGGTCAAGGGATGGATCCGGCCGCGCTTCCAGCGCGTGCCGGGAAGCGTGATGTCGATCCATTCTGCTTGCAGCGCCTTTGCCTTCGCTTGTTCCTTGACCTGCTGGAAGCGTAGGTCAATCTGCTCCTCGAACAGCTGCCTCAAACGATTGAGCTGCTCGCCGGCACTGGGCCGGTCTTCCGGGGCGACATCTCTGAGGCCGCGGAGCAGCAAGGTCAACTTTCCGCTTCGCCCCAAGGTCTCGACACGAAGCTGTTCGAGCTCGGTCTCCGAACCGCAGCGCTGAATCCGATTCAGCACCTCGTCCCGAAGCACCTCCAACGAATCGTTCATTTGCAGTGAGTGGGAAAAAGCACTAGGCGCTGAGGCGCGCTTTCGCGCACGCAGCGATTTGTCCGAAGGCGGAGATATCCGCGACTGCAATTTCAGCGAGAATCTTCCGGTCCAACTCGACCCCGGCCTCTTTCAAGCCCTTGATAAGTTGACTGTACGAAAGTCCGTTCATTTTCGCCGCCGCGCCGATGCGCGTGATCCACAAACCGCGGAAGGTTCGCTTTTTGACCCGGCGGTCCCGATAGGCAAAGACGAGGGCCCGCTCCACCGTCTCCCTGGCAGATTTGTATAACCGGCCGCGGCCACCGACATAGCCCTTGGCCATCTTCATGATCTTTTTTCTTCTCTGTCGGGATTTACTCCCGCCTTTAGCTCGTGGCACTTGTTTAGCTCCTTCCTATGGTTCCCGTGTCGCAAGGACTGGGCTTGTGGCCCTTCCCGCGAATTTCTAAAGATAGGGTATCAGTTTGCGGACGTTTTTCGTTTCAACCGCCGCCACCAGCGCGCCTTTCCGCAATCGTCTTTTGCGTTTTTTGCCTTTGCTTGAAAGCAAATGGCTTTTGAATCCCTTGTTGCGTTTGATCTTGCCGGTGGCGGTTACTCTGAATCTTTTGGCCGCCGCTCTATTGGTTTTGATTTTGGGCACTGCTTTCTCCTATGGTTTTGATGGTTGCACTCACGGCTACTTGGGGGTCAGGAGCATGGCCATATTCCGCCCTTCCAACCGCGGCTCGATGTCGACCTTGGCGATATCCTGTATTTGATCCACTACGCCGCGCAGCATCTGGCGACCCAGCTCAGGATGGGTAATTTCCCGTCCGCGAAAAAACACTGATACTTTGACTCGCTGGCCGCGCTCGATAAATTGCCGGATGTTGCGTACCTTATGCACGACGTCGTGGGGATCGGTCCGCGAGCCCATCTTGACTTCTTTGATCTCGACGATGGTGTGTTTTTTGGGCCCGTGGGATTTCTTTTTTTGCTCATAGCGAAACTTGCCGTAGTCCATCATGCGGCATACCGGCGGCTGGGCATCCGGCGCCACCTCCACCAGGTCAAGTTCCAGCGCCTCGACTTGTTTCAGGGCCTCGTACAACGCCATGACGCCAAGTTGCTCTCCCTGCGCGCCAATGACGCGAACTTCACGGGCGCGAATTTGATGATTGATCCTCGCTTCTTTAGCGATAAGCCACCTCCGGTTGTTGTAAAACCATCTTAATTTCTATGCTTCTCCCCTTTCCTGCGCAACCTCAATTTTCAGCCGCTGAATAAAGTCGCCGACGGACAAAGGCGCCACATTTTCGCCGCCTCGCCGGCGCGGCGCCACGGTTTGCGCTGCCACTTCTTTATCGCCGATGACCACCGCATAAGGGATTTTCGCCAGTTGGGCCTCGCGAATTTTGTAGCCCAGCTTTTCGTTGCGTTCGTCCACCTCCACGCGCCAACCCTCGTCCCGCAACCCCTCGAAGACCTTCATAGCATATTCTTTGTGGTCGTCGGTAACGGTCAGAATCCGTACCTGAACTGGCGCCAACCATAGCGGGAAAGCTCCGGCACAATGCTCGATTAGAATTCCCATGAAGCGCTCTATGGAGCCCAGTAGGGCGCGATGGATCATCACCGGCCGCTCTTCCGTGCCGCCGGGGGAAGTATAGACGAGATCGAAACGCTCGGGCAAAAAAAAGTCCAACTGGATGGTTGCCAGCTGCCAGCCCCGCCTGAGCGCATCCAAAACCACGAAGTCAATCTTTGGGCCGTAGAATGCACCGTCGCCGGGATTGATCTTATAGTCGATCGCTGCTTTCGAAAGCGCCTGGGCAAGCGCCGCTTCCGCTTTCTCCCAGACTTCCGGAAGTCCGATAAAATCCTGCGGCCGGGTGCAGAGCTTCACCTGCATCTCGCCGAATTGAAAGGTGCGATAAACCTCCCGCAGCATCCGAATGAGAACGCTGATTTCTGACTCAATCTGACCGGGCGCACAAAAAATATGCGCGTCGTCCTGCGAGAATGAACGCACCCGGGTGAGGCCCGCAGTGACGCCCGAACGTTCGTAACGATGCAACCGGCCAAAGTCCGCAATCCGCAGAGGTAAGTCACGATACGATCGCTTCTTCGCAGCATAGATTAAGGTGTGCCCCGGGCAGTTCATCGGTTTGACGCCGAATTCCCGCTCATCGATATGGGTAAAATACATGCTATCGCGATAGTGGTCATAATGACCCGACCGCCGCCATAATTCGACATCCAAGATCTGCGGCGTAATCACCTCTTCGTAGCCGTAGCGCACATAGAGGCGGCGCACGTACGCAATCAGCTCGTTGTAAACGGTAGCTCCCTTGGGATGGAAGAATGGACTGGCGGGCGCGACGGGATGAAAACTAAACAGATCCAATTCCCGGCCCAGCTTGCGATGGTCGCGTTTCTTGGCTTCTTCGAGCAGGCGCAAATGTTCTTTCAGCGCCTGTTTGGTGGGCCACGCGGTGCCGTAGATGCGCTGCAGCATCTCGTTCTTTTCATTGCCGCGCCAATAGGCGCCGGCGACTCCGGTTAGCTTGAAGGCTTTGATCGCTCCGGTAGAAGGCACATGGGGGCCACGACAGAGATCCGCCCAGTCTCCTTGGCGATAGAGCGACACGATCTCGTCGGGAATGTCCTGGAGGATAGCGACCTTATAGTCCTCGCCCATGCCACGGAACAACTCGATGGCCTGCCTCTTCGGCATCACTTCGCGAGTTACGGTGAGATTAGCCTTGGCGATCTCCTCCATCCGCGCTTCGATCTGTGCAATCTCTTCCGCAGTAAAAGCCCGGTCTCGTTTAAAATCGTAATAGAATCCGTCCTCGATGGTGGGCCCTATGGTCACCTGGGTCCCGGGAAAAAGACTTTGCACCGCCTGCGCCATCAGATGGGCCGTCGAGTGACGCAGCACATCCAGTCCCTCGGGGCTATCGGCAGAAACCCATGCCAAGGAGCAGTCGTTCTCGAGGGGGCGGCTTAGATCCACGGGACGGCCATCGACCATGGCGGCGATAACGTTGCCATTCATCCCTGCGGCAGCGGCGATCTCGTCAATCCGCGTGCCGCGACCAACCTCCACGGACTTGCCGTCCGGTAATGCTATCTTGATGCTATCCATGCCAAAGTTTTAGAAAAGAATGGTAGGCACGGGCAGGATTGAACTGCCGACCTCTTCCGTGTCAAGGAAGCGCTCTCCCACTGAGCTACGTGCCTTTGGAACCTGAAAAGTCAGCACTTCACCGATCTCTTTGCGGCGTGTCATATAGTTAATCATAGCACCCGCACCGCCCTCCTTGGAGCCGTCCCATCGAGCCCATTCCCTGTGCAGTGCAAGAGTTTGATTTTATTACCAATTTTTCTCCGCGGTGTCAACCGAGTCGGGTAATTTTCGGGGCCCGGTTTTGGAGCCACACGAGACCGCGGTAAAGATACTGGAGGCCTGATAACACCGTGGTGATGGCGGTCGCGCCCACGAGCAGATGCCAAAAACGACGATCCAGCATGCCTTCGTCGTGAAGTAACGCCAACGCAACGCCCAACGTCAGTAACTGTAACATGGTGCTCCATTTGCCGATCTGACTTGGCTTCACCGCCATGCGCTCTTCGACCAAAAGATAAATGATGCCATAGCCCACGAGGATCAACACATCTCGACTGACGACCACCACCGCCAACCACTCTGGAATTCCGTCGATCAGCCCAAGCATGATGAACGACGTAATCACCAGAAGCTTATCGGCGATGGGATCCAGAGTGGCCCCTAGAGCCGTCTCCTGATGCATCAGACGCGCCGCCAAGCCGTCAAGAAAATCTGTCACGCCCCCGATGATAAAGATAATCAACGCCTCGCCATAGCGATGGTACGAGAGATAGACCAGAAAGAACGGAATCGTCAGGATCCGAATGAGGGTAAGAAAATTGGGTAGATTCAGCATCCTCTACCACAGCGCCCGGTTCGGTGGGTCGGTCGCACTGAGCAATTTGCGTATCTGGCCGGCCAATTTCGGCGTCACCAAAGCGGTCACGTGGATTTGATCGCCCTCATAAGTTTGTTCGAGGATCTTGCCGCGTTCGCGCAACAGCGACAGCAGCTTTCCCTGCCAGGAAAAAAAACGCGCCCGGAACGGTTCCCTTCCTTGATCTAAGACTTTGCCCACCAAGTCCAGCAGCGGGCCGATTCCCGCGCCGGTCAACGCCGAGATCGGACAGACTCCTTCCACGGCCCGACCCCGGAGCTGCTGGATCGGCACCCACGAAATCATGTCGATCTTGTTCGGCACCAAGATCGAGGGAATATCTCCCGCGCCGATTTCTTGCAGCACGCCCTCAATCACCTCGATCTGCTCGGCGAATAGCGGAGTGGCCATATCGACCACATGCAGAAGCAAATCGGCGCTGTTTATCTCTTCCAACGTACTTTTGAAGGCTTCGATCAACGAATGGGGGATCTTATTGATAAAACCTACGGTATCGACGAGCATCACCTTATCGCCGGTGGGCAATCGCAGCGAGCGAATCGTCGGGTCCAAGGTGGCAAACAGTTTGTCTTCGACGAGAACGCCGGCCCGCGTCAACGCGTTCATCAAAGTTGACTTGCCCGCATTCGTGTATCCGACCACCGCGACCGTGGCGAAAGGAACTTCATTCCGTTCCTTGCGCTGGAGCGTGCGCGTTCGTTCCACTGTTTTCAGGCGCCGTTTTAAGTGCGCGATTCGCTCCCGGATCCTGCGGCGGTCCACTTCCAATTGCGTCTCGCCCGGTCCGCGGGTGCCGATGCCACCGCCCAGGCGCGAAAGATGAGTCCACTGCCGCGTCAGCCGGGGCAGCAGATATTCCAACTGGGCCAGTTCCACTTGAAGTTTTCCATCGTTGCTGCGCGCCCGCTGAGCGAAGATATCGAGAATGAGTTGACTGCGATCGATGACCCGAATCTGGAACGCGGATTCCAGATTGCGCTGCTGCGCCGGGGTCAAATCTTCATCCACGACGACCAGATCCGGCTTTAACGCTTTGACCGCGGCTTGAATTTCTTCGACCTTACCGCGGCCGATCAATGTTGCCGGTGCCACGCTGCGGACCTGTTGGCGGAATTTCTCTATGACTCTGGCGCCGGCGGTTTCGGCCAGGCGCTCGAGCTCTTCCAAACTGTAATCCAGAGATATCTTGCGATGGTCCGCGGGCAAATCGACGCCGACCAAGAAAGCCTTTTCTTCACGGCGGCGGGAATAGGAAGTCGACGGCTTCAAGGTTTCAGCGATTGAAAACTGACGCGGGTGCCGAAAAGACGCTGCACGGTAGCCTCGAGCTCGGGCGTCGAGGCGACCCGCACCTGGTCGGGAAGGTCAATGACGGTTTCGCCCGTATCGGAGGCCACGAGATGTAACGAGACGGCGCAGGAGCCTTGATATTCAAGCAGAGTCTCACGCAACTGCACCAACTCATCGGCGGACACTTCAGCTTCGCGGACATACAAGTGAACTCTGCCATTGCCGTTGCCATGGGTCTTGCCATTGGCGATGCCGCTCGTGCGCGCCTTCGAAACCTCCTGGGCGAGGGGGATGATCTCATTGGCAAAGATCTGCATCCTATCCTCTCCAACTTCCATTCGTCCCTTGACGAAGATCGGATCATCCGCATTCAACAGCTCCACGGACTTGCGGTAGACATCCGGCCAGGCAACGACTTCGACAAAGCCGCTTTTGTCTTCCAAATTAAAACTACCGTAGCGGTCGCCTTTCTTGGTGTTTCGCAATTTGAGAGCGGATACCACGCCGCCCATTTTGACTTCTCCCGCCGTGGCCTTTTCTTTCAACTCGGCAATCGTGCCGCTGGTGATTTTCTTCATCACTCGATCGTATTTGTCCAGCGGGTGGCCGGTGATGTAAAACCCCAGGGCCTCTTTTTCGAACGCCAACGACTGCTGTGCCGACCACTCTTCGACTTGTGAATAGAAGTCGCTCCGCTGCTTGGGTCCTTTGTTGCCGCTCCCCAACAGGCCGAAGATATCGATCTGGTTACTCTGACTATCACGTTGGGACGCCTGCCCGGACCGCATCGCTTCGTCCAATGTTCCGAGCATGCGGGCGCGGGACATCTGTGTCGAGTCGAAGGCGCCGCATTTGATTAGACTTTCAACCACCCGCCGGTTGACCGCGGTCAAATCGATGCGCCGGCAAAAGTCGAACAGCGATTCGAAGGGTCCCTCCTTCTCCCGGCTTTGGAGGATGACTTCCACCGCCTTTTCGCCGACGTTCTTCACTGCCGCCAGGCCGAACCGGATCTTATCACCCACCGGGGTGAAGTGCGCGCGGCTCTCGTTGATATCCGGAGCCAGGACTTCTATCTCTTTCCCCCGGCATTCGGCGAGATTCTTGATGACTTTATCTGTGTCCCCCATCTCCGAGGTCATCAGCCCGGCCATGAATTCCACCGGATAATGCGTTTTGAGATAGGCGGTTTGGTAGGACACCAGAGCATAGGCCGCCGAGTGAGACTTGTTAAATCCGTAGCGGGCAAAGGTCTCCATCTGGTCGAAAATCTCGGTGGCTCTGGTTGCCTCGATATTTTTCTGTTGCGCCCCCTCAACAAACCGTTCTCTTTGAGCCGCCATTTCTTCGGGATCTTTTTTACCCATGGCGCGCCGCAGAATATCCGCATCGCCCATGCTATAGCCGCCCAGCACCTGGGCTATTTGCATGACCTGCTCCTGGTAGACGATGACACCATAGGTGTCTGTCAGAATCGGCTCCAGCGAAGGATGAAGATACTTGATCTTTTCTTTGCCATGCTTCCGCTTGATATATTCCTCCGCCATACCGCTGTCCAACGGCCCCGGCCGGTAGAGCGCCAGGATAGCGACCAGATCCTCGAAACAGTTGGGCCGGATCTTGACGGTCATCTCGCGGATGCCGGTACTTTCCAGTTGGAACACGCCGGTGGTATTGCCGTTGCAAAGCAGCCGGTAGGTTTTCTTATCGTCCAGCGGAAGCTGGCCAAGATCGACCTTCACCCCCCGTGTCGTTTCGATGAGCTTCAAACAGTCATAGATAAGAGTCAGTGTTTTGAGGCCGAGGAAGTCAAACTTGACCAACCCGATCTTCTCCACGCTGCCCATATCGAACTGAGTGACAATACCGCCTTCCTTGTCGACGAACAGGGGCAAATGATCGACCAGCGGAAGATTCGACAGCACTACGCCCGCCGCGTGGGTGGAGGCATGACGGGTGAGCCCTTCCAGGCGCAGCGCGTGATCCATCAGGTTCTTGACCCGCGGATCGCTCTTTAGCAGCTCCTGCAGCCGCGGCTCCATCTTGATGGATTCGGTGAGCGGATAGTCGAACCCTTGTTTGGGCGCCGGAATGAGCTTGGCGATCGTGTCGGTCTCCGCGAACGAAAAGCCGAGGGCGCGGCCGACGTCTCTGATAGCGGCCTTGGCCTTAAGGGTTCCAAAGGTGGCAATCTGCGCAACCCGATCGGCGCCGTACTTGTCCTTGACGTACTGGATCACCTGGCCTCGGCCGCGAATGCAAAAATCGACGTCGATATCGGGCATGGAGCGCCGTTCGGGATTGAGAAAGCGTTCAAACAACAGCACGTGGCGGATCGGATCGAGATCGGTAATCTTAAGCGCATAGGCGACCAGGCTACCCGCGGAAGATCCCCTTCCCGGGCCTACGGGAATGCCGTTCTTCTTGGCGTAGTTGATAAAGTCAGCCACCACCAGGAAATAGCCCGGGAACTGCATCCGTTTGATGACGTCCAATTCATACTCAAGCCGCTCTTTGTAGCTCTTTCTCAGGGCGTCATCGTCCACGCCCTCGAGCCTTTCCTCGAGGCCGCTGTAAGCCAACTCGTCCAGATAGTCGTCCAAACTGATCTCTTTGGGCGGCGTGAAGGCGGGAAAGTGATACTTGCCAAACTCGATTTCGACATTGCAACGCTCGGCGATTTCCAAGGTCCGTTCAACTGCTTCCGGACAATAATCAAACCCTTGGTTTATTTCTTCCGCCGACTTGAGATAGAGCTCGTCGGTTTCCATTTTGAGACGGTTATCTTCATTCACTGTTTTCCCGGTCTGGACGCAGAGCAACACGTCGTGGGCGTGAAAATCCGCGCGCTCGCCGTAATGGCAATCGTTGGTGGCGACCAGGGGAATCGACAAATCCTTGGCCAGCTCAACCAGGAGGCGGTTTACTTTCTCCTGCTCGGCGAGCTTATTGTCCTGGATCTCGATGTAGTAGCGGTCGTTGAAGATTGAAGCATAAGTCTCCGCGGCGGATTTCGCCTTCTCTACATGACCCGCCGAAAGCGCCTGGCACACTTCGCCTTGCAAACACGCGCTGAGAGCGATGAGTCCGCCGTTCAGCTCCCGCAAAAGATCTTTGTCGATCCGCGGCTTATAATAGAAGCCTTCCATGTAGCCGAGGGAAACCAGCTTGCAGAGGTTTCGGTAGCCCTCTTTATTCATCGCCAAGAGAATCAGATGGTTGTTATATTCCTTGGGGCCTTTGTCGACGCCCTTCTTCTCGAATCGGCTGGTGGGCGCGACATAAATCTCGCAGCCGATGATCGGCTTGATGCCCTGTTTCATCGCTTCGCGATAAAATTCAATCGCGCCGAACATGTTGCCATGATCGGTCATGGCCACAGCGGGCTGCTTCAGCGCCTTGATCCGCTGAAAAAGTTTGTCGACTTTGTTAGCGCCGTCAAGCAGACTATATTCGGTGTGGCAGTGTAGATGAACGAAACGAGAATGTTCCATTGAAGCTAGATTACCCTTAGCACAAACATTCTATTGCCTCAATTAATCTTTTTTAAATCGCCGATTAAAAGTTATCCACAGTTTCAGGCCACAGCCCGCTGTCGATGAAATCGTCGAGGATTTGTCCGAGAATATTCGCAAACCTGATTGCGCTCCGCTGCTCCGGTGTTACGCTCCTGAGCCGCTGCCCTTCATAGAGAGTCAGTTCTTCGGCAATCTTGTCAATTCTAGCCCAGTACAAATATTTGATATTGGGATAAGCATCCCCTTCGGTACAAACGTAACGCTTAAAGAAAGTCCATTGCTGCAGATCGACACCGATCTCTTCCTTGACTTCGCGAACAAGAGCTTCTGCGGGCGTCTCCCCGGCTTCGAGATGACCGCCGAAGAAATCCCAGTGATTGGGGAAAGGGATCTCCGGCTTATCGTCGCGGAGGTAGATCAGCAGTCGATTAAGGCGGTCAAACAACAGCACCATGGCGATTTGTTTCATGCCGTTCAGACCTCGGCGGAATGTATTGGGAATGTCGAAGGGCCTCACTCCCACTCGATGGTCGCCGGCGGCTTGGAGGAGATATCGTAGACCACGCGGTTGACACCGCGTACTTCGTTGATGATCCGGTTGGAGATTCGGCCGAGCAGATCGGCCGGCAGGGGGACCCAGTTTGCCGTCATACCGTCTTGGCTGTCGACAACGCGGAGCGCGACGACGTTTTCGTAACTCCGCTCATCGCCCATGACGCCGACGGTTCGAATCGGCAAAAGCACCGCGAAGGATTGCCAGACCTTGTCATAAAGCCCGGCGGCCCGGATCTCTGCCAAAACGATAACATCGGCTTCACGAAGAATTTTGAGCCGCTCTTCAGTTACTTCGCCTAAAACACGAATGGCCAAACCGGGGCCGGGAAAAGGCTGGCGTTGAATCATCTCCGGCGGCAGCCCCAGCTGCTTGCCTAAACTCCTAACCTCATCTTTAAAAAGCTCTCGTAAGGGCTCAATAAGCTTAAACTTCATGTTGGTCGGGAGCCCGCCGACGTTGTGGTGCGTCTTGATCGTAGCGGAAGGGCCGACAAAGGATACCGATTCGATCACATCCGGGTAAAGTGTTCCTTGAGCCAGAAAATCGACTGTGCCGAGCTGCCTGGCTTCCTCCTCAAAGACCTCGATGAAGGTATGCCCGATGCGTCGTCGCTTCTCTTCCGGATCCTCCACTCCCTTGAGCTGAGACAGAAACTTTTCAGCGGCGTCGACGTAGCGAAAGCTCCGACCAAAGCGTTCGGCGAATAATTGACAAACCCGTTCGGCTTCGTTCTGGCGCAAAAGCCCATTGTTGACGAAGACACAGACCAGTTTTTCTTTGATCGCCTGGTAAACCAACGTCGCGGCGACGGAAGAATCGACGCCGCCGCTCAAGGCACAGAGGATCCGGCCGTCGCCAACCTGTTGGCGGATCTTCTTCACCGAAGTCTCGATGAAGTGCTCCACGGTCCAAGTCGGTTGACAACCGCAGATGCGAAAAACGAAGTTGTCAAGGATTTCCTTGCCCCGCGGGGTGTGCGCCACTTCAGGATGAAACTGAACACCGAAGAACCGCCGGCTGGGATCGGCGAAGGCGGCGATAGGGGAATTGCCGCTGTGGGCAAGCGCTTGCCAACCCTTGGGCATCGACGTCATCTTGTCGCCATGACTCATCCACACTCGCACCAAGTCCTGCTTGGTAAAACCGCGAAATAGGTCCGCGGCGTCATCGATCATCAATTCCGCGGGGCCGTATTCGCGCTGTTCGGCGCGGGCGACTTCGCCTCCCGACGCCAGGTTGATTATCCCCATGCCGTAGCAGATGCCGAGAAATGGCAACGGCAACTTGAAAAGTTCTGCTTTAACTTTAGGCGCGTTCTCTTGGTAAACACTGGCCGGGCCGCCGGATAGGATGATGCCTTCCGGTTTGAGCGCCGCGATCTTTTCGAGCGGAAAGTTGAACGGGTGGATTTCGCAGTATACTTTGGCTTCGCGAATGCGGCGCGCGATCAGCTGCGTGTATTGAGAACCGAAGTCAAGGACGAGGATCATTCTACTCTATAGTTAGGGGCCTCTTTCGTAATGAAAACGTCGTGAACGTGCCCTTCTCGCAGAGCCGCGGCAGTGACCTGCATGAAGCGAGCTTTGGCGCGGAGCACTGTCACATCTCTGCAGCCCAGGTAGCCCATCCCCGCTCGCAACCCACCGACTAGCTGATGGATATTAAAGGATAGCGATCCCTTATAGGGCACCTGCCCTTCGATGCCTTCAGGAACCAGCTTCTTGGCGTCTTCGACATCGGCCTGGCCGTACCGGTCCCGACTCCCCTGCCCCATGGCGCCGAGAGAACCCATGCCGCGGTAGACTTTATAAGTTCTGCCCTGGTACAGAATCGTCTCTCCCGGACTTTCCTCCGTCCCGGCAAAGAGGCTGCCGATCATTACGGAATCAGCGCCGGCGGCCAACGCCTTAGTGATATCTCCTGAAAATTTGATTCCACCATCGGCAATGATCGGGATGTTTTGGCGCGCGGCGGCTTTGGCGCAGCTGCCAATCGCCGTGATCTGCGGCACGCCCACGCCGGAGACGACCCGCGTCGTACAGATCGACCCAGGGCCGACGCCGACCTTCACTACATTGGCGCCCGCCTGGATCAATGCCGAGGTTCCCTCGTCGGTAGCCACATTGCCTGCGGCCAGATCGAGATCCGGATAACGCCGGCGAACCCGTCTAACGACGTCGAGCACGTTTTTAGAGTGACCATGCGCCGTATCGACAGCGACGAGATCTACGCCTGCCCGCACCAACGACTCGACCCGTTCCTCCCAGTCGGACCCGACCCCCACCGCCGCACCGACGCGCAGGCGGCCGCGCTCGTCCTTGCAGGCGTTCGGATACTGAATTTTCTTCTCGATGTCCTTGACCGTGATCAGCCCCCTGAGCTCGAAGTTATCGTCTACAACTAAAAGCTTCTCGATCCGATGGTGATGCAGAATCTCTTTGGCCTCATCCAGATCCACGCCGGGCTTGACGGTCACTAATTTGTCTTTGGTCATGACCTCCGACACCGCCCGGTCGAGCTTTTTCTCAAAGCGTAAATCCCGATTCGTCAGGATTCCCACCAGTCGCCCATGCTGGGTTACCGGAAGCCCCGAGATCCCATATTTGTTCATGATCTCCTGCGCCTCGGAGATTTTTTGATCCGGGGCCACGGTGATCGGATCGGAAATCATCCCGCTCTCAAACTTTTTGACTCTTTCCACTTCCGCCGCTTGCGCCACCACCGGCAGGTTGCGGTGGATGATGCCGATGCCGCCCTCTTGCGCCATGGCAATAGCGGTCTTGGATTCCGTCACCGTATCCATCGCCGCGCTGATCAGCGGAATATTGAGGGTAATTCGTTCCGTGAGCCGGGTCGAAACGTCGGTGTCTAGCGGTAGTATCGAGGACTCAGCGGGAATCAACAGCACATCATCAAAGGTTAACCCAACCGGCAGGACTTCTTGCTCTAACATCACTCACCTCTGAGCGAAGCTAAAAAAAAACCCAAGCCGGGGCCTGGGTTTTTGCGCAACTGGATTGGCACACTGCAACATAAAGTCTTATACCAGTAAAGATTTACCGTTACAAGTTCGGGCCTTCGTTGTGACGCCTATGGCAATATGATAGCTACAAGAATCGTTATGCCACTCTATGAATACGAATGCACTAAAGGCCACCGTTTCGAAGCTATCCAGAAGGTCAGCGAAAGACCTTTGAAGAAGTGCTCGGTCTGTTCCGCCGGCGCCCGGCGCGCCATAACCCAACCCACTCTCCTTCACAACCGCGGCGTCCACGTCTTCGACCGCGTTACCAAAGACGACGCACTGCGGAGCCGGCCCTCCTCGCTCAAGTCATTCAAGAAAGATAAGTTCTAGCGAAATATACTTTGAATTCTGTAAACCCCTTCGGAACAATGCCATCGGAAAAACCCACGACTCGCGCAAAAACGCACAGCATGTCCTGAGCAAAGTCGAAGGAGCGCCAAGATTCAAGGGTATGTACCCGGTCGCATGCGGTGGATGCTTTC
>Ga0105347_1000444_pt1 | contig 19677 bp, 9 predicted proteins | sample EasRivMeERMLT890_FD_89677 | JGI IMG/M metagenome (GOLD analysis project Ga0105347, IMG submission 89677) | Soil microbial communities from meander-bound floodplain in the East River, Colorado, USA - East River MetaG ERMLT890 | ecosystem: Environmental > Terrestrial > Soil > Floodplain | place... | reverse complement strand
ATGGCGAGCCAGCGCAGCCGCAGCAGAAGCTCGTCGGACGTGGACAGGTGCAGGCGCGACACCGGCTCCAGCTCTTCAATGTCGAGGTCGGCCTCGTAGAACCGGTTGAACAGCACGAGCCCGTCCAGGCCCGCAGCCTCCAGGCGGGAGGCGAAGTGCGCCAGCGACGTGTAGAACGGCGAGATCTTTGCCGCCACGGGTATCTTCAGCGCCCCCTTCACGTCACGCACCATCGTGACCCATTGCGACTCGATATCGGAAGCCGTCTCGTGCGGCAGGCTGGACACCACATACAGGTTCAGCTCCAGAGCGGAAGCTCCCGCCTCCTCCATGTACTTCGCGTACTTCAGCCAGCCTCCCGGCGTGTACCCGTTGAGCGAAGCGAACACTGGAATGTCAACGGAAGCGCGAATACGCCGGAGCAGTTCGAGGTAGGCGTCGGGCCCCACCGCAAACTCCTCCGGGAGGGCGAAGTAGGAAGCCGCTTCCCCATGTGAGTTGGAGAGCGATTCGGTGGCCTCCTGCGTGGCCAGAGACTCGGCATCGATCTCTTCCTCGAACAGGGACGGCAGCACCACGGCCGCCGCGCCCGCGTCTTCGAGTCGCAGTGCCCTTTCCACAGACTCGGCCAGAGGTCCCGCTCCTGCCATGAACGGATGCGGCAGGTTGATGCCCATGTAGGTGGTGGACAGATCCATAGGTGGTCTCCCGCGCTCAGGCCTCCTCGCGTTTACGAGGTGCCGTCTTTCTTTGGCAGCCTGAGGTTGGACATGTGTTCATAGATGGCCATGCGGCGCACGGCGGCGTGCTGAGCCCCTTTGGCGAATTGACGGAAGCCTTCGGGATTCACCTTTTCCACCATGCGGAACCGCTGCTCGTTTTTCATGTACTCCTGCACCGGCAACTTGCCACCTTCCGCATCCACGATCAAAGGTGGCTCCCCCTGCTCCACACGTCGGGGATCGTAGCGGTACAGGGGCCACACGCCGCTCTGCACGGCGCCCTTCTGCTGGCTCGCGCCGAAGGCCATGTCGTAGCCGTGCGCAATGCAATGGCTGTACGCGATGATAAGCGACGGGCCCGGATACGAGTCGGCCTCTTGAAATACCTTCACCGTATGCGTGTCCTTGGCGCCGAAGGCCACGGAGGCTACGTACACGTGCCCGTAGTTCATGGCCATGAGCCCGAGGTCCTTCTTATTAGTCTCCTTGCCACGAATGGCGAATTTCGCCGCCGCGCCCAAGGGCGTGGACTTGGAGGCCTGGCCGCCCGTGTTGGAATAGACCTCAGTGTCAAGCACGAGGATGTTGATGTCGTACTGCAACGACAGCACGTGGTCGAGACCTCCGTAGCCGATGTCGTAAGCCCAGCCGTCGCCGCCCACCCGCCACACGCTCTTGCGCACAAGGTAGTCGGCGCGCCTGTGCAGCCGCCGCGCATCCGGTGTATCCACGTGCGCGATACGCTGGCGCAACAGCTCCACACGCTCGCGCTGCTGCGCGATTCCGGCCTCGGTGTACGGGTCGGCCTCCAGCAACGCCTTCACCAGCTCGTCACCTACCACGCCGGACATATCCACCAGAATCCGCTTGGCCATGTCCTGGTGCGCGTGAATGGCGAGCCTGAATCCCAGACCGAATTCCGCATTGTCTTCAAACAGCGAATTCGCCCAGGCGGGCCCTCTGCCCTGTGCGTTGGTGCGATAGGGAGTGGTGGGCAGATTGCCACCGTAAATGGACGAACAGCCCGTGGCATTGGCGATGAGTGCCCGGTCGCCGTACAGTTGAGTCATCAGCTTCACGTACGGCGTCTCGCCGCACCCAGCGCAGGCGCCCGAGAACTCGAAGAGGGGCTCCATGAACTGGGTGGTCTTCACGTCGAGCTGATCGAAACGCGTGCGGTCGAATTCAGGCAGGTCCAGAAAGTACGCGAAGTTCTTCTTCTCGCGTTCCACGTGCTCCCCGTGCGGCTGCATGTTGATGGCTTTGTGCCGCGGGTTGGACTTGTCCTTCGCGGGGCACACTTCCACGCACAGATTGCAGCCAGTACAGTCCTCCGGCGCCACCTGGATCGTGTACTTCAGCCCCGGCAACTCGCGCGACTTGAAGTCATTGGCCTGGTAGCCCTCCGGCGCCCCGGTCAGATGCTCCGGTTCGAAAATCTTGGCGCGGATGGCCGCGTGCGGACACACGAACGCGCACTTGTTGCATTGGATGCACACGCTGGGATCCCAGATGGGAATCTCCAGGCCCACGTTGCGTTTCTCCCACTGGCTCGTGCTCATGGGCCAGCTGCCGTCCACCGGGAAGGCCGACACCGGCAATAGATCCCCCTTCCCTGCCAGCAGCACGGCCGACACGCGCTTCACGAATTCGGGCGCGTTCTCGGCCACGAGAGGCGGCCGCGAGAACTTGCTGGTCACCTGCGCCGGCACCTTCAGTTCGTGCAGGTGTTGCAGGGCGAGATCCACGGCTTCGTGATTTCGGCGCACCACTTCCGCGCCTTTCTTGGCGTAGGTTTTCTCGATGGCACCCTTGATCTTCGCGATGGCCTCCTCGCGCGGCAACACGCCCGAGAGCGCAAAGAAGCAGGTCTGCATAATGCTGTTGATGCGGCCGCCCATACCGGCCTGGGTGGCGACCTCGCCAGCGTCGATCACGTACACGCGCAATTTCTTCTCGACGATGGCCTCCTGGACTTCGCGCGGGAGGTGATCCCACACCTCGTCGGGACCGTGGGGCGAGTTGATGAGAAACGTGGCTCCCTGCGCCGCGATCTCCGTCACGTCCATCTTTTCGATGAAGCTCCACTGGTGGCAGGCCACAAACCCCGCGCGGCGGATGAGATACGTGGATCGGATCGGGCGCGGGCCGAATCGGAGATGCGAGATGGTCATCGCACCTGATTTCTTGGAGTCGTACACGAAGTACGCCTGTACGAAGAAATCCGTCTCTTCGCCGATGATCTTGATGGTGTTCTTGTTGGCGCCCACGGTGCCGTCGGAGCCCAGACCATAGAACACCGCGCGCACCACATCCTTGGGCTCGATGTCGAATTCAGAGTCGTACGACAATGAGAGGTGCGTAACGTCGTCCTGGATGCCCACGGTGAAGTGGCGCTTGGGCGAGGGAGCGGCGAGTTCGTCGTAGACGGCCTTCACCATGGCCGGCGTGAATTCCTTGCTCGACAACCCGTACCGACCGGCAATCACCCGCGGCATCTTCTGCCACTTCGAATCCCCGGAGGCGATCGCCTCGTGAAGCGTGGTGATCACGTCCTGGTAGAGTGGCTCGCCGGGCGCCCCCGGCTCCTTGGTGCGATCGAGGACGGCCAGACTCCGCGTGGAAGCAGGCAGCGCCGCCAGGAAGTCCGCCGCCGCAAACGGCCGGTACAACCGCACGACCAGCACGCCCACGGACTCACCTTGCTCGCGAAGGTAATCCACCGTCTCGCGCACGGTCTCGGAGCCCGAGCCCATGAGCACGATGACGCGCTCGGCGTTCGGGTCGCCGAAGTAATCGTACAGGTGGTACGTGCGGCCGCTGACCTTCGCGAACTCGGCCATCACCTCGGAGGTGATGCCGGGGCACGCGTCGTAGAATCCATTGATGGCTTCGCGGGCCTGGAAAAAGGCGTCCGGGTTCTGGGCGCTGCCGCGCAGCACGGGATGATCGGGCGAAAGCGCGCGCTGGCGATGGGCCAGCACGTGTTCCATCCCCACCAGGTCCGCCAGTACTTCGTCCTCGAGCAGTTCGATTTTGGAGACTTCGTGCGAGGTTCGGAACCCATCGAAGAAATGTAAAAACGGAATGCGGCTGCGCAGCGAAACCACCTGGGCAATGAGAGCCATGTCCTGGCACTCCTGCACGGAGGAGGATGCGAGCAAACCGAAGCCCACCTGCCGGCAGGCCATGACATCCGAATGGTCGCCGAAGATCGACAACGCGTGCGTCGCCAGGGTGCGGGCCGCCACGTGCATGCAGTACGGCGTGAGTTCGCCGGCGATTTTGTACATGTTGGGAATCATGAGCAGGAGGCCCTGCGAAGCCGTGAACGTGGTGGCCAGCGCACCTGCCTGCAATGCGCCATGACACGCTCCGGCGGCCCCTGCCTCCGACTGCATCTCCACGATGCGCGGCACCTGACCCCAGATATTGGTCTGCCCACGTGCGGCCCACTCGTCGCACAGCTCGCCCATGGTGGAGGACGGCGTGATGGGATAGATGGCGGCCACTTCGTTGATGCGGTAAGCGATTCGGGCCGCCGCTTCGTTGCCATCGAGTGTGGCCTTGCGAGCGTTACGCATGTTGAACTCCGTCCGAGTTGATGTGACAGCTGGTGCGGTGCCTGCGGATGCGCCGCGAGCCGGCGGCGTTCTGGGCCGCCCCGTCGTACCCTTCATCATACAGCCCCCTATGCCCGGCTCCCCTGCGGGGCCCACCCCGCGTAAGGATCTATAGTGGAGAAGATGGTGGTTTTTTATCCCCGTGGCAAGCCCACGGAACAAATGGAACAAATGGGGTCAGAGGCAAATTAAACGCAGAAGAAAAGGGGCCAGCACACTTTTCCCACCAGCGGTAGTCTTGCCAACCTCGGCTCGACAGGGAAAAGTGTGCTGGCCCCTTTTCCTACGGGCAGGACCAGGTGCCGCCGAACAGGGAGCAGACGTTGCAGGGGGGGGCGGCGCCCTTGAACACGTAGTTGACGAGAGCAATGACGTCGGACGCGTTGATGGTGCCGCTGCAATTGACATCGCCTGAGGCGCGGCACGGCTGCGGCGTCGTACCACCCTTAAACACGAAGCTCACCATTCGGATCAGGTCGGATGCCGTGATGTTTCCCGTGTTGTCGACGTCGCCGGCCACGACAATGGGACACGGACTGCAGGGCTGCCATTGCGCCTCCGACACCTGCACCACGCAGCCCACCGCGCTGGCTCCATTGAGATAGCCCGGGCGGTAGTACACGTCGCCCTGCGCACCCACCAGGAGCGCGAGTGCTCCCGAAAACGGCAACAGGCCGCCGCTGGGCGGCAGTGGGAACGCAGGCGGCACGACGTAGTAGTCCAGCCATGCCGTGCCCACGAGTGTGGCCGGCAACTCGGTGTAGAAGACGTGATCGCTCCGCCCGTCGCAGAACGCCACATGCAGTTCGGTGGAGCTGCTCGTCAACAGCCGGTCGCCCGGTTCGAACGGTCTGAACGCGCGGACATTGGATCCGGTGGGATGCGAGAGCTCGAAGAGCTTGATGGGCGTGGCCACGCCCATACGGTAGCCCGCCAGCCGCGAGCCCGCGGCCACGCCGAGCATGATGCCCGACAACTGGGGAATCGGCCCCAGATCATGAATGGGAGACGTTCCGCCGAGGTCGTACTGGCCGTGCAGCGTAATGCTCCCGCCGGAGCTGCGGCTGTATTCGATGACGACACCTGAATCGGTGCCCACAAACAGGCGAGGACGACCGTCGGTGAATCCGATCCCTGCGATTTCGGTCACGGCTGTTGGCTTGCCGGATATGGCGGCTGCCGGCGGAAGAGTCAGGCACCCCCACGAACCCGCCACCGGGGTGCCGCTGCTCTGCACTGCAATGGGCAACGTGGCCACCTGGAGCCCGGAGCCCACCACCACGGAGTATCCGGGAAGGAAGTGACGCGAGTAGATGGATTCGACGGGTTTGGAAGGGTAGCAGGGGCCCGAGGGGAGATTGACCCTTAGTGCCGAGCCTTTGATGGCACCGTTGGACGGATTGACTGTGACGGCCCGGAGGAATGGATTGGCCGAATCGATCATGCCAACCATGACCACGGTCTCCCCGACGACCGAAGTTACCTGGTTCTGCTGGTTGGTGAGGCTCTCGTAGCGTGCAATCGTGACGTGCGTGGTGCCCGCTTCGGCCGACGCCGGCAGCATGGCCCCCAGAGAGACCAGCACAACGGTCTCCCACACGCGTCCGCATCGACCTAGTCTTGGTCTTGATCTTCTATTATTCAGATGCACTTCTAACGAGGACACTACGAGGTGACTAAGTACCAACGGGAGGAAATCGAATGTCCTATCTGGAAGGTGGAAATGCAATACCTAAATCCGAATAGACGTGGTTTCCCCTCATTTGCGGCCCCAATCTGGCGCTCGAGGGCACCCCACTCGTCAACCTGTTGTACACAAACAGCTTATGATTCCATCCCTGGCCGGTGGATCTGGGCCTGACAGGTGATACGCCCAGAATCCACCCGGTGGGGTCAAACAATCTCGGGGTGACCACGAAACCTGGGACCGTCATCTTCGTACCACACGGCGTGTTGGTACACGCTACAGGATCCACCCCCAGGCGCTCTCCGACACACCCGCATCGCGACAAACGCATGATCCCCCTAAATTCGACCCCGGTCGGCCGCGGTTCTTACTGTCCCCCGGAGTCACACATCAAATGAGGAGCGGTATGAATCGATTCACAACGCGCGCGCTGCCTGTGGCAGTGCTCACCCTGGCCGTCCTGGCCCTGCCCCTGTCGGTGAACGCCGAGTCCAACGAGCGCGGCATCGACGTGAGCAACATCGACGAGTCCGTCACGCCGTGCCAGGATTTCGACCAGTACGCCAACGGCACCTGGATGAAGAACAACCCGATCCCCGAAGAGCACACGAGCTGGGGCACGTGGCAGGAGGTGCGCGAACGCAACCTCAACCTCGTGAAGAGCATTCTCGAGGAAGCCTCCACCAAGACCCACGAGAAAGGCAGCGTGGGCTACAAGGTGGCGCTCTACTACCGCACCGCCATGGATTCCGCCCGCGCTGAAGCGCAGGGCGCCAAACCCCTGGCCGCCGATCTCAAGCAGATCGCCTCGCTCAAAGGACCCCAGGACGTGAGCGGATACATCGCACAGTCGCACAGCCGGAGCCTGTACATGGCGTTCTCCATGGGCGTCGAGCAGGACCTGGTGCAGAGCGACCGCTACATCGTGTACACCAGTCAGGGTGGCCTCGGGCTGCCCGAGCGTGACTACTATCTCAAGGAAGACGAAGCCTCCAAAGAGATTCGCGACCAGTACCTCGAGCACATGACGAAGATGTTCAAGCTCGCGGGCTTCGACGACGCTGCCGGGCAGGCGCAGTTGGTGATGGCCTTTGAAACCCGCCTGGCCAAGGCGTCGCTCGACCAGGTGACGATGCGCAATCCCGAGGTGTACTACAACATCAAGACCGTGGCGGAAGCTGACGCGACCACGCCGAACCTCGCCTGGAAGGACTATTTCAGTACCGTAGGGTTGGGCACCCTCGAGTCGTTCTCCTTCGCTCAGCCCGGGTTCTTCGCCGAGCTCAACACGATGATCCAGGAAACTCCGATCACCGACTGGCAGGCGTATTTCCGCTGGCACGTCATCGCCCAGTCGGCGCCCTACCTTTCCTCAGACTTCGTGAACGAAGACTTCCGGTTTAACCGCCAGGTGCTGGCGGGCGCCGAGGAGATTCAGCCGCGTTGGAAGCGTGTACAGTCTGCCATGGACTGGAAAGTCGGCGAGGCCGTGGGACAGATCTACGTGGCCAAGGCGTTCCCGCCCGAAGCCAAGGCGCGCGCCATGAAGATGATCAACGATCTGCGCGCGGCCCTGAAAACGCGCATCGAAGGCCTCGAATGGATGAGCCCCGAAACCAAGACCAAAGCCCTGGCGAAGCTCGCTACGTTCACGCCCAAGATCGGCTACCCCGACGTGTGGCGTGACTACACCGCCTGGACGGCGGGCGACGAGTCGTACCTCGCCAACGCACGCCTGGCCGATCAGTTCGAATTCAAGCGCAACCTGGCCAAGCTCGGCAAGCCGGTGGATCGCACGGAGTGGGGCATGGCGCCGCAGATTGTGAACGCCTACTACAATCCGCTCCTCAACGAAATCGTGTTCCCCGCCGGAATCCTTCAGCCTCCGTTCTTCGACCCCGCGATCGACGACGCCGTGAATTACGGCGCCATGGGGGCCGTGATCGGACACGAGCTGTTGCACGGATTCGACGACCAGGGCCGCAAGTTCGACGCCGAAGGCAACATGGCGAACTGGTGGACCGACGAGGACGCGGAGAAGTTCACCGCCCGCGCACAGCGCCTGATCGATCAGTTCAACAGCTACGTGATCGACGAAGGGGTGCACGTGAACGGCGAGCTCACGCTCGGCGAAAACATCGCCGACCTGGGCGGCCTCACCATGTCGTACCACGCGTTGCAGCTGGCCCTGGGCGATTCCGGACGCGAGCGCGTGGACGGATTCACCCCCGAGCAGAGGTTCTTCCTCTCGTGGGCGCAGGTGTGGCGTCGCAATGTGCGCGACGAGGCGCTGAAACTGCAGGTCAACACCGACTCGCACGCGCCGGCGCGCTTCCGCATCAACGGGCCGCTGGTGAGCATGCCGGAGTTCCACCAGGCGTTCGGCTGCGAGGAATCCAGCCCCATGGTGAGCCCCGCCAGCACGCGCGTCACGATCTGGTAGCAAGAAAAGGGGCCAGCACACTTTTCCAGGCTAAAAGGCCCGCTTCGGCGGGCCTTTTTCTTTGGCAGACAGTGCACGCTACTCGCGCCGGAATTCAGCATGCGGCCGCGTGGTCACTTCACATCGATCAGCACTGCACCCAGCGGATTGAGTACCACTTTGCGTGGCTCTTCCGGCAGTCCATTCATCTCGAACGAACCGTATGCGCCCATCACGGTGAACCGCTTGCGAATGGCAGCGGCCGCGGGAAACTGCACTTCGATGGGCACCTCGAGGCGAAACGAGTCATTGACTCCCCTGGTCGAGATCTCGCCGCGGAGCTTCCAGGTGCCGTCGCCCGCCGGAGCCTTTTCGGAGCTCAGTCTGCACTCCGGTAGCTCTTCCCCATACAGCCACTGAGTGAAGAACCACTGGAGGCTCTGCCCGGCGTAGCGCTCCGACATAGCCTGGAAGTCTGCCGTGGTGGCATCTCGGCCGTGATATGTCCTGTAGAATTCGTTCAGGAGTTGGAAGAAGCGACGGTCGTCGAGCGTATTCATGTCGGTGAGCAAGAGCCTGAGCATGTGCAGGACGTAGGCGCCCTTCTTGTACACCACTAGGTCGAAGTCACCTTCCGTTCGGCTGCTGGAGGCTCGGTACCCCAGGGCAATGGCACCCGAACGCTCGCCACGTCCAAAGGCGTACGATCGCACGGAGAAGATGCTTTCGCGATACCCCGCCAGGGCCCTGAGGAATTCAGCGGTTCCTCGCGTTCGTTCCAGATAGAGAAGCGCGCTGTACTCGGCAAAGGCTTCCGACAGCCACTGGTCGCGGTAACTGTCGTAACCCACCTCCACACCCCACCACTGGTGAGCCACTTCGTGTGCGCGAAACACCTTCTGCTCACCGCGCGTATCCTCCTGTACCCAGGTGGGCAGACCCATGTGGATGAGGCCAGGAAAAGCTTCGCCGTGAAACGCCACGATTTCGCTCACGCGCAGATGATCCCGCGAATAGGCCCCGAAGTATTCGGAGAACAGGCTCAGCGCCGAGGACACATCCGTGGCGATGTCCTTTTCCTGGTGGCCGCCCGTGGACCAGGCGCCCAGAGACGGGTCGCGGTGCAGCTCGGGCGTGAACAGGAGTTCCACGGTCACGCCCGAAGAGTCGGTGTGGGCGAACCGTCGCGTGGGCCCGATGCAGAAGGACACGTTGCGGGACGGGCTGGAGAGGTTCCATTGTGTGTGGCGCACGTCGCCGCTCCGTTCGTCCTCCACGAGATCGCCTGTGGCCACAAATTCGTATGTCGCGGGCGTGGCGAACTTCAGGTCGAATGTGGCACGGCTCCGTTCCACCGACGACGGGTACCACTGCGCGCTGGCGGTGACATAGAAGTATCCTCGAGCTTCGCGGCTCACTTCGCCGGCGTAGTCGAAGACCAGGGTCACCGTGTCGTGTGCCCGAAGCGGCTCTTCCCACTGGAGATACAGCGGAACCGGATTGCCCTTCTTTTCTCCGTGGCCGTGAAAGTCCACGGGGGTCGAGTCGGCCATGCGCACCGAGGTCACCTGCAGGTCGGGATGGAGCGTGAGGATGTCGAACCGCCCTCCACGCGCGGAGACTTCGAAACTTGCCACAGCGCGTGCCGAGAAGGCCCCCTGCATGCTGATGCGGGTATCGATGTCGTAGTGCAGTGCCTCGAGTAGCGCCTTGTTCTTGCCGTTAATGCCCAGATGATTGGCGGTCACTCCCTCGGGAAAGGCGCTCACCACTTCCATGAACGACTCGCCCGGCAAATCGTGATGATTCCGGAGCACTACTTCGTCGCGATCGAAGGGATCGAACAGGTAGAACAGGCGCGGCTTCGACTTCGGCTTGATGTTGAACACGTAACACGGGGTGGCGGCCGGCTCTGACAACGCTCGAATCAACATGACGCCCAGATAATCGTCGCCGCTCTCGAAGAGCTGACTCAGACGTGTGCGGGCGGAGGTGTCGTGCTTCTTCTTGAAGGGGTTGCTGGCCGGCGGCAGTGGCGCAAGCAGCGAGTCGTAGAAGTTGCCCGAGAACACGAGTAGCGCTTCCTCGACGTCACGGGTCAGGGTGTCGGAGTCGAAGAACCGGTGGAGCTGCGCCTGCTCCACGTCCACGGGGGCCGTGAACTGCAAGGTGCCTTCCCCCAGAAAGTAGGCCGCGCACACGTACGAGGACTCCCCGAAGTGCAGAGCCCGCATCGGGGCCAGCCGGCCCTTCTCAAGATGCAGATTCAGGCCGGGGAGCTGGATGTCGAGGGCCGACACGTCACGTGTGGAGTCACGCTCGAGTCGCAGTTCCTGGATGCGTTCGATGGACTCTTCGAGTGTGAGAGCGTGACCCAGGGACGTCCTCGCGGCCACGAGCAGGAGACCGCAGAAGAAAGGGGCCAGCACACTTTTCCTGGCTCCACTTGAAATCAAGTTTGACCCCAGTCCTCGGAAAAGTGTGCTGGCCCCTTCTTCCGCTTTTTCCGGCTACTCGAACTTGAGTCCCTGCGCGAGCGGGAGATCCTTCGACCAGTTGATGGTGTTGGTCTGGCGACGCATGTAGGCTTTCCAGCAATCCGAACCGGCCTCGCGCCCGCCACCCGTCTCCTTCTCGCCGCCGAAGGCACCGCCGATTTCCGCTCCGGAGGTGCCGATGTTGACGTTGGCGATACCGCAGTCGGAGCCACGATGCGACAGGAAGGTTTCCGAGCGCTGAACGTTGTTGGTGAAGATGGCCGAGGAGAGCCCCTGTGGCACTTCATTCTGCCACTCGATCGCGTCGTCGAAATTGTCGTACTCGATGAGGTAGAGGATGGGGGCGAACGTTTCGTCGTGCACGATCTGCCAGTCGTGCTCTGCCTTCACCAGCGTGGGTTCCACGAAGTACCCGGGGCGCTCGAGTTTCTTGCCGCCGTACAGTATTTTCCCGCCTGAGGCGCGCACCTGGTCGAGGGCGGACATCATGTCGTCCACGGCGCCCTGAGTCACCAGCGGGCCCATGAGCGTGTGTTCGGCGAGCGGATCGCCAATGCGAACCTGCTTATACGACTGGATCAGCTTCTCCGTAAACGTTTTGGCCAAACTCTTGTGCAGGAATACGCGTCGCGTGCTGGTGCACCTCTGACCTGCGGTGCCCACGGCTCCAAAGAGCACGGCCCGCAAGGCCAGATCGAGGTCGGCGGTTTCATCCACGATGATGGCGTTGTTGCCGCCCAGCTCGAGGATCGTGCGCCCGAGTCGTTCGCCCACCACGCGGCCGATGCGATATCCCATGCCACAGGAACCGGTGGCCGACACCAGGGGGATCCTGCGGTCGTTCACCAGCTTCTCGCCGATCACGGAGCCGCGGCCGATCACGAGGTTGAAAATTCCCGACACCTTGTGCGCGCTCATCACGTCGTTGCAGATGTTCTGCACGGCGATGGCGCACAGCGGCGTCTCCGACGACGGCTTCCAGAGCGTGACATCGCCGCACACCGCCGCCAGGGCCGCATTCCACGACCACACCGCCACAGGGAAATTGAACGCGGAGATCACGCCCACCACACCCAGGGGATGCCATTGCTCGTACATGCGGTGCTCGGGGCGTTCGGAGTGCATGGTGAGACCGTAGAGTTGCCTGGACAATCCCAGGGAGAAGTCGCAGATGTCGATCATCTCCTGTACTTCGCCCCAGCCCTCCTGGGAGATCTTGCCCATTTCGAGCGTGACGAGCTGTCCCAGGTCGTGTTTACGTGCGCGCAGCGCCTCACCCAGGTCGCGCACGAACAGCCCGCGGCGCGGCGCCGGCACCATGCGCCACTCCTTGAACGACTCCATGGCCACGCGCATCACATCTTCGTAGTCGCTTTCGCGCGCCTGCGCCACACTTGCCAGTACCTCGCCCGTGGCGGGATTGATGGACTCGAGAAGATCGCGTCCTTCGGTGGCTGACCAGCCGTCGGCGCCCCAGCAGGCGCCGGAATTCACCTCGGCGATGCCCAGTCGCTGGAGAAGGTCGGAGTGGGTATTCTTCTTATCTATAGTAACCTGTGGCATAGTTCGCTCCTTATCCCACCCAGAGTACGGAACTCGGGAGGCTCAGTCAACGCCGCCCTGAATCACTCGCCGCGTTCGATCTGGTAGATCACGTCCGCGGTTTCACGCGTCCCGGTTTCGGCTTCCAGCGAGATGTGCGTGGACAGGATGTAGCGCACACGCAGTGTATGCAGAGTCTCAAACAGCCCCTGACCGTACCCCACAAACAATTGCGGGGAAATGTACTTTCCGGCCACCAGGGCGGCGTCGTTTCCGGTGTACCCAGGGTCGATGCGCGCCTCATCCAGCCCGATCTGCATGGCCGCAGTGGACGCCAGGAGGTTCCCGCCCACCAGGGCGGCCGCCTGCGACGCCTTCATGCGCTCCGTGTCGGAGCCCTCGCTTGAAGAACGGCCGAAGAGAATGTACGACGTGATGTCGTTTTCAGGCTTCATCGGATCCGAGTATAGATCCACCTGCGGATCGGGGAGCCGACCCGAGACCTTGAATCCCGCCCTGGTGTGGTCGCTGGCGCGGCGGAAGGCAAGGACCTCGATGGCCGGGTGCATCAGGGATCCGGAAAATACGAGCCGGCCGGGATCGATCTGGAGGTCCTGTCCCATGCCGCGATATCGCCCGTCTCGAAGCACTACCTCGCCCCGCGCCTCGGCAGGGGCTCCAGGTGACTGGCGAATGTCGAGCGAGCCTGAAAGAAACGCCGTCACGTCAAATCCCTTGAAGAATACGTCGTCGCCCAGGGCCAGGGTGAAGCGCGACCAGAAAGGCAAACCCGGACCCTTTTGGGTGAGTGTGTCACCCACGATGACTTCATCTTCCGAAACGGCCACGGCCTGCTCGGGCAGACGGGCGATCTCGATGTGCGCCTTCGGCACGTCGATGCGGCCCGACAGATCAAGCGAATCGCCGAACATGGCCAGTTCAAGATCGGGGGTGAGCCACACGCGCGCCTGGCGCGTGTCGGAGGCGAGAAAGTTCTTCCCCTGCACGCGCAGGCGGCTGGGCGATTCGCGCGACGGCAGACGGCTGATATCGCCGGACAGTTCGAGTGCGCCCCCGCCTGACAGTGCGCTTCCAGTCACAATGGTGCGCCCGCCGGCGGCGTTCATGTTCAGTTTCACCTGCGTGAGCTGAATTCCCAGGTCCGGGAGAAACGCCTCTGCCGCCAGTTCCAGACTTCCCTCGACGTCGAGTTCACCTAATGTGCCCGTGAGCGTGGCACCCACTTGAAAACTGCCGCTCAACCCCGAGACGCCAGCGACAAATGGCTGCAGGGGCGCCAGGTCGAACTGAGCTGCCATGGTGCCGTGCAGAGGCACAGTCAGTGGATCTTCGCCGAGCGCGAAGCTCGATTCTGAACGCACATCCAGCTCGAGCGTGCCGACGTCACGACCGTCCATGCTGAGGGCTGAGTGCGCCAGAGCCACCAGCCCCGCACTGTCGGCCCGAAGCGAAAACAATGACGCCGACCAGTTCAACAGAAGACTGTCGGTTCCCGTCCATACGATCATTCGACCCGGGGGCAATTCGATCGTGCACTCTCCCACGAGTCTCCCCCCCTCGACAGAGGCGGCTACCACTTTCACGGAGGCCTCTCCGTCGAGATTTGTTCCCGATGGCAAGATCGCATCGAGCCAGGCGAGGGAGAGCGGCCGTACGTCCAGCGTGCCCGACCACTCCAGTGTGCGCCAATCGAACAAATCTTCGCGGAGTCGGGACAGGACCGCAGGCGTACCGGGAAGGCGCCCGGTCACTTCGAACGGCGTGTGCAGGCCGCGCTGCGTGAACCCGCCGCCCACCTCAAGGATTCCACCTTCCGGCGTCCAATTCAAAGTGATCTCCATCAGGTCTGAGGCGATCGTGTCGGTCGGCAGGGCCTGCAGGGTCAGCCGCCCGGGTGCGAGTGCCACCTGCGCCATGACGGTGAGCTCCTGCCCCTCGGAAGAGTTTACGCGCACCTCTCCGCTCAATCTCGAGTCGAGCACGAACCCGTCGGAGGCAAAGTTGCAGAGCCAATCGGTGGCCAGAGAATCGAGGCGGGCCGAAAGCTGCCACGCCTCCAGGGAGCCCGCCTCAACGTCGAGGCAGAGTCGGCCTCGCGCGCCCTCCAGGCACAACGAGGACACCGCAAGCGTATCACGCCCCGCCAGCATAGCGGCCGGCTGCACGAGAATCCACGAGCCCAGCGAATCCTCGCTGAACTCCAGCGCCTCCAGTTGCCCGTTCCACAGAGAGTCGTACCCTCCGTTCAGCCTTAACGTGCCGGCCCTGACAGGTCCAGCGGCACGCACGTTCATGATGTGAGAGCCCTGCGTACCTTCAGCCTCAATCGCAATCGTGTCGAGAGCCTCACCCCACAGCACGGCCTTGTGTGCAGTGATGCCAAGCCGCGAGGGGAGCCTTCCGCCTCCTTCGAAGTCGCACTCGGCCGCCACGGTCTCGGCACTGTGCTCGTCGAATCGCAACCGACCACCCACAAGGCTGGCCTGAACGGTCAGGTCTCCTTTTGGCCCGTGAGCCTCGCCCTGCGTCCGGAGGTTGCCGCCCAGGCGATCGCTCCACAACGACAGGTCGGGGACATTTGCTTCCCACGACAGTCGCACTGTGTCCGCCACGACGCCCTGCGCCCTCGCGACCAGGCCGCCCCACTCGATGAACGTGGAATCAATGCGGATCGTATCGTCGTGCATCCACAGAGATGCCCGGCCAGTTACGGGAAGGCCCGCCATCGTTCCTGTTAGGGTGTCCACCGCAAGCGCCACGCTGGCCGCCCCGTCGGTGGTGCTGCCCTCACTGCTCGCCACTAGATGCAGAAGGCCTGTGAGCCTGCCGGAGTGCGGGAACCAGTCTGCAGGATTCAAGTCACTGACCCGCGCCACAACGCTCCATGAAACCGTGGGACGCCAACCGACTTTGCCGCTGATGACCATGCGCGTCGAGTCGCGCGACAGCACCAGCTCGTCGAAGTCGATGTGCTCCAGACTCCCTCGTCCTGCCACGAGCAGGTGGAGGCCACCCGTCGTGTCATACTCGGCAAGAGCTCGAAGCAGCACGCTGAAGCTGTCGAGATGGCCACCGGAAGCAAGTTCGGCGTCGTACAGTCGAATCCCCTGCGGTCCCTCGAACACAGCACCCGACACGGACAACTGCTCCCACGTCACCCGCCAGCCCGGACCCTCAACGGCTGTCGCTTCTGGCGGTTCCTCCTGTGCGGCGGTGGATGCGGTGTCCCACCGCACGAGGGCGCCCGTCACACGCACACTGTCGAATTGCACGCAGTGGTCGAGGAGGCTCCACGGCCGCCAGTACACCTGTGCTCGCTCCACGCGTATGCGAAGGGGGCCCACGGCATAGTCCACGCCGATCACTTCAAAGGGACCCGCCACCGTCCCGGCGAACGACTGAACCGTCAACCCTTCGGGCAGTCGGCTGCTCACCCTCTCCAGGAGCCAGCCCGATCCGGTGTCGGAGTACACCAGAAACAGACCCACGGCCACGGCGGCGAAAAGCACACCGAAGAGCATGCCCACCGAAATCCACAGGCGGCGAACGGCTTTTCCGCTCACAGGTCGGGCCCCATGCTGAAATGAAACCGGTAGGGCTCCCCCGGCTGGCTCAACGGCCAGGCGAAGTCCAGGCGAAGCATGCCCACCGGCGAGGACCAGCGCACCCCCGCCCCGGCACCGGTCTCGAAATGGAATGAGTTGAAGGACCGAGCCGCGTTGCCGGCGTCGGCGAACACGGCCAGGCCCCAGCGGCCCAACGCGTGGATGAACAGAAAGTCCATCTCGACGGAACTGGTAATAAGCGCCTGCCCGCCCACCTGGGCGCCATATACATCCACGGGGCCCAGCGTTTCGTAATCGAATCCGCGCACACTCTGCGACCCGCCGGCCACCTGCCGCGCGGAGGGAGGCAACTCCTCGAAGTCGGGGGAGCCCGTATAGTTGATTTGTCCGCGTGACAGGAGGCGCAGGTCGGGTAGCAACGTGATGATCCCCCGCGCCTCCGATGTGGCCTCGATGAAGGAAGCCGACGACAGCACCGCGTCATGGCTCCCTCGGAGCCCCAGTTGCAGGCGTGCCCCGCGTCGCGGTTGCCGCACGTCGTCGGCGCGTAGAAACATCCATTCGGTCTTGAGCACGAGGAGAGACGATGTGTCGGTGGTCACCGAAATCTCGAACCGGTCGATTTCGTACGACAACGCCAGGGCCGCTCGCCAGACGCCCACCATTCGGCTGGGCGATACGGAGAACCGCAGTGCGCGTGTAGTGCTCCAGTCGGGGCTGAAATCGCCGGCGCCGAACCCGAATGTCCACAGCACCTTCTTTGGAAAGAGGGGCGGCACCCTGTAGTCAGCTGAGAACGATCGTTCAAGTTCGGACGCCTCCAGCCGGATGGATCCATTGTGCCCGCGGCGATTGAGCCGCCGGAATCCGACTTCGGCGCGACCGCGAACGCCTGTGTCGGTGCCATACCCCAGGCCGAACTCGTATCGCTGTGTCTTGCGCGGCTGAAGGTCCACCTCCACGGGAATCTTCAGGCCGTCGGCCTCTTCGCGCTTTAATTCCACCTGCGCCTGGCTGAAGTACGGAGCCTCGCCCAAGTTGCTCTGCAGTTTCCGCAGGCCGGCCAGGTCAAGCGAGTCCCCTTCCTCAAACGGCACGGAGCCCAGGAGAAGCCGCGGGTCCACCTCGTCCTGAAGCAGTCTTACGGGTCCGTAGAGATATCGGGGTCCGGTCTGGAGGATCAGCACCACCTCGCAGGTGTGTGTCTCGAGGTCGATCCGCATCACGCTCGAATCGAAGCGGGCGTCGAGATAACCCCGCGCCGCTGCGGCCAGAGCGATCGCCTTCTTGCCGGTTTCGTAATGATCGTGACGAAGTGTGTCGCCGGTTTGCAGTGGAAATGCATCGACGGCGCGAAGGAGGATGGAATCTCCCTGTCCCGGTCCCTCCAGGGCCACGTGTGCACGCGTGACAAGAAGCGGTTCCCCGGCGTCCACGCGATACCTGGCGCTCCATTTGTCATCCGAACCGGTCAGGTCGCCCTCCACTTGCGCCCAATAGAATCCCATGGGCCTGAGGCAGGCACGAATCTGGTCGGGTGCGCGCCGGTGCAGACTCTGGATCGTACCTGAAGACGCCTCGTCGCCGGCTGCGGCGATTTCGACGGAGGCCTTGATCTGGCGCTCCAGATCCTTGGACACCCCAACGAAATCCACGCTCACTTTGGCGCCCGCCGGGCCGGGACACAACAGGAGCAGTGCGATACAGGCAAGACATCGACCCATGTGCAACACATGGTACTAGGATTTGCCCGCTCGGAAAAGGGAGCTAAATTGTGACTCAACAGATCAGGAGCACTCTCATGAGAAAGCTTGCCGCCGCCTGCGTGTGGATTCTTGCCGTTGCACTTCTGTTGCACGCCTGCGCACAGGAGGAGACCGAGCAGACGGTCGCGCCTCCGGCGTTCTCCCTGCCCGACGATCCCGACGATGCCGACGGCTATTCGCCGATCAAGCGGTTCGAACCGATGCAGGTGCCCGCCGATAACCCCGTGACGCTCGCCAAGGCCGAGCTGGGTCGCCAGCTCTACTACGATCACAGGCTTTCCGGCGACGGCAGCCGCTCCTGCTATCACTGCCACGTGGTGGAGCACGGTCTCACCGACGGCCTGGCCACGGCTCTGGGGGCCCACGGCAAGCCGCTCACGCGCAGCTCACCCACCATGTGGAACGTTGGCTACCTGGCCGAGTGGTACTGGGACGGGCGTGCCACGACGCTCGAGGCCCAGGCCAAGGCCGCGTGGACCGGCGCCAACATGGGAGCGACCCAGGCCGACAGCGTGGTGGCCCTGATCAATTCGCTCCCGGGATACAGCTCACAGTTTCAAGCGGTCTTCGGCGAACCGGCCACACAGGACAACATACCCAAGGCCCTGGCCACGTTCATGCGCACGATCATCAGCGATGACACCCCGTGGGACCGTTGGCAGAAGGGCGATTCAGGCGCCGTGTCCGGCGGCGTGAAGCGTGGCTTCGACGTGTTCAAGAAAGCCAACTGCGACGGCTGTCACTCGGGTGTGCTGTTCACGGATCAGCAATTCCACAATCTCGGCATCGGGATGGATCAGGAGAACTACGATGTGGGGCGCTACAAGGTGTCCGGCGACGAGCAGAACAAGGGCGCGTTCAAGACGCCCACGCTGCGCGACATCGCGCGATCCGCGCCGTACTTTCACGACGGCTCGGTCCCCACTCTGATCGAAGCCGTGAAACTCGTGGCGGGTGGCGGGCTGGCCAATCCGCATCTCGATGGTCTGATCGAGCCTCAGACTCTCACCGACCAGGAGCTGGCCGACCTTCTGGAGTTCTTCGGGAGCCTCTCGCAACCATCGACGTACGACCAGATCCCCGACCTGCCGAAGTAGGCCGACGCACTTAAATGGGGTCAGAGGCAAATTAAGCTCTGCTTAATTTGCCTCTGACCCCATTTTCCAACGGAGGAGTCCCATGAGCCATCCCACGCGTGCCGACGCGGAATTCCCCATCCACGACGTTCTGGCCTCGAGGTACTCTCCGTTCGTATTCGAAGATCGAAACATTCCTCCGGCCGATCTCCGGTCGATTTTCGAAGCCGCCCGCTGGGCGCCGTCGTCATTCAATGAGCAGCCGTGGCGCTACGTGGTGGCCCCGAAAAGCTCTCCGGAGGAATTTGCCCTTCTTTTGTCGTGCCTGACGGAGTCGAACCAGAAGTGGGCGAAGTCCGCTGCCGTCCTTGGACTGGCCTGCACGCGTATTGTCTATTCCCTCAACGGCAAGCCCAACCGGGTGGCCCTGCACGACCTGGGCCTGGCCACGGCCTCCCTGATTTTCGAAGCCATGTCGCGCGGCGTGTACGTGCATCCGATGGGTGGAATCCTTCCCGATCGCGCACGCGAACTCTACGGTGTCCCGCCGGAATTCGACGTGATCACCGGGCTGGCGCTCGGATACCAGGTGCCCGGCGAGCGCGTTCCAGCAGAGTGGCAGCAAAAGGAACTGGCTGGCCGCAGTCGCCGTCCGCAGGCGGAAACTGTGTTCGCAGGAACCTGGGGTGTGTACGGTTTGACCGAGCCTGCCTGACGGCCGCCGCAGCCTCAGGCGTGGCTAATCACGAAGCCT
>Ga0105347_1000441_pt1 | contig 19716 bp, 22 predicted proteins | sample EasRivMeERMLT890_FD_89677 | JGI IMG/M metagenome (GOLD analysis project Ga0105347, IMG submission 89677) | Soil microbial communities from meander-bound floodplain in the East River, Colorado, USA - East River MetaG ERMLT890 | ecosystem: Environmental > Terrestrial > Soil > Floodplain | place... | reverse complement strand
TATTGACGTGGCCGCCGCGACCGAGCGGGGCGTTGTGGTGGTCAACGCGCCGACCGGGAACACAACCTCCGCGGCCGAACACGCCATCGCCCTCATGCTCTCAATGTCGCGGAACATCCCGGCTGCAGCCGCCTCCCTTGCCTCCGGCAAGTGGGAGCGCAGCAAGTTCGTCGGGATGGAGGTGCGCGACAAGACCCTCGGCATCATTGGCCTGGGCCAGGTCGGCTCCGAGGTCGCCCGCCGCGCCCGGGGACTCGAAATGCGCGTCCTCGCCTACGATCCCTTCGTGCCGGAAGAGCGCGCCCGTATGCTCAGCGTAGATCTCGCCCAGATGGACCAACTCCTTGCCGAGTCCGACTTCATCTCCGTTCACACCACCCTCACCGACGGTACCAAGAAGCTCATCGGCAAAGACGAGATCGCGAAGATGAAGAACAGCGTCCGCATCATCAATACCGCTCGCGGCGGCATCGTTGACGAGGATGCGCTTGTCGAGGCCATCAACGCCAACACGATCGCCGGCGCTGCCATTGACGTCTTCGAGACCGAACCAATCACCGAGCACCCTCTCTTCGGTCTCCCCGGCGTCATCGTTACACCCCACCTCGGCGCTTCGACAGCCGAAGCGCAGGAGCGGGTCGCTGTAGACGTCGCAAATCAGATCGTCGCCGTCCTCAGCGGCGAGCCCGCCCGGTGGGCCGTCAACGCTCCGCTCATCGACCCCGAGACTTACGCCGCGCTGGCCCCGTACGTTCCGGTTGCCCAGAAGATTGGGTCACTCGCCGTCCAGCTTCACAGCGGCCAGATGAACGAAATCGAGATCGACTACGCCGGCGAGATCGCGCAACACGATATGACACCCCTTAAGGCGGCGCTCATCAGCGGCCTCCTCGCGCCGATCAGCGAGGAGCACGTGAATGTCGTCAACGTAGACCTCGTCGCGGAGCGTCGCGGCCTCCAGCTACGTCATGTCCAGAGCCCCGACCACGCGATCTACTCGAACCTGATCACCGTCCGGATCCGAGGCGGCGGCAAGGAGACCACGGTCGCTGGCACCTCAACACACGACGGCCCACATATCCTCTCCATCGACGGTTACTGGGTAGACATCCCGCCCAGCGAAGGCCACCTCCTCCTCTGCGAGAACCGGGACCGACCCGGCATGGTGGGGGCCGTGGGCATGCTTATGGGCGAATCCGGCGTCAACATCAGCTTCATGAACGTCGGGCGCCACGAGAAGAGCGGAGTCGCACTCATGGTCCTCGCCCTCGACGACGCCCCCACGGACGCGCAGATCGCGAAGGTCCGCGAAATCGATGGCATCGTAGACGTGCGACTGGCGCAACTCTGACGGGCGGCTGTCTGCACTGCAGACCTGAAGGTTTGCAGCTACGTGGTCTGGGCCGATCTAGTGAACGGGGTTGAAGACGATGCCTGTGGGCACTTTCGGGTAGAAAAACGTCGACTTCTGCGGCATCCTCTCCCCGGCGTCTGCCAGCTCCAGCACCTTGCCGGCCGAGATCGGCTTCATGATCAGAGCGTACTTCGCGTCCCTTTCGCGCACTGAGGTGACCGCCTCAGCCGAATCCGCCGTGAACTGGACGGTCTTGTATTCCTTCATCTGCTCCGGTGTCAGGCCAATGCAACCCTGCATGATCGCGTGGTTCGCGATCGAGTAGTCCAACGCCCGCCACGCCGCGCTGCGGTCGGCGGGAAGCAGTGCGTTCACTGCGACTGGGTCCTTGACGGTGAGAAGCAGGTCCGCGTCCGCGTCTTTCGCTATCAAGCCAAACGCCGCGTCCTCCGACGCCGCGACGGCCACGGTCACGTCGGGCACAGGTGCCACGTTAAACATGGCGCCGAGCCGCCGAATGACGTCATCCCACGCGTCTCCGCCCCTGGTCACGCGATGGATCGGCAGCACCACGAGCCCCGGATCATTCGCCGCCGCGAGTGCGACGAGAGCAAAGTTGGCGGGATCATTGCCTGTCCAATCGGTCGATTGCGCCTTCGCTTCCTCGCCGAATGTCACCGCCGTCTCGTACCGGTGGTGTCCGTCCGCGATGTAGAGCGTCTCTCCAGAAAACGCCCTGGCCAGGGCGGCTGCTGCCTTCCCGTCGATTCGCGCCAGGCTGTGGTGCTCGCCGCTATCTCCCGGGAACTCTACGGACCCCCGACGACCTTCGCCGCGGAGGATTTCTCCGATCGTACCGCCACTGTCCCGGTAAATCATGAACACCGGGCTCGCGTTGATTCCCGTCGCGCGCATGTTCTGGATCCGGTCCTCGATCGGCGCCCCGAACGTCTGCTCGTGCGGCAGTACCTCGCCGTCCGTCCACGGCGTGACGCGCAGCCTGGCGAAGAGGACCCTGCGCGTGTGCTCCAGCCCTGCAGCCGTGAACGAATGGCGGTGCAAGTAGTACGCGGGCTCCTCGTCCTGGATGAGCGTCCCTTCCGCGACGAACTGATTGAGAGCCTTCGCCGCGTTTTCATAGCGCCCGGGGCCGTCCTCCTTCGCCAGCTCGATACGGATGGCGTTGTAGGGGGAGCGGTCGTACAGCTTTTGCTGCGTTTCCGGAGAAATAGTGTCGAACGGGGGACAGATCGCCTTCGACAAGTCGAGCCCCGCCGCATACTTCAGGGCTCGGAGCGGTTGGACGTCTGCCATCAAACTGAGGATAGCAGGAGCCAGCATTGAGCAGCCAGCTTTCGGGGTGGATCGCCCGCTCCTGGCTGCTGGCTGCTAGTTCCTGACGCCGCTATCGTTATTCTCAATGCAGCGGTACTGCGTGTTCTGTGACATAATCGCCGGCCGTGAACCGGCGGAAATCCTCCACGATGACGACGACGTCATCGTCTTTCGCAACCGCCTCCGCTGGGTTCCCGTGATGCTCCTGTCCGTGCCAAAACAGCACAAGACCCAGGCTGAACTCTGGGCGGATTTGGGTCGCGTCGGCGAGATCGCAGTGGAAATGGGCAAGAAGCACTGCCCCGGCGGCTTCCGCCTGCTATCAAACTTCGGTCACGACGCCATGCAGAGCCAGGAACACGGGCACGTGCACATCATTGGTGGGATGTTCCTCGGCGAGTACGCCTGACGAAAATAGTGAATAGTGAATGGTGAATAGTGAAAAGGGTTCGGCATTGGGGACGGGTATCGCGCTAGGCGAGTGAGCACGCGCACCCCTTCGCCCGAAGCAACTCTACCTGGAACTCGATTGCATCAACGAACTCGGTTTGGTTGCCATCTTCTGTAATCGATTCTGCGGTTAAGGGAGAATTATGCCTGTAGCCCCGCCTTGTCATCTCCTCTGCCGTGGCGTCGTGCCGGGCGAGGAGCGCAGGGAGCTTGCCCTTCCACCTCAGCGTCTCGGGGTGGTGAGCGTACCCGGTCCGACCCTCGGATAGCACCGTCCAAAGCCCGTGGATCTCGTTGTGTTGGCCCAGTAGGTGTTGACGGCAGAGCTTTTCGGGTTCCAGGTCCCAGACGCGCAATCGGGTCTAGGCAGCCGACGGCACCGGTGCCGCAATCCCTATACCAGCCAGCGCCTGCCGCTGCGCATCGAACAGCTCGCTGCAGCCTTTTTCGCACAGTTCCAGCAACTCGTTCATCTGGTCGCGGGAGAACGGGTGGCTCTCACCCGTCCCCTGTACCTCCACCAGCTCGCCCTCCTCAGTTGCTACGACGTTGAAATCGACCGAGGCCTTGAAGTCTTCCTCGTAGGGAAGGTCGAGCAGGGGCATCCCGTCCACCAGCCCGGCGCTCACCGCCGCCACCGCGCACCGCACCGGAAGGGTCTTGTACGCCTCCTTCGATTCCATCAGCCCGTGCATCGCCTGGATCAGCGCCACGTAGGCGCCCGTGATCGACGCTGTCCGCGTCCCGCCGTCTGCCAGCAGTACGTCGCAGTCCACGGTGTAGGTCCGCTCTCCCAGCAAGTCGAGCCGCGCAATCGAGCGCAGCGACCGCCCGATCAACCGTTGGATTTCTGCTGTCCGCCCGGAACTCGCGCTGCGCTCCCGCGAGGTCCGGGTCAGCGTCGAGCGCGGTAGCATCCCGTACTCCGCCGTTATCCAGCCGCTGCCGGAGCCGATCGCGAAGCGGGGCACGCGGTCTTCTACCGTGACAGCGCACAGCACGGAGGTACCCCCCATCGTGATCAGCGCTGAGCCCTCTGCGTGCGGCAGGTAGCCCGGCACGATCGATACAGGTCGGATTTCGTTCGGGCGGCGGCCGTCAGACCTGATCATTGCGGGTCAGCCTCGACGTCCTCGGGGGGAAGGAACGTCACGGGGATCTTGATCGTGTCCGCCGGTTCCTCGGTGCTCTCCCGGTATACCCAAACGCAAATCGGGGTTTCTTCGCCGACTGTAAACGGCACGCTGGCTTCGAATGGAGACAACTCGTCCTCGACGAATTCCCGCGACCGCACGGGGTAATCGATGATGTGCTCACCGTCACCTTTGACCGCGCTGACCCAGAACTGCTGCTCAACTGCCACGATCTCGCCAGTGATGGTAAGCGGGCTGGATACCCGGTCACCGTCGTCAGGACTGTCCACCTTGATGTTGTCCGTGTCGGCGTCGTCTCCCTGGGTGCAGACCTCCTCCAAACCCTCGGCCACGTCGGAGTTCCCACTGCCGCCATCGTCGTCGCTGCAGGCTACGAACAGGCCGGCCGCAAGAAGCGTGGCAAGAATCAAAAGTCGCATCGTAGATCAGGATATGCCAACGGGAGAGTACGAGCGAGAAGCTCAGGCCGTTTTGCTGCCGTACCGCACCGGCTCCAGTTCGAACAGCTTCTGGCAGTTGTCACCACAGAAATAGAAGGCCGTTGCCTCGTACTCCACGGTCGGTGCTCCTTGTATCTCGATCACGCGGCTGCACACCGGGTCGCGTGCCGTCATCACGTCCGAGCGGAAGGTCCCGTCCTCCAGCCAAACGATACGGCTGGCAACCTCGCGGATGCGGTGATCGTGGCTGACGATGACGACGGCTTTGCCCATCTCCGCCGCGATCTGCTTTAGCAGGAACATGACCTCGCGCCCCCGCGCCGAGTCCAGGTTCGCTGTCGGCTCGTCCGCCAGGATCAGGTCCGGGTTGTTTGCCAGGGCCCGCGCGATCGCCACCCGCTGTTTCTCACCGCCGCTCAGTTGCTTCGGCAGCGAGTTCAACCTGTGGCTTAACCCCAGCATCGTCAGGATCTCTCGCGCCCGGTCACGGCCCGCCTTCGTGCCCCCACCGCGCGCCGGCGTCATCACGAGCGCGACATTCTCCAGGGATGTGAGGGATTCGAGGAGGTTGAAGCTCTGGAAGACGAAACCGATCTTGTCGCGCCGCACATCCGGCAAGCCCTTTTCTCCCATATTGACGATGTCGTTCCCTGAAACTATGACGCTACCCGCCGTCGGTTTTGTCAGCGCACCGGCGATGGTCAGGAACGTCGTCTTGCCGGCGCCAGATGGGCCCATGATCACGACGACCTCGCCCGGGCGCGCCTCGAAGTCCACTTCCTGGAGCGCCGTCACCATGGCGTCGCCGCTGCCGTAGGTCTTGGTGACTTTCTCCATGTGCAGGATCGCGCCGTTGACGCTCATGCCTTGAACACCGACGTCGGATCGATCGAGGCCAGGCGCCGCACCGGCACGTACCCAGCGATCAGCGACATAAACACCGTCGCCAGGAGGACGAACACCATATCCTGCCAGCGCACAAGGGTCACGAACTGTGGTACCTGGGCTCCAGCGATGGGACTGAATAGAATCGTCAATCCGGCGCCGATTAAGAAGCCGATGGCGCCCGTCGCCAAACTCTGTTCAAACACCAACCTGTACAGGTAGCTGTTCTTGAACCCTACGGCCTTAAGGATTCCGTATTCCCGCGCCTTCTCGACAGTCGCCGTGTAGATCGTCAGGCCGGATACAGCCAACCCAACGATGAATGCCAACCCCAGTACCATGGTGAGGATCGGCAGGACGTTGCCGAGGATGCGCTCACGGGTTCGCTCGGCGAACTCATCGCTCGTGAAGGCAACTACCCCCGCCGCCTGTAGCGGAATCTCGTCCGCCACCTCTTGCGGGTCTGTACCATCCGTCACCCTGATTCCGATGAATGTCGCTGCCTCCTCCATCCTCAGGAGGTCCTGCGCCTCCGCCAGCGTGACGAATACCGACTGGCTCGCGACGAAGTCGCCGCCGCTGGCGACGCCCACGACCGTCAGTCGCCGGCCCGCCGCTTCGACCTCGTCACCGACACCGATGCCGTAGCGGTCCTTGATCGCCTGATCGATGATCACCTCGCCTTCACCGGGCTCCTCCGCTCCCTCTTCGATTTTGATCGGACCAGACATATTGGTTGCTGGATCGTAGCCGATGAAATGGATGTCCATCTCTTGCTCGCTCGTATCCTCTCCGTCATCGATCTTGACGGCCAACCCCTGCATTGGACGCACGACTATCGCGCTCCACTCGTCAATCTCGGGCTGCTCGCCGACCTCGTCCGCGTTTTCGAGGGGCAGAAGGGAGGCGGCTGCCAGGAAGTCGTTGGTGCCCTCGGAGCCTACCCAGACGTCCACATCTGAGTCCTCGACGAATCCCCCCACTTTCTCGTCCCAGCCGCGGTACAGCGAGAGGAGGACTCCGATGAGGAACACGGAAAGGGCAACGCCGCCCACCGAGATAATCAGCCGGATGCGTTCCGAGAACAGGTTCTTACGGGCGAGCAAGAGCATTGAATGAACGGTCCTTCTAGAGAGTGAGCGTCATTATAGGATAGGAGCGCACGAACGTGCCTGCGCCGGGACGTTCCCGCAAGCTGATAATCTTCGGGTGAGGCTGCCGAGAATCGTGAAGACCGTCCGTGAAAAGCGCCAAGGATGTCCCTGTCATCGCCGAGACTGACGTTCTCGTCGTCGGCAGTGGACCGGGCGGTCTCGCCGCCGCGCTCGCCTCCGCCCGCGAAGGCGTGGATACGATGCTTGTCGAGCGCTTCGGTTGCCTCGGCGGCAATATCACCGTTGTCGGCGTCGAGGGCATCGGCTGGTACCGCAAGCCCAACACTACCGACTCCGAGGGGATCGGCATCGAGTTCGAACAGCGGGCCCAAAGCCATGGGCGCTACCAGCCCGGAGCCGCAGTCCAACAGCGAGGCGATCAACGCCGACATGTTCAAGTACGTCGCCGACGTCCTCGTGCAGGAGTCGGGCGTAAGACCCCTTCTACACACGGTCGCCATCGACGCAATCGTGGAGGGCGATGCCATCGCGGGCATCATCGTGCACAACAAGTCCGGCCGCGGTGCAATCCTCGCTAAGCGCGTGATCGACGCCTCGGGAGACGCCGACCTCGCATATTTCACCGGCGCGCCGTTTCGCGCGACGCCGAAAGAGGACATGTTGCCCGTGACCGTCATGTTCTCTGTCACCGGCGTGAACAAGACTCGCTTCCTCGAATACGTGAAGGACAATCCATCCTCCTACAAGGACTGGGCAAGAACTGGGACATCCAGAAGGGCGGCAAGGATGACGATCTCTTCAGTCCGTACCTCGAAAGCCTTTCGATAAGGCCCGGGAAGAAGGGGTGATCCCGGCCGGACTCACCAGCATCGGTGGCACTTGGAGCACGATCTCCGATTCCGGCGAGGCCACCTACCTGAACATGATCCACATGACCGCATATGACGGCACGGACGTCTGGGACCTGACGAACGCGGAGATGGACGGCCGCTATCAGGCCCTTCAGGCGATCAAAGCGCTAACCACTACGCGCCGGGTTTCGAGGACGCAAAACTCCGTACCTATGGCATGACATTGGGTGTAAGGGACACCCTAAAGATCGTCGGGCGTTACGAACTGACCGAAGGCGACGCGCGAAACGAGGGCCGCTTCGAAGATGCGATCGACATCTTTCCAGAGTTCATCGACGGTTACGGTGTCCTCGTCCTCCCCTCGTCGGGGCGCTACTTCCAGGTCCCCTACGGCGCGCTCGTCCCGCGGAACATCAAGAACCTGCTCGCAGCCGGACGCTCCATCCGCGACAAGATCTCCCACGCCTCGGTCCGCAACATGATGTGTTGCACGGTTTCCGGCCAGGGCGCAGGCGTCGCCGTAGCCACCTCGTCAAGGATGGCGTGCAAGCCGGCGAGGTCAACATCGACCACGTCCAGAAGGCCCTGGTGAGACAGGGAGTGCGTATTTCCTGACGGAGCATGCGCCTCGGTGGCCGCCTCCGCTGTCGTATAATCGAGCCCGCGAGCGGGAGTAGCTCAGTGGTAGAGCATTTGCTTCCCAAGCAAAGGGTCGCGGGTTCGAGCCCCGTCTCCCGCTCCAGATACGTTTTCTGCCCTGACTTCAGTGTTGGCTACTTCAACCTGCGCGGTTGGGGCGGTCTTGCGGATCAGGTTGACAGATGGGCTGGCGGCGAAGGCCAGCAATGTCGTGTTCTAATCGGCATGCAGCGGACATCTGACGAGGAAGTGGAGGCGCTCTACAGCCTCGTTACCGACGGCCATGACATCGACAACCAGGAGGCGATTCGCCTCAAGAGCAAGCTCGCTGACGAGTTTCGTAAACAGCTTACGATCGGCGCGCCGACAAATTCGGACGAGGCAGCGCTCAAGAGGCTCCGGCACCAGCTCCTTGACGACAAGGTTGTAGTGAAGCTCTTCTTGAAACATGCCCTTCACGCCAAACTCTACCTAGTACCGAGACGACCCGAACAATTCGGTCTATCTCCTGCTTGACGCTATTATACGAACATATGTGCTGATGTCAATACAGTAGGTCATACTATGGGCCTGCCCGTATAATCGCCCCCTCGTACACCGTCTGCTGAAGAACACGATCAGCGACGCCGGCGGCCCGAAAGCGTACGCCTTCTTCTCGGAACCCTGCATGAAGCGCCTGCCTCCGTCCTTCAACCTGCCGCGGCATAGCGAAGTCTACGAGTCGTTCGGCGAGATCAGGGGTGGTGTTCACGATCTGAAGCCCGTCGTCGAGGAGATGCGCGAGGCTCGCCGCGTATACATCGGCGCGGATGATGCTGATCTCGTTGGGATCTTTGAGGTGCCGTTTCCGCCGTCCATCGTCTGGCAGTACTTCGTCGATCCCGACAAACGCCTTCGCTGGCAGACAATGCAGACCTCCGTCAAGAACCAACCCAATGAGCGTGGCCGGCAAGGGGTTGGGTCGTCCAGTCACTGCGCGCACGGTGTTGGTGGTGATGTCCTGCGCGAATACTTGGACTGGCGTCCGTTCAGGTACTACACCCATCGCTTCACGCCGCTCCCGAACGGATTCGAGCTGGCGCCACCCGCGGTCGAAACCATTGAGTTCTTCCCTCGCGAGGACGGCGGTACACGGTTCACTGGCGTTGGCGGCTCCAGGATCGTGGCCCGGAGGCGCGCCAGCGGTTTGCGCCGTCGGCCGCAGCCATGCGGGCGGACGCACCGGTTGGGGCAGCGAGGCTCAGGCAAGCCATAGAGGAAGACGCCGCTGCGCTCGCGCTCGAGAATGAACACAATGGCCGGTAAGACGTCCCCGAAGTCCCCCGAAACCGCGAAGCCAGTGCTCCTCTCAGGCGGCAACCCAGAGATCGCGAAGGCCGATGGCGATGCCCCGGTCCAGGCATACATCGTGGCGATGCCAGGCTGGAAACTCGACGCAGGACGTCGTCTCGACGCGCTCATCGTTCGCACCGTGCCCCACGTGCGCAAGGCCGTGCGGTGGAACTCGCCATTCTACGGAGTCGAGGGCCAGGGCTGGTTCCTCAGCTACCACTGCTTCACGAAGTACATCAAGGTGGTCTTCCTCCGCGGCACGTCACTGCGACCTCTTCCCCCGGTCGAGTCGAAGGACCCGAACACGCGCTACTTCCACATCTACGAGGACGACCAACTCGACGAGGAACTCCTGGCTAGTTGGATCAAGCAGGCTTCGGAGCTGCCCGGCGATCCTCTCTTTTAGCGGCGTTAGCTCAGGCGCCCTTTGATGTGTTCAGGTCTACGGCGGCACGAATCAGTGCCCTCAACGCCTCTTCGTCAATCTTGTCGTCCTCACGGATATCGATGGCGCGCCTGGTGGTCCCTTCGAGGCTCGAATTGAACAATCCCGAAGGATCCTCCAGCGAAGCCCCCTTCGCGAAGGTCATCTTCACGACCTCCCTATAGGTCTCGCCCGTGCAGATGATTCCGGCGTGCGACCACACCGGCACTCCAGGGCTCGTGGCTTTTGCCCACTTACACTCCTCGACCACATCGGGGTCGGCCTGTTTGATGAGCTTTCGGACTCGGGCGAGCGTCTCGCCCCGCCAATCGCCAAGATCCTTGATTCTCGCGTCTATCTGCTGAGAGGGGGAGTCCCCTCCGTGCTCTTCGTTCAAGCCGCTCTTCCTTTCATGCACCGTCTAGCCCATCACCAGGTCACCAACGATTCTACCCTCAGTTCGAATAGTGATAGCATGCTGCCGGATACCCCATGGACGCAAAACAAGCCGGACATGTATTTGTAGACCCCGCGGCCTACGCTGACGAGAAGCGCCTGCACACTGCGTTTGGCGTGCTGCGCCGGGAGTCTCCGGTGCACTGGGTGGAGGGTGAAGGATTCAACCCGTTCTGGGCGATCACCCGCCACGCCGACGTGGCCGAGATCGAGACCAACGTCGCAGTCTTCCGGAACGAGCCTAGGGCCGTCTTGCTCCCCGCCATCGCCGACGCTCAGCCGGCGCCGCTGCGGACCCTCATCCACATGGACGCGCCCGATCACACTGCCCTCCGCGGCCTGACGGCCCCGTGGTTCCACCACAAGATGGTGAAGCAGATGACAGACCGGATGGCCGAACTGGCCCGAGAACACGTTGACCGGATGGCCACGATGAGTGAGTGCGACTTCGCGCGTGACGTGGCGATGTATTTCCCAATCCAGGTTATCAATTCCTTGCTAGGACTACCGGAAGAGGACGTGCCCAGGATGCTCAAGCTCACGCAAGAGTTGTTCGGAAGCGCCGATCCGGAACTCCGACGTGGGGAAACCGCAGAGGAAGCACAAGCGGTCGTATTCGACTTCTTCACGTACTTCAACGCCGTCACCCAGGAACGGAGGGCCAACCCGACCGAGGACCTGGCATCAGTGATCGCCAACGCTCGGATCGATGGGAGAGAGCTGAATCCCGGCGAACTGATGTCGTACTACATCATCATCGCGACCGCCGGGCACGACACCACCAGTTCGACTATTTCCGGCGGCCTCCTCGCCTTGCTGGAGAATCCGGCGGAACTCCAGCGGCTCAGGGACGACCCGTCACTCATGCCAACGGCCGCGGACGAGATGGTCCGCTGGGTGACACCCGTTAAGCACTTCATGCGGACCGCTGTCGAGGACTATCCCATCCGTGGCGTCACCATCCGCAAAGGCCAGTCCATCCTCCTCTCCTACCCATCTGCCAACCGGGACGAGGATGTGTTCGATGACCCAATGCGGTTCGACGTTGGCCGCACTCCCAATAAGCACCTGGCGTTTGGCATGGGACCGCACTTCTGCCTCGGTGCAACGCTCGCCCGGCTGGAAATCCAGGCGCTCTTCAACGAGCTACTCCCTCGGTTGGAGTGGATCGAGTTGGCCGGCGAAGCCGAGTTCATGCAGACAACGTTCGTCGGCGGACCCAAGCACCTACCCATCCGCTTCAAGATGAAGTCGTAGTAGCGATAGGGAGGCACGATCAAAGCCATAACCTTCGACAAGTACGGCTCATTCGACCGTCTCGAACTGGCAGACATCGCGGCACCCTCGATCGAGGACGATGAGGTGCTCGTCCGTGTCCACGCTGCCGCCCTTCACATCGGCGATTGCTTCGCGGTCAGGGGCGCTCCGTTTGGCATGCGCATCGTCACCGGGCTTCTCAGACCGAAGTACGGCGTCCCGGGCTTCGACATGGCGGGCACCGTCGAGTCGGTCGGTCAGGACGTCACGCTATTCAAACCGGGCGACGAGGTGTTCGGCGCTTCCGGCGGGACCTGCGCCGAGTTCGCCCGTGCTGGAGAAGACCAGCTCGCGATGAAGCCGGCGAACCTTACGTTCGAAGAGGCTGCGGCCTTCCCCACCTCCGGCCTCGCTGCCCTCCACGGCCTGCGCGACGCGGGTAAGCTCCAGGCTGGTCAGAAGGTCCTCATCAACGGCGCTTCTGGCGGCATCGGAACCTTCGCGGTTCAGATTGCCAAATCGTTTGGAGCCGAGGTCACGGGCGTTTGCAGCACGGGCAACGTTGACCTCGTCCGTTCCCTCGGCGCGGACCACGTAATCGACTACACCGCGGAAGACTTCACCGGCGGCGACAGGCAATACGACCTGATCCTCGATAACGTTGAGAACCGTTCTCTATCTGACGTGCGGCGCGCCATCAGGCCTGATGGGACGCTCCTTCTCAACAGTGGCACCGGGGCCAAGGGCATCGCGATGATGGTCCGCCTCGCAAAACCGCTCGTCATGTCCCCGTTCTCCAGCCAGAACCTCCGCCGCTTCCTTTCGACACCGACGCACAAGGATCTTGTCGTCCTCAAGGAACTGGCCGAATCCGGAAAACTCCGCCCGGTTATCGATAAGACCTTCCGGCTAACGGAGACCCCCGAAGCCCTCGCCTACATCGAACGAGGACGCACCCGAGGGAAAGTCGTCGTCACAATCTGAACACGCACCAGTTGCGAGCGAATCGGCGTCACGTCACTCTCGCATCCGCGGCACTGCATCCCACCGGTGCTCCTCCTGGTATGTCGTGTCCCCGCACCCGATTGGGTTATTGACCGCAGTCAGGACAGCGGTGCCGGACAACTCGTCGCGGGTATAGGTCAGGTCAGTGGTCAGCGCGGTTTCACCAATTGGAATATTGGCCCCGCCGACGATGTAGCCTGTGTGCTCTGTAAGGTTCAGGGCACCCTGACTGTGGGTGCCGCCCCACCTGGTGGTTAGCTCGGCGAACGCCGGCACGACCGACACGGAACCCCCCTGGGCATTGGCGCCGCCGGTTGTCCCCGGTATGCAGCCACCTGTCGAGAAGGCGCCGTTCTCCTCCGGCGAATATGTCATCTCCGCTTGCGCCGTCCCATCCGGGTTCAAAGTCACGTGCAGCGTTGCTGTATTGTCTACCGCTGCTGCACCCATCTGCCCATAGCTGGCCGCCATTCCCCAAAGGACGGGCACTTTAGCGGTGAAAACCCATGGCAATTCGCACTCCGCGCGAGCCTCCTCCTCACTCATCCCGTCTTCGATGGCGTCGAGGGCGCACCAGCGCAGTTGCTCGTCCGTCACTCCTTCAAGCCACGCTTGGTCCTCTGCACGACTGCCGCTATCGTCGTCGCTACATGCGGCCACGAATAGAGCGCCGGCTATAAGGGCTGCAGTTAAGAATGTCGCTCTAAGCTTCATGGGTTATCCGATTCTGTGAGACTGTCGCTTAAGTGGTCAATCTATATGGGTTCGCCAACTGTTACGAAATCGCCTTTGTGAGGGATCAGGAATCAACTACTCTCCTCGCCGCCTCTGATGCTCTCCACAGCTCTCTGTCCGACTTGAGAAACCGCAAGAACTGGCTCGTCGTTACCCCCAAAGCCTTCGCGGACTTCGCGTAGCTTCCGTCAGCAGAGACCAACGCATCAAGTGATGTTGCAGCCACCAGGGGGAAGTCAATGCTGCTGGTGCTCACATCGAGGGACTGACCACCTCGCCTGTGGGCGATGAATTCGTCGGGAACGGCTGGAGCATCCAGCTGCATGGGCGCCCGCACCTCGTACGCAATACGCTGCCGCAACCTTCGTGTCGCTCGCTTCAGATTCTCGCCACGCAGCCTCAAGTCCGCCGATTGAGCCATCACTCCGCTTGGGCCGTGGTGCAGCCTCACTCCCGTCTCAACCTTGTTCCGGTGTTGTCCCCCGGGCCCGCTAGACCGGTAGAACTCCTGCCGGCATTGCCGCAACAGCTCTGCGTCGGAAAGCCTCAGCCACGAGTCGCGTTCACCTCTCACAAGGCGAGTATCTCATGATCGGCGCCCCGGATAATCGGAGAGCCGGCCCCAGGGAAGGGCCGGCTCTCTTGGGGGTCGGGAGCGCACACCGGGGCCATGGACCGGGGTGCGCCAGTAATCGTCAGGCTGCTTTCGTCAACCCCTTCCAATAGGGGCTGACTCGCTCCATCGGCGCTACCCATCCGCAATTTATGCATTGCAAGTCTTCGCCGAAAACCAGGAGTGTTCCTCCTATGCACCGGCCACATTGCGTCGGGCGTTCCATCTGCGGCCTCCTTAGTCACAAAGACCGGGTCCGGCAGGCGGGAGGGTCACCCGCCCGCAGGACTCAGTGGTAAAGGTTAGCGGTCCGCCCGGATTCGGACTGCTGCGACGGACGTCATCGCCGCACCGATCAATGCGATAACCATCCCGGCGATCGCCCAGGCCGGCAGGCCATTGCTCTCGTTACCCAGCGGTCCACCGCTCGTCGGAAGTTCGCCGGGTGCGGCCGTTGCCGCGGGGGCGGGTGTCGCCGTCGCGGCCTGCGCGGTGGCGTCAACCGTCAGCTTGACGGTCAAAGCCGGGGTGCCGTCGGCCAGACCGAGGGCGAAAGCGCTGTACACTTTGCCTGCCTCGATCGGCACAGCGCCGATGTCGAAGGCGACGGTGTCGGTGCCGGCAGCGCGGACCTCGAGGTTGTAGGTCGCAGCGTCCAGGGGCAGGTAGTCAGCGGCGTTAGGGAACGCGAGGTTGGGAACGACGACGCCGGCGCCCTCGGCGAAGATGTCGACGGGGCCAGCGTCAGGGGAAAGGTGAACCACTCGGACGTGGCCCTTGCCCGCTGCCGGGGCGGCGTTGTTATCAACGTAGACCTCGAGCGAGATCGACGCCAGGACGTTAGCCGCGGCGACGGTGTAGTCCTTGCCGGCCTCCAGGGTCAGGTCCTCCTCGATGACTGGCGTGCCCGTTCCATCGGACGGGTTAGCGAACACCTTCACGTTGTGCGCGCCTGCGGGCAGCGTCACGTAGTCCGTGATGCTACTGAAGCTGAGGTTCTCGACGGCCTTCGTGCCGTCGACGTAGACATCGACTGCGGGCGCGTCCGGGGAACCGTGGAGGACACGCACTCGGGCGTCAGTCTGGGCGTCGGCTGTTGTCGCGAAGAAGGCGACGGCAAGGACGGCGAGGAGTGCTATTGCGAAGCCCCCCATCCTGGTGATTGCTTGGGTCTGCATGTTCATATTTTTCGATCTCCTTTCTTGTTGGGCAAAAGTTGTGCAGTTCCCTGTTCCAGATACTGCAACATGGATGCATAGGTTGTCAAGTGGGGTTGCAAAGAGTTTGCAAAAGAAATAAAGTCAAACCATGAAGTATTCTGTCAAAGCCGCCGCCCGGGCCACCGGCGTCACCGAAAGCGCCCTCCGCACCTGGGAGCGCCGTTACGGCATTCCCAGCCCCGGACGCTCTCCAACGGGCCGACGCCTCTACGACAACGCAGACCTGGACATCATTCGCCGCATGGCCACGCTGGTCGGCGCCGGCGTCCCAGCCTCGGAGGCGGCCGCGGCCGTCCGGACGGAGTCCGACCCTCAACCGGCGGCCGAGCCTGCTGTAAGAAGTCCGCTCGTTGCGCCCCTCGTCGAAGCTGCGTTAGCGCACAACGAAGATCGAATCGTGACGCTGCTCCGCGAAGCCAGCAGCAAACTCGGTTGGGCGGAGGCGATCGATGGCGTCTACTTCGCGTGCCTCCGTGAAATCGGTGGCATGTGGCGCGACAACCGCGTCCCCAGTGCCACCGAGCACTTCTTCACTGAGATCGTTCGTCGCGAGATCAACTGCGCGATATCCGACGCAGGTCCTGTACCCGCCGGCCCAGCAGTGGTACTCGCCTGCCCCCAGGACGAGAGGCACGATGTCGGCCTTCTCGCCCTCTCCCTATTACTACGCGACCGGCAGGTGAAGGTCTGCTACCTCGGTCCCGATGTGCCGGCCGAAGAGCTGGTGGAGATCCTGCGCGCCGACTCCGCCGCTGCAATTTGCCTCGTCGCGACCGTCGAGCCGAGCGTCGCTTCCGCGGCCCGCGCCGCGCGCCAGATCATCGAAGGTCGCCTGAACGTCGCCATCTTCGTGGGCGGCCCCGCGTTCGACGCCAGGGGCAGGGATGAATTCGTGCCCGGGATTATCCTTCCTCCCCGCCTTGATGCCGCCGCAGACATGATTACGTCCCGGGTGAAGAAGGAGACGAAATGATACTAGTTTCAGGAGGCACTGGCTTCGTCGGCGGCGCCATCGTCCGCGAACTCGCTAAACGCGGCAAGCCCGTCGCAGCCCTGACCAGAGACCCCGAATCCGCGCGGGACCGGTTCCCGGGCCTTGACGTGGAACTTCGCAAGGGAGACGTCACTGATGCATCTACCCTCACCGCCGCGCTTGCCGGAGTCGATTCCGTTATCGGCTGCCAGCAATTTCCCAACTCCCCTATAGAGAATCCTGGCAAGGGTTACACCTTCGAGAACGTCGACGCTCGTGGAACTGAGAACCTCGTCTCTGCGGCAAAGACCGCCGGCGTCTCTCGCTACGTTTACCTCAGCGGCGCAGGCGCCGCGCCTGGCGGTCGCCACTGGTACAAGGCTAAGTGGCGTGCCGAGAGCGCAGTCAAGGACAGCGGCATCACCTACACCATCCTCCGCCCCTCCTGGATTTACGGCCCTGAGGATAACGCGCTCAATCGCTTCATCGGCATGGCCCGCTTCCTCCCGTTCGTCCCCCAGATTGGGGACATCGGCAAACAGCGCATGCAACCCGTTTTCGTGGAGGACGTGGCCCGTGCTGTCGCCGACTCCCTGGAGAGTAGCGCGACCGACAACCGTATCTTCGAAATCGGCGGCCCCGATGTGCTCTCGATGGAAGAAGTCGTCGCCACCGCTCTCGAAGCTGCGGGCCGCAAACGCGCGATCATCGCCGCCCCCGCTGGCCTCATGAAGCTCCTCGCCACCGTCCTCCAGTTCATGCCCGGCCGCCCCCTCACACCCGACGCGGTCGACTTCATTACCGGCGACGCCCTCGGCGATTCGTCCGAATTGAAGCAGGCGATCGGGTTCGAGCCGACGCCGCTGCGCCAGGGACTGGCCACCTACCTCGGCAAGAGCAGATGAAGGTCCTCGTGACAGGCGCGTCGGGCTTCATAGGCCGGAGACTCGTCCCCGAACTGGTCGATGCGGGCCACGACGTCCGGGTCCTCATGCGCCGCCCAGGTGGCGACTTCCCACCAGGCACTGAAGTCGCGAGAGGCGACGTCCTGGAGAAGCCCTCCCTGGAAGCGCCGTTCCGCGACATCGATGTTGTCTACTACCTCGTCCACTCCATGGGCAGCTCTGCGTTCGAAGCGTCGGACCGTGAAGCCGCAACAAACGTTGCGGAAGTAGCGAGCGCCGCCGGCGTCAAACGGATCATTTACCTCGGTGGCCTCGGCGAGGCGGCCGAAGGACTGTCTCCTCATCTCGCCAGCCGCGCCGAGGTCGGCCGTGTCCTCGGCGGGACCGGCGTGCCCGTAACTACTCTGCGGGCCGCGCTCATCATCGGATCGGGCGGAGCCTCGTACGAGATGCTGCGGCACCTGGTGGAACGCCTGCCCGTCATGATCACCCCTCGCTGGGTCGAGACTGAAAGCCAGCCGATCGCCGTCGATGACGTCATCCATTATCTCGTTTCGGCCCTGGAGAACGACGCCACCACCGGTCTCACGCTCGACATCGGAGGGCCTGACGTGGTCACTTACCGCGAGATGATGGTGCGTTTCGCCAAAGTCGAGGGAAAACGGCGCTGGATCATCGGCGTCCCGGTGCTTACCCCGCGGCTTTCATCGTACTGGGTGAACCTGATGACGCCCGTGTCTGCTTCGATCGCCAGGCCGCTCATCGACGGGCTACGGAACAGGATGGTCGTGCGCGACCACCGGGCGGAGGAACTGATTCCGTTCGAACGCATCCCCTACGATGATGCCGTCAGCGCAGCGCTGGCCGAAGCCGTCCAGGAGTCGCTAACGCCGGGCAAGATCCTTGGGATCGTGCCCGAAACGGCGGAGAGCGCGTTTCACCTTGAACACAGGGTGCGCGAGCCTGGCATGGTCCTCGAAGCGCGGGCCGTCTTCGTCCCAGCTTCTCCGGCTGTCTTGTGGGCGGAAGTGAGCTCTATCGGCGGCGACCGGGGGTGGTTCTACCTGGACTGGGGATGGACATTGCGCGGCTGGCTCGACAGTTTCCTGGGCGGGGTCGGCAACCGCCGCGCGCGGCCTGACCGCCTCGAGCCCGGTGCGCAACTGGACACCTGGGAGGTTGAGAGATACGAGGAAGGCGCCGACCTGGTACTCCGGTCGCAGATGCGCATGCCAAAGGAAGCCAGGCTTGGCCTGCATGTCAGGCCGTTCAACGGGGGCTCCGTGCTGGTGCAATGGGTTGAGTTCCACCCCAACCTGCTCACCTGGGGTTACTGGTGGGCGGCTTACCTCCTGCACCGTCTCGTCTTCCGGGGAATGATGAAGGGCATCGCCGCGAGCGCGGCGAAGCACCACGAGGTGCAAGCATATGCACAAGCTTGAGCGAACCACGCTCGTTGACGCCCCGATTGATGAGGTCGCCCCTTTCTTCAGCGACCCTCAAAACCTCGCGAAGCTCACCCCGAAGAGCATGGGCTTCAAGATCGTCTACATCGACGAGTTGCCGATCAAGCCCGGCTTCCGCATCGAGTACACGATCCGCATCATGGGCCTGCCCATCAAGTGGGTTACGCGAATTCCGGTCTACGACCCCCCGCACCGCTTCGTTGACATCCAGGCGAAGGGCCCGTACAAGACCTGGAGGCACGAACACAGCTTCGAGGACCTCGGCGGTCAGACGCTCATGCGCGACCGCGTTCGGTACGAGCTTCCCTTCGGAATCCTGGGCGAGGTTGTGCACGCGCTAATCGTGGAGCGCCAGGTCCGCGAAATCTTCGACTACCGGGCCGCGAAAATCCGCAAGCTGTTCTCGAAGCAGACTGCCGCCGCCTAACTCCCTCCGTGCAGCATCTTCTGGTACAAGCCAACGTCCCAGTACTGCCCGAACTTCCGCCCGGCCTCCCTCATCACCCCTATCTCTCGGAAACCGAATTGGAGGTGAATATCGTGAGACCCGCGATTGGGCAACGTCACCCGCGCGATCGCGGAGTGTACGTCCTCTGTCGCAAGTTCCTCGAATAGCCTGGCGTAGAGCAGCTGCCCAATGCCCCGGCCAACGAACTCTGGAGCGCACAGGATAGTCGTTTCCACGGTGGTGTCGTACGCTGCCCGGTCGCTAAAGGGGCTGCTCGCTGTGTACCCCGCCACAGTACCGTCGCACTCCGCAACGATCAGCCGGTGCCGTCCGGATGCGCGATATTTGTCGAACCAGGCCTGCCTTTGATAGACCGAGAACGGCGTCGTGTCAAACGTCGTCGGCGTCTCGATCACGTAGTAGTTGTAGATGTCCGTGAGCCGCGGCCGGTCGTTGAGCGTGGCGGCTCGGAGCGTTGTCTCAAAGGGCATACTTCCGAGTGTAATGGCTCGACATTACAGCAAGAATACGCGAGTCCATCGCCTAGCCCCTCGTACACACGTCCGGTATCCTTGCCTCGAACACGGAGGAACCCCATGACCACCGAAAAAGCTCAGAGCCAGCGCCTCGGTTCGGCGCGCCAACTCACAGACATCCTC